>OEIO01000059.1_pt1 | contig 14291 bp, 8 predicted proteins | sample 1539121 | NCBI WGS metagenome assembly OEIO01 (sample SAMEA98136418, study PRJEB22522) | marine metagenome | biome: marine biome; feature: marine water body; material: sea ice | place: Arctic Ocean | collected 21-Sep-2015 | depth 1.1 m
GGGTGGGGCGGTGTGGGAGATCGGTGGGTGGCGTGGTGGGAGGGCTGGAAACTGGGAGCGAGCTGGAGACGGGCGGCAGGAAGTGGCGGAAGTCGTGCGCGCTGGTGCGTGCGGTGGGAGGCAACGCGCTGAAGGCGTTTGCTGGCAGCGGAGCGGGGACGGGCGGGCTGGCGCATGCGGTCGCCTACGGTCTGCTATTCGACGCCTTCGGACATGCCCTGGCCGATTCACTCCGTCGATCCGGCGCCCTGCGCCCGGACGATATCAACGCCACCTTGGAGCAAGTGCTGGACGACGATCTGGCCGTCAGCGCCCGACGTGTCGCACGGCTGGCGCTGCGCGGTAGGTCACGGACTGACCCGGAATGAGCGAGTCACCATCGGTCCGTGAAGATGGCGCCCGCGAAGCCTTGCATGCCGTGCGCGACAGCGTGCGTGATCTGATCGACGATCCGCAGACACCGAGCAGCGTGCGCCACGCGCTGGAAGCCGAGTACGCGGACCTCGAAGCCCTGTGGCAGAAGCTGGATTCGGAGGAGCTGCACATCGCGGTGTTCGGACGAGTCAGCGTTGGCAAGTCCTCACTGCTCAATGCCTTGATTGCCGACGACGCATTCGCAACCGGGCCGCTACATGGCGTGACCACCCAGGCTGACGCTCGGGCCTGGGTGCCGGTGGGCGATAGCCCGGTACGCGTGTTCGACACCCCCGGCATCGATGAAATCGATGGAGAAACCCGGGAGCAGCTGGCTCGCCAAGTCGCACGCCGCTCTGATCTCGTGCTGTTTGTATGCGAGGCGGACCTGACCCAACTGGAGCAGGACGCACTGCGTACGCTGTCCGATACGCACCGCCCGTTGCTACTGGTGCTGAACAAGGCGGATCGCTACACCACCCCCGAACGTCATGCGCTGCTGGAAGCCCTGCGCCACAAGGCCACCGGGCTGGTGCGGCCGGAACACGTGCTGGCCGCAGCCGCCGCCCCCCGGCCCGAAACCGTGCTGCGGATGACCGCGTCCGGTGACGAGGAGGAATTTCAGCGTCCAAGACAGCCCGACATCGCCGAACTGGAACGTCACATCATCGGCATCCTGCGACGTGAAGGCCGCGTGCTCGCGGCGCTCAATGCCGGCTTGTTCGCCAGCGAGGTCTCGGACAGCGTCGCCGCCCGCGTCGCCGACATCCGCCATGCGGCCGCGCGCCGCGTCGTGCGAGGGTATTGTCTCGGCAAGGGACTTGCCGTGGCGGTCAATCCCGTGCCGCTCGCCGACCTCGCAGCCGCAGCCGCTCTGGACGTGAGTCTCGTATTCCATCTCAGTCGGATCTATGGGCTGCCGGTGACCCGCCACGAGGCGGGCCGGCTGGTGGCCGTTATCAGCGTCCAGCTCGCGGCGTTAATGGGCGCCGTCTGGGCCGTTCATGCCGCGTCCGCAGTGCTCAAGACATTCAGCGCCGGCCTGTCGGTGACCGTTACCGCGCTGGCCCAGGGTTCGGTCGCCTGGTACGCCACCTACCTCATCGGCGAAGCCGCGACCCGCTACTTCGTCAATGGCCGAAGCTGGGGCCCCGGTGGCCCCAAACGAGCCGTTCGCGATGTGCTGGAACTGGTCGATCGCGAATCGATAATGGCCGAAGCCCGGCGCACGCTTGCGCAGCGGCTGCGCGGCCGCCGCGCAAGCTCCGATTGAATCGCACCGCCAAGTTGCTGCCGGTCCGCTCGACATTCAGGATTCGCTGCGACCATTGGAACCCTCCGGTCATCTTGGGTCTGAACAATCATCCACTCGCGATGAGCAACCTTTTGGTGAAAGAGCCGATTATTCGGCGATATTGACCGATCAACGCTCGCAGCAAACGGAATGGTTTCCGAAATACCCTTTAATATCAATCACTAAGAAATGTACCGCCGGGTGGCACGGGGCTTGAAGCCCGTCGATACAGCGTCGAGTCACTGCGCCCCTGCGGGCGCGGGCCAGCACTCGATAACATCACCGCAAGCAAGGGAGTGAATCAGGATGTCTCGATTGACTGGCTGGTCAGTTGTTCTCGTATTGTCGTTAGGGCTGCTCGGTGCTTGCGGCGGACCAAACGCCGACAACGGCGACGGCAGCGAGGAGGAACCTGAAGAGCCATCCATCCCGGTCGAGGTTGCGGCCGCCGAACTGGGGTCCATCTCGGCGGCTTGGCGTGGCAGCGCGACGCTGGAAGCCGAAGCAGAATCCGCCGTCGTCGCCCGCGTCGGGGGTATCGTCGAGACGCTTTACGTCGAGGAAGGCGATCATGTGGACGCCGGCGCCCCGCTGGCCCAGCTCGACACCGACCAGCGCGCACTGGAATTGCGCCAGTCCAAGGCCGAGCTCGAACGACTACGCGCCGATCACGATCGCAACAAGGCGATCTTTCGTGAAAACCTGATCAGCCGCGAGCTGTTCGACCGCACGCGGTTCGAATTGGAATCCGCACAGGCCAGCCACGACATGGCCAAGCTTGCGCTGGAGTATTCGACGATCCGCTCCCCCATTCAGGGCACGGTATCCGAGCGCCTCATCAAGGTCGGCAATCTGGTAGCGGCGAACAGCCCCGCGTTCCATGTCACCCAATTCGACCCTTTGCTGGCCATCTTTCATGTACCGGAACGCGAAATTCACAAACTGGGCAAGCAGCAAGCGGCCAGGCTGACGTTCGATGCCTGGCCCGACGAGATCTTCCCCGGCGAGGTGGACCGCATCAGTCCGGTCGTCAATCCCGACACCGGCACGGTCAAGGTCACTGTCAAAATGGACAAGGCCGGGAACAAGCTGCAACCGGGCATGTTCGGGCGTGTGCGGATCCTCTACGACAGCCGCGATGATGCCGTGCTGGTGCCCGCCGACGCCGTGGTCACAGAAGACGCCCGCGACGCCGTATTCGTCATCGTTGACGGCAAGGCCCAGCGCCGCGATGTCGAAGTCGGGTTCTCCGAGGGCAACGTTGTGCAGATCGTGTCCGGCGTCGATGTCGAAGAGACGGTCGTGATCACCGGGCAGGCGGCCTTGCGTGACGGCTCCCCCGTCGACGTGATCGGCCAGGACGATGCGGCCAGCACGGATGAGACACCCGACGCGGAGGCCGCCGAGACCTCCTCGACGCAGGGCTGATCATGGGCTTCGTCGGTACGTCCGCGAGACGGCCCATCGCCGTACTCATGATCACGCTTGGGTTCGTGCTGTTCGGCGCGGTTTCCTGTTCGAATCTGGAAGTCACGCTGCTGCCCGACCTCAACTACCCCACCCTTACCGTGCGCACCGACTATGTGGGTGCCGCACCGGCGGAAGTCGAGACCCTGCTCTCCAAGCCCGTCGAGGAAGCGCTGGGCATCGTCAAGAATCTGCGCGAGGTGCGTTCGGTCTCGCGCGCCGGCCAGTCCGACGTGGTCCTCGAATTCGCCTGGGGCACGGAGATGGACTTTGCCGTGCTGGACGTGCGAGAGCGCCTCGATGCGCTGGAGTTGCCGGACGAGGCCTCCCGCCCGCTGGTGCTGCGCTTCGATCCGTCGGAAGACCCCATCGTCCGCCTCGCGCTGTCACTGACGAGTGACACCGCACCGACCGCAGAAGAGCTCAAGCGGCTGCGCCGCGCCGCGGAAGACCAGGTGCAGCGACCGCTGGAATCGGTGATCGGTGTGGCTGCGGTCAAGATCTCCGGCGGTCTCGAAGACGAAATCCAGATTCTGCTCGACATCGACAAGGTCGCGCAGCTGCGCATGACCCCGGCGCAGATCGCCGAGCGGCTGAACGCCGAGAACGTCAATCTGTCCGGCGGCCGCGTCGAAGATGGCAGCGCCGCCTACCTGGTCCGTACGCTCAATCAGTTCGGTTCGCTGGAGGACATCCGCCGAACCATCCTGACCAGCATCGACGGGCGCCCCATCTACGTCGAGGATGTGGCCCAGGTCATCGCGGGACATAAGGAGCGCGAAGCCATCATTCGGGTTGGCGGCCGTGAAGCCGTCGAGGTTGCGGTGTACAAGGAAGGCGATGCCAATACGGTTGCCGCCGCCAAGGCCGTGCTGGCACGTGTCGACAACCTGAATGACGTGCTGCCAGAAGGCTTGTCGCTGACCAGCCTTTACGACCAGTCGGTGTTCATTCAAAGCGCGATCAGTGGCGTCACCCAGGCCGGCCTCTACGGCGCCCTGCTTGCGGTGCTGGTGCTGTACCTGTTTCTGCGTGAGTTGCGCCCCACGCTAATCATTGCCGTGGCGATCCCGATCTCGGTGATCGTGACCTTTCTACCGATGCAGTTTGCCGGGCTATCGCTGAACATCATGTCGCTGGGCGGCATGGCGCTCGCGATCGGGCTGCTGGTCGACAACGCCATCGTTGTGCTGGAAAACATCGCGCGGCGGCGGGAAGCCGGCGATTCGCTCATTGACGCCGCTGTCGCCGGCGCAGGCGAGGTTTCCGGCGCCATCATCGCCTCCACACTGACCACGGTCGCCGTGTTCTTCCCGATGGTGTTTGTCCAAGGCATTGCCGGTCAGCTATTCGCCGATCAGGCGCTGGTTGTCACCTTCGCGCTGCTGGTCTCGCTGGCGGTGTCGCTCACCGTCATCCCGACGCTGGCGGCACGCGGCGGCGAGCGCCGCCACATCGCGCCGCGTGAACCCCTGGCCGGCCAGTCGCGCTGGCGACGTGGCGTATTCGGCTTCTTCCGGGCGGTGGAATGGGTGCTGACCTGGCTGGTCCGCCTGCCGGTGGGCCTGGTCTGGCTGCTGTTCCGAACGCTCGGCCTGCTGCTACGCCCGGTCGTGGCCATCTGGAACCGCGCCTACGCTGCCCTGGCGCGCGGCTATGCGAGCCTGCTCAATGCCGCACTCCAAGCCCGCGCGCTGGTCCTGATCGTTGCCGGCCTGGCCTTCGCCGCCAGCCTGTGGCTGGCGACCCAGCTCGGCGTTGAACTGATACCGCCGATGGACCAGGGCGAGTTTTCGCTGGAAGCGAATCTGCCTCCAGGCACACCGCTGGAAGAGTCCGATCGGTTCCTGCAGCGGGTTCAGGCTGCGTTCCGTGAAGACCCGGCCGTGCGCACGGTCTATGGCGTAGCCGGAACCGGCAACCGGCTGGACTCGAACCCGGAGCTGGGTGGCGAGAATGTCGCGTCGATCAGTTTCGCATTGAAGAATGGCGCAGACGAAATGGCGCTGCGACAACGTATCCGCGAACGCGTCGGACAGACGCCGGGGCTGGAATACCGTTTTGAGACGCCGACGCTGTTCAGCACCGAGAAGCCGCTGGAGATCGAAATCGCCGGCTACGATCTGGCCGCGCTGGAGCGGATTGCCATCGCCTTGCAACGGCGCCTGGAACAGTCGGACCGCTTTGTCGATGTCGAGTCCACCTCCGAACGTGGCCAGCCGGAAGTTCGCGTGGTGTTCGAGCAGGAGCGTGCAGCCGCCCTCGGCCTGCAGGTGTCCGATCTCGCCGCACGTGTCGTGACACTGGTGCAAGGCGATGTCGCCACGCGCTATCGCGTGTCGGACCGCGAAATCGATGTGGTCGTCCGGGGCAAGCAGGCGAACCAGACGAGCTACGATGATCTCAAGCGACTGGTGATCAATCCCGAATCCGAGCATCCCGTACCACTGGAATCGGTAGCCGCCGTGCGACTCGACCGCGGCCCGGCCGAGATCCGGCGCACGGCACAGCAGCGTGTCGTCGTGCTGAGCATGGACATGGCCTACGGCGACCTGGGCAGCGCTGTCGGGGAGCTGGAATCGCATCTGCGCCGCATCCACATCCCACGCGGCGTCGGCACCAACGTGGGCGGCCAGAGCGAGGAGATGGAAGTCAGCTTCCGGTCGCTGCAACTGGCGCTGGGCCTGGCGATCTTTCTGGTCTACCTGGTCATGGCCTCACAGTTCGAGTCGCTGATCCACCCCTTCGTCATCCTGTTCTCCGTCCCGCTAGCGGCCATCGGCGCCTTCACCGCGCTGTTCATCACCGGCACGCAGATTAATGTCGTGGCGTTGATCGGCTTGATCGTGCTGGCCGGCATCGTGGTCAACAATGCGATCGTGTTGATCGATTTGATCAACCGCCTGCGCGACGAGGGCCTGCGCGTCGTGGACGCGATTCGCGAGGCCGGACAGGCCCGGCTGCGCCCCATCCTGATGACCACGCTGACCACCGCGCTGGGATTGCTGCCGTTGGCCTTGAGCGGTGATGATGGCGCCGAGGTGCGCGCACCGCTGGCGATCACGGTGATCGGAGGTCTGATGGTATCGACACTGTTGACGCTGGTCGTGATCCCGGTGGTCTACTCGCTGGTCACACGCGATCCCGCGCCGACCAAACCGGCCCAGTCCACGGAGTCAGCCGCGTGAGTCTGACCGAGCTGTCACTGAAGCGACCGGTCACGGTCACCATGGTCTTCGTGTGCCTGGCGGTCATCGGCATCATGTCGTCTCGGCTGCTGCCGCTGGAATACCTGCCCGAGATGGAGTTTCCGGGCATCTGGGTGGAGCTGCCCTATCGCAACTCTACGCCCGAGGAGGTCGAACGGCGCATCGTCCGCCCGGTCGAGGAGGCGCTGTCGACGCTCTCCGGCGTCAAACGCCTGTACTCCGAATCCCGCGAAGACGGCGGCGGCGTGTTCGTGCAGTTCGACTGGGGCGCCGATCTGCGCATCAAGGGTGTCGAGGCGCGAGACAAGATCGATGCAATTCGCGACACGCTGCCGGATGAATTGCAGCGTATCCGATTCCAGAAGTTCAACGCCGCGGACCAGCCAATACTCGTGTTGCGGGTCTCGGCCAACCGCGATCTCGCGGATGCCTACGACATGCTCAACCGCAATCTGCGAAGGCGTGTGGAACGCATCCAGGGTGTCTCGCGTGTCGAGTTGTACGGTGTTTGGGCCAAGGAAGTGCGCATCGAGTTGTCCGCCGACCGGGTGGCCACGCATCAGGTCGACCTGCGCCAGGTTGCCGAGCGTCTGCGCGCCGCAAACTTCGAGTTCGCCGCAGGTGAGATCACCGACCGCAATCACCGCTTCACGGTCAAACCGGATGCCCGGTTCGAATCCATCGCCGAGATCGAACGCCTGGTGGTCGGCGAGCGCGGCCTGCGCCTGGGTGATATCGCTGACGTGCGCCACACCGATCCGGTGCGCACCCGCGGTCGGCACCTCGATGGCAAGTACGCCATCGGCCTGAACATCTTCAAGGAGAACGGCGCCAACCTGGTTGAGGTCGCCGATGCCGTGATCGCCGAGATCGATGTCATCAGCGAACTGCCGGAGATGCAGGGCGTGACGCTGTTCGCAATGGATAACCAGGCCGACGGGGTCAAGGATTCGCTGAACGAGTTGCTGATGTCCGGGCTGATCGGCGCCCTGCTCTCGCTGCTGGTGCTGTACGCGTTTCTGCGTGACTGGCCAATGACGCTAATCGTTGCGCTGTCCGTACCATTCTCGATCCTGATCACGCTGGGCTCGATGTACTTCCTCGGCTTTTCGCTGAACATCCTGTCGATGATGGGGCTGATGCTGTCCATCGGCATGCTCGTGGACAACGCCGTTGTAGTCACGGAAAGTATTTTCACCAGCCGACGCGAACATCCGAACGACCCGACACGCGCCACCATCGCCGGCGTCGATTCCGTCGCGCTCGCCGTCACGGCCGGCACGCTGACCACGGCCATCGTCTTTCTGCCGAATATCTTCGGCAAGAAGGACGAGATCACGATGTTCATGGGCCACGTGGCGATCACCATCTGCATTTCGCTCGCGGCCTCCTTGGCGATCGCCCGCACGCTGATCCCGCAGCTTGCCTCGCGCATTCAGGGTCGCGTATCCGAGGGCGGCCGCGTGATGCAGGCCATCTTGCGCCGCTACCCGCGGATGATTGCGTGGACGCTGCGCCATCGCTGGGTCGCCGTGGTCGGCGCCCTGTTGGTCGTCGCCAGCGTGGCGCCACTGTTCATGACCGGGCTGGTCAAGATGGAAATGTTTCCGCGCAACGATACGGAGCGCCTGTTCCTGCCTTATCACCTCAACGAGATCTACGCGTTGGACAAGGTCGAGGACGCCGTGAACACGGTCGAGGCCTACCTGTTTGCACACAAGGACGAGTTCGAATTCGACAGCGTATACAGCTACTACGACCTGGGCCGCGCCGAATCGACCATCATCCTCAAGGAGGGCGAGCAGCGCACGAAATCCATCGAGCAGCTCAAGGACGCCATCATGGCGGAGCTGCCGAAGATCGCCATCGGCAACCCGACATTCAATGAGCAACGCAGCGGCGGCGAGCAGCTGTCGCTCTTCATTACCGGCGAGTCCACGGAACGGCTGAACGAGGTGGCCGAGCAGGTTGCTCGGCTCATGGAGGGGGTGACCGGCGTGCGCGATGCCCGCGTGGAAGCCGATGCGTCCAGCTGGGAGGTTCGCGTACGCGTGGACCGGGATCGCGCTCGCAAGGTAGGCCTGACCAGCCAGCAAGTCGCAGAAAGCGTGGCGACGGCGATCCGTGGCGTGGAGCTGCGCCCCTATCGCTCGGAAACGGGGGAGATTGACCTGCTGCTGCAGTTCCGCCGCGCGGACCGGCTGAATCTGGACCAGCTAAGCCAGCTCCCGATCCGCAGCGGCACCGGTGAATCGGTGATCCTCGGCAATATCGCGGAACTGACCATCGGCGATGTTCCGGCGACGATACGGCGCCAGAATCGGCGAACCGGACTGCGGGTCAACCTGTTCACCGAGGACGATGCCACCGCCGAAGAGTTGCGCGATGGCATCAAGGGCATCATGGACCAGTACCGTATGCCTGCGGGCTACGGATGGAACTTGGGTCGCGCCTTTGACCAGCAAGACGAGAACATGGGCTCCATGGCGCTCAACCTGTTGTTGGCGCTGGCGCTCATCTACCTCGTGATGGCGGCCATGTTCGAATCCATCCTGGCACCGTTTGCCATCATCACCGGCATCCTGTTCTCGTTCATCGGCGTGTTCTGGTTCTTCGCCCTCACCGGCACGACCTTCCAGTTCATGGGCATGATCGGCATGCTGATTCTGATGGGCGTGGTGGTGAACAACGGCATCGTACTGATCGACCATATTCGTAATCTGCGACTTGCCGGCCTGCCCCGCGAACAGGCGATCGCTACCGGCGCCCGCGACCGCCTGCGGCCAATCCTGATGACCGTGGGCACCACCGTGCTGGGGCTGATCCCGCTGGGCGTGGGCACCGCTTCGGTGGGCGGCGACGGCCCGCCCTACTTCCCGATGGCTCGGGCCATTATTGGCGGGCTCACGTTCTCCACCGTGGTCAGCCTGCTGCTTCTGCCGGCGATCTACAGCCTGCTGGACGACTTCGGACTTTGGTTACGCCGGCTTTGGCGAGGTGCCCAGGGCGAACCTGTGACCGGGTTTGCACTACGAGCACGCACGGACTCCAGCGACTAGAAAGGCTAAAAACTCAATCAGAATAGACTGTTGTGACGGCTATGCGCCCCGCAACAACCCAAACACTGCCCCACCGTTGCGCGGATAACGGCAGGGGGGTGACGCCCAACCTGCTACGCTTCGCAGGCGATCTTCACCGGTCGCCTGTGAGCAGGCTCGGCATACTCCGTGCATCTGCTTCGCCGAAACGGAATCCACCCCCCAGGCAACGGAGCGGTACATTGGCGGAGTACGCTAACTGGCTATCCAGAGTGCTGCTCGCGCAGCAGTTCGCGAATCAGCATCTCGTTTCACTCGACGTACCGCCCTGGCGTACCGCGGCCATCCGAATGGTCAGCCGGGTGCTACGCCCCAGTATCGACGACATCGAAATCAAGGCGCCGATCTTCATCGTCGGCACCCCGCGCTGCGGCTCGACGATGATGCAGGAAATCCTCTCCTGCCATGAACGCGTCGCCTATGTCACCCATGCCATGGATAGCGCACGCGACCCGCGCACGTTCTACGCAACGGAATTGCTGCGAAAACGGCTGAAACTGGACGTCGAAGGCGAGCGGTATCTGAAGGACAGCATCATCGTGAACGCCGGCACCCCGGCCGAGGCGATGCGCTTCTGGGCAGAGGCGCTCAAACTCGATCCGTTCGCCCTGACCTGGCCGGAACAGACCCTGGATGATTTCACTCCAGAAGACATCGAGCACATCTATTTCTATATCAAGCACGTGATCAATTGCTTTCGCGATCGCGGCGGCGACCGGTTCCTGAACAAATCGCCTGCGCTGCTGACGGTGGTCCCGCTGGTTGCCGAGCTCTTCCCCGACGCGCGTTTCATCTACCTCGTCCGGGATGGCCGTCAGGTCGCGAATTCACTGATCAAGCTCTACCGCAGGCAGCGCGAGCAGGACATCAAGGTCAACCACCCGATGTTCAAGGACCAGCCGTTCATCCCCTACCCACGCGTCAACGGCCTGGAACAGGCTATTGAGACGTGGGGGGCCGAGGATCTGCGCACCACGTCCCACATCTGGAACGAGTCCATTGACTACATGGACCGAATCAAGTCATCGATTCCGCATCTGATGGAAGTGCGATACGAAGATGTGCTGGCTGAGCCCCAGGCTGTCGTCGGCCAGATTCTCGAGTTCTGCGAGCTGGGCGAGCCCGAACAGCCGGGTGCAAAGGCCGCGTTTGACGCGCGAATGGCAAAAGTGGGACGGGTGTCTCACGTCAACCAGTATTCCGGCTTCGAGATCGTCGAATCCATCGCAGGTGAGAACCTGAAGCGGTACGGATATTGCGACAGCTCAAGCTGAAAACCTTGCGTCGTCGGCGACATGGATGTTTGTACGCTGAATGGACCTGACCGGATGTCAACGGTTACCCCCCGGTCCCGAGAGCGATGGGCAAAGCCCATCTTGCTGTCATCGGTTGTCACGAGCACCCATGCCGCCTGCGGCTCACCGTTCGGCGCGGCGGTCCACGCCCGTCGAGTAGTCACGAAGACCTAGGGAGTCTCCTAACATGACCACGATTGCTGACCAAGTTCGGGAAATTATCGCCAGCGAATTGAAGATCGACGCGGCAGGTGTGACCTCCGGTTCGACACTGGAAGACTGGGGTGCGGATTCGCTGGACTTCCTCGAAGCCATCTTCGCGATCGAAACCCACTTCGACATCAGCTTTCCGGATGACGAGGAATCGCGCGCCGTATCCGATTTCGACTCGCTGGTGCGTATTGTCGAAGGCGAAGTCAACGCCAAGATCGCCGCCTGACGTGAAAGTTGTCGTCACCGGGCTGGGCGTCGTTTCCAGCGCGGGCATCGGCAAGGCGTCATTCTGGGATTCGATCTGCGAGGGCCGCTCTGGAGTCAAGACTCTGGAGGGCGTCGATACCTCTCGGTTGAAAACCAAGATCGCCGGCCAGGTCGCGGACTTCGATCCGTCCGCGCTGAGCTATAGCGCTGCCCGCAATGTGGACCGATTCACCCAGCTGGCTCTCAAGGCCTGCGAAGAAGCCGTCGAGGAATCCGGTGTCACCGGTGATCCCTCCCGCATGGGCGTCATCCTGGGTACCGGGGTTGGCGGTATTGGAACGATCGACAATCAGCAGTACGCGCTGCACACGCACGCCCGCGGTCCGCAAACCCTGCATCCATTGACGGTGCCCAAGGCAATGTTCAATGCCGCGGCCGGTCATATCGCCATTCACTACGGCGTTCGAGGCCCGAACTTCACCGTCTCCACGGCGTGCAGCTCCGGCGCCAGCGCGATCGGCGAGGCCGTGCGCCTGATCCGGCACGGCTACGCGGATGCGATCATCGCTGGCGGCACCGAGGCTCCCCTGAGCTACGGCATGTTCGCGGCCTGGAATGCCATGCGCGTGATGTCCGTGCGCAACGGCGAACCTGGCGCAGCGGTGCGCCCGTTTTCCAAGGACCGAGATGGTCTCGTCCTGTCGGAGGGCGCCGCCATTGTCGTGCTCGAACGAGAGGACCTCGCCCGCAAGCGCGGTGCACCGATTTATGCCGAGGTCACCGGCTACGGGTGCAGCAATGACGGGTTCCATGCGACTCGCCCCAGTGTTGACGGGCAGGTTGCAGCCATCAAGGACGCCCTGCGCGACGCGCAGATGTCACCGGACGACATCGACTACATCAATGCCCACGGCACGGCGACAACGGCCAACGATGTCACCGAAACCGAGGCCGTGAAGCAGGTGTTGGGCGATCGCGCGGCGAGGGTACCGATGAGTTCCATCAAAAGCATGCTCGGCCATGCATTGGGAGCCTCCGGTGCAATCGAGTTCGTCAGTTCCTGTCTGTCGCTGCGCGATGGCATCGTGCCCCCCACGATCAACCTGCACTCGGCGGATCCCGACTGCGATCTGGACTATGTGCCTAATGAAGCGCGACAGATGCCGTTGAACGCGGTCATGTCCAACACGTTCGCATTCGGGGGCTGCAACGTGATTCTCACGCTGCGCAAGCCGGGCACCTCTCACTGATGCGCTGCTAATCGGGAGAGCGGCGCCTCATCCCTCGTCAACTCCATGCATCCAAGTAAAGGTTGGACGAAGTGAAAACTGTCTACATCACCGAGATGGCATCGTTTCTGCCAAACGAGCCCGTCACCAATGATCAGATCGAAGTGGTTCTGGGAGAAATCCCCAACCAGCCGAAACGCGTCAAGCTGTTTGTGCTGCAGAACAATGGCATCAAACAGCGCTATTACGCCGTCAACCAGGAAACTGGAGAACGCACGCACACCAACGCCCAGCTGGTCGGCGAAGCCGTGCGATCGCTGGTGGGCAAGGTCGGCCTGGGTGTCGATGACATCCAAGGGCTCGCCTGCGGCAGCTCATCGCCCGATCAGCTCATTCCGTCGCACGCAAACATGGTCGCCGGCGAACTGGAACTGCAGCCCGCCGAGGTGATGTCCGCCGCCGGGGTCTGCTGCTCGGGCATGTCCGCGCTGAATTACGCCTACATGAATCTGGCGATGGGCATTCGCGACAACTTTGTGGTTTCCGGCTCCGAACGCGCCTCACCGTTCATGCAAGGCCATTCGTACACCATGGTCACCGACTCGGACGCCAACCAGACCGAAGCCGCGCCAATGGTCAGCTTCGAGAAGGAGTTCCTGCGCTGGATGCTGTCTGATGGCGCCGGCACGGCGCTGGTCGAAACCGCCCCGCGCGAGGACCGCCTGTCGCTGCGTATCGATAATCTGGAAGTCATGTCCTGGGCAGGCCAGAAACCGACCTGCATGTACAACGGCATGGTCAAGGACAAGGACGGCGAGTTCCAGTTCTGGTCCGACGAGGAGGACATGCGCAACGTCCTGTCCAAGGGCTACCTGCTGCTCCAGCAGGATGTGCGAGTGCTCGACAAGAACATCATTGAAGTGGCGGTAGCTGGCTGCAAGATGATGAAGGACAACTGGGGTCTGGATTTCGACAGTGTCGACTACTTCCTCCCCCACCTGTCGTCGATGTACTTCAAAAAGCGGCTTGGCGAGCACATGGCGGAAGCCGGCTACGGGATCCCGGAGGAAAAGTGGTTCACGAACCTGCCGGAGACCGGGAATATTGGTTCTGCCTCAATTTTTGTGATCCTGGAAACTCTGCTGCATTCGGGCCGCCTGAAAAAAGGCGACCGGATACTCTGCGCCGTTCCCGAAAGCGCCCGCTTCTCGATGGCGGCGATGTTGTTAACCGTGGTGTAGCAGGGGGCGCCCCCGCAACCCAAGATTCCGGCGCGACGCGCCGCTACCGCGAGCCCAAGGAGGGTGCGTGAACGCGATTATTGGCCTATTGAAATGGCTGAACGTCGTGCCGGTACCACTGCTGGATATCCAGCTGCCGATCGTCCGTGCAAGGGCGATCATCGAGGCAAACCGGCTAGGCGTTTTCAAGCTGCTGGCAGAGCATGATGCTGAAGGCGGGCTTGGAGCTGCCGAGGTCGCCGACAAACTCGGCTTGTCGTCCGAAGGCACCGCTCTGTTGCTCCGAGCGCTCAAGAGCAGCGGCTATCTCAAGCACCGTAACGGCAAGTATTTAAACGGCCGCTGGGCACGTAAATGGATCGTCCACCCCGATCGCGGGCTCAGCGAGATGCTCAAGTTGCAAAGCGTGACCTATGAGCGTCTGCAATCGCTGGGTGACAACGTGGTCTCCGGCCGGCCGTCGCTGGATTTCCATTCCAAGTTCGAAAAAGCCGGCACCGAAGGGCAGGAAACCTACACCCGAGGAATGCAGCAAGCCGCGCGGATGTTCATCCCGGCCGTGCTCAAGAGTGCCGATATCCCGGCCGATGCGAAGGCGATGATCGACATCGGCGGTGCCCACGG
>OEIO01000065.1_pt1 | contig 13706 bp, 10 predicted proteins | sample 1539121 | NCBI WGS metagenome assembly OEIO01 (sample SAMEA98136418, study PRJEB22522) | marine metagenome | biome: marine biome; feature: marine water body; material: sea ice | place: Arctic Ocean | collected 21-Sep-2015 | depth 1.1 m
GCTGCGCTTCACGTAGGGGGCGCCAATGGGCGGCGCGACGGATGGAAGCTCAGCAAATTCGGAGGCAACTTCCACCGGCACCAGTTCCGGCACGGTGGCCATCAGCTGGGCCACCTTCATGATCGGCCCCTTGAGACCGCCAAGGGCCGCCTTGAGTTCCTTTGCCGTGCGGCCATCCACCTGATCGAGGCCGAAAAGACGCGCCCCCGCCGCCCGCGCCGCGATGCCCCCGACACCGGCGCCCACTTGCGCATAGCGCTGCACGCGACGGCCAAACCTGTTCGCCTCGCGGTCGCGCGGGCCCTTGCCGGGTGGCGGCGCGTCGTCGCTCATTCCATCGCCTCGAGTTCGTCGATGAAACCGCGGATCATGGAAAGGCCCTTGTCCCAGAAGGCAGGGTCGCTCGCATCAAGCCCGAATGGCGCGAGCAGCTCCTTGTGGCGCAGCGTGCCGCCGGCAGACAGCATCTCGAAATAGCGCTCGGCGAAACCTTCCTGCGCATTTTCGTAAACCGCATAAAGCGAATTCACGAGGCAGTCGCCGAAAGCATAGGCGTAGACATAGAACGGCGCATGGATGAAGTGCGAGACGTAGCACCAGTAAGTTTCGTAGCCTTCACCGAGATGAATGGCGGGGCCGAGACTCTCGCCCTGCACCTCGAGCCAGATGCGGCCGATATCCTCCGATGTGAGTTCGCCCTCGCGCCGCGCATGATGGACGCGGCGCTCGAAGGTATAGAAGGCCGTCTGCCGGACGACGGTATTCAGCATGTCCTCGACCTTGGAGGCGAGCATCGCCTTGCGGCGCTCCTTGTCCGTCGCACTCGCCAGGAGTTTTCGGAAGGTCAGCATCTCTCCGAAGACACTCGCCGTCTCGGCAAGCGTGAGCGGCGTATCGGCCATCAGCGGACCCTGTTTCGCCGCAAGCACCTGATGGACGCCGTGGCCGAGCTCATGCGCGAGCGTCATCACGTCGCGCGTCTTGCCCTGATAGTTGACAAGCACATAGGGATGCGCGCTCGGCACCGTGGGATGCGCGAAGGCGCCTGTCGCCTTGCCGGGCCGCATCGGCGCGTCGATCCATCCCCTCTCGAAAAAGCGCCCGGCGATCTCGGCCATGTCGGGCGTGAAACCGCGATAGGCGTCGAGCACCGTCTCGCGCGCCTGCGCCCACGGAATCACCTTGTCGTCGGACTGCGGCAGCGGCGCGTTGCGATCCCAGTATTCAAGTTTGTCGAGGCCGAGCCACTTCGCCTTCATCGCATAGTAACGGTGCGAAAGCTCCGGATAGGAGCGCTGCACGGCTTCGACAAGCGCCGCCACGACTTCCGGTTCGACGCGATTCGCAATATGGCGCGATTGTGCAATGTCCTCGAAGCCGCGTTGCCTGTCCTCGATCTCCTTGTCCTTCGCGAGCGTATTGGTGATGAGCGTGAAGAGCGGAATATTCGCCTTGAAGGTTGCCGCCAGCGCATGCGCCGCTTCTTTGCGCGTCGCAGGGTCCTTCTCCGAAAGGCGGTGCAACGCCGCTTCGAGGGAGAGCTTCCTGCCGCCGACATCGAAGGTGAGCCGTGCCATCGTTTCGTCGAAGAGCCGGTTCCATGCAGCGTGCCCCGTAACGCTTTTCTCGTGGAGCAGTGTCTCCAGTTCATCCGAAAGCTGGTAGGGGCGCATCGCCCGCAGGTCGCGGAGCCAGGGTGCGTAATGCGCGAGCGCAGGATCCTCGAGTGCCTTCGAGAGGGTGGCGTCCTCGACCCGGTTGAGTTCGAGCGTAAAGAACAGGAGATCGGTCGAGATCGTCGTGATCCGCTCCTGCATGTCGCCATAGAACTTGGCATGCGCGGGGTTCATGTTGTCCTGCGCATAGAGAAGGCCGGCATAGGAGATGAGGCGGCCGAGACGATCCTCTATTTCTTCGAATGCCTCGATCGCTCCGGCAAGCTCGGCCCCGCCCTCCGGGGAGGCGGCGAGCGCAGCGATCCGGCCCTTGTAGCGCTTGTTGAACGCGGCGGCCGCATTCGTTGCCGCTGCAACATCCGCCTTCACCTCGAGCGCGTCGGGCGATTTGTAGAGGTCCGAGAGGTTCCACACCGGCAGGTCATCGAGCGAGACGGCATCGTCCTGCTGGTTGGCCGCACCGGAAGAATCGGCTGCGGACGAGATCTTGAGACGCGGCATCGGGGATACTCCTTCGGGAAAGCGGCTTCCCAACTATATCGCCCGGCCCATGCCGCCATTCAACGGCAACCCCGGAAAACGACGGAACAAAAGAAAAGGGCCCCTGCCTTGCGGCAGGGGCCCTGATCTTTCCGCGTCGGAGCTTTAGCAGCCCGCGACAACCGCACGGCGGTTGAGCGGCTCACGCACGCCGTCGCCGGTCTGGACCGCGAGGTCCGTTTCGCCCTTCGACGCGGCGCTGCAGAGTTCCTTGCCCTGCGCGGTGAGCGCATTGGACACGGAGTCGGCACGGCGCTGGCCGAGAGCCTGGTTGTAGGCATTGCTGCCCGACGTATCGGTGTGACCGACAACCGAGAGCGGACCGGTCGTTTCAGCGACGATCTGATCGATCACCGACTGCGCTTCCGGCGTCAGGTTGTACTTGTCGAAACCGAAGTAGATGGTCCACGGACCCGAGGCCTGCAGCGCGCAAGCGGTCAGGGCTTCGTAGAAAGCGGCCTTTTCGGCTTCAACGCGATCCGGCTGCACCGGTCCGCCTTCACCGCCGAAATAGGAGCCGTTCACGCCGAGCTTGTTGTCGCTCGCCTGTTCGACCCAGCCGTCATAGTAGCGCTGTGCTTTCGCGCAGGCGCAGCCGCGTTCTTCGCGACCGCCATTGTCGAGCGCGGCCATCAGCTTGGACCGGGCGTCCTGCAGTTCAGGCAGATCGCTCGGAAGAACCCCCTTCGTGGCGGGGTCGTAAGGAAGGACCGTCTCGCCAGCCGCAGCGGCGCGACCCTTCTCGACGATCATGGCCGTGTCGACCCAGTTGCAGTCGACATAGGCTTCCGAAGTCGCCCTGTCCTGATATTCTCGAGCCAGGCACGCGTTGAAAGAATCGCCCTGAATATCTTCATGCAGGTACGACTCAGCGGTCCAGGTGCCGCAACCAGCCAGCACAAGGAAAGAACCCAACGCTATAAGCCGGGATATCATTTTCATCCCAATCTCCGTCGTTATTTCGCTCTGCCCCCCGACAACACGACGGGTGGCCCGGACCCCACCGGTAAGCCCTCATAAGTCCAATTTCATCGCATGGAACTGCGGAAACCATCAACCCGTATCCGAGGAAGCCGGTAAGTTCTGCGGCATGCGTCACATGTCAGCAACACTGTTGCCCGACGGAATCGGTGTGTTTTAGCGGCAAATTGACTGTTATGGGGTCGCCAACGGGTTTGTCCCACCTTGTGCCACAAACGGGCGATTATTGGCCTGCGGATTAAGGGGGCCTTTACCAATGCGGGTCAATATGGGGCAAAGGGCGAGCTGGAGGCAGTGGTTCGCCGAGGTTATCCCCGCCATGATACCGAGGACAGAATGACCCAGGCCATTCTCATTGTGGACGACGATCCCGCGCAGCGGCGGATCCTCGAGGAGGTCGTTAACCGCGACGGCTACCGCGCGATCCCCGTGGAGAGCGGCGAGGCGGCGCTTGCCTACCTCGAAGGCCCGTCGGGCGCCGACATCTCGCTGGTCGTGCTGGACCTGGTGATGCCCGGCATCGACGGCATGGAGGTGCTGAAGCGCGTCCACCCCGCCAAACCCAATCTCCCCGTGATCGTGCTGACCGCCCATGGCGGCATCGAGACGGTCGTGAACGTGATGCGCGAGGGCGCCTCGGACTTCGTGGTGAAGCCCGTCAGCCCCGAACGGCTCCACGTCTCGATGCGCAACGCCCTCAAGGTGAACGCGCTGACGGGCGAAATCTCGCGCCTCCAGAAGCGCCAGCGCGGCCAGCTCACCTTCGCCGACATCATCGCCCCGAGCCAGGCGATGGACCCGGTGATCCGGCTCGGCAAGCGCGCCGCGCAATCCAACATCCCGATCCTGATCGAGGGCGAGTCGGGCGTCGGCAAGGAACTCATCGCCGCCGCGATCCAGGGCGAGGGCGAGCGCGCCGGCAAGCCCTTCGTGACGGTGAACTGCGGCGCGATCCCCGAAAACCTCGTCGAGAGCATCCTCTTCGGCCATGAAAAGGGCGCCTTCACCGGCGCGTCGGACAAGCATGCCGGCAAGTTCCAGGAAGCCAGCGGCGGCACGCTCTTCCTCGACGAGATCGGCGAACTGCCGCTCGACATCCAGGTGAAGCTGCTCCGCGCGCTGCAGGAAGGCGAGGTCGACCCCGTGGGCTCGAAAAAGCCCGTCAAGGTCGATATCCGCCTGATCTCGGCAACGAACCGCGACATGCTGCAGATGGTGAAGGAGGGCCGCTTCCGCGAGGACCTCTATTACCGCCTCAACGTCTTCCCGATCCACATCCCCGCCATTCGTCAGCGCAAGGACGATATCCCCGACCTCGTCGCGCATTTCATCCGCCGCCTCGCGGCCGAGGAAGGCAAGGAAGTGGTCGGCATCTCGAACGAGGCGCTCGGCATGCTCTGCGCCTATGACTGGCCGGGCAATGTCCGCCAGATCGAGAACACGGTCTTCCGCGCCATCGTGCTCTGCGACGGCGAGACGCTGCAGGTCTCGGACTTCCCGCAGATCGCGAGCATGGTGGAAGGCTATGCGGAAGCGGCGATGCCGCGCACCGCGCAGGCCCCCGCCCCGTCTCCCGCTCATGCGGCTTCGCCCGCCACCTACGCGCCGGCTCAGGACGGCATGATGGGCACGGCCGCGACGCCCGCTTCGGCCTACATTCCGCAGCAGACGCAGCCGCAATCCAACACGCTGGCCGACTTCGCCCGCTCGAACTTCTCGGACGGCATCTCGATCACCGACGAGGCGGGCAATGTCCGCAAGCTCGAGGACATCGAGGCGGAAATGATCCGCCTCGCGATCGACAAGTACAAGGGCCACATGACGGAAGTCGCCCGCCGCCTCGGCATCGGCCGCTCGACGCTCTACCGCAAGGTGCGCGACATGGGGCTGGAAGTCCGCGAAGGCTGACAGGCCTTTTCGAGGGGCGCTGAACGATCCCGCAAGGGAGAGTTGCGAGGGGAACCGGCGGCGCGGGAGCGATCCCGCGCCGTCACTTTTTCGCGCCGCCGCCGATACCGTCGAGAATGGCCGTGACGATGGCCTTCCGGCGCGGCTCGCCCGTGGCCTCGTCGGCCTTCGACACGAGATTGCCGTCGAGCCGCATGCAGACATAGCCATGCACCATCGACCAGAGCGCGATCGCCTGCGTATCGGCGCTCACCGCCGCCCGGCCCCGGCCGGCCGCGAGTTCCGCCACCAGCCGGTCGTAGATGCCGTTCATGGCGCGGTTCAGCGCCTCGTCGGACCCGTCGAGGCTGTCGCGCCGCCAGATCAGCCTGAAGCGGTGCGGATGGCGGAGCCCGAAATCGATGGCCGCATCGGCGAAGACGCGGATTCGGGCGTCGCGGCTTCCGCCCGCCTTTTCGAGGCGCTTCGAGATCAGCGCCGACAGCTTCGCGAAAATCTCCGCCGCCAGCGCCGTCAGCAGCGCCTCGCGGCCGCGAAAATGATTGGCGGGCGCGGCATGGGTGACGCCGGTCCGCCGCGCCACCGCGCGGATCGTGACCGCCTCGACGCCCCCCTCGTCGAGCAGGGCAAGCGCCGCCGCGAGCAGCGCGCGGCGCAGATCGCCGTGATGATAGGGAGCGGTCCGTTTCGCCATTTTATATTGACACCGTCAAGATTGAGTCTTTATTGACAGTGTCAACATAACCGGCCGCGCGCCGGAGGAAAAGGAAAACGCCCATGACCGCCCGGATTCTGGCGACCGCCGGCCTCCTCGTTTTCGCCGTGCTGATCCCCGTCCTCGAAGTGAACGCCACGCATGTCTTCAACCCGGACTGGCCGCCGCATGCGCGCTTCCACGATGTCTGGCAGCTTCTGACCAATACCGGCCTCGCGGCGCTCTGCCTCTGGCTCGTCTGGGCGCGCGGGGCCGTCCGCCTGGCGAGCCTCATCGGCGGCTGGGTGATGGCCAGCGTCGTCCTCGCGCATGCGCTGGGAGACGTCTATGGCGGTTACGTGACCTATGAGGGCGGTTCCGAACTCGCCCTGTTCGGCCTGCCCGCGGGCGTGCTCATTCCGCTCGCCGCGACGGCCTCCTTCGCGGCCGCGGCGCTGCTCGACGGGCGGCGGGCGGGGATAAAAGGGCCTTTGTGACAGTCCGCTGTCACCGAAACGTCACGAAAACGTCATAATCATCCGTACACAGACTTATCCCCGGTTTCAACCGGGGATAAGCCCGCTTCCGGCGGTCGCGGCGAGGGCCCGAAAGGCACTTATCCCCGCTGTTGCGGAAATGACATGTGGCAGGGATGCATGTGGCGGGCGGGGCACAGGGGGGATAAGTACAGACGGGTCTGTATTTCTGTTGCATACGAAGGAGAAGCTCGGCTCGCCAACCTTCAACAGAGCAGCTTTATCAGAGTCGGGCGCGCGGACGCTGCCAGCGGGAACATCCCGGGCAACTCAACTCTCATGCATCGGGTTTGACAGCTATACCTCACATGCCGAACTACTTCGGATGTAACTACAGCCAAAAATCAAAATAGGTCAGCATACGAACTCAAATCCGTGAAAAATATAATGCGATGGCTTCAATCACAAACTTTGCTGAAATGTAGGAACCATAGGCCTGCAGCGTGTCGTCTTTGCCTGCGTCTGCCAAGTCCACAACAGTCTTCGCGCAGACCACGTCGGGTTTACATTGCGCAATATGGGCCGCGCGATGTAACCCATAAACCTCCATATCCAGACCCGCCACACGGTTGTGATTAGAGATGATTTGGGCCATCAGCCTCTCACTCGCAATGACTGCCGACCCACTTGTGAACGCACCGAGTTTCGGCACACTCATCGTCGGTGGCCGGTGCGAGTGCCATCCATCTTCCAAGCGCGAGAGAAGTTTGTCGTCCTCGATCAGCTCTCGAATAGTCGTTCGGAAATCTTCTGATATTGGCACCTGATAAGGCTCTTGTGAAAAGTGGTCGTCTGTCCACTTCCCCGATTGGTATTCATACGCCATGTCGGAAATGAGCAGCTGCCCCAACTCCACTCGACCGGCAACGCCGGCGCATATACCCGACATCGCCACAACCCGAGGTTTGAATCTCTCAATACAGGTTGCGGCGACGGCAGCGGCGTCGACCAACCCCATGCGGGGAAGCTCAATTACCGACCCCTTTCTGCCGGCAATCGTTATATCGTATCGGGTCAAATTGTCCTTGAACATCGGCGAGCCACCGAGTTCGCTCATCCCCGTATACGCAGCGCGTTCAGATCGAAGCGCACAAAATATCAAAAAGTCCATGACAGCGGATGATTGCGATTGCACGATCATGAGCCTGAGCACGCTTTGCCAGACATCTTTCTGATCGAAATCAACGAGCATGCATCCTCTGCTTTCAAACTTCTCCCTGATCGGTCCGAATTCCTGAGGGTAGGAACTGATTGCTAACAGCTTGACCCGCCCCCCGGCGAGCCTCTCAACAGCTTGCAGGACGCCAATCCCATTCGTCTCTGGTTCAGCGTCCTCGTAAGCCGGAATTCGAAGGTCTATGATGCAAATGGAGATGGCGTCGTCGAACTTGCTCAGAAATTCCGCCATGTGGGATGCCGTCAGGATATTCTCCTCACAAACACCCAGAGAGATCAAATAAGAGACAATCTCTCGAAGTTTTCTGTCATTATCTTCCGTTATGAGAATCTTCATGTCGCTTTTTTCAAAAGTGTTCTGAGCTTGCTGCTATTTGAAGGTGATTTGTACTTGTATACAACGCCACCAACAATCTGCTGATTATATCGCTTCGAAAGTGCGTCAGATGCTGACCCCAGCTTCAGACGCTTCCCGCCGACAGTTATCTCCGGGTACTGAGTGATGATTATGACTTTGCTTGATACTCCACGAGAATGCAGTGCACGCAATACCTCAATACCCCCCAAGGCTTGGTCATGTCCTCGTTCAGTCGCGCTTCCATCCGTGGAAAAAGTAGGAAGCGCCATATCGAGGACAATCAAGTCAAAGTCATTTGCTTGAACAGTTTTGAAAGCGGCGTGAACGCTGTCGACATGCTCGAGCCATGCGGAGCCTTCGAAGAAGTCTTCGAGGCAAGATGTTAATTCCTCCCGCTTGTGAAGCTCATCCTCGATCAAAAGAATTTTCTTCATACGGCTTTTCTCCGCTGGCGACTTCGGCCTTAAGCCTAAACCGAATTTCAATCTCATCGCCGGACACGTTATACGAGGCCGTTGGCAAACCTTCGTTAAGCCGGGTGATAAACTTCACCTTCTTAATGCCTGAGTATCCTTCGGTTACCATATCGGTACTCGTTTCAGAGGACGTGACTGCGGCATCGACGCGGGCAACGCAGTCACCTGCGTCTTCGACAGGGAGCTTGGAGAAGACCGAGACCTCCAACGTATGAAGACTCGTGCCCTGCAACGGCGTACCCACAACTTGAACTTTGACTTCTGCCCCCTTCTGCCCATGTTTAAAGGCGTTCTGCAGCAAGACGGCTAGGCAATCATAGATTCGGTGCACGGAAATGCCGTAATATTTCTTGGAGCGAAGGTCTCCCGACACAATAGTGGTCGAGGCAGGGCGATTGTGCTCGATATCAATAATATTGCAGATTTCAACAATCGAGGCCGCAACAAAGCCAGTCTGTGGCGTCTGAAACCAACTCGCAACCTGGGCAAAAACTGAGGCGATGCTTTCTCCGAGAGCGGACTTAATCTTCTGTTCCTCTGGTCCATTGAATCGCTGAAGCGCTTGATCGAGCATCTGGCCCACATCCTGAGCAAGCGTCACTCGAATGTGCCGAGATGCAAACTCCAACTGCGGCGTAATTTGGCTCCAGCAGAATGCTATGACCAAATCATGAAGCATTTCCGCACCTGAAAGGCGTAGCGTCTGGACAAGTTGTTGGAGATTTGTCTTTGTCGCAGGGTCGCTCTTGTCCAGAACAGCGCTGAACAGAGCATTAGGCTTACTCTCAGAACGAAACTGAAGAAGCTCTCGTCTCATTCTTTCAATGAAAATTTTATAGCTACTCTCCCACGAAGAAAGTGCTGCGCCAAACGGGGTACCCACAATCACAGGCTGATATTCCGTTCGCCGCAGCACAGCATCCACGCTACTCGTCATGACACCTTGCAGCGTATTGTGGCGAATTCGCCGACCAAGAAACGACTCAATTCCAAATTCATTGTTGGTGCAAAACTCGCCGAACGCCTCTGTCGCTATCTTTTCAACCAAATACTCGTCAGTCAGCGTCAGTTCGAGAAGATCGATTGTGGCCTCGCCCCCACTTGACGTTTTGACGTTTCGTAGCTTTGAAAGTCTGGCCACTATCTTCGGTAGAAGCTCTTTATACTGCTCAGTGTACGCAGATGGATGAGAACTGAGCCATTTCTTCATAGCAATCGAGTCCACGAACATGCGGCTAGCGTCGAAATAATCTTTCAGCTTCGCGACTTTAGAACGCGTTTCAATTCCCTCCGCTTCAACGATGTATTCAATCCTGTTGAGGAGCTGTCCGATGGTCATCAGAACACTGCGTCGCGTAGACTCTGCAACTCCAGGAGAGTCAACAATGGAGTACATTTTCTGAAGTGTAACTTCATCAAGTGATGACGCGATATAGCTTGCGACTTCCGGGCTTGACGGCGCTAAGTGAGCTATGAACGACGGGATGTCGCCCGCATAATTCTCGATTATGAAATTCTCTAGATGTTGTCTGAAGTCGAAGTCGACATCTGGATCGGAAGATTTGCTGCGATATAGCGCTAGCGCGAGCACAGATATTAGGGCACGGGCCTCATCTGATGCATTGAGATGCATCGTCTTGAGCTCTCGCTCGAGCAACAAATTCTCGAGCCGCATTGTCTTATCAAAAATGTACTGGATATCGGCGCTGTCAAGAGACGAAAGATTCAACGGGTCCTGAATAAAACGTAGGAATAGATATGTTCGATAAAATGTATCCAGCCTTACATTCTCTCGGCCGTGCAATTCAATTTGGAACTCGCCGTCTTCGCGCCGAAGAATATCACGCCTGTAGAAATTCTCGGCGTTCCAAGTTCTTATTTCTGGAAGCAAAGGCGCAACAAGCCGGTGACCAATCACACGGTCGAGATCGTTACGGTAGGCACACAACTGAGGGTACTCGAGAAACAAAATACTTCGTCGGTACAAGGACAATGAACGATCTTCTTCTTCCGCCACCTTGCGACCGGAGACCTGTTCTGCGGCGCTCGTCCCTTCGAAGAGATTCGGCAGATCGGCAACACTGAGAGCCTCATGAACCCCCAGAATACGCGCCCAAATATCTGGTGAAAGGTTTCTTCGAATAGCCTCGACCACCGAGGGAAAGCGATCACCTAGATTAACGATAATTAGTACAGAGAGTACTGCGTCAATAAGGCTAGACTCCACACCCCTTAGCAGAAAGTCAGCGCAATCGGACGTCGAGAACGGCGTCGCCACCAGATTGTTCAGGTCGTGAATCTTACGAAAATCACCACTCACAGAATCTTGAAATATGTTGGTGTGGCGCCTCGCAAGAGAAAATAAGGGTATCCTATCTATTACGTGCTCGAGGGCAGAATATTGCAGGAGTGGGTGTTCGTTGTGCTCCAGCATGGCATCAATTTCATCCAGAGCACTCTGATCATGACCATTAACATCGGTGAATTCTTTGACGTACGCGATCTTCCGAGCAATGTAGTTTGATGCACCCCATTTTTCGGTGGCCTTCTGCAAGGCTCCGATAGCGTCACTCAAAGGCACTTGCGTCAAATGTGATAGCAAGTCGATCGTACTAATCGCCTTAAACGACTCTTCTGACCAAGCGTTCAAAAATCCACATGCATATGCGGCTTCGAGGCGAGCACTTCGAGCTATTAGATGGTGCGGGTGATCGATATCTCCTTGTTTTAATCCAACGACTGCACGTTTGCGTAAACCACCCGGAGAATCGAGGATGGTCGCCGACGCGACCATATCGCTTTCATCCAGATTATCGCGTATCGAATTTATTTGTGCCGAGTGAAGATCCCGCCGCTGGGCTTCGGCAACTATACCGCGCACCGCATTGCGGCGACCTACGGAGAAGCTTTGAATTGTTCCAGCAACGATTGGACCGAGCGACCGTGTTTTAAATCGCTTCGTTAGATTTTCATTCTTCGGCACTATTTTCACCCCCCAGGTGATAGTCGAGATTGGCGCTAAAATTCCCATTGCCCAAGCGCATGAAGAACTGAAATCCCTTCTGGAAGCCGTTGACGGCGGCCACCCGGTGGAACTTTCTGATGACGCCCCCATCGGCAATTGGATGGCATGGGGCGATCACCTCCGAACGCAGTACCACATCGACCAATATGCGCTAATCAGAAGGAGCGACTAGGCGACAAGGGCAAATTTGTGTCCTGGCAGAAATGCCATGAGCAAAAAACTCCCCCTGTCATTTCCTTAGCATCAACCGAAGATCAATCCCGGTTTACCCTTCTTTGTGAATAGGAACCCGATTTCCTAAATCCGCCGAGCGTCCGGCAGCCGAGTTCTCATCCAGATCACCCCTCACCCCCTGAAACAATGCTCATTATGCCAGCTCAGCGCCTCGGGATCGGGACGCTGCGTCGCCTCATGCGGTGTACTGATTTTCTGACCATGCAGGGCATAGTAGTGCCGGCCATTGTCGAACTCTTCCTTGATGCGCCGGCTGACCTCGAAATCGAGATCGGGCGTCACCGTCACATAGCCGGCGTCGAACAGGCTGTGGATGTCGCGCCGCAGCAGCAGCCCGTTATGCGCTTCGTGCGCGCCGCCCTCACCATAGGGGCGGATATGGGCGGCTTCGAGGGCGGGCAGCGTTCGTTCCTGCGTCACGGCACAGCGGCGCTGATAGATGTCGGTCACCAGCACGCGGAAAGCGCCCTGTCCGAGGCGCGGCCGGATGAGCTGCGGCGCGCCATATCGCTCCGGCCGCTCGTCGGACAAGCCGGGAAACTGCACCCGGCTCAGCCGGTCGTTCACCGCCTCCCACAGCGCCAGCCCATCGGCATCGCCTGTATTGTAGGTCTTGAACGAGACGATGTTCGGCGCAAAGCTTTGCGGCACGGGAAGCCAGTCCTCTTCATCGAAGAAGAACGGCTGCGTGAGAATGCGACAGCCGATTTCAAAGTCGCTGCGATCCGACGGGTCGGTCTTGCGAAGCCGCGCGATGCGGGTCCGCATCTCCTGCGCCGAGCGCGCGCCGTTCGCCTCGCCGAAGGCCTGCCACGCAAGCGAACAGGGCAGCGCGGTGGCATAGGCGAAGGTGCCGCCACCGGCGATGACGTTCTGCGGCGCATGCAGCTTGAAGAGAAACAGTTCGCCGGGCTGCAGCGCACGGAAATTGACCGCAGATGGCGCCCAGAAATTGACTTCGCCGGGATTCGGCTGCCTGCGCAGCATGTCGAACCAGTGTCCGTCGGTTACGGCGACGACGAGGTTGATGCCCATTCTATCTCATCACCTCCGTCAGGAGGCATGGACCGGAAATGGTCCGCTGTCCGGTATCGGTCCGGCTGCTTCGATTCGCGATGATGGTCATTCTGCCCCCGTCAGGGACTCAGTTTGCCCGATATGCCGTGTGGCGCAAGCATTGGCTGGCTTCCACAGTGGGTGGCGCCGCCGGCCCTTCGCTTTCGCTCCGGGCGTTCGAGGCTCGAAAAGGTCCACTGGACCTTTTCGTTCGCTGACGCGAACCGCCTCTCACCCCAGTTGCTTCACCATGCGGATATGCGGGGGCACGCCGTGCGAGGCGGCGATCTTCGGCACGTTGGTCTCGGCGAGGCGCTCCAGCCCCATGCGCTCGTAGAAGCGCACCGCCGGGTTGATCGCGGCGACGTCGAGATGGAGCGCGGTGCAGCCGGCGGCCCTGGCACGCTCGAAGCAATCATCGAGGAGCTTCTCGCCGATGCCGCGCCCGCGCGCCTCTGAATGCGCGGAGAGGAAGAGGAGATACCAGGCATCTTCCGGCACTTCCGGAAAGAGCCAGGGGATGTGGTCCGCGACGGAGGGCAGATGCGCGAGCAGGTCGGGCGTCGCCATGTCCGCCATCGCCATCATGGCCTCGCCGAACTCGGGCGCATAGAGCGGCTGCGGGAAGCCGAGCGCGATGCCGGCGAGATTGTCGCCGCTCATCGCGGCGCGGGCATGGACATGCGAGAAGGCGCCGCTGTCGCGCGTCCAGAGGTCGGACGTGATGCGGAGGAAGAGGTCGAAGTCGCGATTGTAGAGGCAGTCGAAAACATAAGAGCCGGTGTCGTGGATGAGGCGGGCGGCGAGCTCCGGCTCGATGGGCCGTGCCTGTTCCAGCACGATATTGTCCGCGGTCATCGGCGTCGTCATCGCTCTCGCTCCCTTGTTGCGGCGTTCGGTTTTTTGTTGGGGGGAGACTAACACGAGCGGGCGGCGGGAGGCGGCGCGCCGGCTCACCGTTCTTTGCGGCCCTCCTCCCGGAAGCCGTCATGGCCCGCTTTATGCGGGCCATCCACGTCTTTCTTTACCGGGCCGCCGCAAAGACG
>OEIO01000078.1_pt1 | contig 12866 bp, 13 predicted proteins | sample 1539121 | NCBI WGS metagenome assembly OEIO01 (sample SAMEA98136418, study PRJEB22522) | marine metagenome | biome: marine biome; feature: marine water body; material: sea ice | place: Arctic Ocean | collected 21-Sep-2015 | depth 1.1 m
GCCGAGGGGGGGCCGATGTGCGGGGGACCGGCGAGAGGGTCGAGGGGCCGCGCGACGAGGACGCGGTGAGCGAGAAAGAGCATGTGGGGCGGCGCGGGGGGAACGACATGGAGGAGCTTCGAGAAGGCGGAACTCATCAGCGAGTAGGGAACGCTGACCGGGGCGACGGGAACGCCCGCCTGCAGGGCGCCGAGCGCCATGACGGCATGCGCGATGGAATTGCCGGAAAGGACCATCAGCGGTGTCGAGGAATCGAACCCGCGCTGGAGAAGCGCGCTCGCGACCGCATCGGCCTTCGCGTTGGCTTCGCCATAGGTGATGAAGCGCCAGGCGCCGTCGGGCCCGCGCTCGGCGATGAAGTTGCGGTCAGGATGAAGGCCCGCCCGCTCTTCAAGGATGTGCGGCACGCTCCGCTTCATCTCGGGCAGGGGATGGTCCGATGAAATATATATCGCGCCCGCATCGTTCCGCTTCACCGTGATCTTCGGCGGCTTCTGCTTCAGCGGCTTGAACGGCGCGGGGCCGCCCGTATCTTCTGCCAGGCTCATGGGGTTTCCTCCGGTTTGAATAGACTTCGGGGCCCGCGCGTTCTGATGCGCGCGGTGCCCCGGATGTCGATGTCGAATGCGCCGTATCGCCGGTCAGTTGACCATGCGTTCCCGGCCTTCCCAGTAAGGCGCGCGCAGTTCGCGGCGGAGAATCTTCCCCGACGGATTGCGTGGCAGCGCCTCGATGAAGTCGACCGATTTCGGCACCTTGTAGCTTGCGATGCGCGTCTTCGCGAAGGCGATGATCTCGTCCGGTGTCGCCTGCTCGCCGGGCTTGAGGACAACGATGGCCTTCACCGCCTCGCCCCATTTCTCGTGCGGCACACCGACGACGGCAGCATCCGCGATGGCCGGATGGCCGAACAGCGCGTTCTCGACTTCGGCGGGATAGATGTTCTCGCCGCCCGAGACGATCATGTCCTTCACCCGGTCATGAATGAAGAGATAGCCGTCCTTGTCGAAGAACCCGGCATCGCCCGAATAGAACCAGCCGTCGCGGATCGAATCCGTCGTCGCCTCGGGCCTGTTCCAGTAGCCCTTCATGATCGAGCCGCCCTTGATGACGATCTCGCCGACCTCGCCGGTGGGCACATCTTCGCCTTTGTCATCGACGACACGGATATCCATGCCGGGATTGGGAATGCCGCAGGAGCGAAGTTTGCCCTTGGCCGGGTCATGCGCCTCCGGAGGCAGATGGGTGGCACCGCCGCTGGTTTCAGTGAGGCCGTAGAGCTGCACGAAGCCCGCGCGCTTGAACGTATCCTGTGCGCGAAGCAGCACGTCTTCGGCAATCGGCGAAGCACCGTAGAGAATCTGACGCAGGCTCGAGACATCGGTCGAAGCAAGGCTCGGCTGCTGCAGCAGGAAGAGAATGACTGCGGGAACCATGAAGGCGACGGTGAGCTTCTCGCTCTCGATCAGCTTCAGAATCACAAGCGGATCGACATCCTTCAGGATCACGTTCCTGCAGCCGTAGAGATTGCCGAGCACGCCGATATTGACGCCCGCGACATGAAACAGCGGCATGCAGACGAGAACCACGTCGTCCGGGCTCCAGTTCGCCCAGTCGGTTCCCTGCTTGAAGACCGATATGTAATTCGCATTGGTGAGCTGAACGCCTTTCGGATGACCCGTCGTGCCGCTGGTATAGAGCTGGATCACATCGTCGTCGGGCGCGGCGGGCAGCATCGGGTCCTCGGCCTTTGCCGCATCGCGCCAGTCGTCGAAGGATTGCCAGTCGTTGCGGCCGCCATCGAGCGCAATCACCTTGCGGACCGTCGGGCATTCCGGCAGCACCTTCTCGACGAGGTCGTAGAACTCAGCACCGACGAAGAGAATTTCGGTCCTGGAGTCATTCAGCACATAGGCGACCTCCGGAGCGGCGAGGCGCCAGTTGACGCCGACCACCACGGCCTTGGCCTTGAAGGCGCCGTAGAGCATCTCGAAGTAGCGGTCCGAGCCCTTGCCCATGAAGCCGATGCGGGCATCGGGCTTGCAGCCGTCGGCAATCAGCGCCTGCGCGACCTGGCTGGCGCGCCGGTCGAGCTCGCCATAGGTGGTTTCGCGGCCCTCGAAGACCTGCGCGACGGCGTCCGGCCGCGTCGCGGCCTGGGCCCGCGTGATGTCGGCCACGCATTTCACTCGTTCGGCGTCATACATGACGTCTTTCCTCCCCATGCTGGCATTCATGCCCTTGTCCCGCGCGGGCAATCCGATGCCCCGGCGCGTGCGGCCTCCCCGGCCCACTTGCGGGCAGTGTAGCCACCCGCACGGGCGGGGCAAGCGAAGCCGGAAGCGAACACGGCTTGTTGAAAAGCCGCCTAAGGCGCGCGGGCGGCTGGACGCAGCGTCGGCGCGGGGTAGACTGCCCCCAACCAGAAACAACGTTCAGGGAAGGAACTCACGCCCATGGCCCGCATCCCCTATTTCGACCCGGCAGAGGCAACCGGCCGCGCCGCCAAGGTCTACGAGAAGCTGCCGAATCTGAACATCTTCCGGATGCTCGGCCATTCCGGCGACATGATCGACGGCTTCATCAAGCTCGGCAATGCGATCCTCGTCTATAGCGACCTCGACCCCGTGCTGCGCGAAATCGCGATTGTGCGGACCGGCGTGCTCAGAGGTTCGTCCTACGAGGTTTATCAGCATGACGAGATCTCCCGGAAGATCGGCATGTCGGAGGAACTGATCGCCGCGATCCACGACGGTCCGGAGGCGAAGGGGTTCGACGACCTGCAGCGCATGGTGATGCGCTTCACCGACGACGTGGTGAAGAACACGCGCGCTTCCGACGCGACCTTCAATCCGCTGGTCGAAAAGCTCGGCTACAAGCAGATGCAGGAACTCGTCATCACGATCGGCTTCTACACGCTGGTCTCGAATTTCCTCGAAACCTTCGACGTGGATATCGAGGACAAGGGCCACGAGTCGGGCGTGAAACTGCCGGGCATGCAGGGCTGACCATGGCGCGCCTCCCTTATCCCGATCCGGCGGACCTGCCGGACGCGAGCCGCGCACTGCTCGAAGGCCTGCCGCAGCTCAACATCTTCCGCATGCTGGCAGGCAGCGGCCCTTCCTTCGCTCCCTTCATGGCGCTCATCAACGCCTATCTGAACGAGGGGCTGCTCGACACGGAACTCCGCGAACTCGTGATCCTGCGCGTCGGCCATCTCTGCGGCTCGAACTACGAGCAGCACCAGCATCGCCGCGTCTCGCGGATGATCGGCATGAGCGCGGAGCGGATCGAGGCGGCGGCGGGCCCGCTGCCCTCGCCGCTCTTCAGCGACACGGAGAACGCGGTTCTCGCCTTCACCGACAATCAGGTCGCGAACGTCAAGGCCGATGCGGCGCTCTTCGCCGCCGCCCACAAGCATCTCGGCGATGCAGGCATGCAGGAGCTCGTCATCATCGTCGGCATCTATCTTCTGGTCTGCCGCTATCTCGAAACGCTGGAGATCGATCTGGAGGAGACGGACATTCAGACGAGCGGCCTCGACGAAATCAGGCGGAGCATGAAAGGCCATGACTGACAAGGGAGCGGACAGGGAACCTTACGTGAAGCCGCTGCCGCCGGAATCGGAAGGCACGGCACCGGGACGCGGGCGACTCATGGGCCGCCGCATTCTTGTGGTAGGCGGCGGCCAGCGCGTGCTCGACGCAGCGAACGACCCGATCGGCAACGGCCGTGCCATGTCGCTGCTCTTCGCGCGCGAAGGTGCCGAGGTTGCGGTCGCGGACATGAATCTCAAGTCGGCGGAGGAAACCGTCGCACAGATCGTGAAGGCGGGCGGCAAGGCGCATGCCATCGAAGCGGATATTTCAAAACCTGCCGACATCGAGGCGATGATCGGCGAAGCGGAGACGGCGCTCGGCAGACTCGACGGGCTGGTGCTGAATGTCGGGATTGGCGTCGGCGGGCTCGGCCTGCAGGGCGCCGAGCCGGACGACTGGGACAAGGTGCTGGCCGTGAACCTGCGCGGGCCCATGCTCTGCTGCAAGGCGGCGCTGCCGCGGCTCGCCGACGGTTCGCCGATCGTCTTCATTTCTTCGATTGCCGGGCTCGTCGCGGGCTCAAGGCTCCCCGCCTACGATGCCTCGAAGGCCGCGCTTGGCGGACTGATGCGGCATGTCGCGCTCGAAGGATCGCGGCGCGGCATCCGCGCGAATATCGTTGCGCCAGGCCTCGTCGATACGCCGCTCGGCCGCGTTGCGACGCAAGGCCGTCCCTCGCGCGGCCGCACGCCCGTACCCTTCGGACGGCAGGCGACGGGATGGGAAATCGCCTATGCGGCACTCTTCCTCGTCTCGGACGAAAGCGTCTACATCACCGCACAGACGCTCGCCGTCGACAGCGGCATGACAGGCATTTCCTGAGCTTCAGTCGGACGGACCATAGCCGAAGTAATGTGCGACGGGGGCCGTGCGGTCTCGGATCGCATGCAGCTCGTCCGGTGTGAAATGCGGCTCGTAATATTCGGGCGGATGAAGACGCGAGCGCGCCTGCTCGATGATCTCGTCCGACGCACCGAGACGGCAGTGATCAAGGACGCGAAGCATCTTCTCGGCCGGCCGCTCGCAGATATCTTCATAGCGGACGAACAATACGGCTTCCGAAAGCGCCGGGTTCATGTCGCAACGCTCGGCGACATAGCCATAGACCTCGGCCCATTGCAGCGCCCAGCCTTCCGCCTCGCGGCCTTCCGACCAGAGTTCGGCGACCGTTGCCGCGACGGACTCGCTGCCGCAATTGATCGGCACTCGGTCGAGGCCGAATTCGAAATGGCCGGTATGCGCGAGATGGGCGCGGGCTTCCGGATGTTCGACCTCGCCCTGCACGAAAAGACGGTGCTGCTTCATCAGTGAGGCAACGTGCCAGACGGGTCCGCGGATCGGCACGACGAAGCGGGCATCCGGAAAGAGCTTCAAAAGATATTCGAGGCGCGTGACGTTGTAGTTCGCCTTGGCGAGATAACGCATGCCCTCGCGCAGGAAGAGAAGTTTGCGGATATGCGCATTGAGGAACGCCTCGAATTCGGGGTGTGACGCCTCCCGCGTGAAGGTCTCGTCCCAGAGACGTTTGTGGAGGTGTGGGAAGAAGTTCATCCAGACAGGCTCCTCGAACGCCTCGGGGCTTTCGGAGGTGACGTAGATGCCGTCCTTGTGGGCACGCTCGGTGGACACCTCCTGCTTACCCGGCATGTAGTCGACGAACTTGTTCCAGAGGATCGGCGTGAAAACCGGCGGGAAATCACGATAGCGCTGCGTGACGATATCCGGATGACCGGCAAGCAGCTCAAGGAGGACGGTGCTGCCACTGCGCGCGAGGCCGCTCACCCAGACGGGCGCAGTGACCGGGATGTCATCGAAGCGATCCTCGAAGAGGCGCGTTTCCATCTTCGCGAGCGACTGCATCAGCTTCGGCCGCTCGTAGAGAATGCGTCCGAGCCGGTCCATCCAGGGCGTAACAGCGAACTTGTCCGCCGGCGAAGGGACGGAAGAGGAAGCCGCGTTGCTCATGAGATCTTTCCGACTTTCTTGATGACGAGGGAAAATGCGAGGAAAAGTGCAAAGAAAAGCGCTTCCCAACCGCGCATCCATGATGGTCCGAAGGGGACGACCTCGAGCGCGGGGAGCCGAACCTCGACACGCTCGACCGGGGCGTCGGCGGGGAGATAGCCGGTGGGATTGGCGATGAGCCAGTTCCACCAGCGATGCTTTTCGATCACGGGAACGGGTGCCGCCAGCGGCACGTCGGAAACGATCTCCCCCTCGGGCTCACGCACGAGAACGCGGCGGTCTTGATCGCCCGCGCCGGTGACGGCCGCGTGGTAGCGGGCGGGCGCCGCCTCCGCCGGGACATGAACGTTCTCGGCGGGGAAGCGGTAGCCATAATCGTTCGAGAGCCAGACGATGAGCGCGACGATGGGGAGCGAGGCCAGGAGCGCCGGAGGAAGCGCGAGCCAGAGACGCGAGCCCGCCGCGCGAAACATGCGCGATATCATCGGCCAGGCTTCGTCCATCTCACCGTCGAAGGCATTGAGTTCTCGCCGAGCGGCAAGAGCCTCGGCCTCCGCTTCCGCAAGCTTCTTCTGCGGCGAGAGAAGCTTGTAGAGCCACATCGAAAGTCCGGCCGCGACAGCCGCCCACAGTGCCAGCCGGGCGGCGGGTGGCAGCGGCTGCAAGAGCGCCTCCACCGCGCCGAAGAGCGGCGCCGGAAAATCGAAGAGGCCCATGGACATGGCGGCTCCCTATCGCGCGGGAGAAGAGCCTGCCTCATCCTGCGAAGATCGCTCACTCGCAAGTTTCCGGCGACGCATCATGCGCCGGACCGGCCAGCCGACGATGAAGACAAGCGCGGCGCCAACCGCCATGACGACGCCTACGAGAGCGCCGACGACGCTGAGTCCGGCGCCGGGACCGACATAGGCCATCGCGGGGCTGGCGACGGCAAGCGACACCGTGAGGCCCGTGAGAAACAACATCATGTTCTTCGGAAACATCTTCGTACTCCCTTCCTACATTTCGCCTGAGGCATATTCAGGTTTCGGTTCGAACGAACGGTCGAGGTCGGCGGGCGCGTAGCGCCGGCCCCAGGCGACGATCGGAATTTTCTTGTCGCCCTCACCGCCACGCACCGGGTTCACATACTCCCAGGCGATCTTGCCCTCGGGCGTGACTTCGATGAGACGGCCCGCCTGTGATTCCGTAATGAGCGTGTTGCCGTTTGGCAGGCGTTGCGAGGCGGAGCGCAGGACGCTTTTCAGCGGGTCATCCTTCGTGCCTTCATAGGCCCAGACGATTTCCATCGTCTCGGGGGCGAATTCCATGACCCGGGAACCGCCGGGGCCGTTGTAGTTTCCGTTATTGTCGAAAAGGAGAACGTTGCCGTTCGCAAGCGGCTCGGCGTCATGCTGCCCGACCCAGGGACCGAGCGTGCCCCAGACAAGCTCTTCGGTCTTCGGGTCGAGTACCGCGACGAGCTTTACATTGCGGAAGCTGATCATGAGATCTCCTTCGCGCGCGACGTTCATGGCGGCGCCCGCTTCGGCGCCGACTTCCTTGACGGAATTGGTATGGAGAGGGTCCTGCCCTGTGCGGCGGGAAAGGCCGCTGAGGAGCCATTTGAAACGCGACTCCGCAAAAACGTCCAGAAGCGAAAGGCGCTTCTCGACTTTCCCGTCAGGCGAAAGAATGACGAGGAAATCCTCGATGAGCGGTGTTTCGAGTCCCTGCCCTTCGACCGGCTCGTGGCGCATCTCATGTGTCAGTGCGTAAATCGTTCCGTCCGCGCCGACCTCGACATCGTGATGCGCGCGCTCGTCGAGATAGCTCCACACGACATTCGAATTCCTGTCGAGCTTGACGAGCCCGAGGCCCCAGGGCGTATCGCCGGAACCTTCGTAAACGGCGAGGAGATCGCCGTTCGGGTACATGTAGCTTTTGCGGATATAGATGTGTGGGCCGAGCGTGCCTGCCGCTTCGACGTCTTCGGTCCATATCTTCTCGGGCGGAATGAACCAGCGGTGGACTTCGCGGCCCTTCATGTCGACAAGGAAGGCGCTCGGCTCATGCGACGAGGTGTAGAGGGTGTAGCCTTCAAGCGCGGTGGCGGCATCATGCGCAACGACACCCTTGTCGTCGCTCCGCGCGTCGTACCAGAGATCCGTCTGGTAGCGGTCGCCATACTGCGTCGCCTGCGCGTAAAGCGCACCGGCCGCGTCATGGGCATTCGTCAGCAGCTTGTAGGGCGGCACACGCGAAAGAACGGTCCACGCACCTGCGAGAAAAGCGATCAACGCTATGGAAAGAACGAAAGCGGCAGGGCCGATCCATCCGCCTTTTGGCTCTTGCGCTGTTTCAGGGAGGGATTGAGTTCGGACAGAGTCCGACCCGGCATGCTGATAGGTCATGTCGCTTTGCCTGCTGCAATCCGCCCGGACAGATCGAAGCGCGGGGGCGTGGCGAGAAGAAGACCTAAGCTGGGCGATTCATGGGCGGGAGACATTCCCGTCACGAAGATTCACGCAAGATGCACGCTCAATCTTCAAGATCGAAATCGTTGATGAGCGTTACATGATTGCGGAGAATTTTCGCAGCAAGGTCGGCATCGCGCGCGAGTACCGCATCGAGAATTTCTCGATGAATCGCGCCCGCCTCGCTGAAGTCGACCGCATTGCCCGCGAACTGTTTCCTGTAGAAGAGCAACCGGTAACGCCGCGCTTCTTCGTAGAGACGTTGCTGCATGCGCGAGAGGCGCTTCGAACCAGCGCCCGCGATGATCGCGAAGTGAAAGGCGCGGTGTGCATCTTCGTAGGCCGCGAAATTGCTGTCGCTTGCCTCGCCTAGCAGCGCCGCGAGGCGGCGCTCCAGCACATGGAAGGCGGCGACGAGCGAGGCTTCCCATGTCTCCTCGCCCTTCTCGATGGCGGCGCGCACGCCCGCCTCCTCCACCACCTGGCGGAGCATGACGATCTCGTTGAAATCCTCTCGGCTCATCGCCGCGACGCGGAAGCCGCGCTGGCCTTCCGACTGGACGAGCCCTTCGCCGACGAGACGCGACAGCGCCTCCCTGACGGGGCTCATGCCCGCGCCATAGCGCTCGGTGAGTTCGGCCATGCCGAGCCGGCGGCCGGGCTCCAGCAGGCCGTTCAGAATGTCGGCACGCAGCCGCCCCGCCACCCCGGCTGAGAGGGTGCGGTCCGGACGGGAAGTCTTAATTTCGAAATTTTCTATCGACATCGAAATTACATCTACCTAGGTTCTTCGCAAATGCCAAGCACGGCTTGAGGAGGGACCGATGGCGAAGCTCATCATCAAGGGCGGCCGCGTATTGACCATGACGGACGGCGCGGGCGAGCAGCGCGCCGATGTGCTCGTCGAGGATGGAAAGATTGCCGATATCGCCCCGGATATTTCCGCCGACGCGGAGGTGATCGACGCAACGGACGCGATCGTGATCCCGGGCTTCGTCGATACGCACCGTCATGTCTGGCAGACGCAGCTGCGCACCGTCGCAACCGACTGGAGCCTCTTCGACTATTTCGTCGAGATGCGGCTTTCCTATTCGACGTTCTACACGGCCGAAGACGCCTATCTCGGTAACTATGTCGGCGCGCTGGAGGCGCTCGACGCGGGCATCACCACGCTGGTCGATCACTGCCACATCCTGAACACGCCGGAGCACGCGGAGGAAGCCGCTCGCGGGCTGCAGGATTCGGGCATGCGTGCGATCTTCTGCTACGGCACCTTTCCGAACGAACCGCGCGTGCCCATGCAGGTGCCGGACGATCCTGACTGGCGCCACAAGACGGCGCGGGAGCTGAAGGCTCATCGTCTGTCGGACAGCCGTGGCCTCGTGCGCTTCGGCTTTGCGCCGTCGGAAGCGGAAGCGATGCCGTTCGAGGATCTCGCCGCCGAAATCAAGCTCGCGCGGGAACTGGGTGCGGGCGCGATCTCACTGCACGCGGCGATGGGCTCCTACGCCTTCGACGCGCATGTCGTCGAGAACCTCAAGAAAGAAGGCCTGCTCGGCCCCGATCTTCTTTTCGTGCACGGCTCCGCCTTCACCGACCTCGAACTCGATCTCATCCGGGAGGCCGGTGCAGGCATCTCGGCGACGCCCGAAACCGAATTGCAGATGGGCATGGGCTTCCCCGTTGCGCATCGCGCGCATGCGCATGGCGTGAGGACCGGCCTCGGCATCGATATCGTCTCGAATTATTCGGGTGACATGTTCCTGCCCATGCGGCTTGCGCTGCAATCGACCCGCGCGCTCCGCAATGCCGAATACGAAGCGCGGAAGCGCGCGCCATCTGTCATTGAGCCGAAGGCAGAAAGCGTTCTCCGCATGGCTACCATCGGCGGCGCCGAAGCGATCAACATGCAGAAGGAAATCGGCACGCTCGAAAAGGGCAAGAGCGCGGATATCGCCATCATCTCGACCGGCGCGATCCACATGACGCCCTCCTTCGACGCCGTCGGCGCGCTCGTGATGAACGCACGTCCGAGCGACATTTCCACCGTGCTCGTGAACGGCAAAATCGTGAAGCGCGACGGCAAGCTCGTCGGCGTCGACTGGCCTTCCCTCCGGAGCCGCTTCGCCGCCTCGGCGAACCGCATCATGGACGGCTTCCGGACGGTCGACATTCCCGCGACGACAGAAGCGACGCGGCCGATCATCCCACATCTCGAATGAGTGCTTGAAGCACACCGCGCACAGCCCGACACTGGGGCAAACACATATAGCCGAGGGGGGATGACATGGGTCTGGGTCTGAGCCGGTTTCAATACACCAAGGGTCTGCACGATCTCGGCAGTGGCGGCTATGCCTGGCTGCAGCCGGATGGCGGTTGGGGCTGGTCGAATGCCGGGCTCGTCGTGGATGGCGGTGAAAGCTTCCTGATCGATACGCTGTTCGACGTGCCGCTGACGCGCGAGATGCTCGACGCGATGAAAAAGGCGGAGCCGAAGGCGGCGGCGAAGATCGGCACCGTGGTCAACACGCATCACAATGGTGATCACTGCAACGGCAACGAGTGCTGCAAGGGCGCGGAGATCATCGCGCACAAGCTCGCCGTCGAGGGTATGCGCCACGAGCCTCCCGCCCTGTTGGCAGGCTTCCTCGACATGGCGCCGCAGATGGGCGACCTCGGAAAGTATGTCACGCAGTGTTTCGGCCCGTTCGACTTCAAGGGCGTAACGCAGACCTTACCGACCACGACTTTCGAGACCGAGCTGACGCGGCATGTCGGCGCGAAGGAAATCCGCATCATGCATGTCGGCCCCGCGCACACGCCGGGCGACGCGCTTGTTTATGTTCCCGCAGACAGGACAGTCTTCACCGGCGACATTCTCTTCATCGAGGGGCATCCGATCATGTGGGAAGGCCCCGTGGGCAACTGGATCGACGCCTGCGACAAGATCATCGCCATGGACGTCGAGACCGTCGTGCCCGGACACGGGCCGATCACCGGCAAGAACGGCGTGCAGGCCGTGCGCGATTATCTCGTCTATATCCGCGACGAAGCGAAGAAGCGCTACGACGCCGGGCTCTCCGCCTTCGATGCCGCCCTCGACATCGACATGACCGATTACGACAGCTGGGGCGACGGCGAGCGGATCGTGGTCAACGTCTCGACGCTTTACAAGGAATTCTCGGGCGACGACACGCCGAACGACGTACCGACGATCTTCGGCCAGATGGCGGAACTCACGAAGCGGCAGGGGCGGCTGCGCGCCTGACGTCGGACGACCCATATTTTCAATGTAACAGAAGGTTCCGCGTTTGACACAGAGCCTACTATAACTAATTGTCGTCGGTGTACCGAGTAAATTTTATTTCAATACAATGACTTGGAGGACAATCCATGGGAAAGTTTCCAAAAGTTCTCAGTGTATTAGGTGCTAGTTTGGCCATCGCATTGATGGGGGCCACGCCCGTTCTCGGAAAAACAATCATCTATGTTGAAAGTTCGGCTTCGAACGGTCAAAGCCATTGTGCAGACAGAGGGTTGTTTATGAATTGCTCGCTGGAGTATTTGAACAGCGTCTGCACAGATCTCGGCTTTGATACTTCAGCAAACTCTCCCTCGATGGGTGACGATCCCCGCACTTCCCGTCGAGCTCCCAAGGGGATGCAGAATACGATTCTTGTCGCCTGCGAGTAGAAAACCAAGATCGGCAGCAGCATAAGTGCGAAGCATCGACTTGAGCCGCTGCCGATCTTCCTACCGAACGACGTACCGACGATCTTCGACCAGATGGCGGAACTCGCGAAACGGCAGGGGCGTCTGCGCGCCTGACGTCGCGTATCCCGGGCCGAATGGAACGTCACGCATCCGTGATCGTAGCGCCTGTAGACACTTGCGGCGACGCAACCGATGATCCGCGCCACCGCCACCCGGGAGGACGATCATGGCAATTCTCTACGAACACCCTCTCTCGCCCTATGCGCAGAAGGTCAAGATTTCCGCGCGCGAAAAAAACATCGACCTCGAACTGAGGACGCCGGACGGGATCGGCGCTGGCGGCGCGCAGGGAGAGTTCGTTGATGCCAATCCCCGCGCAGAGGTTCCCGCTCTGATCGACGGCGATGTGCGCATCTTCGACTCGACGATCATTCTTGAATACCTGGAGGACCGTACGCCCTCGCCCGCCATGCTGCCGGCGACACCCGCCGCGCGGGCGAAAGTGCGCATGATCGAAGAGGTCTGCGATACGCATTACGAGGCGATCAACTGGGGCCTCGGCGAGATTGCCTATTTCAAACGCGCTTCCGGCGCGAAGGCAAAGGAAATGCAGGATCGCGCCTCGCGGCAGACGGCGAAGCTCCAGAGCTGGCTGACCAAGCAACTCGGAAGCGCCGACTGGTTCAATGACCGGGCCTTCGGCTGGGGCGATCTGTCGGTCGTTCCTTACGTGAATGCCTCCGTCGGCTTCGGCAACGGACCGGAGGAAGGCTCGATTCTCGGCAAATGGCTCGCGCGCGCCAACGAACGACCCAGCGTGGCCCGCACCGCACAGGAAGCGATCGACAGCATCGCGGGGATGCAGCAGGTCGCGAATGTGCTGGAACAGGGTTTGTTCAAGCGAGAGTATCGCGACCACCGCCTCGAATGGATGATGAAGACGGGCGGGCCGGAGATCGTTCTCGACGGACTGAAGAAGAACAACATCCGCTACAGCTACGAATTCGAATAGGAAACGACATGGCCGCCAACGCGCAATCGATCATCCTGCATCAATACGACATCTCGCCTTTCTCCGAGAAAGTGCGCGTGGTTCTGGGCATCAAGGGGCTCGACTGGTTTGCCTGTGACG
>OEIO01000095.1_pt1 | contig 12036 bp, 13 predicted proteins | sample 1539121 | NCBI WGS metagenome assembly OEIO01 (sample SAMEA98136418, study PRJEB22522) | marine metagenome | biome: marine biome; feature: marine water body; material: sea ice | place: Arctic Ocean | collected 21-Sep-2015 | depth 1.1 m
CCCACCCTCCCCTTGAGGGAGGGTCGACAATTTGCAAGCGCAGCGAAGCAAATTTCGGGGCGGGGTCAGCAGCGCCGCCTCACCCAGCCGGCCCCGGCGAACACCTCCAAAGGAAAAGGCCCGGACGTTTCCGTCCGGACCTTCCGCCGCGTTTCCTTCATGGCCTTCAGAGCTCGGTGAGCTTTTCCGTCACCTCGTCTTCCGTCACTTCCAGCACGGCTTCCGCCATGCCGTAGGTCGTGAGGAAGCGCACGATCGAGTCGAAGGTCGAGGTCCTCAGCGGTCCGCCCTCGTGGTCGGAGGTCGCGAAGCCGTCCACGAAGATCGACCCGAAGGCCCGCGTCACACCGGAGAGCTTCACCTGCTGCGGCTCGTAATGGGCCTTCAGATACCCCGTGATCTCCGCGCGGTCGTCCGTGCCGTAGATCGCCGAGACGAGCACGCTCATCACGAAGTTGGCGCAGTTCTGGTAGCGCCAGTCATAGGGATTGGCGACGACCGAATAGGCCGGCACATGAAGCTTCCCGTAGGCGGGCGAGTTCAGTACCCGGAGGATTTCCGCCTGCACTTCCGGCGTCGGGATCACGATGCCCGTCTTCAGGTCGAAGACCGAACCGAAGAACTCGGCCGGGAAGTCCTGCACCAGCGTGCTCCGTCCGGCGTCCTCTTCCGTCTGGTAGAGGTTGTAGACGGCGTAGCCGTTGACCTTGCTGCCGTCGGCGGCGGTCATTTCAGAATAGACCCAGATGCCGACATGGGTGTACTCGCCGATGCCGTCCGGCATCTGTTTCGGGTCGCGGCCCATGCGCGAGACGATGGCGACGAGGGCGCCGCGTTCGGCGAGTTCGCGTTCCACCTTCTTCGCGAAGGGGATGACCTTTTCGGGCGCTTCGATGGTGCCCGCGGCGGAGCTTGCCTGGGCGGTGGCGGGCCCGGCATTCGCCGTGAAGAGGGCAAGCGTGAGCATGAAGGCGAAGAGAATGCGGGTGGTCATGGTTCAGATCTCCTCGTCCTGGAGGCGCGCCTTCAGCGCGGCATCGGGCGCCGTTCGGGGCAGGGGCGTTCCGACGATTGTTTCCGGTGCGATGGGGAGGCTGCGGCACCCCTTCGTCCGATCACAGAGCGTCTTCGAGCCGCCCGTCACCATGGGGCCGGCGACCGAGGTCGCAACGCCCGCCGCACTCAGAACGGGTGTCGCGACAGAAATCGCGGCAATCGCCGTTCCCTTGGCAACGCTGTCACCGACCGCGCCGGAGAAGTCGGCGGAGGTCTGCGCGCTCGAGGCGCCATCGGCATGCGCGCCTATCGTGGTGGCGAGAAGAAAGGCAGTCGCAATCAGAAGCTTTTTCATTGGTCGTCTCCTTGGTTGAATTGATGTGAGCGCTCACTCACTACTTTGCCGGCCGAAAAGGTCTCCTGTTCCAGGGACCGGCAATTCGAATGGGGTGTCAGGGGGCAAGCACCTTCCGGATCGCTTGCATCACTTCCGCGGCGCGCGGCGCCAGCGGTCCGTCCAGTTCGTCATAGACGATGCCCATGGCGGGCTGCGTGATCATGCCGAGCACGACCTGGGTATGGAGGTCGGCGTCGAGGTCGCGGAGTTCTCCGCTCGCCGTTCCCTCCTTCAGCATCTTCAGCATCAGCGTGAAGGGCGTCGGCGTGCCGGGCGGCAGTTTCGACTGCCGGCCCGTCTGGTAGGTCATCACATAGACCCAGCGCGTCGGGTTCTCGTCGAAGAGCCGGTAGAAGTGATCGACCGTCTTGCCGATCCGCTCCAGCACCGGCCCCTCCGCGCCCTCCAGGAGGACCAGCGCCTTCGAAAGCGGCTTGAAGGTCTCCATGAAGATCTCGGCGGCCAGTGCCTCCTTGCTTTCGAAATGGCGATAGATCGTCCCCTCCGCGATCTCCGCTTCCTTCGCGATGTCGCGGGTCGTCGTTCCGGCGATGCCCTGCGACACGAAAAGGCGGAGCGACGCATCGACGATGCGGTCGCGGGTTCTGGAAGCGGGTTTTTCGTTGCGAGTGATCATTCACTCACAATAGCGAGGGCCCGGAGACGGGTCAATACCTTTTTTCGTCTCCTCCGCCGTCTCTCCGGTATGTGCGAATTCGCCAGGGCACCGCCCCGAAGCACACGTGCCGCCTACCGGGGACGTACAAAAGCCTCGCCGCCGCTCTCTATGACGTTTTTATGACAGTTCAGTGACAGTCGGGCGTTTTGAGGTACCGGGATACCTCAAATCCGGGCCTCAGGCACTTCGGCCGCGCGCCTCGATGGGCCAGATATCGACCAGCACGTCGCCCCTCACGACATGATAGGCGTCGTAGAGATTGACCGTCGGATCGCAATGCGGGGTCATGGCCGTCAGTACACTGCCTAATGGCAGTTGCGCGCCGTCGGGCAGCAGAATGCCGCCCTGCTCGTCGCCGAAGAAGAAGTAGCCCGCCCCTTCCGGCGCGCCGGAAAAGAGCACGGGCGGTTCGGCGTCGGTCGAGAAGGACTTGAAGCCCGCATCCGTGGTCGCGAGGTTCTTCGTGTTGTTCGAGACCACCGACATCTGCACGAAGAGCGACGTCTCGAAGGGAAAGCTCGCGCCGTTGCCGAGCGCGACGTCGTTGTACTGCTTGTCCATGAAGATGTAGGAACCGCCCTGCAGCTCCGTCAGAACCTGCGCTTCCGGATCGATGTTGTAGCTGCCGGTGCCGCCGCCGGAAACGATGTCGCAGCACATACCCTTCGCCCTCAGCGCATCGCGCTGCTCGCCCAGCGCCTTCATCGCGGCAAGCGATTTTTCGCGGCGCTCCGCAAAGTCGTGGATATGCATGAGATGGCCCGCATAGGCCTGCAGCCCGCGCAGTTCGAGGAACTCCGCCGCATCGAGAAGTTCGGCGAGATCGGTCGCATCCGCGCCGGGACGGATGCCCGTGCGGTGCAGGCCGACATCGAGATCGACCAGCACCTTGAGCGTCCGCTTCTCGTCCGCCGCCGCTGCCGCTAGCGCGCGCGCGTTCTCGGGATTGTCGACCACGACCATCAGGTCCGGCAGTTTCGCGTTGAGCGCGATCAACCGTTCGATGCCCTGCGCCGTCACGACCGGCGACGTGATCAGGATGCTTTCGATGCCACCCGCGGCCATCGCCTCCGCTTCGCCAAGCTTCGCGCAGCACACGCCCAGCGCGCCCGCCGCGACCTGCGCCTTTGCGATCGTCACCGACTTGTGCGTCTTCGAATGAGGCCTGAGGCCAAGCCCGTTTACCTTGCAGTGCTCGGCCATGCGCGCGACGTTCCGCTCGAAGGCGTCCAGGTCGAGCACCAGCGCGGGTGTCGGAATCATCGCCCGGGACCCGGGCTGGCCGGTCAGCGCCTTCGCCGCCGCCAGAGCATCGCTTGTCATGGCTTCCCCTTCGTCAAATCATGCGGGCCGCATCCTACAGCGATGGCCCGGCTGCACAAATGCCGCATCTTCGCCGCTCCCGGCGGGTTGAATTTCCATCCGCGAGAGGCAAGGCTGGACAGCCGGAAAAGGTGTTAGACTGCGTTACCATGGGGGTGGGGCAAAAATGGAAAGCGTAACTCTTTCGGGGCTGCTGGTGCTGGCGGCCCTTTCGACGGGCGGACCCGAAACCGGGATGAGCAAGAGACCGGCTTACGACCAGTACGCTCAGGCGACATGTTCGCTGAGCAATCAGCAGCGTTCGGGCATGCGCAAGATTTGCTATTACAACTGCGGCGGCTCGGTTCGCACTCTCGTCGTTCCCGTTGCGAAAACCTGTCCCTTCACGATCAAACGATAGGAATCATGGCCAGGCCTCAAGGCGGCGCCGCACTGCAAAAAGCGGCAGGACCGGACAAGCGGGAGATCATCATCTCTTCCGCGCTCGACCTCTTCCGGCATTACGGCTACCGGCGCACGTCGATGGAAGACATCGCGCGCGCGGCGGCCGTCGCCAAGGGAACGCTTTACCTCTACTTCAAGAGCAAGGACGAACTGTTCGAGGCGATCTGCACGTCCCTCGCCGCGCATGTGACGGAAAGCCTCGAGGAAGCCGATGCGCTCGACCTGCCGCTCGAGGAAAAGCTGAACGCGCTCATGGAAGCGAAGTTCGGTTTCGCCTATAGCTGGGTCCTGTCGAGCCCGCATGCGGCGGAACTCATCGACTCGAGCAGCCGCCTGCCGAGTGCTCCCTTCGAGAAGGTGACGGCGCAGTTCCACGACGCGGTGTTCGAACTGGTGCGCAAGGGTGTCGAGAGCGGCGAACTCGATCCCGCGCTTGTCGGCCTCGGCGTCAGGGATGCTTCGGAGGCGCTGATCGCGGCGGCCTGCGGTGCGGAAAAGGCGCCGAACGAAGAGACCTTCAGGAATCAGCTCGCGGCGATCATCAAGCTGACGCTGCGGGGCCTGCGCGCGAAGGACTAGCTCTCGCCGCCCGGCATCCAGCCTGCAACATCGAGCGACGGATCGATCTCCCAGCGTCCCGGCGCGCGGCCCTGCCCCGCATGCGCATGCACAAGCGCGCCGAACTCGGCGCGCGGAATGTTGCGCATGCCGAGCGCCGCGAGATGGCCGGTCATGTCCTTGCCGTCGTTGAGGACGTATCCCCATTCGGCGAGATGCCGGTTCAGCGTGACGAACGCGACTTTCGACGTGTCGCGGGCGCGGGCGAATTGCGATTCCGTGAAGAAGATGCCGCCCGAGGCCACGCCGTAGAGGCCACCCGCGAGATTGCCGTCCTTGTCCCGGACCTCGACCGAATGCGCATGGCCGGCTTCGTGGAGCGCTTCATAGGCATCCATGAAGCGCGGCGAGATCCAGGTGAGCGCGGGGCGGCCGGGGCGCGGCTCGGCGCAGGCCTCCATCACCTCCCGGAAGCTCCTGTCGAAAGTCACGCTGTAGCGGTCCTGCCGGAGAAGCCGGCGCAGGTTCTTCTCGATCCGGCTGTCCTCGAGGAAGAGCACGGCGCGCTGCGACGGCGCCCACCATTTGACGGGACCGACGTGGCACCAGGGAAAGATGCCCCGCGCATAGGCCTCGACAAGCCGTTCGGCCGTCATCGGCCCGCCCATATCGACGAGCCCGTCCGGCGTCGCGAGTGCCTCTTCGGGCGCCCTCAGAAACGGTTCCCCACTCCGCCCACGGACGAGCCTTTCCAGCCCGATCCGCGCAAAGCCGAGCGGATGCATCAGACGTCGCGGACGCGCGGCATAGGCGAGCCCGTAAACCATACGGAGCAAGCCATCCGTTTCCGCAAGGCCCTGGATTCGTGTCACTTCGCCACGTTCGGCCATCTCCGGCGGTGGTCCTTATCTTGCTACGTCCAAGCGAGGCAGTTGCCTGAGTGTCACAACGGGAGCCTAAGAAATGGTTGAGTTGACCGCCGGACGGGCGCAACCGCCTGTCGAGGAAAGGGTTTTCCGCCTTCGCCCGACAGGCATTTCGTCCGTTGTCTGGGTGGCGTCGTTTACCGTGATCGCGCTTGGCCTGTTCCGGGAATGGTACGTCGCTGCGTTCGGGTTCGAGACGTTCGTGCAGGATTTGCGGCACCTCGCCTTCAACGCCGAGCATTGCCTTCCGGCCTGGTACACCTCGCTTCTGCTCGCATTGTCCGCAGCGATCCTCGCCATCGTCACGGCCTCGGCCGCGCGAAACGGCGAGAACTACCTCTTTCACTGGGCGATCCTGACGTTGATGTTTCTCGGTCTCTCGGTCGACGAAGCCACGGGCATTCACGAGGTCGCCATCGAACCGCTCCGCGAGGGCCTCGGGCTCAGCGGGTTCCTTCATTTCGCCTGGGTGATCCCGGGCATGGCGCTGGTCGCGCTGGCCGGCCTTGCCTATCTGCCCTTCCTGCTCGCGCAGCCGGGCCGGACCCGGGCCGTCTTCCTCACCGCCGGGCTCCTGTATGTCGGCGGCGCCCTCGGCATGGAACTCATCGGCGGCAAGCTGCTGACGACCTATGGCGAGGAAAGCCTCGCCTATGTGGTCGCCTTCTGCACAGAAGAGGTCATGGAGATCCTTGGGGCGACCCTCTTTGCCACCGGTCTGCTCGGGCACCTGAAGCGGCGTTTCGGCGGCGCGGTGCTCGTCATCGCCTGAATCCCGGTGGAATCCCGGCCCTGCCGCTTGACAGTGGACCGCACAGCTCCTATTTGTCCGGCGTGGCTTGGCACTCATATGTCGTGAGTGCTAACACTTTCAAAAAATTCAGAATTTTCCGCACCTTAGCGGTTGGGACACAGGAGAAGCCAGAGATGAAGTTCCGTCCTCTGCATGACCGCGTCGTGGTACGCCGCGTCGAGGAAGAAGCCAAGACCGCCGGCGGCATCATCATTCCGGACACGGCTCAGGAAAAGCCCTCGCAGGGCGAAGTCATCGCGGTGGGCCCGGGCGCCCGCGGCGACGACGGCAAGGTGATCGCGCCGGACGTGAAGACCGGCGACCGCGTGATCTTCGGCAAATGGTCGGGCACCGAGGTGAAGATCGACGGCCAGGACCTGCTGATCATGAAAGAGAGCGACATCATGGGTGTGCTCGAAGGCGGTTCCAAGAAGAAGGCGGCTGCCGAATAAGGCTCGCAACCGGATAACGGCCGCGGGCTTTTTTGTTGAGCCCTCGCGGCCCTTCGTTCCGTTTCAAGAATTCAGAAGGATCAGAAGAACATGGCTAAGGAAGTCAAATTCGGCCGAAGCGCCCGCGAGCGCATGCTCAAGGGCGTGGACATTCTCGCCGATGCGGTGAAGGTGACGCTGGGCCCGAAAGGCCGCAACGTCGTGATCGAAAAGTCGTTCGGTTCGCCGCGTACGACGAAGGACGGCGTCACGGTCGCCAAGGAAATCGAGCTTGAAGACAAGTTCGAGAACATGGGCGCCCAGATGGTCAAGGAAGTCGCTTCCAAGACCAATGACACCGCCGGCGACGGCACCACGACCGCGACCGTTCTGACGCAGTCGATCGTCCGCGAGGGTGCCAAGGCGGTTGCCGCCGGCATGAACCCGATGGACCTGAAGCGCGGCATCGAGATCGCGGTCCGCACCGCCGTCGAGGACATCACGAAGCGTTCCAAGAAGGTGAAGTCGAACGACGAAGTCGCGCAGGTAGGCACGATTTCCGCCAATGGCGAAAAGGAAATCGGCGCCATGATCGCGCAGGCGATGGCGAAGGTCGGCAATGAAGGCGTGATCACGGTCGAGGAAGCGAAGTCGCTCGAAACCGAACTCGATGTCGTCGAAGGCATGCAGTTCGACCGCGGCTATCTCTCGCCCTACTTCATCACCAATGCCGACAAGATGGTGGCCGAGCTCGAGGAGCCCTACATCCTTCTCCATGAAAAGAAGCTGACCAGCCTGCAGCCGATGCTGCCGGTGCTCGAAGCCGTCGTGCAGTCGAGCCGTCCGCTCCTCATCATCGCGGAAGACATCGAGGGCGAGGCGCTTGCAACGCTCGTCGTGAACAAGCTCCGTGGCGGCCTCAAGGTCGCGGCCGTGAAGGCACCGGGCTTCGGCGACCGCCGCAAGGCCATGCTCGAGGACATCGCGATCCTCACGGGCGGCCAGGTCATCTCCGAAGATATCGGTATCAAGCTCGAGTCGGTCACGCTCGACATGCTCGGCAAGGCCAAGCGCGTCTCGATCACGAAGGATGACACGACGATCGTCGACGGTTCGGGCAAGAAGAAGGACATCGAGTCCCGCGTCAGCCAGATCAAGCGGCAGATCGAAGACACGACCTCCGACTACGACAAGGAGAAGCTGCAGGAACGTCTCGCGAAGCTCGCAGGCGGCGTTGCTGTGATCAAGGTCGGCGGCGCGACGGAAGCCGAAGTGAAGGAGCGCAAGGACCGCGTCGACGACGCGCTCAATGCGACCCGCGCGGCTGTCGAAGAGGGTATCGTCCCCGGCGGCGGCACGGCACTCCTGATGGCATCCAAGGCCGTCGGCAAACTCGTCGAGGACAATCGCGACATCCAGGCGGGTGTCAACATCATCCGCAAGGCCCTCGAAGCGCCGATCCGTCAGATCGTCGAGAATGCCGGCGTCGAAGGTTCGATCGTCGTGCAGAAGGTCCTCGAGTCGAAGCAGGCCAATTTCGGCTTCGACGCGCAGAAGGAAGAATACTGCGACCTCGTGGCCGCCGGCATCATCGACCCGACCAAGGTCGTGCGCACGGCACTTCAGGACGCGGCTTCCATTGCGGGCCTCATCGTCACCACCGAAGCCATGATCGCCGAGAAGCCGAAAGCCGACGGCAATGGCGGCGGCGGCGGCATGCCCGGTGGCATGGGCGGCATGGGTGGAATGGGCGGCATGGACTTCTAAGTCCCGTTCTTTTCGCTTCGAAATACGAAGGGCCGGTGGCAACACCGGCCCTTTTTCTTGTCACTTTTCCGGGAGGTTACGTCGCGGCATCTGTCCCATGCCCCTGACGGCGCGCGCCGGTCCGGCTACACTTCGCCAAACGAAATTCGGGAGGACGGCACATGGACTTCTCATTCTCCGAAAAGGACGAGCAGTTCCGGATGAAGGTCCGGGACTTCTTCGAGAACGAATATCCGCGCGAGATCGTCGAGAAGATGGTGACCGGCGCTTCGCCCTCCAAAGCCGACTACCAGAAATCCGAGCGCGCGATGGCCGCAAGAGGCTGGCTTGCCGTCAACTGGCCGAAATCGGCCGGCGGCACCGGCTGGAGCGCGAACGAGAAGTACATATTCGACGAGGAACTGGAACGCGCCGGCGCGCTCAACGTCGTGCCGATGGGCCTCCTCTATGTCGGCCCGGTGATCTACACCTTCGGCACCGAGGAGCAGAAGCAGCGCTGGCTGCCCGGCATTCTCGACAGCACAACCTTCTGGGCGCAGGGCTATTCGGAGCCGGGCTCCGGATCCGATCTCGCCTCGCTGCAGGCGAGCGCAGTCGCGGACGGAAACGACTACATCGTCAACGGCACCAAAATCTGGACGAGCCTCGGCCAGCATGCGGACTGGATCTTCTGCCTTCTGCGCACGTCGCAGGAAGAGAAGAAGCAGGAAGGCATCACCTTCCTGCTGATCGACATGAAGACGCCGGGCATCACCGTTCAGCCCATCATCACCATCGACGGCAAGCATGCACTCAACAGCGTCGTCTTCGAGGATGTGCGCGTGCCGCAGGCCAACCGCATCGGCGAGGAAGGCAAGGGCTGGACCTATGCCAACTACCTCCTCGGCCATGAACGCACCTCCTACGCCCATGTCGCGGGCAAGCGGAAGCAGCTCGCCAACACGCGTCTGGTCGCCCGCGAGCGCGGCCTTTTCGAAGACCCGGCCTTCGTCGAAAAGCTCTCTTCGCTCGAGGCGCGGCTCGACGCGCTGGAACTCACCGTTCTCCGCACACTTTCTTCCGTGGCAGAAGGTGGCGCGCCGGGGAACGAATCCTCGATCCTGAAGATCATCGCAACCGAACTCGCGCAGGACATCACGGAACTCGGCATGGAAGCCTATGGGCCCTATATACAACCCGCCTTTCCGGATTCCGTCGCGCCCGCATGGACGGGCAACACAGCCCTTCCCTCCGGCGCCGCACCCGCCGTCGCCTCCTATCTGGGCGCCCGGGCGCAATCGATCTATGGCGGATCGAACGAAATCCAGAAGAACATCATCGCCAAGCGCATTCTGGGGCTTTGACGGCGTAATTGACTCCGCGCCCGCGCGGCGCTCTACTCCGATCACTTCCGGTCGCACATATCCTCCGCGCGACTGGCGATATGAGATGGGCAACCATCGGGGAGCGCGGAGACTGGTCTTTCGAGCCGATCGCCTGGGCAGCACATGAATATGCTGGCCGGGCGTTTTTTGTTTTGGCTCAAGGAGACCGACATGCCCACATCCGATCAACGCGCGCAGCTCGCGCAGACCGACAACGAGATCTTTCTGGCCCTGAAAGGCGAGGAGGCGCGCCAGCGTACGGGCCTCGAACTCATTCCTTCCGAAAACTACGCCTTCCCCGAAGTGATGACGCTGCTCGGCTCCGCCTTCACCAACAAATACTCGGAAGGCTATCCGGGACGGCGCTACTACGGCGGGCAGGACTATACCGACAGGATCGAAACACTGGCCCGCGACCGCGCAAAGGCGCTCTTCCGAGCGGAACACGCGAATGTGCAACCGCTGTCGGGGTCGCCGATGAACCAGGCGGTCTATCTCGGCCTTCTCGAACCCGGCGACACCATCCTCGCGATGGACCTTTCCCATGGCGGACACCTCACGCACGGCGCGCCGGTCAGCCACATGGGCCGCCTCTTCAACTTCGTGCGCTACAAGACGGACCCTGCAACCGGTGCCATCGACTTCGACCATTTGCGGGCCGTCGCACGCGAGACGAAGCCGAAGCTGGTCGTCTGCGGCTATTCCTCCTATCCGCGCGACTACGACTATGCGGATTTCAAACGCGTTGCCGACGAAGCGGGCGCGCTCACCATGGCCGATGTCTCCCATATCGGCGGCCTCATCGCGGCGGATGTCATGCGCAATCCGCTCGACGCGGGTTTCGACGTGATGACGACGACCACGCACAAGTCGCTCAGGGGTCCACGCGGCGGGCTCATCCTCTGCAAGAATGCGTTCGCGAAGAAGATCGATGCGTCCGTCTTTCCCGGGCTCCAGGGTGGGCCCCACATGAACCAGGTGGCCGCTGCCGCCGTCACCTTCCGCCTCGCTGCCCTGCCCGCCTTCAAGGACTATGCAAACCAGGTGCTCGCCAACGCGAAGGCGCTCGCGTCGGCGCTGACGGAACGGCAGGTGAAACTCGTCACCGGCGGCACAGACAACCATCTTCTCGTGATCGACACGGTCGCAAGCTTCGGTATCGACGGGGCCGCGGCGCAGGAGGCGCTCGACCGCGTCGGCCTCACCACCAACAAGCAGGTGATCCCGGACGATCCGAACCCGCCCATGCGGCCTTCCGGCCTGAGGCTCGGCACACCCGCCCCCACCGCGCGCGGCATGGGGACCGAGGACATGGCGGAGATCGGCACCATCATCGCGGAAGCCCTCGCGGCGAATGGAGATCGCGCTATCGAGGAGAAGCTGGCGGCGCGCACGCGCGTTCTGACGTCCCGCTTCCCGGTGCCGGGTCTGTAGACGCTATTTCAGCCGGTCCGCAATCGCCATGGCGGCAAGGGGATTGCGGACTTTGGCGCCCGAAATCACGTAGAGGAAGACATCCCTTACGGGCTTTGATGCCTTTTTTGCCGCAACGGCGTCAATTCCGTTCGGCACCTCGCCTTTCGCCCAGTCCTTCGCGCGTGCGGCCCATGTATCGAGCGCCTTCTTCGAATAGCCGAGCTTTTCCTTCTCTTCTGTTCCCATGATGCGCGCATAGACGAAAGGCGCGGTCACGTCGCCGATCTGCGTGTAGTCCGAATCCGCTGCCGTCACCACGGCGACATCATGCTCCCTGACGAGAGCGATGAACTCCTGCGTCCTGAAGCTGTCGTTGCGAACCTCGACCGCATGGCGCAGCGCAATACCGTCATGGCTCTTCGGAAGGAGATCGAGAAAGGCGGCGAAGTCGTCAGGATCGAATTTCTTGGTGCCCGCGAACTGCCAGTTCAGTACCCCGAGCTTTTCCTTCAGTTCCGTCACGCCGCTCTCGAAGAACTTCTCGATGGAGGGCCCCGCCTCCGCAAGGACACGGCGATTGGTCGCGAAGCGCGGCCCCTTCAGCGAAAAAACGAAGCCGTCCGGGGTCTCGGCGCGCCACTTGCGGAAACTCTCCGGCTTCTGCGAACCGTAATAGGTGCCGTTGATCTCGATGGTCGAGAGTTTGGAGCTTGCATACTCAAGTTCGCGCTTCTGCGTCAGGCCGTCGGGATAAAAGGTGCCGCGCCAAGGCTCGAACACCCAACCGCCGATGCCGACCCGGATCGCCGCGTCCGCCATCCTCGTCTCCTCGCCGTGGATCCGTTCCGCCGTCCGAACCGACCCGGCGCGCCCCAATGCCCCTCCCCGGCCCGCCCGCCGGCAGCCGCCCCGCCTCGCAAGCTCGCAGCCCACTCACAACAT
>OEIO01000096.1_pt1 | contig 12025 bp, 9 predicted proteins | sample 1539121 | NCBI WGS metagenome assembly OEIO01 (sample SAMEA98136418, study PRJEB22522) | marine metagenome | biome: marine biome; feature: marine water body; material: sea ice | place: Arctic Ocean | collected 21-Sep-2015 | depth 1.1 m
CATCTGAAACCAATTCTACATGCAAGTTGACGGTTTTACGCCTATAACCGCGCGTATTTTCACGCATAAAAGGATTCGCATAATTACATGCTCTTTTTTGCCAAAACTTGACCACGTTATTTTATTTTTGTTGTGACTGATTCGAATCACATAAGTACATGCCTTGTGTATGCAGAATTACACAGCATAATTTATTCTCCATGTTCCGTACAACATTCTCCAGCCTGACCCTTACCCTCTCACCCCCCCTCCCTGATTCCAAGTTCACTATTCGTACCACTTACGCATCACCAATGTTCTAATTTGTTAACTATGGTTGCCTTTTGTTTTTCTTGCGGTACTCCCTGTAAATCGCATAAAGGTTTAGAGAATCATGTGAAATCTCGCCCCAAATGTCTTCATGATCTAGGTATAGCACGTGCTGGGTACCTTGGCCTTTCTCCTTCAACGTCTTCTTCTCAACCAATTAACCATCATTCGTTTCAGTTCGAGACTGATCCCAACCTTGCAGCCAAGCGTTCGGTCGAGGTCATGTGGCATGATGAAAATGCCTTTGAGGCAGCACCGTCTCTCCCTTTACCTCCCTCCAAATCCCGGAAAGGCTCCTCCGCAGCCTCTGTACAACGAGCTGCCGGAAATTCCTCTGTGTATATTGAGCATCGTTGTGGTACAACGAATATTGACATGGTCTCCGCTGATGTTGATGCAAGTCGTCCATTTCAGGATGTACTTATGGATGAACTTCCTGCTGCGTCGCCTCCCGCTCCGGCTTTAAGTCTTTATGAGATTGAGCGTATTCAATCTTCGATGGCCTCTGCAACTGAAGATTTTTCCAGCGACGATGACGACTCAATTTCTTCTGGTGAAGTGGAAGATTCAATGGTTCCACCCCCACTCGAAGCTTCTGACCTTCATAACGCTGACGTTAATGTGGAAGAGGAAGAACGCATGTTTGAAAAAGCAAAAATGTATACTGACCGTGGCAATGGATGTTTCACCAACGAAGAAATTCTTTCTATTCGTCTTCTTGGCATCATGCGTGACATTGGAGCTCCTTTGAAAACTTATGGAAGAATCGTCGCTCTTTTCAAGGATGTGATCACGGAACGAGAAGCCATCACCACCACCTTCCGTCACCGGCACACAGCCGTCAACCATTTTTCCCAACGATTTCGCATGAAAGGGCTGTATCCCACTGTTCTGACCCAGCCGAGCCCTTTAAACAATCGTTTTTACCCAGTTCCCGTTCACAATGCTCAGGCCATGATTGAATCACTTCTCTATTCGTCGTTGGCGAAGGATGATAACAATCTTCTTTTTCCTAATCCTGACGATCCGTTGGCTCCCCCCCCTGCGGAAGTACAAAACATTGCTGACATCGACACCGGCACTGTCTATCGGAACGCCTACAAGAATTTATGTACCCGCCCAAACCATGTCATCTGTGGTATTATCTGTTACATTGACAAACTAGCAACGGACCGGCACGGCCATCTTTCCCTTGAACCAGTTTATTTCACGTTGTCCATTTTTAATCAGAAGACCAGGAATCGACCGGAGGCTTGGCGTCCGTTGGGTTACATACCCAATATTGGTCTCATGTCGAAGGCGGAGAGTACGCACTCTATGAAAAGTTCGGCGAAGGTCCAGTTATATCACGATATTCTTTCTCTAATTTTTGGTTCTTTGGTTGACCTCCAAGGCAAAGAAGGTGGACTTCCTTATCAGTTCTTCTACCGTGGAAAAGTTTACAACGCCTTACTGCTGTTCCCGTTACTTGCTGTCCTTGGTGATACCGAAAGTCATGATCGTCTTTGCGGGCGATATAACAGTCGTGGTTCAGGTGTTGCTCGATTATGCCGTCACTGCAATACACCCCGCAGTGAGACCGACAATGTTGACTTTGATTGGGAACATATCCTACCCGAACAAGTTCAAAGTGTGATTGACGCCAATGACAAAGAGGGTCTCAAAGCTCTATCTCAGCATCCGATCCGAAATGCTTTCTATGAAGGCATTTGTTTAGGTGGAAATAGAAGAGGTATTCATGGAATGTCACCTGGCGAACCGTTGCATGTCCTTGAGCTAGGTTTGTTCAAAATGATGATAGAAGGGTTTTACGTAAACCTTGGATACAAGCCGGGCTCCAAGTCATATCCCAAGATACTGCAACTCCTGGATGTGTGGGCTCGTAAGATTGGTAGGGCACTTGGCCACCAAAGTGACCGACAAATGCCCCGTACATATTTCCCTAACGGTGTTACGGGGGGAACCAAGCTGGCAGGACATGAAATGAACGGTGTCATCTTGGTACTTCTTATTCTATGTAAGATGAAGGAACCTCGAAAACTGCTGTTGACCTCCAAGTACTTTCCAGAGCACCATCTTCGTGGGTGGTTGAAGTTATTCGAAAGCATGTTGGTATGGAGGTGGTGGCTCAAATTACCGTCGGTTCCATTGAGCGAGATCCAGGCTTCCGAGTACTCTACGCACAAGCTCCTGAAGCTATACCGCTCTGTTGTGAAACGAAAGCATGGGAGCAAGCTTCTGGTAATCAAGTTTCATCTTTGTTTGCACTTCCTTGAGAACCAGCTTGATTTCGGCGTTACCTCGAATGTTGATACTGGTCCAATGGAATCTAACCACAAATGCAACGCTAAAAAACCGAGTGGACAGACTCAACGTCGTGCTGATACATTCGAACTTCAAACGTCCCGACGCTTCATCGATAACTTAATCTTGGACAAAGCCGTCTCAACGCTTGAAGAAACATTTCCGCCCAGTATCTTTGAGAAGCTGTTGCCAACGTTGGCTGGAGCCAAATTCGTAATCCAAATAACTAATGATAGTCAGGACGAATTGCTTCCCGACGCTACCATTATATGGGACAAGACCCATCGTATTGAAACAAGTTATGCTTCGCGGTTTCTTGAGTGGCTATGCAGCAATATTTTGGGTGTACTTGGGCTGGATGCTTCCATCCGTGGCTGTACAGAACACAAACGCAGAACCCCCAATGGTGACAAGTTTATCTTCCGTGCCCATCCGTCCTGGCGTGGTGGCAGGAGTTGGCATGATTGGGCCCTATTTTCGTGGACAAATACGGACGGGACGTCGGTACGTATTCCCGGCCAAATTATAACGTTCGTAGAATTCGACGAGGTGGACATTCGACATATCCAGCACTTACCGTATGTGTCAGGAGATACTCCCGGTCTCTATGCAATGATTGAGACCCTTGAACGACCGCTTGAAGTTGCTAAAGCTCATCAACGTGTTGTGGTGGAAGGCAGAAAACAATTGACCACTATTGAGATGCAAGATCGTCGTCGTCATGGCATGCCGAAGACTTCCCCTAATCTTTGCCTCGTCCCTGTAGACACCATATACGGGCCCATTGCTGCTCTTCCTGATGTAGGCGGTTCTCCTGGTGACTTCCTCTTTATCCGTCCTGTTGAAAACTGGGGACTCGGATTTACGCAACTAATAGAGGACAATGAAACCGCCGAGCTTGCACAGTTGGAGGGCTTTAGTGATACCTCAAGTGAATCGGATTTGGAAGGAGATCTTCATTCTATTGGGAAAACCAGTGAGAGGACTGCCATTGATTCAGTAAATGAAAGTAGTGATAGTAGTAGTAGTAGATAAATATTAACCATTGGTGGTTGTAAGAATTGCCGTTCATGGGTACACACAGTTTGTCGTGGTTTATTTGGAGAAAACTATCAGAACCCTATCTTGTCTTGGCTCGTATAAAATTGCGTAGGAAGTGCACGTATGGATAAAACGGATACGTGGCAGGATTTCGGTAGCGTTGGCTTCAAATTTGACTATCAGGTTCACATTCAAAAACAGTGGTCATCGAATTCAACACTACGCAGCAACAATGGTGTTTGACCTACTAGAATTCAACAAACGTTATAAGTATTATTGGTGGCTCGAGAACAGAAGCCCAAGCTGGGGGCGACGGTCCGGTGAAGTTGTCAGCTGGGGTGGAATGGTGGTTACAAGTCCAATGTGGGGGATCGATGAGAATAGTTGGAAAGAACGGTTGCCTACTACAACACCACCTGAGGAAACAGAGGAATTTGATTATCTGGATTACCAGGAAAACCCACCATTGAATCGCAAATGCAATGAAGAGAACATACAGGAGACTATCTTGGCGGAATTTGTTTCCTGGGGGCGTAATGAAGAACATTTGGAACTGTATTTCCGCGTTTATAACTCGATCTCAAGCAGGATCATCCGAAAGATAGCCAGAAAAGGTCTTGACGACGCAAATAAAGCGACATACGACGAAAACGACATTGTGAAGAGAATTACAAGCTACCTGCCATCTGGTTTGCCGGTTGACTGGGATGGCATGCAAGAAATATCGGAAAGGATATTAAAGAAAATAAAGAAGAAGAGGATAGAAGAAGAAGCGCGATTGCAAAAACAGAAGGAACAGATGGAGTTAAGCCGATGCTTAATCTGTAGGGGAATTGAGACCATACTACAGACAACCGAAAACACTGACGACACTCCAAAAATGCGTTCACGTGAAGCCTTGAACGAGGGCATGAAGACGTACTTGAAAGCAGATTCTTGGAAGAGACAACGCGTTAAGAGAACCCGGTGGGATGTTGACAAAGTATGGGCAGAGAGGATGGAATCTGTAAAATTCATATACTTGAAGGTTCGATCATTTGAGTAATTCATGACAACTACTTCCATTTATGAACATTGTTTTTGCTGGGTAGTGCCGACTTAGACCACGAGTTTGTTTCTCTTTTTTATCGTGCTTGTTGATTTGGTTCTTTCTACTTTCGGTTCTCACGTTTTTAAGTTTTGGATCTTTTTCCTTGTCGTACTTTGCTTGTGATCTTGGGTCTTATTTAGTTGAAATGAGGCTGGTACATGAGAACAGCTGTTCGAAGTGCTGGGATCGTGGGACTCACACGTTTACTGCAGAACTTACGTAGGTAGAAATGCAGGTAGGAACAAACCGGACACGTAAATCTAATTCGGAAGCGGTGGCTGTAATGCGAATACACAGGTTCACAAATTTTGGCATGCCACCATGTCCGCCGATCCATCCGTTGCATTCCCTTCTTACGTGGAGGACGGGGCATTAAACGAGCCACGACTCCAATCGCTAGCCGACTTTGTCATCACAACACTCTCTTTCGAGCCAGATCCAGAGAATGCTCGTTCACACTTCTTGCTATTGTTGTCCAGTTCGTGGGCGGGCGCCTTTCCTAAAAAACCAAATAACCAAGAAACAAAACCAAGCGAAAGTAAGGAGCACAAGAAGAGGAAACCAGCTGACAATAATATAGTCCAAAATATGAACGATAAACGCATGCGCATGGTTGTGAGCTATACAGGTGATCAACGAGGTAAAGACATACGTGACGAGGATGTGGTACGACCAAAAAACAAATGTTGGGCAGAACATGGTGGTGAAGAAGCCAAGTCATGGAAACAGCAAAGTAGAGCAGGGTGTCCGACGTACGGCAGTTGTCAACAGTGCATGAGAAGTGGACCAGTTGGTATGTTCTGCAATGCTTGTTATAAGCCGGAGAGCCAACCAGGATATGTGGTCCTGGTAAACGGTGACAAGATCCTGGATTCGATCACACTTGCGAACATTCTCAACCAAGGACATGAGATTGCAAAAGCAGATCGGTACTTCACACCGTTCATGGTCAACGAGGAATCATTTGGAAACACCAACATGCAACTTGCTGCTTCCCGCGTATACGGGAACATAAAGGAGCCGGAGATAAAGGAAAGACTGATTCTCGCGGCGAGGCACTTGTTCTACGATATGATGAAATAGAACGAAGGAACGAAAAGAGGTACATCATTACACATCTTCGTATTACAAATAAAGTTTAGTTAACTATTTACGAAACTGTATAACCGCATGCACCTTACTGAACCCGCCCTCGCAGTTGCAGCACCAGTCAAACGAGGCTTTCGACAGCGTAAGGCACTGTGAAAGGTTGCTGTCGAATACGATTTTACGGACAACCGAAATTGCATGATGAACACCACCGTCGGCTCCACGAAGTACAAACAATTTCGGGTTATCATTGGGCTGACCGAAGAAGTCATGCTTGGCAATCACTGCCTCCTTCCTCCAGTAGTCGATCTTCTTGTATACTCTTTCGTGAGTCTTCACAATTTTGATGGCTGCCAATAATTGTTCCTCTGCCGGCAATGAACAAAACTTCTTTGCCATTGATGCCAACGCTGATCCTGTATCCTTTCGACCAAGATGATGAAAAGCGGAAGCCAAAGAGCGAAAAAGGCAGGTTTGTGCCGCCCCCTGCTTGTAATGTACTCTTACATCGACAACAAGAGAAGGGGATACTTCTCGACTGTTACTATCCCCAAGTGGTACAGGGAACCACTTGCGATGATTCAGCAGAACGTTTGTCTCAGTTTCTTCCTTCCCAATTTTTTTTACCAATGCTACAAATGGTTCCGCAAAAACGTCGCGGACCCACATGTGGTTCAACTCGTCCACGATGTGCGAATTTCCCTTCTTGTCAATCCAGAGGCCCTGGTAATAGGCAGATAAGTGCATTTCATAACCCTTTCTGCCAAGACCAGCCTTTTTTCGAGCACTTCTTTCAGTGCTTGTGAACGCCCGTGACTGAGGAGGAAAATACTTCAGATGCGATATCTGGGATACCGACTTATCTGCTGTCTCTCCGGTGGTATCAGTAATTGGGAACTTCTTGTCCAAAATCTGATTAACGTTGTTCTTATCCTTCTTCGATATCTTCTCAGGTTTCCGGTAGATGCCCTCAATCACCAACGAATTCTCCTTCCACTCAATGTCCTTTCTTTTCTTTTCAATAATGGCGTCACGCCCTGGCTGGGTTGAAATCAACGCCTTTTCGTCCATTTCTTTGCGCTTCACTTTGAAGTACTCTTGACGTTCCTCATACGTCATAGTGGCGGAATTCTGTCGCCAACGACCTCTTTGCACTCGATTTTTCTGCGACTTTCTCGCGGATTGTGCAGCTTTGACTTTCAACTGAGTAGAAAAGACGCCAGCGAAGGTCTTGTCGGCATGTTGGGTTTCGGGAAGTTCATTTACATCTTTGCCATCGTCTGCGTCGGAATCCGTTTCACTTGAAATGGTATTGGTTTCCGCCTTGCCATCTGTCTCCATAGATGATGATGGGGACAAAGGAGGGTTTTGCGATAATTCTTGCCACGATATCAGACCACTAGCTTGATTCGCCAATAAATCATTGAAGTTGGAACGAAACTTGGTGATGCGTTCTTCAAGTAGTTCTGCGCGCTGCTTCACATTCCTCGGGAGTTCCCAGAAGGGTTTCAGAACATGTGACCAAAGGGAACGTCCGTCAACTACCTTGTTCCAATTCACATGGTGGTTCACATCGGCCAAAAAGGCAGCTCGTGTATTGAGCAAAGAAAAAATACCGCAATTCCAAGAGTCGTCTTGAGTTGGTGCCTTCTTAACTGGGCTAATGGGGATGATGCAAACAGTGTGTTCCTTTGATTGAATTTGCCTCTTGCATTTACGTCCAATATTTGCCAGCAACGGACTCGTAATCAAACTACTTGAAGAAGTGTTCAAGAACTGTGTTACCCAGACCTCCAATTCGTAGATAACCGCTAGCAACCACTGAATGAAAGGATCCATGTTAGCATTACCGTCACGGCTGTCAATGCGGGCAATAAAGGTATGGCAACTTTTTGGGCAATTGTCCTCTCGAAAATGAGATCCAAAGTTTACAGCCATGTAGGAGACGAAATGGCTGCCATTGCCTCCAATAATCGAAATCACACGTTTCTTCATGACGGAAAACGAATGCGGAAGGCCTTCGAACCGACCCTTCATCCTTTTGAACGAGGATGTATCATATCCGTTCTGATCAGGGCTGGCATCAATTTTCTTCTGGCGGTATAAAATAAAACTGGGCGGATGAATTCGCTTCCAAATGCAGGCGCAAATCTTGGCAACATTGATGTCGGAGTTGTCAAAGTCGGCACGGCTTTCGTTAAACCACTCGACCATGGTGGTCATTTCACCACTGGCAGTGTAAAAGGAGAAGACGTCGCGACTATCTTCATAACGAGAATCATACTTTTCGGACCAGTCCGTGTACAAACTCAGATGGTCGCTCTTGTACCACTTCTTCTGATCACTGCGATATTCTTCGATCTCGTCCTTATCCATTTTGCCAACTGGAAAATGGTGGAGCACTGGTGGCCGCTGAGGATAAAGCAACTCGGATTCAAAGTCTCCGAAGGGGTCTTTTGAATTGTCAGTGAAACCGTAAGCTGGAACCCATGGTAATATTTCCCAGTCCCGTTCGAAGTACGGGCAATGGCGAATCTTCGAAGTAGGATAAAATGCCACAACCCCATTGACGTGAGCCTGATCAGCCTCTGACATGATGATTGGAGGCGCATCAAGTACAGCCGGATCGTAAGATTTTTTGAAACTAGACAAAACATTGGAGGCTAACGAAATCTCAAGAACACCATCAGGTAAAGATGGTTCCTCTTCAACAGGGGATGACGTGTTAATGTCGCGCCTTGCTGCCGTTGGAAGTATCGCCTTCGTCCTCGCCATGCTAGTAGGGAAACTCTCCTCAATATAAGAACAAATTCAGCAAGACAAAGTAGAACCTGGACCAATGGGAGGCAACGCGAATGGGAGTATGTACTAGCACACTTCGTCCCGAATTCAAGACCGGCCACAAGGGTCACTGGCTATAATCAGCGCTATACGAATACCCAACAATACAGCTAAAAGGCGTATACCGAGAGCAATCAGCGAAGAGAAGAGTAGGTTGTTTTGTCGTACAGCGGTTCGGAGGAAGGAAGAATAGTTGTAACAGCCACTAACAAATCAAAAATAACCGAAGCAAAACTAAACCTGAACCAATGGGAGGCAACGCGAATGGGAGTGTGTACTAGCACACTTTGTCCCGAATTCAAGACCGGCCACAAGGGTCACTGGCTGTAATCAACGCTTTACGAATGCTCAACAATACAGCTAAAAGGCGTATACCGAGAGCAATCAGCGATGAGAAGAGTAGGTTGTTCAGACGGGTTGCGATTGTGGTTGAGATGGGGTAGTTGCAGGAACAACAAGCAATGGCGCGTTTTGTGATGAGGCGCAAACCTGCGTATGCGGCCTGTAGAAAAGTGCCAGTACAAAATGAGTGACGTAAAGGAAGAAGGCGCAAGTAATTAAGCCCAGTACTAGGAACACGTAGAAACAAAAGAAAGTAGAGCGCATGCCGGCTTGTCTTTATCTGACGCCAGGCCAAGGACGGTTTGCACTTATGCATTATAATATTACTCGCCAGAGAAGAAGGAGCCGCGCCGTAATTTGGTAACCACATCAGTAGGATATTTACGAAGAGACAACGTAAGTAGAAATGCACGGCAAAGTAACGCAGATAGAAACATTCGCGGAAAACTGCAAAAGAAATGATTCACATTTACAGAGGAAGGCTTGCAAACCAGCCAGCACGTAAATTGTACTCCTTGGAATCAGTATACAAGAATGGCTCCAAAGAGGACAAAGAAGGAACAGAAAGCCAATCGGAAGGCAGCTCTACAAAAAAAAATGGCAGCACAACGATGTAAGGCGATGGAGCTTAAGGTAAGCCTAGAGAGTGACGACGACGGCGCGTCAACAGGCAAACCCGAAGACGTTGATGCCTGTGAGCTAAGTACAGACGAAGACGACGACGAGGAAACGAATCAAACAAACAGGCACTTGAAACGCAAATCGCCCCCTCCTAATAACCAGGCATCCACGCAATCCAAACGTCCAAATAATAATACCATAGTATCAAACAACGACAAATCATGCAATTCCACCGACAACGACAGCCAAAAGCACCCGGCACAGCCATCACCCACGCTAATGAGCAACCAACAACAAAACGAAGGGGATGACAAGACACAGTCGCCAGCCGAACTAAGGGCAGTACTAATCGAGACAGAGGGACAGTTACTCAGAGCTGAGCGACAAGTACGCGCAATTAGCAAGACAAGAGTCGCAGACACTTTCTTGGAGGGTCAAGTACGTGCGTGGACAAAGGAAACACTATGGAAAATGTGTAAGTTCATCACAAATGATAAAACCATGCACAAGGTGATGCGTAAGGCAAGCAAACACTTCAAGGTGCCAGACTTGGAACAGGAGCATTGGATGTCTTCCTATGCGCACATTGTCAGGGATGGACTCAACCAAAAACGAAATGCTTGCTCCCAGGACTTACGCAAAACGATAAAAAGTAAGTGTCGAGGGACGGCGATGGACTACCGAATGAACTGTCTAACCATGTGCTTATGATGATGCCACAATTGCACAGAAAATACTCATTTATTCAACGAAGAGATGATTTCATTCGAAGAGATTTCAGACGTAAGGACAATGAACCCAGAGGGCAACATCGAGGCATTCTGTTTCTTTTTTAATGATCTGGTGCCTTGTGTCGCAGGTCGGAAAATATGGACAATGCGAGAAAAGGCAAACAAATTGATCTCGGAAGCAAGGAAGGTCGTATCAGTGCTCGACGAAGCGTTCACCGTTTTAGCGTTGAAAAACTACTGGAAGAGGTGGAATAACACTGGAACAGCAGTATGGACTGACTCAAGGGTTGGCAATTATCAGTACATGGGATGGGCAGATGCGGCCTACGTTCAATTCGATGCCCTCTGCAAGCGAATCAGGGAGCAACGCCAGAACGCAGCCAACATGAAATTAGAGCAGGTGTACTTGGCAAGATCACGCAACCGGCTAGCCGGAGGGGGCACACAGCACTCAAGACGCCTAATGGGTGGACAGGTTGAAACAAATATGGAAGTATACAACGAATTAGACAGTGACGACGAGGAATAATGAATATTAGTACATCATATGGATCACACGGTTAGACGTACACATTATGCATACACAAAAATAGTCGATTCACACAAATATGTGAAAAAACCCATCGTCGAAGTACATGCATGAATATTTAATTAGTTTTACACGAGTAGATTACATCAAAAACTTACGTGCAAAATTTACGCATTCAAATTACGCGCGTATCGCGGGCGTAATTTTTTTGGAAAATTAAGTGAAGAAAACAAAAATTACACCAAAGAATTATGTGGTGGAATTCCGTAGTAAAATTATGGGAATACCAGTGTAGAAGTGTTTTCAGATGTACTAGTGCCTCACAAATAACAGAAATGCCATCAACGGGCTGAGCTGGATTACCGTTCGTCTCCTGACCAGTTTCCGCATTGCGAGGTAGAAGCGGCATATCCTGACTTGGCTGTCGTTGATGGGGATCGTATTCGTTGTTTTCATTTAGTAAGAAATTGTGGAGTCTTGCAATCGATTGCATGAGGGGACCAATGTTGAGAATGCTGACTCGAAGAGGACTACGAAGTACACCGAATCGATTCACCATCATTCCAAAGGCCATTTCAACACGGATTCGACACTGACTCATGAAAAAGTTACAATTGTCGTGGTCAACGTTTAGTCGATCGGCACCCCCAAAGATTGGAACTAGATATTCACTTGGCTTGTACGCATTGTCTCCAAGAATAAAAAACCCAATGGCAGCTGACTTAGAATGGAATGAAGACAGGTTCTGTTGAAAGCATTTATATCAGGTTGACTGCCAGGAGCAGCCACTGCAATGTATAGGAAACGCCCAAGGTGGTCGACAATGGCTTGTATATTGAACCCGTGACGTTGGTAGTGACCAGAGAAATATGTCTTCACATTTCCAACTACTGATGTTGGTGGAGATTGAATTGGACAGAGCCATCCGTCTATGGCCCCAATGCATCCCCTCATTATGCCTTGACAACTGATTCCTTCAAAACCAGCAGATGCCTCGTTAAGCTCAGCTTCCGTGCAGGGAAGACTAAACTCTAGTTGGGGACAATCATTTATAGCATCGCAAGTCTCCCAAAGAATATAGTAGAATGTAGAATGGGGGATTGACACAAGCGTACATCATACCAGCTT
>OEIO01000097.1_pt1 | contig 12019 bp, 7 predicted proteins | sample 1539121 | NCBI WGS metagenome assembly OEIO01 (sample SAMEA98136418, study PRJEB22522) | marine metagenome | biome: marine biome; feature: marine water body; material: sea ice | place: Arctic Ocean | collected 21-Sep-2015 | depth 1.1 m
TGCTGGGTCTGCGCTGGAGAAGAGAACAGAGCGTCAGGATGTGTAGAGGGTAAGAGACGACGGGAACGGCAGAAGGGTAAAGAAGACAGGCATCTGCCAGTGGTGAATGATTGGAGTATACAGAAGATAAGTCCAGGAATACGTTTTTTTGACGTGAATGGCGCATGGATAACTATGAAGTGAATTGGAGACCAACAAGGGCGCCCTTGCCTGCATATTGGGTGGTGGGGTGACACGGCGAGCTCGGCCGGAGGGGCGTCAGCAAGTTCCGAGCCGGCATCCCCCCCCCACCGGCAATTCTTCCAGGTACAGGCACTGTAGGGTGGAGGCTGGTGTCTACCTGAAGAATTGCCGTCGGGGCGGGGATACCGGAATCATCGTACCCCTATCTCCGCCCCCATATATGTGGTTTGGGCGTAAATGGGGTTACTTCGCAAATGATGGGTATTCCTGGGGTCACTTCATGAATTATTCACGGGGTCATTTCATGAATTATTCACCAGTCACTTCGTGAATAATAATTCAAGCCTTATTTAGGGTCATACATTTGTTGTGTACCCCCGTTTCCGCCCAATATATGGCCCGCCCGTAAATGTTATTCCCACAAATGGGGGATGTCCCTAACTGTGTATCCTCTATTCTGTTAAATACCCGTTATAAACGTTATGAAGATGTTAAACTGTTTTAGACATGTTCTTTACCCTAAAAACAAAGCCTTGGTAATTGTTTACATGATGGGGTGAACTGCATTAAATTGTTTGAACGCACTGGAAGCGTTGAACGCACTGGAAGCGTTCATCCGGTGCGTTGAGAATGAGTTTTTAGGATTTTGGAGTCCCCCGCCGTATACGCCTGGTGCGTTGGGAATGTGTGTAAAATATTGCGTTGGGGATGTGTTTTAAATATTGGTTCTTAACTGTTGAGTATATTATGTAATCTAGTTCAGTTTGTTCCAAGATTAGGGGCAACCCGAACTCTCATATACTCAGAATTATCTTGTCTACAAGAAGGGACAACCAGACTTGATAATATGTCTCCCACTTCGTCATCGTTGATGTTTTGGTCAGATACTCCTTCATGCATCGATTGGTCTGATGCCAGTGCTGTGAAAGAACACGAGACCACAATTATTGAAATGTCTACGTTATGGCAATTGCATGAAGAGGACATCCGTGGTTGGCACCTGTTGAGGAAGGCTGCCATGAAGTGCGGAGACAGGCATGGAATGAAAGAGTTTTCTATTCGTGCAAACCACTCAGCCTGGGTACGCAAGGTTATGATGGCACGCTTGAAGTTTAGAGGATGCAAGCATGAACCCTATCCAAATGCCCATATCTGGAGCTTTTCGATGCCGGCACAGTCCCCGGACGAGTGAGTCCGTGTATGGCGTAGTAAAACAGTTAGTGCTATCTGTTAATTTGTTCTGCAGTCTATCTGTCAATGTATAGTCTCTGTTAATGTATGCGTGTAAATGTATTATTCAGTGGCCTTATCTAACATGGTTATCCCTCATTGGGGATATCCCGAATTGATATAATTCGGGCAATTCATGTCATCCCCCATCTGGGGATATCCCGATTATATTATAGTCTTGCAAATCCCTCACAATCTTTTTTTGTTCCTATGATTGTTCAGTACTATCTGTAAATGTATGAGTGTAAATATATTATTCTGTGGCGTTATCTTCCATCAAGTCATCCGGGAGGTTTCCTGCAAGGGCGTTCTGCAAGGTCTCAACGATCTTGTCTTTGGTGAGGTCTCCAGCTAGCCTTTCTAATTCCCTCATTTTAGCTACTAGACCAGCGCATCTTTGACACTTTTTGGACCGCTTAGCCGTCCTGTTATCAGTCACCGAACCTTCGTCTTCGGGCTCTTCTTCTGTATAATCTCTTTTTTTGCCTTGCTCTTGTTGTCGTTCTGACTTTCGGAGTTCACCAGATGCAACGGAGGTATCATTGTCAGTATGGGTTTGTTGTGTTGGGGTTGTTGCTTCAGTTGAGTCCGCTTTCTTAGGACTGTTTTTTTTTCTCGGCGTCGTGCCGCTTTTTGCTTTTTGAAATGCTTCCTTTAGGTACTCATGTTCAAATGCTTTCGTGCCTTCAATGATTGACTTGAAATGGTCGGTGATGTTGTTTGAAGTTTTCAACCCATAGTCATCCTCTATGAAATTATCACGATGTACTGTCTCCCTGAAGACTGCTTCCCCTGTAAGGCGTGACTTGGATGTAACAGTTAGGGATTCGTAGAGAGATTTCGGCGCCATGTCTCTGGCATATTGGAGGAAGACCATTTGGGTAACCCCCCTGAAGCCGTCCTTTTGTGTGTGACCCCATTGAGAGTCTTTAACTATCCATTCGATGAACTCCTTCTGATGATCGGTTTGATAGTTGCACTCAGGTTGTAATCCGTGGGTTGAGAGAATACCCAACATTCGTTTGAAAAGTATGTGTTTTGTGACCCAATTCAACTTCTGCCATGGTGCTGCATCAACCGAAATTGATTTTCTGGTTTGTAGGAACTGTCGTTGTGGAATAAGTATATGGTTGACAGGGGCAAGCACATATCTTGCCAACATCTCAGGGTCATGGATGTTTGCCATGCTGCTGTTAATGAATTGACGCAGCCCCCTACGTCCATGTCTCGTTATGAATAGGGTTGTGAAGAAACCAAGTGCTGAATACAGTCCGATACAATTTCTCTCAGCTCCCTTCCCTACGCTTTGAAACATTCGCTGTTTCTGCATACCTTCGTTATCGAGTTGCTGTCATAAAAAAGGTGACATGAGGGAATAGCATAGCACAGATTTTTCTGACACTTTTTTTCGCTTACCTCCCTGACTCCCATGAAATTTCGCCCTTGCATCTTCGGCGTATGCAACCTTTCCATAAACCCTTCCTTGTCAATGTTCTCAACTTCAGTACGCCCAGGTTCGTCTTGCCAATACTTGTTTATAACCGCCATCTTTATGTCCTCAACAAAAGAAGTGAGATCATCTTCCACTGGTGTCTTGTGAAACACTTCGTCGATGAATTTATCGATTGTCATTTCCTGAAACTTTTTATACTTCGGAAGTAATGTGATGTTGGAACAGTCCTCATAGATATCCATCCACAGTTGCTTGTAGGTTGACCGTACAACCTGATCCCGTGATTTCTGGACTGAACTGCTATACTTCTTCAGCCGGTCAATAAGAGCCTCTGTGATCAAATGATATGTCTTGTCCGTTTGGATCACTTTTATTGAAAACGGTTGAACAAGCGTAGAATTTGCATCAATCTGTCTGAAGCTATCCAAATGTTGTAGGGGGACGGTTTGGCCTATGCCGTAGCCATAGAAGATTCGCATCGCCGTTTCACAACGGTGGCCGCCTTCTACCATTCCAACACGAACGTTATGTGTAGACTGAAACCACGAATGGAAGAAGCGATTGGAGTCCGGTAGAGAGGCAGTTGCCTTGAATACAAAGGGGGCGTTCATCTTTGTTGCCAGCTGGTTCAATGCTTCAATGGTTGCCCCTAACCCGCGAATTTCTGGATGGAACAATATTCTTGCCCAGTCGTACACGTCATCATGAAAACCAACTTTTTCTCCTTCGGATTGTAGGACATGCGCCAATGCCTTCATTCCATTGGTAGCGAACCGATACGCCTCAAGTCCCTTGATGTGACATTTTAAATTATCCTCCATGATTGGTTTCAGTGGTTTCAGTCCCTTCTTTGGACGGTATCTGACGTTCAACCTTGAAAGAGTGCTGAAAGGCAAACCACTGCTGGTTTTAGGTGCACGTTCTATTTGAAAAAAACAGACCTCAAGTTCGGAGTTCTGGAAAGACTGGAGTTCACGTGATGCTTTATAACACAACATCAAGTTAGTATAAGCATCCAGGTGGATCCCAAACCAGGGACATCCTGAAGCCACAGACACTTACAGGTTGCATCTTCATAAACTCCCTCTGCTATGGAGAACTTAAACTTCGTCTTGTCAAGCAGGTGCCCCTGGTCAACCATACGGTGGTTCATTGGCAAGGAATATGCAACATTGAAGGAGTTTTCAAAGGGGATGAAAAGGGAAAGGACGAAGAGAGAGACACCTGTAACTGGCTGCAAAGTCAACTGAGCAATTCGAGATGTAGGCAGGGCAGACGGTAAGGGTCCCAGCGGATTTTCCAGTTCACCCAATCTGCTTTTATTCTTGTCAATTAGCGTCATTAGTGCCTCTGCCCAAATAGAAAGCAACGAGCGTGAGCGATGCATGAAACTTAAAGGCATATACCATGGATGACGTACCATCTCTTTCAATGTCGATGATTGAACATGATTTTCGATGCGCAACAGCAGGCTTTGCGTTAAGTTTGATACCAACCATATATTCTTGGAAGTCACCGTATGTGGCAACAAAGGCATGCCGACTGGAATCATCTTCATTTTTCTTTTCTGGTGTCCCTTTTCTGTTTGTAACAAATGGAAAGAGTTCCTCAAAAGACGATCCCTTTTTTTTGGAAGGGGAAGGCGTCTGCGGGCCATCGTTACCTTCTTGCATCCCTGCTTCTGATTCATCAGACTCTGATAATTCTGTCTTGGCCCCTGCCTCCTTGCCTTGCAATGGAAGGTTTGTTTTTGGGGGAGGTGTTTTCTCTTCCCGTGCCGGGGCTTCGTTGGTCGGTGGGCCCGGCCCCTTGTGTTTTGATGTTGTTGTTTCTTTTTCGTCTTCGGCCTTGTCATCTTGTCCTGACTTTTTGCCTTTTTTCGTCACCACCCTGGTCTTCGTCGTAGCTTCTTTCTCTGACCCATCATCGGAAGACCCATCATTGGAAGATGGGCTGGTATAAGCGGGGTCTCCGTCTCCGTCTTTGTCATCAGGCTTCTTTCTCGCTTTCTTTGGTATGGTGGATGTCACCGGTAGTTTTTTCTTCTTCGGCGACCCGGCTGAGTCTTTCTTAGTCGGTGATTTATCTCTTTGCTGGGTCGGTGGGCGTTTCTGAGGCGATCCCTTGGCCTTGCTTTTGTTGTTGGGAGATTGAACTCCTTGAGCTCCCTTTTCACCACTTCTCAATGATACGGGCATAGTGTTATTCGATTTATTAGTGTTATTCGATTTATTTTTATGAGAATATGATAGTTTAGGAGGTGGCATCACGAAGTAGTTTTGATGTGAACTCGTTGTTCTTATGAGAACAGTTGGTTTTTATGAGAACACGACAGCCAAGCATTTACTATAATGTGAGAAGAACCAAATCATCCCCCCAGTGAAAGTTGGCAGTCCTTAGGACAGGTTGTCGTGTACGTCCAGGATCTCAGATATACATATATAAATGTTCGTTTCTATCTAAGTACAACACAATGATATAGGACTTCAACGGACATTGTTACAATATCTTATACATCAATGGATAAACATATATGGCTAAACGGAATTTTTTGGCGGCGATTATAAATAATTCGTGCATAACAGTCTTGAACCCAGCAAAATTCAAATTCTAATTCCGATTTATACTTAATATAACCACAATTTTCGTCCTATAATTGTAATAAATTCAATCAATATGAACCTGCTGTTTCCCTCATGAACTGAAAGATATCCTTATTCTCAGAACTGTTCAGGGAATAAAAGAACTTTACATATTGTTTGAAATATTCGTTTCAATTTCTGCTGCATCCAAATATTGGAGTCGTAGCAAATTTTCAATCTCTATCAAACCACTGTTACCCTACATGAACCGGCAGTAATCCTTGTTGCAGAACTGTTCAACGCCCAAAGAATAACCTTACATAGCAGTCAAAATTTTGGTCGCCATTTTCGTTGCAACGAAATATTCGAGTAGTCCCAGATTGGCAGACTAGTGGTTTAGGAGAAAACCCATTGGAAGCTCATAAAAAGTAATAGGTCACTGCTTGAAAGCAACCGCCCGTGAAGTCGCGTGAAATATTTGGAGTCGAGGATATCTGTAAGGTATGTTTATCCTGAATGCATATCTACTCAGGAAATTGGCTGCGTTCGGCAGGTCCCCCAAAGGGGGATTACCCGTGTTTGGAGATGATAATGCCTGTACCTATACACTCGGCTTTTCCCCAAAAGGGGGATTACCCGAATCCGTGCATACCCTGAATGAATATCCATGCTCAGTAATACGGCTCCACTTGGAGTAAAAAGAGTCCAAACCTATATGGTCGGCATATCCCTCAAACGGGGATGACCTGAATTTTGAGTTATGTTTGAATTGAGATCTTGTTGACACATTCATAACTTACATTGATTTGGTTCTTCTGTTTACAGTTACTATGTCACCCAGGAAGAGTGCGCGTGTTTTGAAAGAGGTACCAGTAAATGCTGAAGCGTCGCAAACCAGCAAGGATAACAACGAAGGTAACATTGATGAAAGGAAACAGGAGATGAAGCCAAACACGAAAGTACTTCCCGCGGTGAAAAACCCATATGCTTCCCAGAAGACAACATTTGTTATTACTACAAAACCTCCTGCTGTACTTGAACCAAATTTGGATGTCATCTATGGCCTTTATTACAAAGTGAGCGGTGATATTGTTCCCACCGGTAGCCTGCAAGAGGCGGAATTGGTTTTGGGTCAGCTTCCTGAATATCTCACGGTTGGTTGCGGGGTTATTATCAAGCAATTTGCTTCAGCTCCTGAGCTTCAAGCTTTCCGCGCAGCGCTGGCCAATGAGACAAGGGTTGACGCGGGAGCTATCCCTGCCATGAGAATTGATGGAAATCCAAAGGCTATGGAGTATGACGTGAAAAGGGCCAACCTTAAACGGTCAGAAAATCTGATTGAAGTTGATTTGGATGACATTCCTGAGATTAAGGATGTCACAGCTAACAGTCCAAAGATGGAATCGACAACCAGTAGTGACGATATCAGTGCTGAGGGGGTACTAGCCAACCAATCACCGGCTGCTAAGAGGATGCGTTCCGTTATCAGGACAAAAGGCATGAAGTTGATTGTTCATTATTGGCCCGGGGTTCCTGGGTCGGCCATTGCCCAGATAATATTCATTGACATCATTGACACACGTCAGGATTTCACACATTGGCTCCAAAGACCGGAAAAATGGGTGGATGTGTTTGGGAACATTGATCAAGAGTGTGAGAATACCCCTAATCCACTAGGCAAATTCTTCAGCCAGATGAGGAGTGCTCACTTCCGGGCTCCAACTGGAGACAATGTGTCCCAAACCAAGATTGTTAAAGGGAGCGACAGTGGAGGTAAATTGACTTTGCATCGTCAAGGTCTATACACGTACCTACCTAATGGACACAACTCTGATACAATCAGAGATCACATCAAGAGGAATATGGCTCGTGTCCTTAATGACTGTGACATTCAGGTCTGTTACAGAATGATTATGACCGAAACCTCAAGGAACACCCGCATTCCTGAATTGCTGGCCCCTCGCCAGGGTGCTGGTTCTGGTGGCGTCTTTTGGGATCAACTCCAAGGAGCTGTGGATGGCATGGAATTTGTCCCCCATGCAAGTCTTAAAGACGTCTTTCTCAACAATGATGTCATCAACATCACCAAATCCCTCTTCCAAGGAGTCACAGATCAAATGTTCACTTCAGGATCGCTCCCTGCCGAAATTGAAGCCTTTGCCAATGGCGCTCCCCTCTGATCCAATACCGTTGAATGTCTTGTTGGTGTCGCTGTTGAATTTGAAGTTGTCCTTTGTCTGATACGAGCTGTGTCTATACTTTGTGTTATAAATTTGACTTATATGTATACTTATTATTCAATGTAGGTCACTTGATTCTGGTTGTCCTCCATCCGTGGATAACCCGAACAATCCGCAATGCCTGTCAAAAGTTCAACAAAGCTCTCGAGGAAGAGACGAATACACGAAAAACAAACGAAAGCAAAGAACAAGAAACGGAATCTGCAACAGAAGAAAAGGCGTGAACCGCCCAAACGCCAGACAAGACATACAACTGTGCTACCCCCACCATTTCACCCTTATTGGTGCCATCCCTGCCACAGTGATGCGTAAGTGTACACAGTTATATCAATCCAGTCAGCTCAGGTTATCCCAGATCCGGGGATTTTCCATATTGATTCATTTCGGGTTATCCCTCATTTGGGGGGTTCCTGAATTGATTCATTTCAGGCAATTCAGGTCATCCCTGATCTGGGGACATCCCGATTCTACATATTCTATCAAATCTCTCACAATTACTTTTTGGACTCATGTAGGTCGCAAACACATGCAAACCAATGCATCAAGGCCTTTGAAATTGCAATGAAAGGTTTGAAGCATGGACGGTGTGATCTGTGTCTTTCTGTCAGTCTAAATTTGACGGTTGTTCCAATGCGTGGAACAGGTTTAAATCGTTGTAAACGATGTATTGCAAAGAAGAGAACAACGTCACCAGGATGGTTACCTATTTGGTTTAATTGCGAAGGGGTTCGACAATATCACATACCAACTGAACTATCAGATCTGTCTGAAGGAGAAAAACTATTGATACAGCAAATCTCGCCCTATATTCCCATGCAGCATCTGCAGAAAGGTTCCTATGGATCAAAAGGCCATGTCTGTAGCTTCCCACAGGCGGTGAATGAGATCTGTACAATTCTTCCACGTCTACCTGAGCATGTTAACGCAATCAGTGTAGTGAAGCAATTCAAGACAAAAGAGGACAGTCCTAGTTCTATGGTATTCCGGATCCGTAAAGACAAGGTGTTACAAGCTCTTAGATGGCTAAAGAAGTACAACAAGGTCTACAAAGACATTGAAATACAAGAAACCAATCTTGGTTGGATGGGGGACAAGGATGAGATGGACCTTGATGTGGCAGTTTCTGTCAGTCTTGAAGCAGAGCCCAACTCTGTGGAAAACAATGATTATGATTTGAATGGGGCGTCTAAGGACAGTCATGACAATTGTGATAGGTCTTTTGGCATTCTTCCACCAAGCAGAACTCGTCCTGGAAAGATCGACCAGACAATCACAGATGGCATTACAGAAACCATAAAGGACAGCAATCCAGGCAGGGGAAGCGCAAGGATTGACTTTCCATATGTATCTGAGGAACCAGTTGATGAGTACGATGAAACAGAAAGAATATTCTGCAAGGCTTTTCCATGGTTATTTCCAGGGGGGATAGGTGACATTAACTCAATGCACATGGAACCTATAGAGCTTGACCAGTGGATCAGACATCTCTTGCTCTATGAAGATGGGCGTTTTGCAAGGGACAAAATGTGGTGTTTTTTTACACTCAACTACTCACAACGCAAGAATGTGATGAATCAAGGCAGCTATTTTGTGAATTCATTTTACAAGGATGGACCGTCATCTTTGGGAGATTTACAAGAAGCAATACGCTCAGGTAATACCGGATGGGTTGACAGAATCACATATTTTGGATTCAAGGTCACCGGGTCAGCTGGCTACTGGCGCCAGAAGCGCCAGGAGGTGTATTCATGGATCAACCACCATGTACATCTTGGACATGGAGCTCCATCACTGTTCATCACCTTATCATGTGCCGAGTACTATTGGCCAGACATCAAAAGACTAATTGAAGAGAGATACAAAATGGCCAATCTACCCGTGCCAGAACTTGACAAAAAAGGTGCATCGCGTCACATCAACGAATTCACATTGGTTATCCAAGAATATTTCCAGACGCGTGTGAAACACTGGTTATCTACAATCGGGAAGAGCCTATTCAAAATCAAACATCACTGGCTACGATTTGAATTTGCCCCAGGACGTGGACAAATCCATGCCCACATGCTGGCAATTGTGGATAACAAAGATGTCATGAGATACGCGTATGACTTACATTCCAATGGGCACGCACAGCTGCATGCAGAACTACTGGCCCGCTGGGCACAAGATACCTTCTCAATGACATGTGGGGGTACAACAGACGAGGAAATGAATCAAAACACATGCCCCCAACACCACCATCCTGCATCACACTACTTCCACGAATGCAGGGACAACAAGGCAGATGCAAAGCGGCTGCTTTCCAGTTGCCAATTTCACAGATGTTCAAACTACTGTCTGCGCAAGAGGAAACATATGTAAGTTTATCCAAACCAGGCTATCCCCATTTGGGGGACATCCCGAGACATATCGAATTCCAGTTTATCCCCACAGGGGGGATATCCCGTATCGAAACATGGACTCTTTTCTCACCAATGTTGCAGTCCCAAAGAAGAGAAAGGCAGGCTAAGGGAACGTCGAGTATGCAGAAGTGGGTGTGGTGTTGAAAGTGACGCAGGGAAATGTAACACACCTGGATTCAAGTTGCGTTCCTCCCCTAAGGTTATCCGTGATCTACGCGGATTCTTGAGACTAGATCTTCCAAGACAGAATCGTCGAATAATACAGTCCTCGTTGATGCTTGCACATGGATGGAGGGCAAACTGTGATGTTCAGATGTTGATCTATGAAAGTAATCCTGATTGCCCAGACCCTGGTGACATTGCAAGGGTAACAGACTACATTGTTGCGTATGCTTGCAAGGGCGTTGAATCCTTGGCTGAAGAACGCGAACAAACCAAAAGTTTGATACTCTCTGCAAAGGAGGATGAAATTGGAAAACAGGATGTTCAACGTATTGCACGCAAAGCTTTGAACCGATCCCTTGGGGAGAAACTAGTGTCAAAACAAGAGGCCATGGTGCGATTGGCAAAACTTGATCTCTTTTTATGTTCAGAAATGATCTCGAATGTAAGCCTTTCAGGCTATTACAAACTTTCAACAGGTGGTGAGGGAAAAACAACAATCTTGGCCAAATATGCAAAGCGTGATACTTCCTGTGAAAAAATCCAACAACAAAGTTTACATTCATATTTTCTGGAGAAGGAGGGTTGGCATGACAAACAACAAAAATACACCATTCCCCATTACACAGGTGCAAGTTGTACACCAGTGTACCCCCCAACAAAAGAGTACGCAAGAGCTGTGTTGTTGACACACAAGCCATGGCACATGAAATTTATTGTTGATGATCGTGATTTTCTGCTTGAATTCTGGGAGTTTATTCAGTCACCATACTGTCCTGCCATTGTGAAAGTTCCGTTCTTCCAGGTTTACATGAGGCATCTTTCAAAAAGGACGTACACAGAGCCAACCAGCAATGCAGAAGGAATTTCATATGAAGAATTTGCTCAAGATATTCCACAAGACCTGGCACTGGCTGTGAAATTAGTTTCAAACCTATCAGGAACTGCCACAGAAATGGACGGTTATGAATATGACTATGGAATAGACCATGACTGGTCTCAATGCCATATCAAAATTCCAACTATGGAGCCACATGCCATTTCTCAATGGCTCCCCGAACAAGTATCAGAATTTCGATCAAAGGAGAACTGCCCTGGGGCACATGTGACAATCCCCAAGAAGAACAATGGAAAAACATATGAACTAGAAGATCTGAATGAAGACCAAAAAGAAATTGCCCAATACATCCTGCAAGCTATTACAGACTGGATAAACTGTTCAAGGGAGAACAGAATGAAGGACTTCAAGCCTATCCGCCTCACAGTACGGGGAGTGGCAGGGTCTGGGAAAAGCACCCTCATTCACACTCTAAGCACCGCGGTCAAGAGATTGTTCAGCTGTGATTCTGTTGTTTGTATCAATGGACCAACTGGGTGCTGTGCATTCTCTGTAGGAGGAAAAACCGTACACAGTGCATGGTCAATAGCCGCATTTAATCCAAGCATCAAGCCATCGGCTGAAACCATGAAAAATCTATTTCTGAGGCACTCAAAACTGGTTCTTCTGATGGTAGATGAAAGAAGTATGATCTCATCTTCCCTCTTGGCTTGTCTTGAATCATATGCAAAGCAAACAGTACATTTGGGCCAAAATAATAAGGAGCCTTGGGGATTCATCCCTGTTGTTGTGTTTTTTGGGGATGATGGCCAACTCCCACCCATTGAACCAGGGGCCTTCTATGCTTTTGAGAGAAAACCATCAAATATGAGTATGGCACAGTTAAAGCTGAGATACATAGGCGTAAAACTACTCCTCAAGTTGAGAGA
>OEIO01000103.1_pt1 | contig 11910 bp, 10 predicted proteins | sample 1539121 | NCBI WGS metagenome assembly OEIO01 (sample SAMEA98136418, study PRJEB22522) | marine metagenome | biome: marine biome; feature: marine water body; material: sea ice | place: Arctic Ocean | collected 21-Sep-2015 | depth 1.1 m
TATACGCTGTGGTCGTGTGAGTAGGATCGTCGGTGGCGTAAGCTGTGTACAAGATACGGATCATTTTCTTCGTGTTGATCATCGGCGGTGCGCTGGGCGTGTTGCAGTCCACCGGCGCCGTGGACGCCGGTCTGGCGCGTCTGCTCAGGCGCTTTGATGCACGGCCGGGATTGCTGGTCGCGATCGGAATCCTCAGCTTTTCGCTGGGCTCGTCCAGTATCGGCATGGGCGAGGAATACATCGCCCTCGGCGCGGTGCTCGCGGCGCTGTGCATCGCCCTGCGCATGGACGCCGTGACCGCGGCCGCGATCCTGGTCATCGGGAATTCCATCGGCTACGGCGCGGCCGTGCTCAACCCCTTTACCGTGCTGATCGCCCAGGACATCGCCGAACTGCCGCCACTGAGCGGGTCGGGCTACCGCATCGCCCTGTTCCTGCCGCTGTTGGGGCTTGGCATCTGGCATGTCTGGCGGTACGCCCGTCGCGTGCGGGCCAACGCGGCCGAATCGCTGGTCGCCGACATTCCCGAGGCGCAGGTTGCTCTGGCCGAAGATCCACCGGCGCTCACCGGGCGCCTGCAAGCGGTGTTGTGGTCGGCGGGTCTGCTGCTGGGCATTGCGGTGTGGGGCATCATCACCCAGGGCTGGTATCTCGAAGAACTGAGCGCAACCTTTTTCGCGATGGCCGTGGTCGCCGGGCTGGTGGCGGGTCAGTCCGTTAACACCATTGCCAAGCAGTTCAGCACCGGCGCGGCAGCGCTGGCCGGCACCGCGCTGATGATCGGCTTCGCCCGCTCCATCGAGGTGATGCTCAACGACGGCCAGATCCTGCACACCATCGTCCATGGATTGTCGGTGCCGCTGAGCGCCGTGGGTTCCGCGGCCTCGGCGGTCGGCATGTTCTGGATACAGTGCGGCATCAACTTTTTCGTGCCCTCCGGATCCGGCCAGGCCTATGTGACGATGCCGCTGATGGCACCGATTGCCGATGTGCTGTCGTTGCCACGCCAAGTCGCGGTGCTGGCCTACCAGTTGGGTGACGGGCTGACGACCATGCTCAACCCGGCGGATGCCGTGCTGATGGGAATCCTCGGCGTTTGCGGCGTGCCGTATGGCCGCTGGCTGCGGTTTATCTGGCCGCTGGCCCTGCAGGTGCTGGTCTTCGGCACTGTGGCAATGGTCGTCGCGGTGCTGATCGGGTATTCATGAGTTTCGGCAGGCGGGGAGACACGCAATGGCGGATGCAGTTAGCACGATGATTGAAAACCTGCGGGTGAAGACCGGCAAGTCGCTCGCAGATTGGGTCGGGCTCGCCAAGGGCAGTGGCGCGGACAAGCACGGGGCGATGGTCGGCTGGCTCAAGAGCGAGCATGGACTCACCCATGGCTACGCTAACCTCATTGCCCATGAAACCTTTCGCAGCGCGGCCAGCCACGCCGACGCTGACGAACTGGTGGCAGCCCAGTACGCCGGCAAGAAATCTGTGCTCAAGGCGCACTACGATCAGCTGATCGCAGTGGTGCAGGGTTTCGGCGGCGATGTCGAGATTGCACCAAAAAAAGCCTATGTGAGCCTGCGTCGAAGCAAGCAGTTCGCCCTGATCCAGCCGTCCACGGCCACCCGGCTTGACCTCGGGCTGGTGCTCAAGGGGGTGGAGCCCGGAGCGGTCCTCGAAGCCAGTGGCAGTTTCAATGCCATGTGCACACACCGGATTCGCATCGCCGTGGATGGACCGCTGCCGGACGCCGCGATCCAGGCACTCCGGCAAGCCTACGACGCTGCTTGAACGCGATGACGGCCCCGCCGGTCGAGGTGGCGTGCACACGGCGTCTGAGGTTGCGCGAAGCGACCCTGGCCGATGCCGTCTTTGTCCGTGGCCTGGTGAGCCAGGACAGCTGGTCGCGCAACATCGGTCCCGTTCAGATGGCATCGCGGAACGACGCGCAGGCGTACGTCCGCACACGTTTGATCGAGCGCTACGCGGAGCAGGGTTTCGGGCTCTGGTTGATCTGTCACCGCCCGGATGATCGGCCCATCGGCATGGCCGGGCTGGTATCCCGTCCGGTTCTCCCCGGTCCCGATCTTGGTTTCGCCCTGTTGGACGACCAGGCCGGGCAAGGCTACGCGTTCGAGGCGTCGCAAGCCGTGCTGGAGGTTGCGCGGATGCGGTTCGGGCTGGACGAACTCTATGCCGTCGTCAAACCCGATAATGCACCGTCTATCCGCCTGTTACGCCGGCTGGACTTTGCGATGCAACAGTCAGGAACCCGGATCGGCGATACGGATTTGGCTGTCTACCATCGCCCGTTGCCCTGAGCTGGGGCGCGGAACCTAGCGCTTCCCGCGCCGTCGAACTGCGCAACCACTGAGAGGACAACGCCGCCGTGTATAGCAACCTGCGACTTCTGATCATCACCATCGTCCTGGTCCTCGTCAGCCATGGCGCTGTGGCGGCGAGTTATCCCTACCCGCTGCAAGACTTTCGCGTCGAGTCGCAGCAGCAGACTCTGACCATGCGTTACCTGGACGTCGAGCCGCAGAGCGGGACGCAGGATCGCGGCACGGCGCTGCTGTTGCACGGCAAGAATTTTTGCGCCGATTACTGGGTGGATACCATCGAGCTGCTGCGGGGCCAGGGCTACCGGGTCGTCGTGCCGGAGCAGATCGGTTTCTGTTCGTCCGATCTGCCGCACCGCTATCAGTACAGCTTTCACCAGCTCGCCAACAACACGCGAGCCCTGCTGGACGCACTGGGCATCGATCAGACTATTGTCGTCGCGCATTCCATGGGCGGCATGCTCGGCACGCGGTACGCGCTGAAATACCCCGCGGCGGTGCAACGGCTGGTGCTGGTCAATCCGATCGGCCTGGAAGACTGGATCAAGCTCGGTGTGCCGCATACCCCGGTGGACGAAGCCTATGCCGCCGAGCGGAAGAAAGACTTCGAGAGCATCAAGCAGTATCAGCTGCGCAGCTACTACGACGGCCAGTGGAGCCCGGCCTACGAACGCTGGGCGCGGCGGCTGGCGAGCCTCTACGAAGGCGAGCGTGGTGAAGCCGTAGCCTGGAGTCAGGCGCTGACCTACGACATGTTGCAGACCCAGCCCGTGGTCCACGAGTTCGCGGATCTGGCCGTACCAACCCTGCTGATCATCGGTCAGCGCGATCGAACAGCGCCGGGCCGTAACAAGGCGCCCGAGGCGGTCGCCCGCAGCTTGGGCGACTATCCACAGCTCGGGCGCAAGGCCGCCAAGGCAATCCCGAATGCCGAGCTCGTCGAATTCGACGGTCTGGGCCACCTGCCACAGATCGAGGATTTCGATCGCTACGCCGAGGCGCTGACGGACTACCTGCGCTGATGCCGATTTGAAACCCATCTGACACCTTCGGCATGCTTCAGTGCGGGAGGCCGCAGACGCAGCGGCGAAGGGAACACAAAAAATGAATGAGTCCAGCGCGCCTTCAACTCCGGAGCGCATCGGACCCTACCGGATCCTCCGCGAGCTGGGGCGCGGCGGCATGGGTCGGGTTTTTCTCGCCGAGCAGCTTGAGCCGCATCGGCAGGTCGCACTGAAAGTGCTGTCGTCCGCGGGCCACGACCTGGAGCGCCGTTTCCGGCGCGAGACCGAAGTGCTGGCCTCGCTGGAACACCCCAATATCGCGCGCTTGTACGAAGCCGGTATCGCGACGGTGGGCGCGGTCGATGTGCCCTACCTGGCGATGGCCTATGTCGAAGGGTCGACCCTGGCGGAGCACGCGCGTGGGCAGGCCTTGTCGCCGCAGCAAAAGCTCGCGCTGATCGCCAAGATTGCCCGCGCCGTCCACTTTGCTCATACCCGTGGTGTTATCCACCGCGATCTCAAGCCCGCCAATATTCTTGTGGACCGCCACGGCGAACCCCGCGTGCTGGATTTCGGCGTGGCGCGCGTGGTGACAGAGGACAGCGCAACGCGGGTCACCCACGCCGGCGAAATCATTGGCACGGTGCCCTATATGAGCTGGGAGCAGCTGCTGGGCGATACCGCGGTCGCGGACCCACGGTCCGACGTCTACTCGCTGGGTGTGATCGCCTATGAGCTGCTCACCGGCAGCCTGCCCTACGACGGGCTGGAGACCGGCACGCTGGTCTCCGCGATCGAGAAGCTCTCGAAGTCGACACCGCAGCGTTTGTCCGCCCAGCTTCCATCGGCACGCGGCGACATGGACACGCTGATTCACAAGGCGCTGGAGCAGGACGCCAACCGGCGCTACCAGTCGGCAGCGGAATTCGCTGACGACATCGACCGCCTGCTGGACCGGCGCCCGATACAGGCGCGGCCCCCGTCGATTGGCTATGTGACCGGACTGTTCGTGCGGCGCCACAAGATCACGGCGGGTGCTGCGCTGGCGGTGGTGCTGTCGCTGGTGGTCGCCACGGCCGTGTCGGTGCGTTTCGCCGTGTCGGAGGCCCAGGCCAGAATCAACGCCGAGGAGCGGCTGGCCGAGCGCGAGGCCGTCAACGACTTTCTCAACCAGATGCTGATTTCTGCCGATCCGGAGCAATCGCTGGGCGAGCGGCTTTCAGTGGTCGACGTGCTGGATGTGGCGCGTGCGGAATTCGCCTCCGATCAGACACTGGCGGCTGGGGTCCGCGCCCAGCTGGGCCGCACCCTGGGCAACACCTATGTCGCCCTGGGCCGCTACGACGTGGGAATCGAACTGCTGGATCTCGCGCTAAGCCTCGCGCCCGATTCGGCTGCGCGCGACTCGCTGCTGCTGGACAAGGCCGAATCCGAAGTCACCGCCGCGCGTCTGGACGATGCGACACAAACGCTGGCGGCGCTCAGCGTGAATGCGACGGCAACCCAGCTTATCCGTGCGGACTTCACCCGCGGGCGCATTGACCTGGAGGCGGGCCGCAGCGATGAATCGGTCGCCGAGCTGCGCGCCGTTTACGCGACCGCCCGTGAGCGACTGGGGCCGGATGATGATCTGACCCTCGGCATCGGCCAGCAGCTCATGGTCGCGTTGGTGCGCATGGGCGAGAACGACGAATCGCTGCAGCTTGGCATCGACGTCGCCCAACGCCTCGAAGCCAGGCTGGGCCGCGACAACCCGCGCACCGTCGTCGCCTGGGATGGCGTCGCGCTCAACTATCGGGATCAGGCGAAGTTCGACGAGGCGATCGCGCTGCTCAACGACAACCTGGACATCTACAAGCGCGTGCTGGGTGAAGAACACCCGCAAACGTCGATGACCCGTGCCAGCCTGGCCGCGGCCTATGCCATCGCCGAGCGGCCAAAGGAGGGCGTTGATCTGGTCGTGCGAGGGCATGAAGCCCTGCGTGCCCAGCTCGGCGACGAGGCCGAGGTCGTCCGAACGCTCGCCAGCCTGCGGGCTTACGTGGTCTCCGAGGCGGGGGACTACGCCCAGGCCGCCGAGATCAACCGGCAGCTCGTGGCGCAGGGCGAGGCCAAGCCGGGCGGGCCGGAAATCAACGACCTCGTCGATTTCAACAACCTCGGCAACAACCTGCGCAAGCTGGGCGAAACGCGGGCGGCCATCGCCGTGTTCGAGCGTCTGATCGAGCTGGCCGCGGACAAGCTCAGCCGGGAGCATCTGCACTACGCGCTGTTTGCCGGCAACTACGCCTCAGCGCTGCGGGCAGACGGGCAAACGGCCAGGGCTGTCGACATACTCGAGCAATCCTGCGCCACGGTTGCCGCCAACCTCGGAGAGACCCATCCGCGAGCGATCGCGGTCTGCGGCAATCTGGAAGAGGCGCGTGCACAACTGAGTTCAGGCTGATGGCAAGGCGACACCGGTCAGCTCACTGAGCCGGGCGGCGCCGTCCCGGACCGCCTGTTCGGACTCGAACCCGCCGCCGACCTGCAGGCGCTGCCCCGCATCGGTGTTCACGAACAGGTCGTACCACACCGAGACCTTGCGCCCGGATTGCAGGCTGCCGGCGCGTGACCAGCTGAAGTGAGTCACGGCATCACGAGGCAGCTGTCGTGTGCGGATCGGCAGGCCGAAGCAGAAGATGCGGGTGGCGACCACCGCCTGGTCGAACAATACGATGCGTCGCTTGCCCCACCAGATCAGGCCGCCAATGATCATGGGCAGGCCAAACAGCGCGAACACCGCTCCCATGACCCAGGGAATCCAGTCAAAAACCGACCGCCCAGGCTCACCCGAGCTTGTCATCAGGAACACCGCGCCGCCCAGTGAGCACGCGCCAAACAGAATCATCGCCAGCGCGCCCCGCCAGCCGGCGCCGGCCTTGAAATCCAGCGTCACGCGGTCGTTCGCCTGGTACAGATTCATCAGCCGTTCCAGCGCGGCGTGGTGCTCACGGTGATCAAGGCGGGTTTGCCGCTGCGCCAAACGATTGCGGCCCTCGCCCGCAAACGCCGGAATCGGATAACGGCGGACCAGATCCGCTCCGGGCTGCTGCACCTCGAGCGTCAGCTGCCAATCGTGGTACACCCGGCCGCGGGGTTCGCTGCCGGGCAGGTCGCCCGGTACGGCGAAATGAAACCAGAGCTGCTGTTCGCCGGCTTGCAGGGCCTGCAAGGCCAAGCTTTGTGACCACACCGGGCGCACAGTGCTGTGTTTATGGCCGCGTCGATGGTAGCGGCAGGTCAGCGTGACGGTGATTCGGTGGTCAGCTGGCAAGGGCCGGCGCAGTTCAAAGTAACCGGCGACGTCGCCACCGATTGCACCGGGCCAGGGATCGAGCACGGCCGTGATCTCGCCGAATCGGTGCCAGGCGATGTATTCGCGCAATGCGAGCCCCCAAAGCCCCAGGGCCAGTGCATCGAACAGCAGCACGAGCAGTATCGGCCAGTTACCGCTGTCGAGTTCTTCCGGAATCGCGAGGGTGCCCGGTGCGGCCAACGCAAAGACAACGCAGCCGAAGCCGAAGGCCCACAGGTGGTTCCGGCCGGCCTCGCTGGCGATCGATGCACGCCGCCACCGTTTCTGCTGCGTCCACCAGCCGTGATCGCTCACGGCTACAGCACGCCGCTGCCCAGACCAGCCGCCATCGCGGCGCCGAGGTCGTGGCAATCATCGACAAAGGCATCCTGAAACTCGCCGCGGCAGATCAGCGGCTCCGCCACCGCCTTCCAGCGCAGGCCGGTCACGATGCGTTCGACCCCGGCCACGGTGCCGGAGCCATCATTGCCAGCGCGCACGACCAGGGCGTAGGGCAGGCCCTGCTTATGGTCGAGCGTGGGGTAGTAGCTGCGGTCGAAGAAATCCTTAAGCGCACCGCTCATGTAGGCGAGATTCTCCGGCGTGAGCAGCAGGATGCCGTCGGCGGCCAGCACGTGCTGGGGCTCGGTCTCGAACGGTGAGAGCGACAGAATCCGGACCTGATCCTCGCCGCCCGTTTTTGCGCCGCTGCGCAGCGCAGCCAGCAGGCGACGCAGGTTGGGCGAAACGGCGTGGGCGACGATGAGCAAGGTTTTCATGCGAACAGCCTGCAGGCGGATGGCCGACGGGCGCGGCGTCCCAGGCGGGCACCTACACCAGGCGACCATGCGATACTCGCGCGCATGGCACCGAATGTGCAATTCGTGCCGACACTCAAGAATCGCGCGTGGCACCGCTCGCCCGCGCCGACCGACATTGGAGTCCAAATGCGTATCACCATTCTATCGATGCTAGCCGCATTGCTCGTGGCCTGCGGCCAGTCATCCACAGATCCGGCAGCCGACGCCAAGTCGGCCGAATCGGAAACCGACCGGCTCAACGCCTGGTTCGAAGAGAAGTACGAAGAGCAGTTGCAGTTCAACCCCATCCAGATGACCTTTCTCGGACGCAAGGATCGCTATGACGAATTGGGGGATTTCTCCGAAGCGGGCGCCAAGGAGCAGTTGGAATGGCGCAAGGCCGCAACCGAAGAGATGACGGCATCGTTCGACTACGACACGCTCAGCGACGAAGCGAAGATGTCCTACGACATCTGGGCCTACGAAACCCGCCAGGCGGAGGAGGGCTGGCAGTTCCGCTACAACGGCTACCCCTTCAATCAGATGCAGGGCATGCACACCTTCCTGCCGACCTTTCTGATCAGCTTTCACAAGGTGGGTAGCGCCTCGGACATGGAAGCGTACATCGCCCGTGTGAACGAGCTGCCGGATGCCTTTGGCGAGTTGATCAAGTTCGCCAAGACCTCGGCTGAGAAGGGCATTCGCCCGCCAAAGTTCGCGCACGAGGCAGTGATCAAGGAATCGAAGAAGCTCATCACCGGCGCACCGTTTGACGACGGCGAGGACTCATCGATCTGGGCCGACATGCAGACCGAGATCGACACGCTGGCCGAACAGGGCGAGATCGACGCCGAGCAGGCCGAGCAGCTGAAGGCCAACGCCAAAGCCGCCCTGCTGGAAGGCTTCAAGCCTGCCTACGACGACATCATCGCCTGGGTGGAGTCCGATCTGCCCAAGGCAGCGGAAAACCCCACCGGTGTCGGCGAGACGCAACCCAATGGTGAGGCCTACTACAAGCATCGGCTGTGGACGCAGACCACGACCGACATGACCGCCGACGAGATCCACCAGGTCGGCCTGGACGAAGTCGAGCGACTGCGGGGCGAGATGATCGCGCTCAAGGACCGGGTCGAGTTTGATGGCGACCTGGATGCGTTCTTCGCTTTCCTGAACGAGGACAAGCAATTTCGCTTCCCGAACACCGACGAGGGCCGGCAGATGTACATTGCCGAAGCCACCGCCGCCATCGACACGATCAAGACATCGCTACCGGACTACTTCGGTCGGCTGCCCAAGGCCGATCTCGTGGTCAAGCGTGTCGAGGCGTTCCGTGAGCAGGACGGCGCCGCGCAGCACTACTTTCCGGGCACGCCCGATGGTTCGCGCCCCGGCACGTACTACGCCCACCTGTCGGACATGAACGCCATGCCGATTCCCGAGCTGGAAGTGATCGCCTACCACGAGGGCATCCCCGGCCACCACATGCAGATTTCCATCGCGCAGGAGCTGGACAGCGTGCCGACATTCCGCACCCAGGCCGGCTTTACTGCCTATACCGAAGGTTGGGCGCTTTATTCCGAATGGCTGGCCAAGGAAATGCCGGGCACCTACGAGGACCCATATTCCGAGTTTGGTCAGCTATCGTCCGAAATATGGCGCGCGATCCGGCTGGTGGTGGACACCGGCATGCACGCCAAAGGCTGGACCGAGCAGGAAGCGGTCGAATACTTCGACAACAACTCGCCGGTTCCGCTGACCTCGATCAAGTCGGAAATCCAGCGTTACCTCGTCATTCCCGGCCAGGCGACTTCGTACAAGATCGGCATGCTCAAGATTCAGGAGCTGCGCCGTGAAGCCGAGGCCGAGCTGGGTGAGGACTTCGACATCAAGGGCTTCCACGACACCGCGCTCGGCGGTGGCGCGCTGCCGCTGGAACTGCTCGAGCGCCGGGTCAATGCCTGGGTGACCAGTCAGAAGACGGCCGGATAAGCCTGCGCCACAACCCAACGACGAAGCCCCCGGTGAGCGATCACCGGGGGCTTTTTCGATTGCGCGAACACTGAATCACCGTCCGGCAACGGCTGTTGCAAGCAAAGGCCGCAGCCCACTTGCAGCGACTGAAGGCAGCAGTTGATCAGCCGCCAACTCCACCGCCCTCACTGAGCCATGCGGAAAAATGATGGTTTGGACTGTCCACGGGTAAACAACGCAACCGAGGTGGGCGCTCACGAATCCTTAATATCAGCGTGCGCCCGCTGCTGGGAAACCGCCTAAGGTCGCTCTCGTGACTTGTACGCGAAAGCTCATCACCATCCTCAACGTGATGGTGAAAACCGGCCGACGCTGGAGTCCAGCGCTGCTGGCCCGAATCGTTGACTTTCGACCATAGTCACCTGTCAGGTTTCACCTTAAAGCGGGGAGAGCAACTGACTCCGACGAAGCTTCCGCTCGCTGCGGACGACATGGAGAACGAACGCTTTGCCAGCACTTTTGTTGTAGCGATAGATGACCCGGCAGGGTGGTTCGATGACCTCGCGGTAACCGGAGCCTCGGAGTTCGCGAACCTTTCGGCCACTCTCGGGATGATGCTCCAACTGGTCAGCGTGCTGGAACACACGCGCAACAAGGTTTTTTGCGGCTTGGGGGTTTTCGAGAGCGATGTAGTCAGCGACTGCGTCTAGGTCAGCTAGGGCCGGCTCAGACCAGACTACTTCAACCATCGCGCCATCTTTTGCTTGGCTTGGGCATTTGAAACAGTTCGCCCTTCATCAACAGCACGCTCCCCGCGAGCGATGCCTTCAAGCAGCTTCATCTTGGCCTGGAGCTGTTCATAACTCTCAACATCAACCAGGTAGGCAGACGGCAGGCCATGCTGGGTGATCAGGATTGGCTCCCTGTTCTTCTCGAGTTCCGAGAGGAGGTCGGTGGCCTTCCGCTTCAACGTCGTGACAAGTTCAGTGCGCATAGAGTGATACTAAAGTGCCACATCGTGCCATGCAAGGTCGTGAAGCCTAACGCCGGTCGCGTGGATTAATCAGAAAATTGCACCATGCCGATTCAAGCAAAACCTTGGGTTTTCCGCGGCCTTCGAAGGTTTGTAGAACGCCTGTTTGACCGCCTCATCAAGGCTGATGGCCGCCTTTGATCAAGAGGATAGTACGGGCTGCCCGTGAACAAATGGATAATCCTGGTCAGGGCATCTCAAGCCGCCCCCCTGTTGCGTCGATGGCATAATCCAGCGACTTCCCACACTCAGATCCTTCATGTCGCATCCGATTCTCAAAGACCAGCTTCTTTCCCTAGACGATCAGGCTCTTGCCGCCACGCTCTCTTGTTTGGCCGAGACCTGCAAGGAGATCAGCCAGCAGCTCAAGCGCGGCGAGTTGGCGGGCATTCTCGGTGCGGCGGGTAATGAGAATGTGCAGGGCGAGGAGCAGAAGAAGCTCGATGTGATCGCCAATGACCTGATCAAGGACGCCCTCGGCGCCTGTGAGCCGGTGCGCGGCATCGCTTCGGAAGAAGAGGACGATGTGGTTGGGCTGCGCGAGTCGGCGGGGCTGCTGGTGACGTTTGATCCGCTGGATGGGTCATCGAACATCGACATCAACTCGATGGTGGGGACGATCTTCTCGATTCTGCCGGGCGATGCCACCGGACCGGTGTCCGAAGCGGAATTCCTGCAGCCGGGTCGCAAGCAGGTCGCGGCCGGTTACGTGCTCTACGGGCCGTCGACCATGTTGTCGCTGACGACGGGCGATGGCGTTGAGATGTACACGCTGGACCCCGAGAGCGGGGATTTTCTGCTCACGCGTGAGGCGAGTATTCCCGCGCAGACCAAGGAGTTCGCCATCAACATGAGCAATCAGCGGTTCTGGACGCCCGCCGTGCAGGACTATATCGCTGAACTGTTGCAGGGCAAGGACGGCCCGCGCGGCAAGAACTACAACATGCGCTGGGTGGCGGCGATGGTGGCGGATGTGCACCGCGTGCTGTGCCGTGGCGGTGTGTTCATGTACCCCTGGGATGCCCGTGATCCGAACAAGCCCGGCAAGCTACGGCTGATGTACGAGGCCAATCCGATGGGTTTTCTGGTGGAGCAGGCCGGTGGTCAGTGCTGCACGCCGGAGGGTCCGATCCTGGACCTGCAGCCCGACAAGATTCACCAGCGTGTGCCGGTGATTCTCGGCGCGGCGGAAGAGGTATCCCGCTGCCTGTCGATGCACGCCCAGGCCGCCGCGTAGCGGCCTATTCCTGCGAGCTGGTGTTTTGCGTGGTCGGCGCGCTCAGCGCCGGCCGCGTCACCCGCCGCACCAGCTTGGTCAGGCCTGATTCCGAGTCCGCGACCTCGGCTTCGGCGTCGCGACTCGCGGCCTCCCACGCGGGCTCGCCGCCGTGGGCGCGCTCTCGCCGCACGTCCCCCGCTCGGCCCGGGA
>OEIO01000104.1_pt1 | contig 11862 bp, 10 predicted proteins | sample 1539121 | NCBI WGS metagenome assembly OEIO01 (sample SAMEA98136418, study PRJEB22522) | marine metagenome | biome: marine biome; feature: marine water body; material: sea ice | place: Arctic Ocean | collected 21-Sep-2015 | depth 1.1 m
GGACGTCGGCGTTACGGCGGGGGAGGACGCTGGTTGCGGGGGTGGTGGTGTGTGCTGACCGCGCTGGCAGTCATCCAGGGGCGTGCTGCGGGAGGGCGGGGCTAGCTGGAGCAGGCGGAGGCGGCAGATGGGGCGTGGAGCCAGGCCGGCGCCGGGCGGCCGCGCGATCCGGTGCTGCGCCACGACAGGGCCCGTCTTGCGGGCCGCCTTGCCGTGCTCGAGCCGCGTTCGGCCGCCCAATGGAGAGAACGGGCGGTCCGGGATTTCCGTAGGGCCGTTGCCGCTGCCCCGGGAGATGGCACCGCCTGGGCGCGCCTGGCACTGGCCGAACTCGAAGCCGGTGCCGACATAAAGGAAGTGCTTCCCATGTTGAGGCTTGCCCGGCTCACCGCGCCGCGCCGCGCCTCGGCGCTTCTTCCTCAATTTTCAATTGTAATGCGCCATTGGGAGGCGATGCCGGAGGAAATGCGCACGCACGCGCTTGCCGATCTGCCGTCTTTCTGGTCGCGTGGCGCCCTTAGGCCCTTGATCGTCGCCGACTATCTCAATGCGGGTTATGCGGCGCGAGCGGCGTTTCGTGCACGGCTTGGCGAGAATGCCGGTGCGCTCAATGCGTTCGACAGGGCGCTAGCGTCAAGTTTCCGTGGATGACGCCGATCTTCCGCCTAAAGAAGACTGGGCCAGAGCAAGCCCCATAATGAAGGCGTAAAGAACGGCGACAGCGGGAATCTGCAGGCTGAAATCGACCAGCGCGTGAAGACCCACAAGAAGCGTTGAGGCGACGCCGAGGGCTGGAAAGCTCTTGTGACGTTTGCGGGCGCGCACTCCAAGAAAGGCCCTGCGCGCAAGCAGGAAGATAGCCAGGTTGAGGGCAATTGCCGCGGGGAGCCCAAGCTCCAGCGCGTTCTCGAGATAGGTATTGTGGGCCTTTTCCCAGATCGCGAAGATGTTCTCATCGCTTACGCGGTAGGCCTCAATCGCCTGGCCATATGTGCCAAAGCCCGTGCCCGTCAGCGGTGCCGTTCGGATGGCGTCGATCGTGGTTGCAAACAGCGTGCTCCGGAGATTGGTCTCGAAAGACAGCCCCTGACGCTCCAGCCGGTCGAGGAAGTTACCGCCTCCCGCCACAATTGCGATGCCGAGCACGACAAGTACGACGAAGCCGATCGATCGCTTTTGTGAGCCACCCCGGCCGGGAAGCTGAAGAAGCACGAGCGCGCCAAGTGCAAAAAGCGAGGCGAATATGCCGCCCCGCGAAGTCGTCAGAAATAGGGCAAGTGCAATTGTGAGAACGGCACCGGTGAGAAGACCCGACTGAAAGACCATATGCTCGATGACCAGGACCAGCTTTCGGCGGAACGGGCGTTCCAGCGCGAGAAGGTGACGGATGCGCTCCAGGAACAGAGATACGGCAGCAAGAAGTGTCAACCCTGCGAAGGTCGCGAAGGAGTTGCGGTTGACGAAGCTGGATGTAAGGGAGTCGGCCGGTCTTGCGCCGATGTTGCCAAGAAGCCAGTCCTGCCCCCCGAAAAACGCGAACAGGCCGTAGAGGGAGGTGGCAGCGCCCACAATGATGATCGCTGCCCGCGCTTGAGCTGCGCGCGTCGGATCGCGTGCCAGGTGGAGGGTAAGCCAGAAGAGGCCGGCATAGGCCATGAGCCGCAGGGCGCCGTCGAGCGTTGCCGCCGGATTGATGCTCACCGACGGGCGGAGCGGCATGGCGATCGCGCGGGCGGCCTCTTCCCAAAGGGGGTCGGCCCATGAGTGAACCATGCCGGCAAGCGGCATCCATTGCAGGAAAATCCAGACAAGAACCAGGCCGTAAAGCAAGGCCGGTGCGGTCAGTTGCAGGAGCTGGCTTTTCCTGAGGGTGATGGCGCCTTTGGCGTGTGCTGCATATGCTGACCAGGCAACCAGCAGGAGCCCTGTGGCGACCAGTAGCAAAGCCGATGGAAGAGGGCGGTTGCTTCCCAGCGGGAGAGGCGCGAGCGCAATGATGGCCAGGACGCCCCAGAATATCCATCGCGGTGCATGGGACGACGCAGCAGAAAGCATGGGATGAGAAACCTTTGGAAACCGTTGGGTGACCGGCCTGAATTGGCGCATAATTTGATATCGGCAGAACCAAGCTCGGCGGATCATGATACCCGGAACGGGTACCCTGCGGTGGGACGCGCGAGGGGTAATCCTGCACAATTGTTAAAATAGAGAAGGTGCGTTCTATAGGCGACCGTCTTTATGTCGTGTGGGCGTTGTTAATCATGAAGCCGGAAACTCGCAACTCAAGGGCTTGAGGCATGTCTCTATTGTTGCTTCATGATGCACTGCACCGTAATTTTCTAGGTCAGACAGATGCCCTTGGGGGGAAAGTTGAGTTGGGTCGCGAAGACACGCAGCGCGGGGCGGGGTCCACGTGATGGATCGACCACTGCGCCATCATCCGATGCTCGGAGGGGTGTGCTAACGCTCGGCGATGAACACTGTTCAATCGGTGTCCGCGGCGATGCTCTCTCTAGTGATGGCGGCATGCTGCAGCGCCACGCGGCGGGGCCGCGGTGGTATGCGGTGGCGACTAAGCTTGGCCAGGAATTGGTGGCCGCACGCCATCTGACCCGCCAAGGTTTTGAACCTTTCACTCCTTCGCTCGTCAAGACTGTCCGTCATGCGCGCCGACGTATCGAGCGACGCGTGGCTCTCTTCCCGGGCTATCTTTTCGTGCGTCTCGACATAGAGCACTGCGCCTGGCGGTCCGTCAACGGAACGCTGGGTGTGCGCTCCCTGGTCATGGCGGGTGAGCGGCCTTTAGCCGCGCCTTGTGGTCTTGTCGAAAGCTTCATTGAGTTGTCAGACAAGTCCGGTCTCATCGAGGCGAAATTGGAGACAGGGCAGCGCGTCGAAGTGTTGTCGGGACCCTTTGCAACTTTGGTTGGGACTGTTGAGCGCCTTGATGTGAAGGGGCGTGCACACGTACTTCTGCGTCTTCTGAATGGTGAAAGCGCGGTTGCCATGGATTCTTCGGTGCTCTGGCCTGCGGCTTGAGCACCAAAAAAGGCGGGTTGCAGTTTGTTGCAGCGCGCATGACGAGAATTCGCTCGAGGGTGTTTCACCCTCGGGTGCGGTAGCAATGGATGGTTCCTGCAATATTCATTCATTTGGTGGCCGGACATTGTCCTGTCCGATCCGTCTCGCGCATTGGGAGTGAATTGAGCTGATGAATCTTGCTGACAAGCGAATTGCGGTGATCGGCCTAGGATACGTCGGGCTGCCGCTTGCAATTGAATTTGGCAAGAAGCGTCCCGTGACCGGTTTTGACATCCGGCCGGAGCGGATTGCCGAACTCCGGCGGGGCGAAGACAGCACACGGGAAGTAGGGCCTGAGGATTTCGCGGCGGCGCGCCAGGCAAGCTATTCGAGCGATGCGGCGGATCTTTCCGAATGCGACATTTTCATCGTCACCGTGCCGACGCCGATAGACCGGGCCAATCGTCCCGATCTAACGCCGATGATCCGTGCGTCGGAAAACGTGGGCAAGGCGATGCGCCGCGGCGCCGTCGTGATCTATGAATCGACCGTCTATCCCGGCTGCACACGCGAGGTTTGCGTGCCGATCCTCGAGAAGCTGTCGGGCCTGAAGCTCAACGAGGGCTTCCATGCTGGCTACAGCCCGGAGCGCATCAACCCGGGCGACAAGGAACACCGGCTGCCGAGCATCATGAAGGTGACCAGCGGCTCGACGCCGGAAGCCGCCAGCGCAATAGATGCGCTTTACGCCAGCATCATCACCGCGGGGACTCACAAGGCGCCCTCGATCGAGGTGGCCGAGGCGGCCAAGGTCATCGAGAACACGCAGCGCGATCTCAACATAGCGCTGATGAACGAACTGGCGGTGATTTTCAACCGGCTCGGCATCGATACACATGATGTGCTGGCGGCGGCCGAGACCAAATGGAATTTTCTGCGCTTTCGCCCTGGGCTTGTGGGCGGCCACTGCATCGGCGTTGATCCCTATTATCTGACGCACAAGGCACAGGAGGCAGGCTATCACCCGGAGGTGATTCTGGCTGGTCGCCGAATCAATGATGGCATGGGCCAGTTTGTGGCTGACTGCATGGCGCGGCTGATGATGAAGGCCGGCCAGCCTGTGGTGGGCAGCCGCATTCTGGTAATGGGCATGACCTTCAAGGAGAACTGCCCCGATCTGCGCAATTCGAAGGTTATCGACATATTGAAAGGCCTGAAGGAGTTTAATGCCACGGTCGATGTCTGGGACCCATGGATCGACACGGACGAATGCCACGAGGAATTCGGCATCGACTGCCTCAGCGCGGTGCCTACAGCCGGGCATTATGACGGTGTCGTCGTCGCGGTCGCGCATCGCGAATTCGTTGAATTGGGGGCGTCCGGCATCCGCACTTTCGCAAAACAAGGCGCGGTGCTTTACGATGTGAAGGGCATATTTCCCAAACACGAAACAGACGGTCGTCTCTGATGAAACATCTGGTGACCGGCAATGCCGGCTTTATCGGTTTTCATGTGGCAAAAAGGCTTCTGGAGCGGGGCGACGCTGTTGTCGGCGTTGACGTCGTCAATGATTATTATGACCCGGCGCTGAAGGAAGCGCGGCTGAAAATCCTCGAAGAGACCGCGCGGCAAACGGGCGCGCCCTACAGCTTCATCCGCCGGAACCTTGCGGATCGCGATGCTGTCGAACAATGTTTCGCCGAGCATCGCTTCGACCGTGTGATCCATCTGGCCGCCCAGGCCGGCGTGCGCTACTCGCTGGAAAATCCGCATGCCTACGTGGAGAGCAACATCGTTGCCTTCACCAACATGCTCGAGAGCTGCCGGCACGGGCAGGTCGCCCATCTGACTTATGCGTCGACCTCGAGTGTCTATGGCGCCAACACCAAAATGCCCTTCTCGGAACATCAGGGCGTCGATCACCCGCTGCAATTCTATGCGGCCACCAAGCGTGCCAATGAGCTGATGGCGCACAGCTACAGCCATCTCTATCGTCTGCCGACAACGGGCTTACGCTTCTTCACCGTTTACGGCCCCTGGGGTCGGCCCGACATGGCGCTCTTTCTGTTCACGAAAAGCATTCTGGCGGGCGAATCCATCAAGGTGTTCAACAAGGGAAACCACACGCGTGACTTCACCTATGTCGACGATATTGTGGAAGGTGTATTGCGCAGCAGCGATCAGGCAGCGACGGCCGATCCGGCATGGGACAGTGATGTGCCCGATCCGGCGACAAGCAATGCACCGTTCCGGATATTCAACATCGGCAACAACAACCCGCTGAAGCTTTCGGCCTATATCGAAGCGCTGGAAAAGGCGCTTGGGAAGAAGGCCATCCAGGAGCTGTTGCCGCTGCAGCCGGGTGATGTCCCGGACACCTATGCCGATGTCAGCCTGTTGCAGGCGCAGGTCGGCTACACGCCGGCAACGACGGTTGAGGAAGGTGTTGGGAAGTTCGTGTCTTGGTACTTTGCGCATTATGAGTAGCGGCGGACGACCAATCGTCTATGAATTCGTGATCGGTAGATCAGGTCAGTACGACTTTCGTCGCTATCGGACTAGGCTGATTTGCAAGTTGGATTACGCGCGCTTCCGAGCAAGCTGAGATCATCATGTTTGAGTCAGTTGGTGAATGCTTATCCAAAACGAAGCCGACTAGAAACCTGCCCAAACGAACCAATTCAGGTCAGCCGCATACGGTGGGTTTAGATTGGATATCGAGAAGCAGCACTAAGAACCACGGCGCTGCGCCGAGAAGATTGGCTAATGTTTCGTGTATCTCTGATGTCGTAGATCAAGATCAACGCGGGAAAGTCAGGCAACAGGCAGAGATAGAGAGAACATGGTGAAGAAGGCTTTGATTACCGGGATTACTGGTCAAGACGGGGCCTATATGGCCGAGCTCCTGATTTCCAAAGGATATGAGGTGCATGGAATCAAACGGCGCTCGTCGATGTTTAACACCGGACGAATCGACCATTTATTCAAGGACCCTCACGAAGACGATGTGCCAATGCTTCTGCATCATGGTGACATGACAGATTCAACAAACTTGATCCGTCTGGTCCAATCGATCGAGCCTGACGAGATTTACAATCTCGCGGCACAAAGCCATGTCTTTGTGAGTTTCGAGACTCCTGAATATACGGCGAATGCTGACGCGCTTGGTACGCTGCGACTTCTCGAGGCAATCCGTATTCTCGGGCTCGAAGAGAAAACGCGCCTCTATCAGGCATCGACATCTGAGCTGTACGGGAAAGTTGCGGAGACACCTCAAAATGAGAAGACACCATTTTATCCGCGCAGCCCATACGCCGCTGCCAAGCTCTACGCCTACTGGATCGTCGTGAACTATCGTGAGGCCTATGGAATGCATGCCTCGAACGGGATCCTATTCAATCATGAAAGCCCCATACGAGGTGAAACCTTCGTTACCCGGAAGATTACTCGTGCGGCGGCGGCGATACATCTCGGCCTGCAGGATACACTCTTCATAGGTAACCTTGACGCAAAGCGAGATTGGGGGCATGCGCGGGATTATGTCGAAGGTATGTGGCGTATTTTGCAGCAGGACAAACCAGATGACTATGTTCTCGCAACTGGCGAGTGTTACTCTGTGAGGGAGTTTCTCGAGATTGCCTTTCGTCTTGTTGGAATCGAGATCGTCTGGGAAGGTGCGGGCGAGAACGAGCGTGGGCGCGACCGCGAGACCGGCAAGATAGTCGTTCAAGTTAGTGCAGAGTATTTCCGGCCAACCGAAGTAGATCTGCTTCTGGGCGACGCTTCCAAAGCCATGCGCGAATTAGACTGGAAACCCAAGACGACATTTGCTGAGCTTATTGAGGAGATGGTGATCTCGGATCTCAATCTCTACCGCAGCAATACGGAAGGAAGGATGTAATGCGTACGGAAGATCTCCGGGTCCGCAAGGTGACTGATGGCGACCTTCTGATTGCGCAGGTTTTCAATTTCAGCCAGCCTGGACCGGTGATCTTTCCCACGCCCGATAGTGCTGAAATGCAGTGCGGCTTTGGCTGGGTCGATTCGGAGAGGCTGGTGCCACCACATGTGCACAACAGGATTCCGCGACAGACGCACAATACCTCCGAGTTTATCTACGTGATAGACGGTAGCATGGACGTCGTTTTCCTGAACCCTGAAGGGGCTGTTGTCGATCGAGCACATGTCGGTTCGAGGCAGGGCTTTCTGCAATTCGTCGGCGGTCACAAAATTACCATTGCTGCCGGCACAAATTATCTAGAGCTCAAGCAAGGCCCCTACTTCAGTCACAAGAAAGACAAGACCATTCTTTCCAGCGATCCGAGCTTGTAAGTTCAGACTTTTGGTTAATTTTTACAGGAATTGATCATGGTGTCGTCGATACCCGTTTCCGAGCCTTGCCTTGTTGGGCGTGAGCTGGAACTTGTCTCCGATGCAGTGCGCTCCGGCTGGGTATCGTCCGCGGGACCTTATATCGACAAGTTCGAAAAGAACTTCGCCGCTTATCATGGCGTCAAGCATTGTGTCGCGCTAGCCAATGGTACAGCCGCGCTCGAGGTCTCGCTTCATGCGATCGGTGTCAAGCCGGGTGACGAGGTTATCATTCCTTCCTTTACGATCATATCGCTGGCGCTTGCAGTTTTGCGGCTAGGTGCGATCCCTCGTCTGGTCGACGTGGATCCGGACAATTGGAATTTAACGGCAGAGGGCGTTCAGGCGGCTCTTTCGGACAAGACCCGCGCCGTTATCGTGGTGCACGGATTCGGTCATCCTGCCGATATGGATCCAATCCTCGAATTGGCGCGCGTGCATGACATCAAGGTGATCGAGGACGCCGCCGAGAGCATCGGCAGTCGCTACAAGGGGCGGCTTTGCGGGACGATGGGAGACGTTGGGTCGTTCTCGCTCTATGCCAACAAATTGATCACCACAGGAGAGGGCGGTTGTATCACCACCAACGATGACGAGATTGCAAGGAAAGCGAGAGGCTACATCAACCTCTATTTCGGTCGCGAGGAGCGATTTTCTCACGAGGGGCTTGGTTACAACTTTCGCATGACCAACGTTCAGGCGGCGCTTGGTTGCGCGCAGCTGGAGCAAATCGACTACTTTGCCGCGCGCAAGAAGCAAATCGGCGGCTGGTATCGGGATGCGCTGGCTGGGTGTGATACAGTAGATTTCCAGGCGACGGTGGGGCCAGTCGATCATGTCTATTGGATGTATTGCGTCGTTTTGCGCAGCCATGTCGAAATGACTGCGATGTCGGCCATGGCGTATCTAGGTGAACGCGGTATCGGAACGCGAAACCTGTTCAAAGGGTTGCACACGCAGGTCCCCCTTCAGCCTTATCTGGTCCACACTGATAAACATTTCTCGGTAACCGAGCGACTTTACGGTCGGGGCTTTTATGTGCCTTCGGCCGTGACGCTTACCAAGGATAATGTGATGACTGTAGTGGACGTGTTGAACGAACTGCGTTGATGGCTGCAGTTCTTTTCTACAAGCGGCTCATCACGCTGGGCGGAGCCGAGGTGCTGTTGGGACAGCACTACGCGTATCTGAAAGCGTGCGGCGAGGACGTGACCGTGATCTGCTTTGAAGAAGCAGATCTGGAGCGAATTGAGATTGCGCCTGGCGATCTGAAGGTTGTGCCTGGTCGAGGGACGGCCGCGCAGGTGCGACAGCTTGCCCGGATATTGGCGGTGCAGCGGGGGGCGAGCATGTTCTGTCATTCAGGGCATATCGAATTTGGAGTAGCCGCCCGTCTTGCAGCAGTGCGTTATGCGGTCTTCCTGCACCAGCCGACGACGATGTCATTCAACGAATCCGACAAGTTCGCACTGCGCTATTGGCCTCGCTACAGGGCCTTTGCGAGACGTAATTCGATGTTTGATCGACTTTGCAAACAGCGAAACGAAATGTCGATATTTCAGCATATCTACGTCAATGCGCGCTCCTGTGTTTCTCAGATGGTGCTAAGGCGGGCCGATGCGCTCTTCGTACTTTCTAAATATGCTGTGCGCGAAAAGGCCGAGATCTTCGGGCTGAAGACCATCTGCCTTGCCGGAGCGATCACGCCTGAACGGGTGTCGGCACTGACGAGCAAACCCGAAGTGCGCTCAGTGTTCGAACCCATCGAACTGGTCTCGGTATCGCGTATCGACGAGAACAAGCGCATTGAGACCCTTCTTCATGCCGTGGCCGCGCTCAAGGCGCGCGGTCGCACGGTGCGGCTGCGACTGGGGGGCAAGGGGCGCGCGACCGACGCGCTCAAGGGCTTGGCGATCGAGCGCGACGTGGCCGATTGCGTAGAGTTTCTGGGCTTCGTGCCGGAAGCCGACATTCCGGCGCTCTACGAGAGCATGGATCTCTTCGTCACGATCGACTGGGCCGATTATCGCATCACCACCTACGAGGTGCTGGCCGAAAACCGTCGCGTGATTGTGTCGGATGATACAGATGCCGATCCGGATCTTTTGGGCTCGGGCTATTTCTTTGTCTCTGCACCCGATGGGGAGGCGCTGGCTGACACGATTGAACGTGCACTCAACACGCCGGTGGTCTGGGACCGGGTGCGGCTGGCGAAGTATCTTTTGAATTTTACCTGGCCAGTTTACTTCGACCAAATAGGCAAGGCGCTGAAGGCCCATGCTGCGTGAACGCATAGCGAAACGGCTCATGCGCAGACGCCTGCTGGCACTTGACCGACTGACCATGATGTATGAGGGCGCTACGGACCCTAACATAATTATGCGCCTGCAGACGGAGCTCTTCAACATCCATTGGGGCCGCGCTTGGGGTACGGTGCCGTTCTACGCCGAATGGCGCGCCGAACACAGCTTGCCCGAGCGCATCGGACATATCGACGAACTCGCCGATTTCCCTGTCCTGACCAAAGCGGTGCTGTCGCAGCGGATGAAAATCGTCAGCCGCACACCCGGAATCGAGCGATACACACTGACAGGCGGTACCTCGGGCATCTCGACCGCCTTTCCGATGAGCGGCGATGACGCCCGCGCGTCTTGGAGGAATACCCATCTGGGTCGGCGCTGGAACGGAATCGAACCAGGTGACCGGTTGTTCATGATCTGGGGCCATTCGCATCTGTTCAGCGCGACGGGCGCCTGGCGCAAGCAGCTCGTGCGGCAAGCCAAGGACTGGGCTGCCAATATCGACCGCGCGTCTGCCTACAATCTATCAGGTCGGAAACTTGACGCGATCGAGGCGCGTATCCGCGCCGCGCGCCCGGTCTATGTGATCGGTTACGGATCATGCCTAGCGCAGCTTTGTCACCACTTGCGTGATGCCGGCTACGATCTGCACGACGCGGGTGTACAGCGTGTGGTCAACACCTCCGAGACGATGTCGCCGGGGGATGCGACGCTGGTGAAGGCGGTCTTCGGTTGTCCAGTGATCAACGAATACGGCATGGCCGAGGCAGGAGTCATCGGCTACTCGCGCGGCGCGCTCTATCCCGTCTCGGTATTCTGGAACGATTTTGCTCTGCGGCTTCACGATCGCCGCATACTGCTGACTACGCTGGGCGACCGCTGCTTCCCGCTGATCAACTACGATACCGAGGACTTGAGCGACGATGCGATGCCCGCGGCGGGTTCGCTGCTCGAATTCCAAAGCCTGCTGGGCAAGGCACGTGACGTTTTCACCCTGTGCGACATCGACGGGTGTCGCCACGACGTCTCGGTGGTACTTTTTGACCATGTGCTCAAACAGATTCCGCAGCTGCGCTCGCTGCACTACGCGCTAAGAAAGGATGGTGGGGTACGGATTGACTACTTCGCCGATGGCGCGGTGCTTAACACCACCTACCTGCAAGCCCGCCTCGCCGAGGGGCTCGCACAGGAGGGCATCCGCATCGACCCCGACAAGATCGAATTCAACCCTATCGATACGCCGCTGCAAACCATGGCGGGGAAGCGTGTGACCCTGAAGAGAGAGCAGACATGAGTAACGAGCCTGCTCTGCCACGCGCCGCTGATTTCCCGCGCGAAGTGACGACCGCTGAGGATCCTCGTCTGCTCGTCTTCGTGGGTAATCCCACACAGTACCATTCACCGATCTTCCGCAAGCTTTCGGAGGTGCTGGGGGGGCGGATGCAGGTAATGTATGGCGACGACATCGGCGCGCGGCCCTTCTTCAATCCCGAGGTCAGCGCCGTGATCGAATGGGATATTTCGGTTCTGGGCGGCTTTCCCTACAAGATATTTCCCAATCGTGCCTCATCCAACAGCAAGGGATTCTGGTCGCGCAACAACCCGGGGCTGATCGGGCATGTCATGCGTAGCCCGGCCAGCCATGTGCTTCTGCACGGCTACGATACGCTGTCGTCGTGGTACGTCTATTTCGCCGCGCTTGTGTCGGGCAAGAAGATCGTCTGGCGAGGCGAGACCGTCGCGAAACCCGGCGGGGGCTCCGGTTGGCGTGAATGGCTCAAGCGGGCGGTTCTGCCTCTCTATTTCCGTGGTGTGTCGACGGTACTTTGGTCCTGCCTCAACAACCGCGATTACCTGGCCGATCATCTGGGGCGGCAGCGCCACAAGTTCGTGCGCTTTCCTTGCGCGGTCGACAATGACTTCTTTCGCGCGCACCGGCTCGATGATAATGCCCGCGCCGCGGCGCGGGCCGCCCGCGGTATTCCGGCCGACCACATGGTGCTCGTCACCTGTTCGCGCCTGACCGCGCGCAAACGCACCCCTCTGATCGTCGCCGCGACGGCGGCGATGTATGTCGAAACGGTCACGCTCTTGCTCATCGGTGACGGGCCCGAGCGATCGGCGACTGAGTCGCTGGCTCGAGACGTGGGGGGCGTGCGAGTCGTGAACG
>OEIO01000109.1_pt1 | contig 11686 bp, 6 predicted proteins | sample 1539121 | NCBI WGS metagenome assembly OEIO01 (sample SAMEA98136418, study PRJEB22522) | marine metagenome | biome: marine biome; feature: marine water body; material: sea ice | place: Arctic Ocean | collected 21-Sep-2015 | depth 1.1 m
TGCTGGCCGCGCAGATCGCGGCGCCCAACTCCCCGCAATGGTTCAACACCGGCCTTCACTGGGCCTATGGCATCGATGGCCCGGCGCAGGGCCACTGGCGGACCGACCCGGCGACCGGCGAGACCGCCCGCACCTCGACGGCCTATGAATATCCGCAGCCCCATGCCTGCTTCATCCAGAGCGTGAACGACGATCTCGTGAACGAGAACGGCATCATGGACCTCTGGGTACGCGAGGCCCGGCTCTTCAAGTACGGCTCGGGCACCGGCTCCAACTTCTCTGACCTGCGCGGCGAGAACGAGTCTCTTTCCGGCGGCGGCAAGTCCTCCGGCCTGATGAGCTTCCTCAAGATCGGCGACCGCGCGGCGGGCGCGATCAAGTCCGGCGGCACGACGCGGCGCGCGGCCAAGATGGTCATCGTCGACATCGACCATCCCGACATCGAGGACTTCATCGACTGGAAGGTGAAGGAAGAGCAGAAGGTCGCTGCCCTCGTCACCGGCTCCAAGGTCAACAAGAAGCATCTTGCCGCAATCATGCGCGCCTGCGTCAACTGCGAGGCGGATGGCGACGCCTGTTTCGACCCGAAGAAGAACCCGGCCCTGAAGCGCGAGATCGTGGCGGCGCGCAAGGCGCATGTACCCGAAAACTACGTGCAGCGCGTGATCCAGTTCGCGCGGCAGGGCTACACCGACATCGAATTCGACACCTACGACACGGACTGGGACTCCGAAGCCTATCTCACCGTCTCGGGCCAGAACTCGAACAACACGGTGCGCGTCACCGACGACTTCCTGCGCGCGGTCGAGCAGGACGAGGAGTGGACGCTCAAGAGCCGGCTCACCGGCGAGGCGACGAAGACGCTGCCCGCGCGCGAGCTCTGGGACCGCGTCGGCCATGCCGCCTGGGCGAGCGCCGACCCCGGCATCCAGTACCACACCACGATCAATGACTGGCACACCTGCCCCGCCTCCGGCCCGATCCGCGCCAGCAATCCGTGCTCGGAATACATGTTCCTCGACGATACGGCCTGCAACCTCGCCTCGATCAACCTGATCCAGTTCCGCGAGGCCGACGGACGCTTCGACGTCGAAGCCTTCGAACATGCGGTGAAGCTCTGGACCATCGTGCTCGAAATCTCCGTCCTCATGGCGCAGTTCCCGAGCCGCGAGATCGCCGAGCGTAGCTACCGTTTCCGCACGCTCGGCCTCGGCTTCGCGAATATCGGCGGGCTGCTCATGTCCTGCGGCCTCGGCTATGACAGCCGCGAAGCGCGCGCGCTCACCGGCGCGATCAGCGCCATCATGACGGGTGTGTCCTATGCCACCTCGGCGCAGATGGCGAAGGAGCTTGCGCCCTTCCCCGGCTTCGAGGAAAACCGCGACCACATGCTGCGTGTGATGCGCAACCACGCCCGCGCCGCGCACGGGCTGAACGGCGGCTACGAAGAGCTTTCCGTCTATCCGCAGATCCTCGACGCGGCGAACTGCCCGCAGGCCGACCTCGTCGACCATGCCCGCGCCTCCTGGGACCTCGCGGTCGCGATGGGCGAGCGCTACGGCTACCGCAACGCGCAGGCGACGGTGATCGCGCCGACCGGCACCATCGGCCTCGTCATGGATTGCGACACGACCGGCATCGAGCCCGATTTCGCCCTCGTCAAATTCAAGAAGCTCGCGGGCGGCGGCTATTTCAAGATCATCAACCGCGCTGTGCCGCAGGCGCTCCGTACGCTCGGCTATGCCGACACCCAGATCGAGGAGATCGTGAACTTCGCCGTCGGCCTCGGCACACTCGCAAATGCGCCGGGCGTCAATCACGAGCGGCTGATGGAGCGGGGCTTCACGCCGGAGAAGATCGCCACCGTCGAGGCCGCGCTCGCGACCGCCTTCGATATCCGCTTCGTCTTCAACAAGTGGCAGCTCGGCGAGGACTTCTGCACCGAGGTGCTCGGCCTCGATGCGGACGCGATGGACGATCTCGATTTCGACATGCTCGCGGCGCTGGGTTTCACGAAGCAGGAAATCGAGGCGGCGAACCTTCATGTCTGCGGCGCCATGACGCTTGAGGGCGCGCCGGGCCTGAAGGACGAGCATCTCTCCGTCTTCGATTGCGCGAACCCCTGCGGCCGCACCGGCAAGCGCTATCTCTCGGTCGAAAGCCATATCCGCATGATGGCGGCCTCGCAGCCCTTCATCTCCGGCGCGATCTCGAAGACGATCAACATGCCGAACTCGGCGAGCGTCGAGGACTGCACGGAAAGCTACATGCTCTCCTGGAAACTCGGCCTGAAGGCGAATGCACTTTACCGCGACGGCTCGAAACTCTCGCAGCCGCTCAATTCGCAGCTTCTCGACGACGACATCGAGGATGACGAGGAGGAAAGCGCGGTCGAGACGCTTATCGCGCAGCCTCAGGCCGAGCGCGCCCGCATCGTTGCCGAACGCTCGGCCATGCAGCTTGCCGAGCGCGTCGTCGCCTCCGAGCAGACGCGCGACCGCCTGCCCGACCGGCGCAAGGGGTACACCCAGAAGGCGCTTGTCGGCGGCCACAAGGTTTATCTCCGCACCGGCGAATATGACGACGGCAAGATCGGCGAAATCTTCATCGACATGCACAAGGAGGGCGCCGCTTTCCGGAGCCTCATGAACAATTTTGCCATCGCGATTTCGCTCGGCCTGCAATATGGCGTGCCGCTTGAGGAATATGTCGAGGCCTTCACCTTCACGCGCTTCGAGCCCGCGGGCCTCGTCCAGGGCAACGACCGGATCAAGAACGCGACCTCGATCCTCGACTATGTGTTCCGCGAACTGGCCGTCTCCTATCTCGGCCGCTCCGACCTCGGCCATGTCGATCCGAAGGAACTCGCCTTCGACGCGATGGGCGACGGTGCCGACGAAGGCAAGGCGCCGGCGCTCCCCGCCTCCGCCGTGGTCAGCCCCGGCTATACGCGCATGGCGCAGATGGGGAACCTCTATCTCGTGCGCGGCGGCGCGGCGGCGGAAGCCCGCGCCGACACGGCGGAAGCCGTCGCCGCCCCCGCGGTCCGCGAGCAGACGGTGAAGGCGGAAGTCATGGCGGCGGGCGCGCTGATGCGCTCCGGCTCCGCCGAGGCGGTGGGCGCCGTCGCGGTCGGCGCGGTGTCGTCAGGCGGCGGATCGTCCGGAGGCGCCGGCATGTCCCGCGTCGTCGAAGCCCGCATGAAGGGCTACGAAGGCGAAGCCTGCGGCGAATGCGGCAACTTCACGATGGTGCGGAACGGCACCTGCCTGAAGTGCGACACGTGCGGGGGCACGAGCGGGTGTAGTTGAAATATCAATGCCACTAGATACAAAAAATTTCTCGGACATTTCTCTTAGAGATATTCAGGAACTGATTGATAACGCTGTTCCAGAGGGAAAGTACCTCGAATACAAGGCTTCAGCTTATGGTGGTGCTGACAAAGATAAGAAGGAGTTTCTGAAAGACGTCTCTGCCTTTGCAAACGCAGATGGTGGCCACCTCATAATCGGCCTTTCAGAGAATGAGGGCGTAGCGGCATCAGTTCAGCCTATCCGGGAAGCGGTGGCCGACGACCACATTCTAAGGCTTGAAAACATTCTGAGAGATGGGATTGAGCCCAGAATTTCGACTTACGAGATCAAAACCCTCAGCACTTCAAACGATGGGCACGTTGTAATAATTCGGGTAGCGCCGAGCGCTACGCGCCCGCATCGGGTTTGCTATGGTAACAGCAACAAGTTTTACACGCGCAATGCAAACGCGGTTCACGAACTTGATGTCGGAGAACTAAGAACTTTGTTCCTGTTGTCGGAAAACCGCACACAGATGATCAAGTCTTTTGTTCGCGGCCGTGTGCAATCGCTCGCTCAAGGCGATGCTCCAGAACAAATTGATGCACAACAAATTCTATTGGCGCACATAGTTCCGATACGTCATTTCAGTAACCTTCACCCTCTGAACTATGAATGGCTCCATTCGAACATGGGAGCTCTTCATCCGATTGCGGCTAGCAGTATGACTCCGAGAGCAAATCTTGAAGGGTTCAGAGTTTCCTATCATGTCGGGGACAACGTCGGGAGCTACACCCAACTTTTTCGTGATGGCTGCGTGGAAGCGGCCGTAGCGGGGATTATAACCCTAGATAAAGGAAAGAAGTTCTTTTCTGGAAGCTACTTCATTCCGCGCGCCGTTAGCGCCCTTCAGCAGTATGAAAAGACACTTCTTCAACTCGGATTTGGCCCTCCATATGCAATTTTCATTTCGCTAATTGGTGCGGATGGATCCGTACCTTATTTTCATAATAACGACCCGTTTGGATTCATGCGAGATTCCGAACATGCTCTTGACCAAGCTATCTGTATTTTGCCTGAGATATTAGTTGAGAGTACCACACGCGCCGATGGTCAACCCACACCGCTTAAGCCGCTTCTCGACCTCCTGTGGAACTGTTTCGGTTACACTTATTGCTCTTATTTTAACTCCGACGGGAATTGGCTACCCCCAAGATAAATAAACTTATCCCCCTCCCTTCCTCCGTACCCATATTAGTTTCATCTCGCTCCACCGAAGGGCGCGTCCGGACTGGCCGAATGCGTGGAGAGGGTGGCGATGCCTGCGGCGCGGGAAGTCCAGACCCCGCGTCCCGGGGGATCCCGTCGGTTGGTGGATACTACGGTCCACGGGTGTCCCGGCCGATAAAAGCCGGGAGTGCACCAGAGTTGGAATGGGGGATCCGAAAAATCGTCGCGCGGAGCGTCGGAGGAGGACGCACCCCGCCATTAAAAACAAACCAAGGCGGCGTCGCCGCCGCTCCGCGCAACCTTCCCTCGAAGGCCGCACCTTGCGAAACTCCGAAGGCTCGCCTTGCGGAGCTCCCGGTGCATCCGTTCTGTCAGGCCTCGTCCCCTATCGTCCTAGTTCGCGGCGTGCTTCTCGCTATGCGTCTTCAACGCCTTGAGAATGTCCGCAGGGCGGAAGGGCTTGGCGATATGATCATCCATGCCCGCCTCGAAACAGGCCTCGCGGTGGTGCGCCATCGCATTGGCGGTAAGACCGAGGATCGGTCCCTTGTAGCCGCGCTGCCGCATCGCGCGGGTCGCGGTCAGACCGTCCATCACCGGCATCATCACGTCCATGAAGACGACATCGAACGTCTTTTCCTTCACCGCTTCGAGCGCCTCGGCGCCATCGAAGGCGTAGACGGGCTCGATCCCGGCAATCGACAGGACCGAGCCGATCACCTTGCGGTTGACCGGGTTGTCCTCGACGACAAGCACCGTGAGCGGGCCGGACGGTTCGGCGGCGGACCCTTCCGGCTCGTCCTGCAGGTGTGGCTGCGGCGGGGCCGGGGCGGCTTCCGCCGGCGCATGGCCCGCAACGAGCGGCAGGCGGACACTGAAGACGGAGCCGCGTCCCGGCTGACTTTTCACGCCGATCGTTCCGCCCATCGCGTCCACGAGGCGGGAGACGATGGCAAGGCCGAGCCCCGTTCCGTCTTTCCGCCGGGCATCCTCGTCGTTCGCCTGCTCGAACTCCTTGAAGATCAGATCGATCTTGTCGGCCGGTATGCCGTGGCCCGTATCGCTGACATGCAGGATGAGATCGAGCCCGTCATCTGTCGAACGCGTCTCCGCGGCAAGCGACACCTCGCCCGTATCGGTGAACTTCACCGCATTGCCGATGAGGTTGAACAGGATTTGCGAGATTCGGTCGGGATCGCCCTTGAGCCAGTGGCGCGTCGACATCGGCAGCACGGCGTTGAAGGAGAGCCCTTTCGCCTCGGCGCGCGCCGCCATCATGTCGCAGACGTTCCGCAACAGCGTTTCGGCATGGAAATCCGTTTTCGCAATCTCGACCCTGCCCGCCTCGAGCTTGGCCATGTCGAGAACGTCGTTGATGATCGAGAGCAGCATTTCCGCAGAGCTGCGCGCGGTGCGGATCAGTTCGAGCTGATCGCCGCTGACGCCGCTCTCCTGCAGCATGTCGAGCATGCCCATCACGCCGGTCATCGGCGTGCGGATTTCGTGACTCATGGAGGCGAGAAAGGAACTCTTCGCCTCGCTCGCGCGCTTCGCGGCATCGCGTGCGGCGACGAGATCGGACTCGGCCTGCTTCTGCGCGCTGATATCCTGGATCTGCGAAATGAAGTACAGCGGCTCGCCGTTTTCCGCGCGCAGCACGGCCACCGCGAGATGCGCCCAGATGATTTCTCCATCCTTGCGGATATAGCGCTTTTCCATCTGGTAGCCGTCGCGCCGGCCCTCGATACATTCATGCAGCAGGTCGAGGTCGGATTCGAGGTCGTCCGGAAACGTGATGTCCTGGAAAGTCAGATTTCGCAGTTCTGCTTTCGAATAATCCAGCATTCGGCAGAGGGCATCGTTCATCTGCAGCCAGCTGCCGTCGAGACCGACCATCGCAATGCCGTGCGCGGCGCCCATCAGCGCCATGCGGAAGCGCTGGTCGCTTTCCTCGTTCAGCGTGTCGGCCGTACAGTCCTGCACGAGCCCCGTGACCGTGTTGCCTTCGCGTCCGGTGCAGAAGACGCGGGCAGCCACCGGGTCGTCGCGCAGCGTGAAGCTCACCGTCGTCGCGTCGCCCTCTGCGCAGGTCTCCAGCCAGCCGCGGAGCTGCTTCATGGAAGGCGTGATGTCCTCGCGCACCGTGTAGAGTTTTCGGGGAACGTTTCTCGCGTCGAGCACGGCCGAGTGCAGATCGAGTTCTCCGCTGACGAGATCGCAGCTCCAGCTGCCGATCGAAAACGCCTCGGCGAACGCAGCCGTCAAATGCCCGGACATCAGGCCGGCAGGCACGTTGGCGATGGTCTTCGGATCGGGCAGGCTCATGGGGCGTTCCAGTTCAAGTAAACCCGGACATGGCCGCGCCCGGGCTTTCTGCGATTGTTAGCCGGGGCGGCTTAACCATCGGTTTCCTTTCGAAAAACGCGCGTTTTCCGGGGCGAACCGGGGGCCGTTTTGGCACATCAAGGCCAGACGGCTAGGCTCCGCCCCTGTCCTCCAATATGGATGATCTGTCTTGAACGCCTATGAAACGCTCGTCGCCGTCGCCGCGCTCATCCTGGTTTACGGCCTTGTCTCAGGAGGGCGGTTCGGCCGCCATGTAACCGGCCCAATGGTCTTCACGGCCGCCGGCGCGGCTCTTGCGGCGGCCGGCTTCAGCGGCGGAACCGGGTCTGCGGAGCACGAGATCGCCAACGAGGCGATGAAGCTGCTCGCCGAATTCGGCCTCGCGATCCTGCTTTTCACCGACGCCGCGCGCATCGACCCGTCGCACCTCCGGCAGGAGGAGCGGCTCCCCGCGCGGATGCTGCTGGTCGGCCTTCCCGGCGCGGTCCTGCTGGGCCTCGCCATTGCGTGGAGCCTCTTCCCGGATGAGTCGTGGTGGAGCCTCGTTCTCATCGCACTCATCCTCGCCCCGACCGACGCCGCGCTCGCGCAGAGCGCCATTGCCAATCCGGATATGCCGGAAACCGTTTCGCAGACGCTCAACGTCGAAAGCGGGCTCAACGACGGTCTCGTCCTGCCGCCGATCCTGATCGTGCTGGGCATTGCAGCGGGGAACGGTGCGGAAAACGGCGTGCTGTCGACACTCGCCGGCCATCTCCTCCTCGGTCCGCTCGCGGGAGTGGTCATCGGCTATGGCGGCGGGTGGCTTATCCGGCTGGCCGTCAGGAAGCGCCGGATGACCCCGCTTTTTCAGAGACTGTCGGCGCCCGCTCTTGCGATCATCGCCTATGCCGGGGCGGAGGCCCTCGGCGGCAATGGATTCATCGCCGCCTTTGCCGGCGGGCTCATGGTACCGCTGACGCTTCACCGCGATGCCCCCGCGCGGCGTCTGGAGGATTTCGCAGAGGCGGAGGCGAGCATTCTCACCTCCGCGCTTTTCCTTCTCTTCGGGGCGCTGATCCTGCCTATCGGCGCGGTGTACTGGAACGTCACGGCACTTCTCTATGCCGTTCTCAGCCTCACGGTCATCCGCATGGTTCCGGTCGCCCTGTCGCTCATCGGCGCCGGGCTCGGCCGGGGTGCCGTCGGCATCCTCGCCTGGTTCGGGCCGCGCGGCATCGCCTCCGTGCTCTATCTGCTGATTGCCATTCAGGCCTTCGGCGGGAATGCGCCGGAAGAACTCGTATCCGTTGTCTCGCTGACGGTGCTTCTCAGCATTTTCGTCCACGGGCTTTCGGCAACGCCGCTCGCCGCACTTTATCTCTCCCGGCAGGACGCCAAACGCCTCGGGCACGAATAGGTTCCGCGGCATACGGATGATTTCCGTTCAGGTCCGGTTCATTGAGGAACCTTAACCTGATCCGTTGACGAGCCGGTGCATGGCTTCGCTGCCATTCGCCGATTGGAAAACCGGACCAGGGTTGCGACATGACTGTGTCTCACGCATTCGAACTGGCGAAGGTGGCTGCCTGTCTGGTGGTGATCGCCGTTGCGGGCGCCGTACTGATGGCGCCGTTCGTTCCGCCCGCCGATCTCATCAACTCGATCGGCCACCTCGCGGACAACGGCTATCCCTATCTCTGGGCACCGCTGCTCATTGCGGCGCTGGCGCTCGCCGTTCTGATGGCGAAAAGCCGCTGGATGGCATCCATCCTGCCCGCCGTCGTTCTCTTCGCCATCAGTGCCGGCATCCTGTCGGCCAGTCACAGCATGCGTGGCGACGCGATCGCCTATGGCTCCGACCGCAACGAGCAATGGGCGATGGCTCTTGAAAACAAGCCTTACAATGCGGACGTTTCCTGGCTCCTGCCGGAAAGCGTCGCGGCCTTCCGCGACGGGGTCAATGCGCGCTGCTGCCGCGGCCCCGGCATCATCGGCGAACAGGACAGTTATCCGGTGATGCAGACATTCGGCCTGCCGGCCCCTGCTTACCCCGACAACCGCACCTCGATTGCCGTCGGCGCCTACACGCTGGAGCCGGGCTCGGCACTCCACGATTACATCGCGATCGCCAGGACGGAAGGCGACTGGCTCGCCTACTACGCCCAGTGCGTCGTCCAGCCGGGTACCGCCATGACCAGGGTCGCCGACAGCGCCAGCACGGGCGCGGCGGAGAGCGTCGCCATCAGGCTTGCATCCCGACCGGCCCAGCGGCCAGCGGCATGCCAGACGGCGCGCGGCGTCGAGGCCCGCTTCGGGATCGACCTGAAGGACGCCGTTGCGGGCCGGATCGAGGCGTCGGGCGGCAAGGCCGCCCGAATCCTGGCGGATAAAGGCCTCGCCGATGCCTGCAAGGCCCATGAAGACTGCACCCGGTTCCAGCGGGATTTTGCGATTTCGCTGGAATAACGGAGCTTTGCCTGTCGCAATCCGGTCAAAATCCGGGGCTAGATACTCTCGCCACGGGGCTTGCGATGCGAAAGGCAAAATGATGAAGAAGACAGCACAGTTTCTGGCGGTTCTCGCGATTGGCGCACTGACGGCCGCGCCCGCCTTTGCCGCGAATGTCTACGAGACGCTGAAGGGCAACCCGCAGTTCTCGACGTTGACGAAGATCATCGAGGCAAACGACCTCAAGTTCCGCTATACGGAGGGCAGCATAACGGTCTTCGCTCCGACGGACGAAGCTCTCGCCGCGCAGCCGGGCGGCATCGACGATCTCCTCGCCGGCGACAATCCGAGCAACAAGGAAAATGCCCGCGCGCTCCTCCTCTACAGCATCGTGAGCGGGCGTCATACGCCGGCCACGCTGGAAGGCAAGGTAACGGAAGCGACAACGCTTCAGCGTGGCAAGGTAAGGATCGACGGCACACAGAGCCCGATCCACTACGGCAGCGAACAATTCGGCGCGAATGTCTCGGGCGAGGCCATCGAAGCCTCGAACGGCGTCATCATCCCGATCGACGCGTTGCCGATTCCCGTCTTCGACGAGGAGACGCCGTCTGCCATGCAGTAACCGGCGTCGCTTCAGACGTCATGGTTTTCCGATAGCTGCTCCTTGATCTCGCGCGGGGTGAACCGGGTGTAGTCCTTGTTCACCTCGCCGACGATCTTCTCCTTTGTCTCCTCCGAGAGAACCGGCCGCAAGTTGCCCAGCATCTCCGGCGGCGCCACAATAATCAGCCTGTCGAAGGCGCCTTCCTGCGTCTTCTCCTTCAGCACACCGGCGACTTCGCGCGCGAAGTCTCTCTTGCCCTGCTGGTGCCAGTCGACGGGCGGTTCATACGCGGAGCGCCGGTTGCCCACGCTCTCGAAGGTACGGCCCGGCTTGTCCGTACCCTGTTCGCGGGTGGGAGGGTTCGAGGTTTCGAGATCGGGCAACACCACATGAGGATCCTCGTTGCGCTTGTCGCTCTCGAGAAAGCGGCACTTCTCGCCATCGGTGACGATGATCCAGATCCGCTTGGGCTGCATGCGTTCCTCCGTTCGAAAACCGCCCCTTCCCTCGAAGGAACCTAGGACGCCTGTTCCCGCTGTCACGAGGCGGGCCGATAAAAAACGGCCCGGGTTGCAGAATCCCGGGCCGTTTTCTTCGATTTTCACATAAGCAGGAGCGACTCAGCCTTCCTTCTTCTTTTCGAGCGGCGGCGCGATCCGGATGTGAAGTTCCCTGAGCTGCTTCTGCTCGACTTCCGACGGGGCCTGCATCAGGAGGTCCTGCGCCTGCTGGTTCATCGGGAACATGGTCACTTCACGGAGGTTCTCCACGCCGGCCAGCAGCATCACCATGCGGTCGATGCCCGGCGCAAGCCCGCCATGCGGCGGCGCGCCGTACTTGAACGCATTGAGCATGCCGCCAAATTTCGTCTCAACCACAGACTTGTCGTAACCGGCAATCTCGAAGGCCTTGTACATCACGTCCGGCTTGTGGTTTCGCACCGCGCCCGACGACAGTTCCACGCCGTTGCAGACGATGTCGTACTGGAAAGCCGTCATGCCCAGGATTTCGTCGGTATCGCCCTTGTCGAGGGCAAGGAACTTGTCCGCCGGGTAGTTGGGCATGGAGAAAGGATTGTGAGAGAAGTCGATCTTCTTCTCGTCCTCGTTCCATTCATACATCGGGAAGTCGACGATCCAGCAGAACTTGAAGCAGCCTTCTTCGACAAGCCCGAGTTCCGTGCCGACGCGGGTGCGCGCCAGACCGGCGAAGCTCGCGAACTTCACGGGCTGTCCCGCGACGAAGAAGACGGCATCGCCTTCCTTGAGGCCAAGCTGGGTGCGGATCGCGTCGGTGCGTTCGGGGCCGATGTTCTTCGCGACGGGACCGGCGCCTTCGAGCGCGCCGCCTTCCTCGCGGAAGAAGATGTAGCCGAGACCCGGCTGGCCTTCGCCCTGTGCCCAGGAGTTCATGCGATCGCAGAACGCGCGATTGCCGCCACCGGGGGCGGGAATTGCCCAGACCTCGACTTTCGAGTCCTTCTCGATCATGCCCGCAAAGACCTTGAAGCCCGAACCGCGGAAATGATCCGTGACGTTCTGCATCTCGATGGGATTGCGGAGGTCCGGCTTGTCGGAACCGTATTTTCGGATCGCCTCGGCATAAGGAATTCGGACGAAGGGATAAGGCGAGACCTTGCGATCTTCCGCGAATTCCTCGAAGAGCCCGTGCAGCACCGGCTCGATGGCAGCAAAGACGTCATCCTGCGTGACGAAACTCATCTCGACGTCGAGCTGGTAGAACTCGCCGGGCGAGCGGTCGGCGCGGGCGTCCTCGTCGC
>OEIO01000112.1_pt1 | contig 11600 bp, 11 predicted proteins | sample 1539121 | NCBI WGS metagenome assembly OEIO01 (sample SAMEA98136418, study PRJEB22522) | marine metagenome | biome: marine biome; feature: marine water body; material: sea ice | place: Arctic Ocean | collected 21-Sep-2015 | depth 1.1 m
CCCCGATACCGCATGGCGCACCATGCGATAAGCCGATTCACCTCGTCAGCTGGGAATTTCGCGCCCCATTTGGTGCAGACGACCTGACGTACACTTGTATTCACGGAGTTTCTGCTGCGCTTGGAATCAAGCGACTTCGTTCAGCCGATTGGCGAAATCCCGACCGGCCGTAGGCGCGGGAAACGGCCGGTTTTCCGCCCGGTAAAGTTCGAGAATCTCTTCAACACGGACGCAGAGCTCGTGAAATACCGCCTCTTCCTCTGGCCCATGGCAGCCACCGAAAAACAACCCGGGCGCGCTACCGACAAAGCAACCGTCTTCTTGGGACCATTCGACAATTTTCACGTAGTCAGCACTGCTGGTCATGATTTAGCCTCTTCGATCGCTTGATGTACCGCTCGAATTTGGTAGCGCTTGGCATCATCGCCGAGTTTGCCGGACAGCGTTAGCGGTTTGCTAACCTGCGGATGCACAAAATTCCGATGACTGCCCTTGCCTCCTCGATCCACGAAGCCCATCCGGGTCAGTTCATGCACCAGTTCGCGGATTTTGGGAGGCATTGCGGCCGAGCTTAGTCGACGGTCGTCAGCCAGTGTGCGTACTTGGCTTCTTCGCCTTTAACCGTGCGGAAATAAAGGCTTTGCAGCTGCTCGGTGATGGGGCCGCGCATGCCGTCGCCAATGGCGCGGCCGTCGATCTCGCCGATTGGCGTGACCTCCGCCGCGGTCCCGGTAAAGAACACCTCGTCGGCGATGTAAAGATCATCGCGGGTCACGCGTTTCTCGACGACTTCGATACCGAGATCATCACAGAACGTCATGATCGTCTTGCGGGTGATGCCATCCAGCGCGCTGCGAAGGTCCGGCGTGTAAAGCTTGCCTTCGCTGACATAGAAGATGTTCTCGCCACTGCCCTCGGCGACATAGCCGTCCACATCCAGCAGCAAGGCCTCGTCGTAGCCGTCGCGCAGCGCTTCCGACAGCGCCAGCATGGAATTGAAGTAGTGCCCGTTCGCCTTGGCGCGGCACATGGCGGAATTCACGTGGTGACGCGTGTAGGACGAGGTGCGGATGCGAATGCCCTTGTCGTACTGGCCGCCGAGGTAGGCGCCCCAGGTCCAGGCCGCCACCATCAGATGCACCTGCAGGTTGTCGGCGCGCAGTCCCATGCCTTCGGAGCCGTAAAACGCCATGGGTCGCAGATACGCCGAATCCAGGCCGTTTTCCTTGACGGCGGCCAGACAGGCGGCGTTGATCGTCTCGGCATCGTAGGTGAGCTTCATGTCGAGAATCTTCGCCGAGTTCCGCAGCCGCGCCGTGTGGTCCTGCAACCGGAAGATCGCCGGGCCTTGCGCCGTCTCGTAGGCGCGGACCCCTTCGAAGACGCCCAGGCCGTAGTGCAACGTGTGGGTCAGGACATGGACCTTGGCGTCACGCCACGGCACCATTTCTCCATCCAGCCAAATCACACCATCACGGTCGGCCATCGACATCGCGAGTTCTCCTTGTTGCTTCGCGCATTGAATCGGGGCGCATACTATACAGCCGACCCTGCGAACTCACCCCCCATCGCGCCCGCGCCCTGCCGACCGGCAAGATGCCTGATAGCCCCATGAACTGGCCGAACAAGTTGCAACACGAGGCCGACCGGCTGTGGCGGCGTTACCGCTGGTACCTGCGCCCGTTCAAGTACCGGGCTTATCGCCGCTGGCTGGCCGCGCAAACGCGCCTGATTCCGGCAGACCAGCCGTTGGTGCTGTTCGATTTTCGCGATTCGCGCATCGACGGCCCGCAGGGGCGGCGCTTCTACACCCTGTTCATGTTCTTCGTGCGCAACCACTATTTTCCGGTGCTGGCGCGCAGCTATCTGTTCCTGGCGAATATCGACAAGAAAGAAAAGCGACACACCCTGTCGGAGACCTTTGCGATCATCGATCCCGGTGAGCCGATGCCCGCCCCGTTCATCCTGGTGACAGACCGGGGCAGCAGCGCCTGGGCGAGCGCCGCGCAACGGATTGTCCGGATCGACTACCGCCCCGGGTACATTGCTGGCGATGGCAGCTACCCGATGCCGTTCCCACTGTTTCCCGGAGTCTACGCCCGCGGCGAAGACAAGAAGATCGTCCGTTTCCGACGAGGCAAGCGCCCCTGGCGTGTATTTTTCGGGGGCGATGCACTGCTGGGCAAGTACAGCAAATCGTCGATCACCGAGGTGTACGGCAAGCTTCCGCGTACTGACGTGCTGGAGATTCTGCGCCAAGCGCTGCCACCCAAGCACTGGGTCGATCCGCCTGATCAGGCGAGTTTCGAGGCCATACGCGGCCAATCATTCGACGGCTTGGTCATCATGAACACGCGCAACTGCCGCGTGCCGGTGGACGACTGGCTCTGGACGGTCGCCGACGGCTGGTTCTACCTCGCCTGCCCCGGTTACCGCTACCCGATGTCACACAACATCATCGAAGCCCTGGCCGTTGGCAGTGTGCCAATCACGCAGTACCCCGAGCTGTTCTTTCCACCACTGGAAGATGGGGTCAATTGCCTGGTCTTCCGCGGCGCCGACGACTTGCCGGGTGTCGTCCAACGAGCCAGCACTCTGCCGCTGGAGGACGTCGCCGCGATGTCAGAAGCGGCCGCTCGTTATTACGATGAACATCTGTCGCCAGCCGCCACGCTGCGCGGATTGCTGGCCATGCCGGGCCACAGTGTTCGGCTCCGGCTGGTGCCGTTTCTGAAACCGGGCGGCGGCTATGCCTGAGCCAGCAGTCGAATCACGTCCACACCGTAATGCTCGCAAAGGTCCAGCCACTGCCGGCGGTTGAAGTCCTGATTCACATTTATCGATTTCAGGCGAATCGCGCCGGAACCCACGATCTCCCGTGGGCGCCCGATCTTCTCGCCAGCGGTCATCACGGGAGTCCCCGCCAGCCAGGCCATGAACTTGAACCAGAGATCATCGGCCCGCGGCGTCAGCGCCATGAACAACGCCGCGTTGCCGACATCGGCATGCAGCGAGCCGGGTGGATAGAGCACCCCGCCGTAGCCCATCTGCACCAGCTGATGTCCGGATACGCCACGCTGCTTCTGCTTCGGCCACGACTCGTAGGGTTTGACCCGCCCCTGCTCGTCCACCGCCGGCATTCTGGCGATGTGTGCGATCACCGCCCGCGGCGCGGCGCGGTGTGTATCCAGCAAGGTGCGCAGCCAATGCCTCCGGTACATCAAATCATCGTCACAGGTCACGATGGTCTGGTCGGGGAACGCTTGCAGGCTGGGCACCAATTTGCAGTGACAGGAATCGAGCGGCGTGTACCGAATCTCGAACTTGGGCCCCAGCATCGCCGTCAGTGACGGGGGCAAGCTCTCGACGTGGCGCTCGTTCAGCCACAGCACCAGCCGCGCGGGCGCGACCGACTGCGACAGCACGCTACGCACGACCAGATCGACATCGGCAAAACGACTGGGGATACTGGTGAACGACACCAGCACATCCGCGTCATTCGCCTTGGGTTGATGCAGTTCTCCGATATCCAAGCGGCGCAATCGCCGCGCCTGCAAATTGGAATAGACAACCTGCTTTTTCTTCATCCGCGCGCGGCCTCGTAAATCGACTCCAGCGCGCCCGTTTGACGGGTGATGTCGAAGCGGGCACGCACACGTTTCGCGCCGGCGGTACCCAGGGTTTGTGCAAGCGTCGCATCCAACAACACCTGCGCCAGGTTTTGCGCCAATGCCTCCACATCACGCTCAGCCGCAAGCAAGCCGGTTTGGTTATGCCCCACGGCCTCCCCGATGCCGCCAGACCGAAAGCCCACCACGGGACGGCCCAGTGCCTGCGCTTCCAGAAACACCATCCCCAGCCCTTCCGCATCACGCTCGGTTCGCACACTGGGCGCTGCCAGCACCCGCGCCGCACGCATGGCGGCCTGGACCTCGTCGGGCGTCTTGACGCCGAGAAACTCGGCACGAGTGTCCAGCTCGCGATCCAGCGCTTGCAGTGACGCCCTCAACGGACCATCACCGATCAACTGAAGCCGGGCGCCCGGACACTGGGCCTGCACCTGCCTAAATGCCTTGAGCAGGTAAGCAATCCCCTTTTTTTCCACGAACCGACCGACAAAGAGAACCACTGGCGCGCTCGGCACCGGCGTAGGGTCCAGTCCGGCGAGGGGAATGCCGATGTAGTGCTGAACGAGCTTGTCGTCCGGGCACCCTGCATCGGCTAGCCGATCCGCGATGAACTGCGAAACGGCGATCACTCGCTCACACAATGCCAACGAGGCTGCGAGTTCCTTACGGAAAGCGGGGGTCAGCGGGTTGGTGACGTCATTGCCATGCGCCGTGGCAACCATCGGCACACCCAGCGCCCGGGCCAGCTGGCCACCCGGTTTGGCCGCGCTGATGAAATGCGTGTGCAAGACGACCGGCCGGGTCGCGGCGAGCCGTCGCATCCAGATGCGCGGCGGGCCAAGTCCAAGGCGCATCGGCAAACGGGCCACGCCCACACTCGACGCCACGTCCGTCAGCATCTCGACATCGCGACGGGCCAGGTGATGCAATCCAGCCTTGTCCTGCTGAAACCCGACGAATACTGGCCGATGGCGCTGCAGCGCATAGCCCTGATTGGCCACGAAGGTTTCCGAGTACGCAAGCAAGCGCTTGCGAAACACCAGCGCGGTCGGCTTGTCCGTCACCAGCGGCAGCCTGCGGAGCGACCAGCAACGGACATTGGGCGCCGAATCGAAACCTGCGCGCAGAGATTACTTCGCATGGGCTCCAGTATACTCGCGCCATCTCCCCACGCCGCCTAGACGTGACTGAACGCTACGAATCCTCCGTCATCATCAGCACCTATAACCAGCCGGATTGGTTGGAAAAATGCCTCTGGGGATTTGCCTACCAAACCGATCGCCGGTTCGAAATCGTCATCGCCGACGATGGGTCCGAACCCGAGACGCGACAAAAAGCGGAGGCGGTTTGCCAGGCGTTGGGGCTGCCGTTGAACTACGTCTGGCATCCGGACGAAGGCTTTCAGAAATGCCGCATCCTGAACAAGGCGATTCTGGCGGCGCGGTCCGACTATTTGCTGTTCACCGACGGCGACTGCATCCCCAAGCCGGATTTCATCGCCACGCACCTGACCCTGCGCCGACCGGGGCATTTCCTATCCGGCGGCTACTTCAAGTTGCCGATGTCGACCAGCCGCCTGATCAGCCAGGACGACGTCGCAACCGGCCGCGCCTTTACCGCCGCCTGGCTGCGCGCGCACGACGTCACCGCGCCGTGGAACAAGCTGCTCAAGGTCACCGCCACGCCGCGTCAGGCCTGGTGGGCCAATCGAATCACGCCGGCGAACCGGTCCTGGAACGGCAACAACTCCTCCACCTGGCGCGATCTCGCGGTTCAGGTGGGCGGCTTCGACGAGCGAATGGGCTATGGCGGACAGGATCGCGAGTTTGGTGAACGGCTGATGAACGCCGGCATCAGGCCGATCATGATGCGCTACTCCACCGGGATGCTGCATCTGGATCATTCGCGCGGGTACCGAAACGAGGAAGGCATCCGCAAGAACCGGGCGATTCGTGCGGAGACGCGGAAGCAGAAAAAGACGATCACCGAATTTGGGCTCGACCCAGCCACCCGATGACCTTGCGTCTAATACATCTGGCGAACGTCGAACAGGGCGGCGGCGTTACGCGCCTCGTTTCGCAGTTCCCTAGGGTGCTTCCTCAACATCGGCACGAGTTAGTCTGCACCAACGCGCGCCCTCCTGCGTCCTTCCGAAGGCAGCTCACTGAGCGGTATGACAAGGTTTCAGCGCTCAAGTATTGGCGCGGGCTCCGAATACCCCGAAGCCCTCAGCTGCTCCGTACGCATCACCTTCGTAATCTCACCAAGCTTCCGGACGCTGCACTCGCCCTGATCTGGGGATCATCCAGCCAGCATCTGCCGCTCTTTCAGGCCGGTTTAGAACTCCCGTTTGTTCACTACGAGCATGGCTCGATCTGGGAACAGCGAGACACTGCCGCCATGGCTGATTATCTACAGCACGCACGTCACATTGTTGCCTGTTCAAAAGCCTGCCAACGCATGATTCAGCTGCGCTGGGCTCCGGAAACGCCCGTCAGCGTCTGCACAAATCCACTATCAATCGCACGACCCGACGAGACCAAGCGGCGCTCACGCTTCAGGTCAGATCGACCGAAGAGCCATCTCACGCTGGGATGGCTGGGCCGCATAGTCCTCCGGAAAGGCGTCTTTCTCGCAATCGAGGCTGTTCACAAGCTCCGTCAATCAGGGTACGACGTGCGCTTTAAGATCGGGGGAACGGGACCCGCCGAGGGCTTCCTGGGCCAGCAAATTCGCCGGCTCGGCCTAGCGAACGAAGTGCAGCTACTGGGCCCCGTTTCGGACCTGTCAGAGTTCTTCTCTGACGTGGATGCATTCATCTACCCATCGCTGTACGAGGCCTTCGGCCTCTCCTGTCTGGAAGCCGCCGCCTTCGGGATTCCTTCGATCGTCACGGATGTCGACGGCTTGCCCGAAGCTGTCCGTCATGGAGAAACGGGCGTGTGCATCGCGCCGACGCTCGAGACGGCGGCAACGGAAGGCCTGCTCGGCTCAATTCCCCGCGTACCGGAGTTTGTCTATGACCCGTCCACGGACGCCCTCCGAGCGCCGAAGTGGCCGGCACCGGACGCACTGGCGAACGCGATTGCAGCGCTTTTGGACGACAGCACAGGCTATCAGGCTATGGCGACCCGCTGTGCACAGCAGTTCGATGAGCGATTCAGCATGGAACACTATGCCGCCCAAATGTCCCGACTCGTGGAAGGAATCATTCGCTAGGGGTACCGGCACGTCACACACAGAGCGGGACGCCCAACGGCGCACACACGACGGCAGTGTCCGTGGCATGGGCCACGTCATCGCGCGCGGTTAGTGGTGTGTCCGGTCACGTCCACGGTACTCCACGAACTGCCCCAGACGATGGAAGTACGTCTCGCTGCGATAGATGCGCTTGGTCGTCGACCCAAGCCAGCAGGCATACCTCCATCGCAGCCAGGCCCAGGCAAGGGATCGAAGCACGCTCCACGGCACGTTGAACAAGCGGTGGCCATTGGCCGGAGAGATATATGCGTTCCCCCGCCCGAGTCGGAACGCCCGTTTATTCAGCCATTCCGGTTGAAGCTGCTCCGACCTTACGACATGGCCAACCTTGGCCTTAGCGACATACCACGTTGACTCGCCGGCGCGCCGCAAACGCTGAAGCAGTTCCGTCTCTCCGCCGCAGATGTAGTTCTCGCGACCATCCGGTCCGACCGATTCGTCAAAACGCAGCCCGGACATCGCGCGCAATGCAAAGCTGGGCCCAAATGGCTCACGCTCTACCTGCCCGTCGTTCTCGCCACAGTCGAATCGAGCAAATGCGGCATCCGCAAACCGATAGGAGTGGTCCGTGATCCAGCTTGGTGATCCCGGAGGGAACTGGGGCAATATGCGGCCCGCAAACACACTGAAATCCCTGTGCTCCTGTGCTGCGCGCGTAAACTCGGCCAACCACTGTGGATCGACCAGCACGTCGTCGTCCGTGAAGACGTGTAGATCAGCCACCGCGTGATCCAGCAGCACATTGAGCGCTGCGTTTTTACCGGGTTTTTCGACAACAACCGAATGCAAAGGCAGGCGTTGACGGAATGTCTCGAGAACTGACTGCGTTTCGTCAGTACTGCCGTTATCCGCAATCCATAGCACCCAGTTCAGCCCCGCGGTCTCCATCGCGCACAGGGATTCAAGCGTCCGCCGCAGCATCCGGCTCCGGTCTCGAGTGGCGATTAGCACCGCCACCTTCACCGACGGATACCGTTGTTGCTGCGAAGCCATCCTAGAATCGAGCGCTTTGTGGGTGTGCGGCAGTATTCGCCAGCGCGAATTGTTATCCAGAGCATTTTGACACTTGTCGCCATATTCATCCTGTATTTTAAAAGGGATTAGTGCTCACACTGCAAAGCTGCACGCAGGAACTCCCGATTAAAGTCGACCGGCCTTCGTGGCTTGCGCCGCTGTTGCTAGCGCGCGCCCGCAGTGAGCGTGGTGCAAAATACGGTTCACGCTCATGCAAGCGTCATGCTTGATGTGTACGGACCGCCTCAACCTCCGATAGGCAGCGGCGATGGCTTTAAGTTTCTTGATCATTCTTCTGTGTCTTGGATTAGGCACCCTCATCCACGCCCGTAGCCGGAGCATCAAGCGCGAGATTCGCCGGGCGACAGCGACCACGACGGCCGAGGTTCGCCAGCTTTATTCCTGGGTTTCGCTTGTTAACGTTCTTCAACCTCGCTTGGTCTTGCCAGAACCGGGCCGGTGGGCGGCCAGCGCAGATCTGCTGGCAACACTCCACTCACTGGTTGTGCGTGAGCGTCCACATAGAGTTGTCGAGCTGGGGGGCGGACTCACCACATTGGTCACGGCCTACGCGCTCGAACGATGCGGCTTGAACAGCGAGATCGTGTCGATTGACCACGACCTTCATTTTCAAGCCCTGACGAAGCAGCAAGCTGGAGAGCATCAACAGGCATCCCGCGTGCGGTTCGTGCATGCACCGCTAGAAGCGGTCGGTGGTTGGTGCTGGTATACGATGAACCCGCTAGCCGATATCGCTGATATTGACTTGCTGGTGGTCGACGGCCCCCCTTGGGGGCTTGATGGATCCACTAGGGCTCCAGCGGAGCAGTTATTCGAACGACTCAGCAACGGCGCATGGATACTCGTCGATGACGCCAATCGCGACGCCGAACAATCCATGATCGATGCGTGGTGCCGGCGCTACCCGTTGTTGCAGCATGTACCGCTCCCAGACCACCAGAAGGGCGCTTGCTTGCTGCGATGGAGAGCGTCTTGACTGTGCCGGCACCTCCACCAAAATCGCGCCAAGCGTCTGTCAGGCGGGCTCGACGCGGTTTGGTCCGGATGAACCCTGCATGGGTCCCGGACGGTGCTGTATTCCGCATCTGCTGCAAGGCCATCGGCAACCCGGCGCGTTCGATGCGTTCTGCGAGCCCGGGGCGCAAATGAACCTAGGCAGGCGCGAGGTGGAGCCTCCGGACTCGTTCCTTAGGCGTATCCAGCACATCGCGCGAGTGCGGCCCGAGGCTGCAGCCATTGAGTCTCCCGGACTGCGGATGAGCTTTGCCGAACTGCTGGCCGAAGTCCAGCGTGTCCAGGAGCGGTTGCAGTCTGCGGGGATTCAAACAACGGCAATGGTTGGTATCGCGACCGAGAACGAAATCGAGCATCTGATCCAGACCATTGCACTGCTGGCGATCCAGGCAAACCAGTTCACTTTGGCACCCTTCGACGCGCCCGCTGCGCGCTCCAAACTCGAGCGTTTTTTGGGCGCCACACATCGGCTTCAGTCTAATCAGGTAATCGAACTTCCCCAGGCCCCGGCCGCCCACGAGCGGCGGTGTTCGGGCCGGCTCCACCTCGCGACCTCGGGCACCAGTGGCGGCGCGAAACTCGTGGCGCTGAATGAGCAGGCACTGATTTCGCAAGCGCCACGACACGTCGAAACAGCGGACCAGCGCTTCGCCTGTCTAGCCCCGATCCAGCACAATTTCGCCAAGCGGCACCGACTGTACTGCGTGGCACAGGGCGCGGTGAACCTGTTCTTTGGAGGCCGAAACCCCGGCCAATGTGTCAGCGAGTGCGAACAGTTGGGAGCCACCGTCCTACACCTCTCCGCTCTCCAAGCGCGCCAATTACTGTCGACCCCGGGGTCTCCCTACTTTCGCCGGATTCGATTAAAGATCGGAGGCTCCCATGTCCCGCTCAGCCTTCGCCAGCGCATTCAGCAGGAACTGACCGCAGATCTGTGGACAGGCTATGGCACGACCGAGACGGGCGCCATTGCTTTCGCCAAGCGGGACGACCATGACGAGCTGGAGTGCGTTGGACCGCCTCTGCCTGGTCTGACCGTGAGCATCCGGGATCAGGATGGCGCAGTTCTGCCAGCTGGCGAACGCGGCGAGATCACCGTGCGCAGTGATGGTCTTTTTCTGGGCTACGTCAGCGAGTCCCGCGAGCTGCAGCCATCAGCAGTGGACGGTTGCTTCGCGACGGGAGACGTCGGCTTTATCGATCACCGCGGCAGGCTGATCGTCTGTGGACGGCAAGATGACATGTTTGTCTTTAACAGCATGAACATCTACCCGCAGGAGATCGAATCCTGCATCAGGAATCACGCTGCGGTGCGGGATGCTGCGGTTATCCCGAAGCCGTCTCCAGTTCACGGGGACATTCCGGTCACTCTAATCGAGGTAGAACCCGGCAGCGCCTTCGATGCCGGCGAGCTGCGTCGCTGGGTACAACAACAGGTCGGAATCCGGTGTCCTCGCCAGTTTTTCGTGGTCGACCAGTTGCCCAGACACCCGTCCGGAAAACTGGACCGCACGACCGCACGCGCCCTGTACGAGCAGACCAGCACCCATGACTGACGCGGCGATCCGGCAAACCATCGTCGATGCGTTGCACTTCGCCAACGCGCTGGAAGGCCAATCAGATCGAACGCTCAAGGCGTTCATCGAGAGCAAGCTCGATCTCGCGCTGCAAGACCTGGACCTGAACAGCCTCGCCACGATGGAACTGCTGATTGCCCTCGAATTGGAGCATTCCGTCACCATCACGCCCGAGGACCTACCGGGCTTCGCCAGCTTGGGCGAACTGGCCGCGTACATCGCGAACCCGTCATCCTCAGACCCGCAGCCGTCCCTCGCAGTCCGGACTGCCGAGGCCAGTACTCAATCGCCCCATATCGTTCGTCTCTATCGCAGAGTGCTGCCACGCTGCCGCACAACCAATCAGGTCAACCAATTGCATGTGGCGCTTGAAAACAGGATGACGCCTGTCGAGTTCCGATACCTGCACCGGTGCGTAGCTGACGCGGACAATGGCGATGAGGACCATGAATCCGAGTACCCGCCGACCACGCGACAATGGCTGGATCGGCTCAAGCAACTCGCCGTGGATCTGCCTATGGATGAGCCCGAACCGTTCACAGGAAAACGCGCTCACACCGGTGCGCGTCACTACTGCGGGCCAGGCAATCAGGCGGACAAGACCCTGCTGATCTGCTTCACCACCCGTGCGCAACGGATGATGATGCCGCTGCCGATCTTTCTTCAGACCATCGATGCCACGCGCTTTGACGTATTGATCATCGCGGACCTGGCCCGCGACAGTTTCGTGTCCGGTGTTCCGGGTCTGGCGCCGTCACTGGATGCACTGCTCGGCTGGCTCGCAACGCTAGACAGTCTGGGGAACTACCGTTCGATCCGAACGGTAGGCTGCAGCGGCGGCGGTTATGTGGCCATTCGCGCCGCGCAGGCACTCGATGCGGAACGAGGTATCAGCATTGCCGGTCGCTTCGAGAAGGCGCAGCACCTCCGGCGCTGGAGAAAGCTTCGCCGATTGCGGCATCGGCGAGCGCCAGGCAGCGCCCGGCTCGTATTCATCTATGCGGATGACAACCCGCCGGACCGCCAATTTTCGGCCGCCGTGCCGCGAGTCACGGGCGGGGGACGGTCGGCCTCTGGCTTCCCC
>OEIO01000119.1_pt1 | contig 11375 bp, 8 predicted proteins | sample 1539121 | NCBI WGS metagenome assembly OEIO01 (sample SAMEA98136418, study PRJEB22522) | marine metagenome | biome: marine biome; feature: marine water body; material: sea ice | place: Arctic Ocean | collected 21-Sep-2015 | depth 1.1 m
GCTGGCTGTCATCCTCGATGGCGGTCGGGCTCGCCAAGGAACACGGCGCGCGCCTGCATGTGCTGCACCTGACCACCGCGCGCGAGATGGAGCTGTTCGATCGCGGGCCGGTGGAATCCAAGCGCATCACCGCCGAAGCCTGCGTCCATCATCTGTGGTTCTCGGACGCCGACTACCCGGCGCTGGGCAACCTGATCAAGTGCAACCCGGCGATCAAGTCCGGCACCGACCGCGCCGCGCTGCGCCAAGCCCTGCTGGACGATCGCCTGGACGTGATCGCCACCGACCACGCACCGCATACGCGGGAAGAAAAGGCACAGCCGTACCCCAAGGCGCCTGCGGGGTTGCCGCTGGTGCAGACCTCGCTGGTCTCGCTGCTGGATCACGTGAACGCCGGCTGGCTACCGCTGACGACCATGGTCCACAAGGCCTGCCACGCACCGGCGCTTTGCTACGGCGTGCAGGAGCGTGGCTATCTACGCGAGGGCTACTACGCCGACCTGACCCTGGCGAATCCCGACGCGACGACGACAGTCACTCCGGAATCCATCCTGTACCACTGCGGCTGGTCGCCGTACACGGGCACGACATTCCGCGGGCGCATCGACTCGACCTGGGTGAACGGAGCGCTGGCGTTTGACGGCCAGACCGTGATCCGCCCGGATGGCGGACAGCGGCTACGGTTCGCCGCTGCCTGATCGCGGGCGCCGGGTCAGCCGGTGCGCCGCCAGCGCACGCCATCGGCGCTGTCTTCGATCACGATGCCCCGTTCGGTGAGCTGATCGCGAATGCGGTCTGCCTCGCCGTAATCCTTGCGGGCTCGAGCAGCCTGGCGCTCGGCCACCAGCGCGTCGATCTCGTCCGCCTCGCCGTCTTCGCCGGCGCCAAACCAGGCGGCCGGATCGGTCTGGAACAGGCCCAGCAGCTCACCGCAAGCCAGTAGTTGCCCCTTGATCGCGCCCTTGTCCTTGTCCGATTCGGCCTTGTTCGCCGCACGAACCAGTTCTGCCACCTCGGCCAAGGCACGCGGGGTGTTCAGATCATCTTCCAGCGCGTCCATGAACTCGACGGTGGGTTCGAAGTCGGTGGCTTCGATGTCCGACAGGCTCGCCAGCGCACGGTAGACACGATCCAGCGTGGACCGGGCCTGGGCCAGCACATCGTCGGTCCAGTCCAGCGGCTGACGATAGTGGGCCGACAGCAAGACATAACGGGCGACCTCGCCCGGCACCTGAGCCAGCACGTCACGAATCCGCACGACGTTGCCAACCGACTTCGCCATCTTCTGGCCATCAAGATTCAGCAGACCGTTGTGCATCCAGTAGCGGGCGTATTCCTTGCCGCCATGCCAGCACACCGATTGTGCGATTTCGTTTTCATGATGAGGGAACTGCAAGTCCATGCCGCCAGCGTGGATATCGATGGTCTCGCCCAGGTGGCAGGACGCCATGGCCGAGCACTCGATATGCCAGCCGGGGCGGCCACGGCCCCAGGGACTATTCCAGCCGGGCTGCTCGTCGGTGGACGGCTTCCACAACACGAAATCCGCCGGGTCCCGCTTATAGGGCGCGATCTCGACCCTGGCACCCGCGATCATTTCGCGGCGATCCCGGCCGGACAGGCGGCCGTACTCCGGGTAGCTGCTCACATCGAACAGCACATGGCCCTCTGCCTCGTAGGCATGGCCGCTGCGGATGAGATCCCGGATCGCGCCAATGATGTCATCGACATGTTCGGTGACGCGCGGCGTGCGATCGGCGGGCCGGACACCCAGCGCGGCGAGGTCGTCCAGATACGCCTGTTCGTACTGCGATGTGATCACGCCGATCTCGACACCGGCCTCGGCGGCGGCAGCGTTGATCTTGTCGTCGATATCAGTGATGTTGCGGACAAAGGTCACGCGCTTGTAGAGCACCCGCAACAGCCGCGCGAGCACATCGAACACCACGGCTGGACGCGCGTTGCCGATGTGCGCGTAGCTGTACACCGTGGGCCCGCAGACATAGATCGTGACGTGCTCGGGATTCAGCGGCTCGAACGGCTCTTTCTGCCGCGTGAGCGAATTGTGGATCTGCATGACCTTATGAAATTACGGGGTTTGCGGCTCGCGATTGTAACCACTTGGGCCTTGAATACCCGTCCTATGACATAATTATTGGTTCGTAACCCACTACTTGGTTACGCATATCAGCGGGGGCCGATGCCGCCCTTCCCGCCCTGCGGAGAATCTTGATGGATGCCAGTGCTACTCCTGCCAACGTGGCAGTTGAGACCAAGAACGACGCCATTGCGCGTCCGACACGCGAAGAAGCCGAAGCTGCGGTTCGCACCCTGATTGCCTGGACCGGCGATGATCCAACGCGTGAGGGGCTGCTCGATACGCCCGGCCGCGTGGTTCGCGCCTACGAAGAATTCTACGCCGGGTACAAGGAAGACCCGCGCGAAATCCTGTCGCGCACCTTCGAAGAGGTCGACGGCTATGACGACATGGTCATGCTCCGCGACATTCGCCTCGAATCGCATTGCGAACACCACATGGTGCCGATCATCGGCCGTGTGCACATTGCCTACCTGCCGGTGAACCGGGTCGTGGGCATTAGCAAGCTGGCCCGCGTCATCGAAATCTACGCCCGCCGCCTGCAGACGCAAGAGACGATGACGGCACAGATCTCCAACGTGCTGGAAGAGGTGCTCAAGCCGGCCGGCGTCGCCGTGCTGGTCGATGCCGCCCACCAGTGCATGACCACGCGCGGCATCCGTAAGCCAGGCGTGTTCACGATCACCTCGCGCTTCACCGGCCGCTTCAAGGAAGACTCGCGCCTGCATGATCGCTTCATGCAGATGATCCGCCCTACTCCGAACGACATGTAAAGCGACGCATGAGCATCGAATTCTCTGAACGCAAGACCATCGAACAGGTCGAGGAAGGCCAGGAACTGGCCCCCAAATTCGACGCGGATGGACTGATCCCCTGCATCACCACCGCGCACGAATCCGGCGAGGTGCTAATGCTCGGCTACATGAACGCTGAAGCACTGCGCAAGACCATCGAGACGGGCGAGGCACATTACTGGAGCCGCTCGCGTCAGGTGTTGTGGCACAAGGGTGCAACCAGCGGCCTAGTCCAGACCGTCACCGAGATCCGCATTGATGATGATCAGGATGCCGTCTGGCTGCGCGTCACGATTCCGGGCGACGCCTCTTGCCACGTTGGCTACCGCTCCTGCTTCTACCGGTCCATCCCGATTGGTCAGGGCAGCGGTGATCTGAAGTTCGAGGAGTCGGAGAAAAGCTTCGACCCGAAAGCCGTATACGGCGACGCGCCGAATCCGACGATTCTCTGATTCGCAGCAGCGACTTTGGTATACGCAACAGGCCGGCATCTGCCGGCCTGTTGCGTTCAGAAACCATATCTTGGTTGTTAGCGCTTGGAGACCGTCACCAACTGCACATGCGCCACGCCGGCATCCCGCAGGATATCCAGCACATCGAGAATCCCGTTGGCTTCCAGATTGGCATCGGCTTTCAGCCGAATCCGATCGGGCGCTTCTTCACCCGATAGCGTTGAAACCAGCCGCTCCATCGTGACGATCTCATCGTCCAGCAGCACATCGCCGTTCTGATCGATCACGATATCCATCCCGACCTCATTGGGGCGGAATGCGGAAACCGACGACGGCGGCAACACATCCAGCCGCTCCGGCACGGCGATCGCGCCCACCAGCATGAAGAAAATCAGCAGCAGGAACACCACGTTGATCAACGGCAGCAGGTGATCATCTGTCAGCGCAACGCGGCGCGTGTGTTCCCATTCCATCATCGGTGGCCGATCTCCTCGCCGTCTCTCAAGTGGTCATCTTAACGAGCTAAAGCGTGCCGCGATATTCGGTCAATGAAAATCGCGGGATGAGACCGATAGCTGACCCAGCCAGTCCGAATGGTCACTGAACTCGCGGGCGATGACATGCAGCACATCCTCCTCGTTCTGCACATGACCGACGATCAGTGGAAGCCGTGCCTGTAGAACTGCACGACGATAGCGCTCCAGCACCTTTGGCCAGATCACCAGATTGATGAGCCCGGACTCATCCTCCAGAGTCATAAAAATCACGCCTGAGGCGGAACCGGGCCGCTGTCGACCGACGACGAGACCGCAAACAGTGACCGGCGTGCCGGTAGCCCTGCTCCTCAACGCATCGGAGGGCGTGACCCCGCAAGCATCCAAGCGGGGGCGCAGCACGGCCAGCGGATGGCGGCCCAGCGTCAGCCGCAGACTGGCGTAGTCCGCAACAATGTCCTCGCCTTCCGTCGGCGTGGCTAGCAATGGAGCGCCTTCGGAAAACCGCGGATGACCCAGTAGGGCCATCGGCGGTTCAACGCCCGCCGCATCCCAGAACGCACGATGGCGATGGCCTGAGAGGGTCTGCAGAGCCCCGGCCGCGGCCAGCACTTCCATCTGCTCACGGCAGATACCGGTCTCACGCATCAGTGCATTCTTCAATCGATCAGGGTCACCATCCTGTTCGGGCAACGCCTCTCGCCAACGGGCGATGCGAGCGCCCAACTCCAGGTCCATACCTTTGATCCGGTCGAACCCCAGCCGAATCGCCGGACTGTCCTCAGCGGTTTTCTCCAGCGTGGACTTCACGTCCGAATTCAGCACATCCACTGACCGCACCTCGACTCCATGCCGGCGAACATCGGCGAGCAGCTGCGCCGGCGCGTAAAATCCCATCGGCAGGCTGTTCAGTAACGCCGCAGTGAATGCCGCTGGGTAATGGCATTTGAGCCAGGCAGAGGCGTAGGCCAGCAATGCGAAACTCGCGGCATGAGACTCTGGAAAACCATAGTCGCCAAACCCTTTGATCTGGTTGAATATTCTCTCCGCGTAGTCCGGCTCATAACCGCGCTCGGCCATCCCGGTCTTGAGCTTGTCTTCGAACGGCTCCAATCCGCCCTTGCGTTTCCAGGCCGCCATTGCCCGCCGTAGCCGATCGGCCTCCTCTGCGCTGAAGCCTGCTGCGACCATCGCGAGCCGCATCACCTGTTCCTGGAAGATCGGCACGCCCAGTGTCCGACACAGCACGTCTTTGACGGCATCGCTAGGATAGGTGACCGGCTCCTTGCCCGCGCGTCGATTGAGATAAGGATGCACCATGTCACCCTGGATCGGACCGGGACGAACGATGGCGACCTGAATCGTCAGGTCATAGAGATTCCGCGGCTTCAGCCGGGGCAACATGCTCATCTGCGCTCGGGACTCGATCTGGAAGACGCCAACGGTATCGGCTCGCCGGATCATCTCGTAGGTCTTGTGGTCATCCCGCGGAATCGTCGCCAGCGTCAGCCGCCGACCTTCCCATCGATGAATGAGATCAAAGCATTTGCGAATGGCCGTAAGCATGCCCAGCGCCAGCACATCGACCTTGAGCATACCCAAGCTTTCCAGGTCATCCTTGTCCCACTGGATCACACTGCGGTTGGCCATGCTTGCCGGTTCAATAGGACACAACGCATGCACGGGCCCCTGGCTGATGACAAAGCCGCCGACATGCTGGGACAGATGCCGAGGAAAACCCAGCAGCTGCTCGACCAGGACCAACAGCCGCCGGACAACGGGCGATTCAGGGTCCAAACCGGTCTCGCGGATGCGTTCGATCAGGGCATCGGGACTGTCCCACCAGGCCAGCGACCGGGACAGGGCGTCGACCTGGTCCAGCGACATGCCCAAAGCCTTGCCGACATCCCGAATGGCTGACTTAGGCCGGTAGGCAATCACCGTCGCGGCCAGCGCGGCCCGGTCGCGACCGTATTTGCGATAGATGTACTGGATCACTTCCTCGCGGCGCTCGTGCTCGAAGTCGACATCGATATCCGGTGGCTCGTTGCGGTCGCGCGACACGAAACGTTCGAACAACAGGGTTTGCTCGACCGGGTTCACCGCTGTAATGCCCAGGCAATAGCAGACGGTAGAATTCGCCGCCGACCCCCTCCCCTGACACAGGATCTGGTGTCGACGAGCCCAGCTCACGATGTCCTCCACGGTCAGGAAGAAAAACTCGTAATCCAGTTCGGCGATCAGACCCAGCTCATGTTCGATGCTGCTGCGCACGCCGTCGGGTACGCCCTGGGGAAAATGGCGCCGGGCGCCCTGCTCCGTCAGTTCGCGCAACCAGGAGGCTGGCGTATGCCCCACTGGAATCAGCTCATGCGGATATTCGTAGCGCAGCTCGGTCAATTTGAAGTGACATCGCCGGGCAATCTCCACGGAGGCGGCCAGCCAGGCGGCCGGATAAAGCCCGCGCAGACTGTCCAGCGGCCGCAAGTGCCGCTCTCCATTCGGGAACAGGGCATAACCCAGTTCGGCAATGGGCCGACCCAAACGAATAGCGGTGAGCGTGTCCTGCAGAGCACGCCGGCCGCGGGCATGCATGTGCACGTCGCCACAGGCCACGATCGGCAAGCCGAACCGCTCACCGCGGACACGCAGCGCATGCTGGTGCTGGATGCGATCGGCGCTGGCGAACAACTCGGCCACCAGCCACAAACGTCCGCCAAACACCTCTGACAGCGCAGCCAGTGCATCATCGTCGCCCTGCACCCAGAGCAATAGACAACCTGCCAACGGTTGCTCGATCAGATCCGCCAGATCCAGCGAATACTGGCCTTTCGGTCGCCGACTCCGCGCCAGTGTAATCAAGCGGCAAAGTCGCCCATAGGCCGTACGATCCGTAGCCAGCAAGACCACTTTCGGCCCCTCGCCCAACGTGAATTCGGCACCGATGATCAGTGACAGGCCGCGGGCCGCGGCACGCTCGTGCGCTCGGACCACACCAGCGACCGAACACTCATCAGTGAGGGCCAGCGCGGTATAACCTTGATCAGCCGCCCGGTCGACCAACTCCTGAGGATGGGATGCACCACGCAGAAAGCTGAAATTGCTCAGGCAATGCAGTTCTGCGTAACCTGATGCCGTGCCGTTCACGCAAAGTACCCGTGCAGCCACCACCCCAGTTGTTGGCGGTCCTGAAACACCCACAGGCGTGTGCCGAAGCGATCACGCATCACGTAGTAGTCACGACTGATGTCACCGCCACCCGCCCGCACTGTGTCCCACCAGCCCTGCTCGATCCGCTCCGGTCCGGTCTCGATGACCAGCGAACCGTTGTAGGTGGGTTGATTCGCTCGTACGACCAGGGGTTGCGGCTGCCGCAGCAGCCACAGGGGCCGCGGGAAGATAGGACATTCGTCGCTGTACTCGATCCGCCCCAGCGGTCCCAACTGCCAGGCCTGTTCCGGCCGATGGTCGGCCCGGCTACCCAGTCCCTGCACAGCCTGTGACCCGAGCCGCGCCTGCCAGCGCTCGACCGTGGCCAGCCAGTCATCGTCACCGGTCGGTTCCAGCCAGTCCTGTGTGCCGGCGGACAACGGCAGGATGCGGGGCGCCTCCAACCTCAGGGCCAGCACCGGATTCGGCAATTCGAACCGGTCCAGGTGTTCTCCCAGCAGCCGGAGCATACGAGGCCCGTCACGTCCCGCCATGGCCAGTCCCACAACCACTGTGCTGATCGGCTGAGACTCATGGATCAGGATCAATCGCAGGCGGTCAACGGCTGCGTCATGTGCACGCAAATAGGCAATCAGTCGCTCAATCAGATGCTCGGCAGCAACCAGCAGCCGCGGGGTGGCGGATTCAGGCAGCGGCAGATCCACTGTGGCTGCAAACCGCTGTGGGAGGGCAAAGCGAGGCACGACCTCAGGGAGCAGGCCTAACGCTTCATCGAGCTGCCGGACAATCGCCTGTCCGTAACGACGAGCCAGGCCGTCGCGTGGCAGGCGTAGCAACTGACCCAGGCTGTGTAACCCAGCCCGTTGCAGACGCCTCTGCCGTGCCGATGGCAGCCCCAAAGCCTGAACAGGCAAAGCGGCAACCGCTTGGCGGGTTTTATCGGCATCTGACGCCATGACTCCCGCTTGCCAAGGCGCCAGCCAGGCCGCTGCTCGGGACGAACAAGCGATGGCGGTCTGCACACGGTGCCCATGTGCGCCCAGCCCTGCGGTAATGGACCGCTGAATTTCACACAGTCCGCCGAACAACTTTTGGCTGCCGCCGACCTCCAGCAACAGCCGACTCGGTGGCACCACCGATACCCAGGATGACCATCCCCCAAGCCATCGGGCCAGGGCTTCCAGACGTAGCAGTTCCGTACCCGGGTCGCACGGCTCCAGGCGAAGCGTGGGGCACAAAGCCTGCGCCGCCGCCTGGCTCATCCCGATTTCGATCCCCCCCTGAGAAGCGGCTGGTGAGGCGGCAGAAACTTCGACTCGCTGACCTACAACCTCGGTGACCACCACTACCTCATCGGGTTCATAACCCTCCAGCACCTCCAGCGGCAGGTCTGGCAGATGGAGACAAAGCCAAAGTTTTCCAGCCGCCGCCGTGGTGGAGATAGGCGATGAGGGCCGGACCGCGGAAGCCGTCTCCGGCTCATGGGACAACCAATCAAGCTGCGCCGGAGAGACCACACTCACAGCTGAACAACCGGACGTTGATGACTTCCACGCGCCTTGAGTACCTGCACACAGGCACCCTGGACCTGGAGCCGCAAGTGCACATTAGGCGCCTGACCATTGGCACGCGCGGGTACAAATAGGATGCAAAGGCTACGACCGGCCGCCGCGGCCAACTGCCAGCGACGTACCGTGGCCAAACCCAGCCGGCCACCCTGCGCACAGGGCCAGGCCAGGACCAGTCCGCAAGCGGCGCTGCGCAGCGCGGTTTCGATAACCCACCACGCATTGCTCCGGTCATCCGGCTGCACCATCAGCAGTTGTTTCAAATCGATGCCGGCCTGCTGCCAGGCTGGCGTGAACGGCACGACTCCAGCGGGCACATCAACCAGCACCACACGCTGCCCGGCACGCGCACAATCGACCATGGTTGGCAAAAACGGATGCAACGGCGGCGGCTGAGATGCCTCCACCACCACCTCAATCACACCAGCAGCCGGCCAGCCGCCACCGGGTAGAACGGCGTCAAGACAGGCAAACCCCGTAGCGCGCACAGACTCCCGATCGGTTCGCACATCCCGCCCGCGCCAAAGACCTGGCGTGGCCTGCAATACATCGCTCAGAGAGGGGGCAGTTGAATCTGACATCGCTTAATACTGTTTATTTTCACAGTATATGGCGAGGCGTTGATGCTGTCCTCTTGTAGAGACCCGCAGTCAAAAGAAAGCCCGCGATACGCGGGCTTTCTTTGCTTGCAGTGACGAGTGCTGTTTAGTGCATGCGCTCGACGATGGTGGCCACGCCCTGCCCCAGCCCGATACACATCGTGGCCAGGCCGATGCTGGCGTTCTTCTCGTGCAGTACATGCGCGAGGTTGCCGGTGATGCGACTACCCGAGCAGCCCAGCGGATGGCCCAGTGCGATGGCGCCTCCGCGAACATTGACGATGTCCTGCTTGTCCAGCAGCTTCAGCTCCTTGAGTACGGCCAAACTCTGCGCGGCAAAGGCCTCGTTGAGTTCGATGTACTCGATGTCGCCGAGATCCATGCCGGCCTTTTTCAGCGCCTGCTGGGTGGCCGGAACCGGACCGCGCCCCATGATCGATGGATCGCATCCAGCCCAGCCCATGCCAAGAATCTTGACCATGGGCTTCAGGCCGAGCGACTTGGCCTTCTCGGCCGACATGACCAGTACGCAGGACGCGCCGTCGGACAAGGCAGAGCTGTTGCCAGCGGTTACGGAGCCACGCGGATCGAAGGCCGGACGCAAACCGCCCAGCGATTCGAGGCTGGCGTCGGCACGGGCGACCTCGTCATTCGTGGTCATGATCAGGTTGCCATCCGGATCATGTGCCCGGATCGGAACGACCTGGCTGTTATTGATGCCAGAGGCTTGCGCCGCCACGGCACGCTGGTGCGAGGTGAGCGCGAACTGATCCTGATCCGTCCGGGAAATGCCGTTGATCTTGCCCAGCAGTTCGGCGGTGAGGCCCATCATGCCGGCGGCCTTGGCCGTATGCAGCGAGATCGCCGGGCTGAAATCCACGCCGTGGTTCATCGGCACATGGCCCATGTGCTCCACACCGCCGCAGAGGTAGACATCGCCCTGACCGGCCAGCACGTTGCTGGCCGCGATGTGGATCGCCGACATGGACGAGCCACACAGACGGTTGACGGTCTGGCCTGGCACGGAATGCGGCAATCCGGCCAGCAGTGACGCGTTGCGGGCAATGTTGAAGCCCTGCTCCAGGGTCTGCTGCACGCAGCCCCAGATCACGTCATCGATGTCTTCGGCCTGGACGGCCTCGTTGCGCTTGAGCACGGCCTTCATGAGTTCGGCCGACAGCTCTTCAGCACGGGTGTTGCGGAACTGACCATTTCTTGATCGGCCCATCGCGCTGCGGACGGCGTCGACAATGACGACTTCGGTCATAACGTTTCTCCAATTCTGAAATTCTTGAGTGGATGCTCAACCGGTCCGGAGCGGGTCATCGAGACCCGGCCCCGGCTCGGTGCATCAGCCGTAGTAGCTTTCGCCCTTGGCGGCCATATCCTTCATGCGGTCAGTGGGCTCGTAGAGCTTGCCGAGATAGGCGTACTTCTCGCAGGCCTTGACCACATTGTCGAGCCCCAGGGTGTCGGCATATTTCAGCGCACCACCGCGGAACGGCGGGAAACCGATGCCCATGATCAGACCCATGTCGGCTTCGGGGGCGGTATCGACGATGCCTTGTTCCAGACAGCGAGCGGTCTCGATGATCATCGGCAGCATGTGACGCTCGATGATTTCCTCGTCGGAATGCTCGCGCGTCTCCTGCACCGCCGGCTTGATGATGTCGTAGGCCTCCGGGTCCTTGACCTTCTTCGGCTTGCCCTTGCGATCCTGCTCGTACTTGTAATAGCCGGAGCCGGACTTCTGCCCCAGGCGACCGGCCTCGACCATCAGATCCAGTGAGGATTTCTGCCCTTCGGTCGGACTCATGCGGTCCGGGTAGCCGGCCGCCAGTACATGCCCAACGTGCTGGCTGGTATCCATGCCCACGACGTCGTTCAGGTACGACGGCCCCATCGGCCAGCCAAAACCTTCCATCAGCTTGTCGATGCGCTGGAAGTCGGCACCTTCGGCGATCAAACCCTCGAAGCCGAAGAAATACGGGAACAGGATGCGATTGACCAAAAAGCCCGGGCAGTTGTTGACCACGATCGGGGTCTTCTTCATCCGCGTCGCCAAAGCCACCGTCGCGGCGATGGCCTCGTCCGAGGTCTTGGAGCCACGGATGACCTCGACCAGCGGCATGCGGTGCACGGGGGTGAAGAAATGCATGCCCAGGAAGTTCTCCGGACGCTTGAGATCAGCGGCCAGAT
>OEIO01000133.1_pt1 | contig 10937 bp, 14 predicted proteins | sample 1539121 | NCBI WGS metagenome assembly OEIO01 (sample SAMEA98136418, study PRJEB22522) | marine metagenome | biome: marine biome; feature: marine water body; material: sea ice | place: Arctic Ocean | collected 21-Sep-2015 | depth 1.1 m
CCCGCCCCTCCTCATCGTTACCGGCCCCCTTGCGACCTCTATGACGGGCGCGGTGGTCGGCCTCATTACCTGAAAACACGACAACAACCGGGGAGGACATATTGAAGCTCTACAACTCGGCCATGCCGGCACCGAATCCACGCCGTGTCCGCGTCTTTGCGGCGGAAAAGGGGATCGACCTCCCGCTCGAGGAAGTCGCGCTCGTGAAGCGGGAACACAAGTCGGAGGAATTCCGTAAAAAGAATTCGCTCGGCCAGACGCCGGTGCTTGAACTCGACGACGGCACAACCATTTCCGAAAGCGTATCGATCTGCCGGTACCTTGAAGAGCTTCATCCGGACAGGCCGCTCTTCGGCCGCAATGCGCTGGAGCGCGCGCAGGTGGACATGTGGCTCCGCCGCGTCGAATTCGTGCTGATGGGCCCCGTCGGCAATTTCTGGCGGCATGCCCATCCCTACACGGCGAAGGTCGTGAAGCAGTTCAACGATTTCGGCGAGTCGAACAGGGAAGGGGCGGAGGCAGCTTTCCGCTGGCTCGACCGCGAACTCGAAGGCCGGACGTTCGTGATGGGGGATTATTTCTCGGCGGCGGACATCACCGCGCTCTGCACGGTCGATTTCGCGGCCTTCGCCGGGCTCGAGATGCCGGAAGGAACGCCGCATCTCCACGCCTGGCACGAGCGCGTTTCGGCGCGGCCCAGTGCCGCTGCTTGAGAAGCATGCCGCCACATGACGTAAGAGGCGGCGTCCGCGGGGTACGGAACGGACGCCGCCAATACGCCCCGCCCGTGCCTGAAGGACCCGGACGGACACATTTCCGATGAACTCTCGACCCATCGGCAAGGCTGATAATGGCGCCGGCAACCTGAACGCAGCCTGAACCGGAAATTGGGCGGTGAATTTGCCGTGAAGCGATTGCGCCTGCCGCCGATGTTAGTAAGCTGCATTTACTATTAACTGTGCCTGCGGCCCTGGGGAGGAACGAATGGCGGGAGAGGAGAAGGGTGAACCGCGCCTGACGGGATGGCAGCTTGTGGCCTACGGCCAGCTCGTCGTGCCGCTCGCCGTCATCGGTCTGCCGGTCGCGGTCTATATCCCGCCTTTCTACTCGAGCACGCTTGGCCTCGACCTTGCCGCCGTCGGCCTCATCCTCATGCTGGCGCGTATCTCCGATGTCATTACCGATCCGTTGATCGGCCGCCTGTCGGATCGAACGCGAACGCGCTTCGGCCGCCGCCGCCCCTGGGTGCTCGCGGGCGTGCCGGTCATGATGGCCTCCGCTCTCATGCTCTTCGTGCCGCCGGGCGAGGTCTCGAATCTCTATCTGCTGACCTGGATCGCTGCGATCTATCTCGGCTACACGCTCATCACCATTCCCTACGGCGCCTGGGGCGCCGAACTCTCGGGCGACTACAGGGAACGCAACCGCATCACGGGCAGCCGTGAGATGTTCCTTCTCGTCGGCCTGTTGATCGCAATTTCCGCACCCATCGCCGGCGCCTACTGGAGCGGTGCGCCTGCCGATGAAGGTGCGGCCGGCCGCGCGGCCGTCGGCGTACTCGGCTGGCTCACGGCGATCATGCTGCCTGTCTGCGCCCTGATCGCCTTTTCCTCGGTGCCGGAGCCGAAGTTCCATGAAACGCAATCGATCCCGTTCCGCCGCGGTCTGCGCGTCGCGATGAAGAACGGTCCTTTCCGCATCGTGCTGTTGAGCTCGATCTTTGGTGCGCTTGCGGGCTCCATAAACATCGGCGTCGTCATCTTCTTCTTCGAGCACGTCGCGGAGATCGGTCAGGCGGGCACAATCCTTATCTTCGTGCTTTTCGTTGCTGGCGTTCTCGGTTCGCCCTTCTGGGTCTGGCTCGGCGGCCGCATCGGCAAGCACAGAGCAATTGCCGTTGCTGGTTTCGCCTCCATGTTCGTCTTCGCTCTCGTGCCGCTCGTGATCTATATGGTGAAACCGTCCGCGCCTGAACTTGTGCTTCCCTGCCTTGTCTTCATCAATATCGTTCAAGGCCTCGCGCTCGGTGCTGCGCCGATCCTCGGACCGTCGATCATGGCGGACGTTGTCGATCTCGACACGATCAAGAGCGGCGAGCAGCGCGCCGCCTTTATGTTCGCTTTCCTGGGCATGGTGCGAAAGACATTCGAAGCGATGGGCGTCGGCATCGCGTTGCCGATCCTCGCCTGGGCGGGCTTCAACGCCCAGTCGCGCGAAAACTCGCCTGAAGCGCTGTTGGCGCTACTCGCGATGTATTGCCTCGTGCCGCTTGTCCTCTGGCTGATCTCGATAGCGATCATCCTGCGCTATCCGATCACGAAGGAGCGGCAGGCTCGCCTGCGCTCGGCTCTCGAGCGCCGGATCGAACGGCGGTCGGAACTTCGCCGCCTGATGGCAGACTAGCAATCTTTCGCGGGACAGCTTGACAGGGCAGTGCGCTGTCCCCATACTTTACCACATGGTTAAGTTTCAAGAACAGGTTCTGGACCGCACATTCGCCGCGCTTGCCGATCCGACGAGGCGCGCGCTTCTCGCCCGTCTCGAAGGCGAGGACAGCGTGTCCGTCAGTGAACTCGCGCGGCCTTTTTCGATGTCGCTGCCCGCCGTGATGAAGCATCTCGATGTGCTGAACGACGCGGGCCTCATCGAGAAGCGAAAGGAAGGCCGCACGGTCTCCTGTTCGCTCAACGCGGAGCCGATGAAGGAAGCGATGGAATGGCTCGACCGCTACAAGCGCTTCTGGGCGGGCAATCTCGACCGCCTCGCGGCAATGCTCGAAGCGGAAGACGCAACAGCAAAGGCTAAACCGCGCGGGGGCACGCCGAGGAAGAAGCCTCGGAAGTAGCCCCCGAGGTAGTGATGTCATCAGGCAGTCAGGGAGAGTGGAATGACTTATGTGGATGGATTTGTCGTCCCGGTGCCAAAGAAGAATATCGACGCATATCGCCGGATGTCGCGCAAGGCAGGCAAGATCTGGATCGAGCACGGCGCGCTCGACTACAAGGAATGCGTCGGCGACGATCTCGACATTGAAGGCGTGCTTTCCTTCATGAAGGGCACGAAAGTGAAGCCCGGCGAGACCGTCGTCTTTGCTTTCATCACCTACAAATCCCGCGCCCATCGCGACCGCGTGAACAGGAAGGTCATGGCCGATCCGCGCATGGACTCACCTCCGGAAGACATGCCCTTCGATCCCAGGCGGATGATGTATGGCGGCTTCAAGGCGATCGTCGACCTTGTCGCCGAACCCGAATAGAGGAGAGATCGAAATGAATGCTCAGAAGATCGTTTCCCGCGAAGAATGGACCGAAGCGCGCAAGGCGCTTCTCGTTCAGGAAAAGGAACTGACGCGCGCCCGTGACCGCCTGGCCGAGGCGCGCCGCGCGCTTCCCTGGGTGAAGCTCGACAAGGATTATGTCTTCGACGGACCCAACGGGAAAGTGAGCCTCGCCGATCTCTTCGATGGTCGCAGCCAGCTCCTCGTCCAGCACGTCATGCTGGCGCCGGGTTCGCAGGACATCTGCACGGGTTGCGCTTTCGGTGCTGATCATGTCGACGCCGCGCGGCAACACTTCGAGAATGCGGACCTCTCCTATGCCGCCGTCTCGCGTGCCGAGCCCGAGCACATCGCCGCCGTCGCGCGCCGCATGGGCTGGAAATTCAACTGGGTCTCGTCGGGCAACAACAGCTTCAACTACGATTTCGGCGTGTCCTTCACGCCGGAGCAACTCGACAACGGCACCGCCGAATACAATTACGCGCCGCTGGATTTCAGGATGGAAGATCTGCACGGCATGAGCGTCTTCGCGAAGAATGATGCGGGCGAAATCTTCCACACCTATTCGACCTACGCCCGCGGCTCGGAAGCCGCCATGTCGGCCTTCGCCTTCCTCGATATGGTGCCGAAGGGCCGCAACGAGGACGGCATCATGAGCTGGGTGCGCCTCCATGACGAATACGAAGGCGGCGGTTCCTCCTGCTGCCACGCGGCCTGAAGCGACGGCACGGAAGATGCTCTGTTGCGTGGCGGGCATAACGGCGGCGCTGGCCGTCCCGGTCTGGTGGAGGCGGCTTCTGGCTTCCTTCGGCCGGACGGGCTTTGCCGCCGTCATGGTGGTTCCGCTTGTTCTTGCTGCGTTCGTGGCGGAGCATCTCACGCATTACGCCTCGCGTGCCGAGGCGAATGAGCGTTCCATTCTCGCCGAGATTGCGGCGGCGCCCCTTTGTACCGGAAGCGGCGATCGAACCTTGCCGGTAACGGCCGCTCAGGACGCGGTGACGCCCATCGCGTCGGCCAGAAGTTCGTAGGAGCGGACGCGGTCCTTCTGGTCGTAGGTGATCGTCAGGATAACGAAATCATCGACGCCATACGCTTCGCCGAGCGCGAGCAGGCGCCCGCGCACCTGTTCCGGCGTACCGGTGAACCCGCGCTGCTCGACCGCGCGCAACATGACGCGGTCCTCCTCCGTATAGGGGTAGTCGAGCGCTTCCTCGATGGAAGGGAAGGGGCCTGCCCGGTTCTGCAGGAGATGCATCACCCAGAGATTGCGCGACGCGGCGATCCGCTTCGCCTCTTCCTCCGTGTCCGCGACGGTGACGGAAACTGCGATGGCCCCTTTCGGCGAAGTCAGTTCCCGCGAGGCGCGGAAGTTCCGCCGGTAGAGCTCCAGAGGTTCCGTGCCCGCGTCCTGATTGATGAAATGCGCGAAGCAATAGGCCATGCCGAACTGCGCTGCGATGAGGGCGCCGTCGCCGCCCGAGCCGAGCATCCAGAGGTCCGGCAGGCCGGGCCCGCGCGGGGAAGCGTGAAGCCCGGTATAGGGATGGTCGGAGGGAAACCCGCCTTCTTCTCCGGCAAGCCCGGTCGAGTCCTCAAGGAATTGTCTCAACAGCTCAACCTGTTGCGGAAAGACGCCGACATCATAGGCCTGCGGGCCCGGCTGAAGCGCCCGCGTCGTCCGCAAGTCTCCGCCGGGCGCCCGGCCCAACCCGAGATCGATGCGTCCGGGATGCAGCGTCTCGAGCACGCGGAAACATTCGGCCACCTTGAGCGGGCTGTAATGCGGCAGCATCACCCCGCCGGAGCCGACGCGAATACGGGTCGTCGCTCCCGCGACAGCTCCGATTAGGACTTCCGGCGCGGAGCCCGCGAAAGACGACGTGTTGTGATGTTCCGCCAGCCAGTACCGGCTGTAGCCGGCTCGCTCGGCGGCTTGCGCCAGCCCGATCGTATTCGCGATTGCTTCCGCAGCCGTGCCGCCCTTGCGGATTGGCGACTGGTCGAGAACGCTCAGAGTGACCATGGAAAATCGTTCCGTCCTTGGCGATGGTGTGACTGCTTGTGACAGAGTGATTGGCGGATTTCTGCCGATTTCGGTGAAGCGATTGTTTCCGAATCGCAGGCTTTAAAAACTCATTAACGGCGAGACTCGCAGTATCTGCCGCGCGAGGAAAGTAGTCATGCAACCCACCGATGAACTGATTGCGGAAGCGAAGGCGACGAAGGCACAGCTTGTCGATCTGTCGGAGTTGTCCGACCCGGTGACCCGGTACATGTTGCGTTACTGGATGGACAGGAAGGGCGACCGGCAGATGCCGTCGCCCGATGAAATGAATTTCGCCGATTTCGCGCGCCATTCGTCCCGGATCACGCTGATCGGGGTGGAGCCCGATTCCCAGCGCTTCACCGTGCGTCTCGCCGGAGAAGAAGTGATCGCAAGTCTCGGATTCAACCCCAAGGGAAGAGACATTCTCTCTTTCAACGAGCAACTGCCCGGGCTCGGTACTCTGCTGCAGGGTTTCTACGCGTGGTTGCTCTCTGAGCGGTGTCCGGCCGCGGTCAAGGGCACGCAGGACATGCTGGACAAGAGCTACAAGAGTTACGAAGCCGTATATCTTCCCTTGTCGAGCGACGGCGAGCGGGTCGATCGCTTCATGGACGTCACGGTCACCTATCTGAAGACCATGAACATTCGCCGCCAGTCGGCGGCGTTGCGTCCGATCGGCCCCTCCGTGGAAAACTGAAGCACATCAGTCTGCGAGCGGCCGTTTCTTCACCCGCTTCACGATGCCCGAAAAATTGAGCAGGATGCGCTCGTCCTCGTCGCTGCCGGTGAAGACCTGACCGCGAAGAAACACCATGCTGCCGGTGTTCTGCACGATCTCACCCCGCGCCTCGACGAATGCGCCGGCGCCCGCCGCGGCGGTGAACTCGGATGAAAAGGATACGGTCACGGCCGGGCCCTCCAGCACATCGCTGCCGATGGCGAAAAGCGCGTAGTCTGCGAAGGTCATCAGCATACCGCCATGCAGGAAGCCGCCGCCATTGCAATGCGTCGGCGTTGCTTCGAAGGCGCAGGTGACGCGTCCGTCTTCGTGCTTCTTGAAAAAGAACGGACCGGCATGATCCTCGAACGGATCGTGGCCCTGCCAGCTCTCGTATCCGGCCAGCCGGCCGCTTAAACTTGTATTCATGGGTAACGCCTGTCTTCAGGTTCCGGTTGCCGCGCTTTTAGCAGGAAGGCGGCCGGTTCAAAAGCTTAGGGATCTTGCTGCCTCTTTCGCTCGTCGCTCCTTAAGCCCTTCGTTACCTTGAGGGAGCAGACTGAACGTCTCTTTTCACAGGAAGTCGAAGCGAAATGAGCATGGCAGCCGGGAAAAGCAGGCGGGTCGAACACAGCGCCCGTCTCGTTGAGCCGGACGAACTTTCCGACCCGGCGTTCGATGAGCTCCTGAACTACTGGGAAGCTCGGCGTCGTGGGCGCAATATCCCGGCGCGCGCCGATATCGACCCCATTCATTTTCCACGTCTGCTTCCCCGCGTCTTCATGGTCCGCGTGGACCGCGCCCCGCTTTCCTTCGTCTACAGTCTTGCTGGCGGCGAGAACGTCGAGGCGCATGGACGGAATTTTACCGGCATGGATGTCCGCGAACTCGACGGCTGGTGGCCCGGCTATGGTTCTTCGTTGCACGAATTCTATTCGCTTGTCGTTCACGGCGGGGTGCCGCTCGCAGCATCCGGAACCATGAGCTTCGTGGATCGTGAGTTTCGCGCCTTCGAGGCGCTCTATCTGCCGCTTGCGGCGCAGGACGGTGACATCGGACATATAATGGGGGTGGCGCTGTACGGGTCGGTAGAAGCGGTCGCTTGAGTTTTCCCGTCGTCACGGATGATCGGCATGCTGTAGACTTCGAGAAAACTTGAAGGCGTCTCGCATGACGGATGAATGCGATCCCAGAATGAACGAAGCCGCCGGCCAGGGGGCGGCCGCATTGATTCGGCTCAAGGATCTGAGCGATCCGGTCGTCCTCTTCATGCTCGACTACTGGAAGAAGAAACGCGGCGAACGGCTTATGCCTTCACCAGACGACATGAATCCGGTCGATTTCGCGCGTTTCATGCCCCACCTCCAGATGATCCAGGTGGACTGGGAGCCCTTCGATCTGACCTATCGTCTGCTCGGCGGGGAAATTTCGGACGTGCATGGTGGCAACTATGCCGGCCGCAAGGTCCGGGACCTAGACGAGGTGAGCGAGGGCTTCGGTTCCATGATGTACGAGCTCTTCCGCATGGTGGCTCTCGACCGGCGGCCTTATGCGGCGGGCGGCACGCTCGCTTCCCTCGGCCGCGGCCACACCCGCTTCCAGGGCGTCTATATGCCGCTTTCCTTCGGCGGCGAAAGGGCTGACCGGATCGTCTGTTGCTCTTCCTACGAGGTGCGAGCGGAACTTGGGCTGTCCGGCGTCTCCGCCACCACGATCTGAAACTGCTTCCAATTTTAGCTTTCGGATTCAATCTCCCTTAGTGAAATCCCGTCAGTGTGACGCAGGTGGAACGCGGTCATGGACCGTGGACGAAACGGGTATGGGCATGACCCTCTTGGCGGAAGACAACAGGCCGGCCGGCTATGACGATGTCCTGGCCGAAGCCGAAACGCATGGAATTGCTTTCCGGCGTTTGAAGGAACTGCAAGAGCCGCTCTGCCGCGAAATGCTCTCCTACTGGAACGAAGTGCGCGGCGATCGCGCCATGCCCCGCCCGGACGAGATCGACCCCGTCCGCTTCGCGCGCCATATGCCCAACCTGCTGATGGTTCAGGTCAACTGGGAACCGTTCGACCTCACATACCGTCTTCTGGGCGGCGATGTCGTCAATGCGCATGGCGCGAATTTCCGGGGCCGCCGCGTACTCGAAAGCCAGTCCCATACCGGCCGCTTCAGCGAAGTCCTCCACAGCTTCTACAAGTTCGTCGCAGAGGAAGAGCGGCCCTATGCCGTCGCCGGCACCATGGAGTATGTTGCCCGCGGGTTCGTCAGCGTCGAGGCGGTCTATCTGCCGCTTTCTCTCGACGGGAAGCGCACGGACCGCATTCTCGGCGCGACCGTCTCGAAAGAGCTTCCTCGCCGCTGAAATTGCCGCTTTCCGGTCCTTTTGACCGGCGGCAAGCCTTGGCCTAAATTCCCGCAGCTTCTGAAAAAAACAGCCGGGAAGATCCATGGCCCTCGACGCCGAAACACGCGACCAGCTCATTTCCTCCGTCCGCCGCTTTGTCGACGAGCGCCTGCGCCCGATCGAGGACAAGGTCTCCGAAACCGATCAGGTGCCGGAAGAAATCGTCGGGGAGATGAAGGAACTCGGCCTTTTCGGTATATCCGTGCCCGTCGAATATGGCGGCCTCGGCCTCACGATGGAGGAGGAGTGCCTCCTCATGTTCGAACTGGGCCGCACCTCGCCCGCCTTCCGCTCCGTCATCGGCACCAATGTCGGCATCGGCAGCCAGGGCATCGTCATGCATGGCCGTCAGGACCAGAAGGAATACTGGCTGCCGAAAATCGCGAGCGGCGAGGTCATCGTGAGCTTCGCGCTGACCGAGCCGGAAGCCGGCTCCGACGCCGCCTCCCTCAAGGCGACGGCGATCAGGGACGGCGACCACTATATCGTCAATGGCACCAAGCGCTACATCACCAACGCCAACAAGGCGCATGCCTTCACGCTGATGGCGCGCACCGACCCGAAGACGCCGGGCGCGAAGGGTGTCTCCGCCTTCGTCGTGCCGCGCGACATTCCGGGCATCCATATCGGCAAGCCGGAGAAGAAGATGGGCCAGCAGGGCGCGCATATCTGCGACGTCGTCTTCGAGGACGCGCGCATCCCCGCCGAGTGCCTGTTGGGCGATGAGGAGGGCAGGGGCTTCGTCACCGCCATGCAGGTGCTGGAGCGCGGCCGGCTTCACATCTCCGCCGTCTGCATCGGCGTCGCCGACCGCCTCGTCGAGGATTCGGTGAAATACGCCGCCGAGCGCAAGCAGTTCGGTGCCCCAATCGGCGACCTTCAGCTTGTGCAGGCGATGCTCGCGGATTCCAAGATGGAGGCCTATGCCGGCCGCTGCATGGTGCTCGATGCTGCCCGCCGCCGCGATGCGGGCGAGAACGTCGCCACCGAAAGCTCCTGCTGCAAGCTTTTCTGCTCCGAAGCCGTCGGCCGCATTGCCGACCGCGCGGTGCAGGTTCACGGCGGCGCGGGCTATGTCGCCGACTATGGCATCGAGCGCTTCTACCGCGACGTCCGCATCTTCCGCATCTACGAAGGCACCAGCCAGGTGCAGCAGGTCATCATCGCTCGCAATCTGTTGAAGGCGGTGAGCTGATCCGTGATTTGTCCCCGCGGCCGCTCCCGCGGCAGAATGGGGCATGACCAAGCTCGATCGTCTCGCCACCGATATCCGCGCCTGCCGAATCTGCGTCGAAAACCCTCGCGGGAAATCCTTGCCGCACGAGCCGCGCCCGGTCCTGCGCGTTTCGCGCACAGCGCGTCTTTGCATTGCCGGGCAGGCTCCCGGCACCCGCGTTCATGCGTCCGGCACGCCCTTTACCGATCCGAGCGGAGACCGGCTTCGCGACTGGATGGGCGTAACGCCGGACGAGTTCTACGACGTCTCGCGCATCGCCATCGTGCCGATGGGCTTCTGCTTTCCCGGTCTCGACGCGAAGGGCGGCGACCTGCCGCCGCGTCGCGAATGTGCCGTAGCATGGCGTCCCGGTCTCTTCGATCTCATGCCGAAGCTCGAAACCATTCTTCTTGTCGGCCAGTATGCGCAAGCATGGCATCTCGGTAAGAGCCGCAAGGAAAGCCTCACAGCGACCGTCGCCGCATGGCGGGAGTATTATCCCCGCTTCCTGCCGCTGCCGCATCCTTCATGGCGCAACAACGCTTGGATAAGAAAGAACCCGTGGTTCGAAAAGGAATTGCTGCCGGTGCTGAAGCGCGATGTCCGCCGCCTGATGGGCTGAGGCTGCGGCATCGCGCCACAGCAAATCCGGTCCCTCTCTTTTGACACCCCTGCCCCCGCTCCGGATACTGCGCAAAAAAAGGGGGCAGGCCTTTGGCCGATCGGCACCGGGATATGCGACACGGAAATACGTCGCGCCGCAGGCGCGCGGCGCCCTCGTTTGCATCGCGCCTTCTTCTCTGCCTCGTTGCGCTGTCGATCCTCTTTCCCGCCCTCGCGGGCAGCCTTGCCGCGCGATCGTTTCAGCCGACGGGCGTCTTCGAAGACCGCATCGTCATCTGTACGGGAAGCGGCCTGAAAGTCATCTTCCTCGACGCAAACGGCGAACCAGTTTCGGGCGGCGAGGAACACCTGGACATTGCGACGGGCCTCTGTGCGCCGGTGGCGACGGCCGCGCTCGCCGAATTCCGGGACGATCTCTTCACCCGATCCCGGCAACCGCGTGTCCTTGATTTCCCGCGTCCCTCCTCCCCCTCTCCCGTGCCGCACTGCACTGCGCATCCTCCGGCCCTCACCACGCCTACGCCTGTCACCGCCTGAGTCGTCTGCCGCCTCTCCGCCTACACAGCTACCCTACCACACTTGTTCCACATCTCTCTCCACGCTCCCCCCACGGTTCTCTCCTCCGTCACCCTCTCCACCACCACT
>OEIO01000136.1_pt1 | contig 10758 bp, 12 predicted proteins | sample 1539121 | NCBI WGS metagenome assembly OEIO01 (sample SAMEA98136418, study PRJEB22522) | marine metagenome | biome: marine biome; feature: marine water body; material: sea ice | place: Arctic Ocean | collected 21-Sep-2015 | depth 1.1 m
CTCGACGAGGACACGGTCGATTTCCGCGAGACCTATGACGGCGAGGACCGCGAGCCGATGGTGCTGCCGGGCGCGTTCCCGCAGTTGCTCGCGAACGGCGCGGCGGGGATCGCGGTCGGCATGGCGACCAGCATTCCACCGCACAATGCGGCGGAGCTTTGCGACGCGGCGCTGCATCTCATCAAATATCCAAATGCGCGGACGGAGAAGCTCGTCAGTTTCGTGCAGGGGCCGGACTTCCCGACGGGCGGCACCATCGTGGAGTCGCGCGAGGCGATCATCGAAGCCTATGAGACGGGCCGCGGCGGCTTCCGTGTGCGTGCGAAATGGGAGCGGGAAGACCTGCCGCGCGGGCTGTGGCAGATCGTCGTCACGGAAATTCCCTACCAGGTGCAGAAGTCGAAGCTGGTCGAGAAGATCGCCGAACTGCTGCAGACCCGGAAACTGCCGTTGCTCGAAGATGTGCGCGACGAGAGCGCGGAGGAAATCCGGCTCGTGCTGGTGCCGAAGTCGAAGATGGTGGAACCGGACCACCTGATGGAGTCGCTGTTCCGCTCGACCGATCTCGAGAACCGCTTTCCGCTGAACCTGAACGTGCTGTCCGCAAGCCAGGTGCCGGGCGTGATGAACCTGCGCGAGGCGCTCAGGGCGTGGCTCGAACACCGCAAGGAAGTGCTGGTCCGGCGTTCGAACTTCCGGCTCGACAAGATCGAGAAGCGGCTGGAAGTCCTCGAAGGCTATCTCAAGGCCTATCTCAATCTCGACGAGGTGATCCGGATCATCCGCGAGGAGGACGAGCCGAAGCCCGCGCTCATCAAACGCTTCAAGCTGACCGACAACCAGGCGGAAGCGATCCTCAACATGCGGCTGCGTTCGTTGCGCAAGCTCGAGGAAATGGAGATCAAGGGCGAGCACAAGGAACTGACCGCCGAGCAGAAGCAGCTCAAGGCGCTGGTCAGATCCGACAACCAGCAATGGGCGCGCGTTGCCGACGAAATCAAGGAAGTGAAGAACACGTGCGGGCCGAAGACGAAGCTCGGCGCGCGGCGGACGCAATTCTCCGATGCGCCGAAGATCGAGTTCGTACCGGTGGAAGCGATGATCGAGAGGGAGCCGATCACGGTCGTCTGTTCGAAGAAGGGCTGGATCCGGACCCTGAAGGGGCACGTGGCGCCGGATACGGAGATCAAGTTCAAGGAAGGCGACGGGCCGCGCTTCATGCTGCATGCCGAGACCACGGACAAGATCCTGCTGTTCGCGACGGATGGGCGCTTCTACACGCTGGAGGCGACGAAGCTGGCGGGCGGGCGCGGAAACGGCGAGCCGGTGCGCCTCATGATCGATCTCGACGAGAGCCGCGACGTGGTGGAGCTTTTCGTGCACCAGCCGGGACGGAAGCTGATCGTCGCCTCGCATGAGGGCAATGGTTTCGTCGTGCCGGAAGACGAGGTGGTCGCGATGCGCCGCGCGGGCAAGCAGGTGCTGAATGTGAGCGGCACGGATGAGGCGATCGCCTGCGCGGTGGTGCAGGGCGATCATGTGGCCGTGATCGGCGACAACCGGAAGCTGCTGATCTTCCCGCTCAAGGAAATGAACGAGATGACGCGCGGCAAGGGCGTGCGCCTGCAGCGCTACAAGGATGGCGGGCTTGGCGACGTGAAGACCTTCACGCTGAAGCAGGGCCTCATCGCCTATGACCGATCGGACCGGGCGCGGACCTTCGAGGGGCTGAAAGAGTGGGTGGGCCAGCGCGCGCAGGCGGGGCGGCTGCCGCCCAAGGGCTTCCCTGTGGGGCACAAGTTCGGCGGCACGTTCGGGGCGGCGTGACGGGCTGAGTTTGCGGCCCTATGGATTGCCGCGTCGCTTCGCTCCTCGCAATGACGGAATTCTAGAGGGATAAACAAACTATCGGCGTCATTGCGAGAAGGCCGAAGGCCGACGAAGCAATCCATAGGGCGTTTGCAGGAAGGCGAGGCCGTATGGATTGCCGCGTCGCGGCTTTGCCGCTCCTCGCAATGACGGTTTATAGGGGTGGGGGATGAAGCGTCCGGCCGTGTACATCGTCGCGAACAAGCGGAACGGGACGATCTATACGGGCGTGACGTCGCATCTTGAGCGGCGCATCTATGAGCACCGTGAAGGGGTGTTGCCGGGCTTTTCCAAGCGTCACGGGTGCAAGATGCTCGTCTGGTACGAGATGCACCAGACGATGGAGTTTGCCATCGGACGCGAGAAGCAGATCAAGGCAGGGTCGAGGCAGAAGAAGGTCGAGCTGATTCAGAGCATGAATCCCGAGTGGCGGGATTTGTATGAGGATCTGGCCTAGGGCGTTATCGGATGTGACTGCGGCAGTATGGATTGCCGCGTCGCTTCGCTCCTCGCAATGACGAGGTTAGGAAATGCCCCAACCCTATCCGCGTCATTGCGAGAAGGCGAAGCCGACGAAGCAATCCATAGGGCGTTTGCGGGAAGGTGAGGCTGTATGGATTGCCGCGTCGCGGCTTTGCCGCTCCTCGCAATGACGGTTTAGGGAGAGGAAAAGCAGCCGGTTCAGTCGATGGTGATCGGCTCGCGGATTTCGTGACCCCAGTATTTCAGGAAGAGGATGTAGTCGCCGGGTTTCACGCGGGACGTATCGAGCGTGAGCGTGTAGTTGCCCGAGATGGTGTGATTGCCCTCGAGCTCGCCGCGGACGGGCACCTCGACGCAGGTTTCCTCGCCGCGCTGCGACTGGACGAAGTTCTGGTCTTCGTCCGTCAGGAACCAGCGGAAGATGTCGCATTGCGAGCCGGTTTCGAGCGCCAGCGGCTCCTCGGTGTTGTTGGCGAGGGTGACGCCGACTTCGAGCGAGAGGGGACGGGCCTCCGTCCATGTGTTCGGCTGAGAGACGCTCGCCGTCAGTTCGACCGGTTCGTTGAGCTGAACGCGGCCAGTGCCGACATAAAAGGCGATGACACCGCCCATCGCGAGGAAGACGAGCGACATGCGGGTGAGATTGCTGCCTGCCTTGCTTGCGGCGTCGCGGGGATTGTTTTCGGACATGGGGTTCACATAGCGCTGAAGAGGAGGCGGGGCAACCATGTCGCCAGCGCCGGGAAGAGGGCGATGACGCCGAGCGCCACGAGCTGCAGGCCGACAAAGGGAACCGCTCCGCGATAGATCCGCATGGTGGTGACGCTCTCGGGCGCGACGCCGCGCAGCTAGCAGAGCGCGAATCCGAAGGGCGGCGGGAGGAGGGGGGTCTGCAGGCGGATCGCCATCATGACGCCGAGCCAGACGGGGTCGACCCCCATCATGAGGAGGATCGGCGCGACGATGGGCACGACGACGAAGATGATCTCGATGAAATCGAGGAAGAAGCCGAGCAGGAACATGATCGCCATGACGGTGACGATGGCGCCGACCGTGCCGCCGGGCATGGAGGTGAGGAATTCCTGCACCGTCTCGTCGCCGCCCAGACCTCGGAAGACGAGGCTGAAGAGCGCCGCGCCGATCAGGATGACGAAGACCATGGACGTGATGCGTGCCGTCGACTGCGAGACTTCGCCGAGCACGCCCGAGCGCCAGAGACGCCACAGCGATGCGCCGAGGCCGATGGCGACGATGGCACAGAGGATGTAGGCGGCGAGGATGGCGATCTGATCGATGCCGGAAATCTCGGTGCGGGCGGTGCGCAGGTCCATGAAGGAGGTGAGAAGAAGGAGCGCAATGAGCGCGGCGGCGGCGCTGCGCACGGCGCGCTTCATGCCGCCCGCGCGCTCGCCCGCCAGCAGGATCGAGCCGATGGCGCCCAATGCGGCGGCTTCCGTGGGCGTCGCGATGCCGCCGAGGATAGAGCCCATGACGGCGACGATGAGGGCGACGGGCGGCACGAGGGCGCGAAGCGTGCGCTTGTAGAGCTCGACTGTGGAGATGTCGTCTTCGACCGGCATGGCGGGCGAAGACTTCGGATCGACGGCGGCGCGGAACACCTGGTAGAGGATGTAGAAGCCGACCAGCATGAGGCCGGGGATGAGCGCGCCCGCGAAGAGATCGCCGACGGAGAGCGTTTCCGGCGAGAAGATGCCCTGTTCGAGCTGAGCCTTCTGGTAGGAGTTCGCCAGCGTGTCGCCCAGCAGCACCAGGACAATGGAGGGCGGGATGATCTGGCCGAGCGTGCCGGCGGCGGCGATGGAGCCGGTCGCGAGCGAGGCGTCGTAACCCCGGCGCAGCATGGTCGGCAGCGCGAGGAGGCCCATGGTGACGACCGTCGCGCCGACGATGCCGGTGGAGGCGGCAAGGAGCGCGCCGACGATCGAGACGGAGAAGCCGAGCCCGCCGCGCAGACGGCCGAAGAGGCGGCCCATGTTCTCAAGCAAGTCCTCGGCGACGCGGGAACGCTCCAGCATGGTGCCCATGAAGACGAAGAGGGGGACGGCGATGAGCACGTCGTTCGTCATGTTGCCGTAGATGCGCTGCGGGAGCGCGGCCATGAAGCCGAAGTCGAAGACGCCGAACGCCATGCCGATGAGGCCGAAGGCGAGGGCGACGCCCGCGAGCGTGAAGGCGACGGGGAAGCCCGTGAGCAGCACCGAGCAGGCGGCAACGAACATCAGAACATCGAGACTATCGCGAAGGTCCATCGGAACGGGCCGCCTTCAGAGGAGGGGCGAGGCTTCTTCCAGCGGCATTTCGGCCCCGGAGAGAACGCGCAGCGCATGAATGAGGGTGGAGAGGCCCTGGAGGGCGAGGAGCACGACGAAGACGAGGATGACGCTCTTCAGGAGGTAGACGCCCTGAATGCCGCTCGTCTCGCGGCTGCCTTCGAGGACCGACCATGAGGCTTCGACGTAAGGGAAGGAGACGTAGAAGATCAGGAAGCAGACGGGCCAGAGCAGGAGGAGCGTGCCGAGGAGATCGACCCAGGCCTTGGCGCGGGGCGACATGGTGCGGTAGAGCACGTCGACACGGACATGGGCGTTGTGGAGCAGCGTATAGCCCGCAACGAGCATGAAGAGGACGCCGTGCATGTAGACGATGGATTCCTGCATCCAGATCGAGCCGATGCCGAAGACGTAGCGCTGGAGCACGACGACGAACTGGACCAGCACCATGAGAATGGCGAGCCAGGAGACGGTGCGGCCCACGCGCTCGTTGAGGGCGTCGATGAGGCCGGCAATGCGGACGAGTGCGGTCATGATTTCGGGATCACGTTCTGGCTGCGTCAGCCGCGGCGCGCCTCCACGAAGCCCTCGTCGCCGATGCGGGTCCATTCGCTGGTGGTGTCGAGGAAGGCGCGGAAGCTCTCATAGACCTTGCCGGTGACGGCGTCTTCCTTCGCGGCGTCCTCGAGCACCTGCTTCGAGGTTTCCTTGAGCGCGGCGACGACGTCGTCGGGGAACCGGCGGACCATGACGCTGTGCTTCTCGATGAGGGTCTTCAGCGCGTCGCCGTTATGGGCGTTGTATTCGGCGAGCGTGTAGTCGTTCTCGGCGGCGCAGGCGGCGCGGACCACGGCCTGCTGCTGCTTCGTGAGCGATTCCCAGACGGCGAGGTTGAAGCCCGCGGCGAGCGACGAGCCCGGCTCGTGGAAGCCCGGCCAGTAGTAGTATTTGGCGAGGCGGTAGAAGCCGAAGGCCATGTCGTTCCAGGGGCCGACCCATTCGGCGGCGTCGATGGTGCCGTTCTGGAGGGCGGGGAAGATGTCGGGACCGGCCAACGTGACGGCGGCCGCGCCGAGACGGCGCATGACCTCGCCGCCGAGGCCCGGCATGCGGATCGAGAGACCCTTGAGGTCGTCGAGCGAGTTGATTTCCTTGCGGTACCAGCCGGGAAGCTGGACGCCGGTGTTCGCGGCCATGAACGGCTTGATGTTGAAGCCCCTGGCGAGATCGTCCCAGAGCTCCTGTCCGCCGCCGTGATAGATCCAGGCGTTGATCTCGGCGGCCGTCATGCCGAAGGGGACGGCGGTGAAGAAGTTGTAGGCCTTGGACTTGCCCTGCCAGTAGTACTCGGCGCCGTGATAGATGTCGGCCGCGCCCGAGGAGACGGTGTCGAAGCATTCGAGCGGGGGGACGAGTTCGTTGGCGGCGAAGACCTTGATCTCGAGCGCGCCGTCGGTCATGTCGCCGATGCGGCTTGCAAGCCGCTCGGCGGAGGTGCCGAGGCCGGGATAATTCTTCGGCCAGGTGGTGACCATCTTCAACTGGCGCTTGCCCTGCGCGATGGCGGGCGCGGGCATGGCGGCGGCGGCGAGGCCGGCGATACCGGCGCCAGCCAGAAACGAGCGGCGTTTCATAGAAAACTCCCCGATCTTTATCCCCAGGGCAGCCGGTTCCGGCCGCCTCGTCCCCGATTGAAGGGGCACAATTCGCGGCCAGTATAGGCGGGCGGGCACAGGGCGCAACGGCGGCGGAGGCCGGTTTCTTCAGGCGGCTGCCGGGCCGGAACGGCCGTTAGCCGACGTAGCCTCGAGGCGAATGCCAAGTGCCTTCAAGACGCCAAGCAGTGTGGTGAGCTTCGGATCGCCCTCGCTGCTGAGGGCCTTGTAGAGAGCCTCGCGCGTTACGCCTGCGTCCTGAGCGACGCGAGACATGCCTCGCGCACGGGCCACGATGCCCAGCGCATTCGCGATATAGGCCGGATCGCCGGTGGCAAAGGCATCCGAAAGAAGCGCGAGCTGGTCTTCTTCGGTGTCGAGATATTGGGCCGCATCGAAAGGAATGGTCTCAATTGCCACGTTCTAAACCTCTTTTGCGAGCCTTCTGGCGCGTTCTATGTCCTTCTTCTGCGTGCTCTTGTCGCCTCCGCATAGAAGAACGATGAGAACGTCGCCCCGGCGGACGAAATAAACCCGATATCCGGGACCGTAGTCGACGCGGAGTTCTCCTATGCCGCCGAAGAATTTCGCATCGCCGAACAGCCCGGATTCGAGACGCGCGATCCGCTGGGCAATGCGTTTGACAGCCTGACGATCCTTCAGGCCGTCAAGCCAATCCCTGAAGAGCAACGTCTGGCGTACTTCCAGCATGTATGTGAACTGTAGTTCACAGTCTTCGGTGCGTCAAGGACTTCGAAAGCGTCCTTGATTGTCCGTATGCAGGCGGCGGCACAAGTTCCACTTCAATAATTGGTGGGCGTACAGGGGCTCGAACCCTGGACCCGCTGATCAAGAGTCAGCTGCCTTACTCGGGGAGTTTGCGCCAGCCTTCGGGGGTGAGCGCCTCGAGGGGGCGGAAGCGGGTCTTGTAGGCCATCTTGCGGGAGCCCTCCACCCAGTAGCCGAGATAGACGTAAGGCAGGCCGAGCGTCCGGGCGCGCTCGATGTGGTCTAGCACCATGAAGGTGCCGAGGCCGCGCACGGTCTCGGCGGGGTCGTAGAAGCTGTAGACCATCGAGAGGCCGTCTTCGAGCGTGTCGGTGAGGGCGCCGGCGACGAGGCGGCCGGGCGTCTCGATGTCGCCGGGCAGGCGGTATTCGAGGACGCGGGTGGCGATGGTCGTGTCCTCGACCATGGCGACATAGTCGAGCTCAGACATGTCGGCCATGCCGCCTTCGGCGTGGCGCTCGTCGAGATAGCGGCGCAGCAGGTCATATTGCTCGGCCGTTGCCGCGGGCGGCGCGAGCGCCGCGCGCAGGTCGGCGTTGCGCGCGAGAACGCGGCGGAAGGTCCGGCCGGGCCGGAAATCGTTCACCGTGACGCGGACGGAGACGCAGGCCTGACAGCCGTCGCAGGCGGGGCGATAGGCGATGTTCTGGCTGCGGCGGAAACCGGCCTGGGTCAGCATGTTGTTGAGGGAGACCGGCTCGTCGCCGAGGAGATGGGTGAAGACCTTCTTCTCGTAGCGGCCGGGCAGGTACGGGCACGGCTGCGGCGACGTGATGTAGAACTGCGGAAATCTGATGCGGGACTGGTCCGTCACTGGCCTTCTCGCGCTGCCTCCGCGCCGGTTGTCTCAGAGGCCATAATACCACGGCGCAAAGAGAGAATAGGCCAGCCAGAGCAGAATGACGAGGGGGGTGCCGGTTCGCACGAAATCCCGGAATTCGTAGTGGCCGGGTCCCATAACCAGCAAATTGGTCTGATAGCCCATCGGCGTGGCGAAGGAGCAGTTGGCGGCGAAGATCACCGCATAGACGAAGATCAGCGGGTCGACGCCGAGCTGCGTTGCCGTGCTGATGGCGATGGGGGTGAAGAGGACGGCGGTGGCGTTGTTGGTCAGCACGTTCGTCATGACGGCGGTGGCGAAGAAGAAGGCCGAGAGGATGATCGGCACGCCGAAGCCGGAGAACATGACGACCGAGGTTTCCGCGATGGCACGGGCGCCGCCGGTGGCTTCAAGCGCGGCGGCGACGCCGAGCATGGCGCCGACCATGAGGAAGATGCGCCTGTCGATGGCGCGGGCGGCCTGACGGACATTGAGGACGCCGGCGGCGATGATCGCACCGGCGGCGGCGACCGAGGCGATTTCGATGGGCACGATGCCGAGAAGGACGGTGGCGACCATGACGCCGAAGATGCCGAGGGCGCGGTGGGCGAGCTTGGGATCGGGCAGTTCGGTCGCCGACCATTCGAGCAGCAGCACGTCGCGGTTGTGACGGAGGTCCTGTACCTGGACGCCCTTGCCGAGCACGAGCAGCACGTCGCCCGCTTCGAGGCGAATGTCGTTCAGCAGGGTACGGATCATGCGGCTGCGGCGCTGGATGCCGAGCACGATGCAGCCGGTCTGGTGACGGAAGGCGATCTGCTCGATGGTCTGGCCGATCATGCGCGAGCCGGGCGCGACGACGGTTTCGGCGAGAACGAGTTCGCCGCCGGGCTTGGCCGGACCGCCATTCGTCTCGACGCCTTCGGCGAAGCGCTCTTCGAGCATGCCTTCGAAGATGCGCGAGCCCGACTTCAGGGCTTCCATGAGCGTCTGGCGCGTGGCGGCGACGATGACGACGTCGCCGGGGATGAGCGTGACATCCTCGAAGGGCGGCAGGATCGGATGTTCGCCGCGCTGGATCATGCGCACGGTCATGTCGCGCAAGGGCGGAAAGAGGCCCGCCTTCGAACTCACGCCGACAAGCGGGTGATCGGCGGTGATTTCGAGCTGCGCGATATATTGCTTGCCGCCGCCGGCATCGGGCCCGGAGAGGTCCATCGCCGCGCCGCCGCGATCCGGCACAAGGTGCGGAACCACCAGTGTCGAATAGAAGAAGCCGATGGAAGCGAGGAAAATACCTGGCACGACGAAATCGAAAATGCCGATCGGCGGGAGATTCGAGGTCATGACGACGCCGGCCGCGAGCAGATTGGTCGATGAGCCGATCAGCGTCGTCATGCCGCCCAGGATCGAGACATAGCTCAGCGTCATCATGACCTTCGGCGCGCGCTGGCCGAAGCGCATGGCGAGCGTGGCAAGCACGGGGATGAACATGACCGCGACGGGCGTGTTGTTCAGAAAGGCGCTGATGACGGCGACGAGCAGGAAGGTGAAGAAGATGGTCGTGCGCGGCCGCGTCGAGCCGAGGTCGGCGACGTAGCGCGCGGCGCCGTCGAGGGCGCCGGTCTGGAACATGCCGTGGCCGACAACGAGGAGCGCGAGCACGGCGATGAGCGCGGGGTTCGCGAAACCGGCGAGCAGCGTCGTCGAGCCGAGAAGGTTCTGTCCGTCTTCGCCGATGACGGGGAAGAAATAGAAGAAGACGAGCAGTGCGACGAGAATGCCGAGGGCAGACAGTTCGAGCGAGAGACGCTCGATGCTGAACAGGATGACCGCGGCCAGGATCAGGCCGTAGGTCACCCACATCTGCCAAGCGTAGACTATCTCCATGCGCGCATCTTTTCCGGTAACGCATCGTGCAGACAAGCATCAATGCGTCGAGTGAAATTCCAAGATTCCTGAAGAGGCCCCGTCTCAGACGTCACTACGGACGAAGACAGTACCGCAAAGATAGTCGTGGAGACAGCGGCGGCGTTCGTTGAAGAACGGAACGAGCAGCACAAGAACGGTTCCGACGGTAACGGTCACATAGAACAGAACCGTCTGGAGCAGGGCCTGAAGATAGCCCGGTCTGTTGCCGTTCCATGCGCGCAGCTCGATGCCCTGCCAGCGCATGCCCGGCGTTGCCGAATAGCGGCCGCCGAGTGTGAAAGTGAAATAGGCAAGGACAAGCAGCGGCGTGAGCGCCGCGCCCGGCCAGAGCAGGCCGAAGGTCAGGATGCCGAGAACGCCGAAAACGACCGAAGCGACGATGAGCAGTACGCAGATCACCAGAAGATCGGCGAGAAAGGCCAGGCAGCGGGCGAGGATGACGCCCTCAAAGGCAGCTTTCGGCCATTGCCAGCTTTCCGAAGCGGAAAGACCGACTTCAGCTACCCTGTTGCTTTCGCTCATGTTTTCCCTGCTCCCGTGAACTCCGCCTGTTTGACATAAGGGGAGCGCGAACGGAAGGCAAGAGCGTAAGAGGTGGCCTCAGGGGCTGAAACCGGGCGGTGTGACGGGGGCTTCGCGCAGCAGCAGGACCGAAAGACGGCGGTTGGCGGCCATGTAGGGGTCTTCGGGGAAAAGCGGCTCGGAGTCCGCCTTGCCGACGACCTGGTAGATGCGATCGTTGGAGAGGCCGGCATTTTCCAGAATGCGCCGCGTCGCGTTCGCCCGGTCGGCGGTGAGCTCCCAGTTGGAGTAACCGGGACGGCCTGCCACGGGGTTCGCATCGGTATGGCCGGAAACTGTCTCTTATACACCTTTCCGATCCCACGAGACCGTCATAGATCTCGTATGCCGCTTTCTG
>OEIO01000137.1_pt1 | contig 10746 bp, 7 predicted proteins | sample 1539121 | NCBI WGS metagenome assembly OEIO01 (sample SAMEA98136418, study PRJEB22522) | marine metagenome | biome: marine biome; feature: marine water body; material: sea ice | place: Arctic Ocean | collected 21-Sep-2015 | depth 1.1 m
TTGTTTTGGAAGCAGGAGGCGGCAGACGAGGTCTAGTACGGTCTCGTGGGCTCGGAGATGTGTATAAGGGACGGGGCGAGTTGCGTGGTGCCCTCACCATCGAACGGCTGGCCGAGGCCGCGGAATTCGGCGAGGCCGATGTGGAATCGGCCCGTGCGCTGGCCGGTGCTATCGGTGAGGTGTGGAGCCGCAAGCGCATCAACGAGCTGGAAGAAGGCCTGATGCTGAGCCTGGCGCGCTACCGGCTGCTGCACGAGCATTTTCCTGGGCTGGTGTTCCTGCTTGATTCCGAATGCCGGATCGTGTCCATGAGCCTGTTCGCCGCACGGCGGCTGGGCGTGAGCTTTTCCGATGTGGCGGGGTACACCTTCGATCAGTTGTGCACCTCGGAATCCGCCGCCCTGCTAACCGGGGCGATTCGCCAATCGCAGGCCGGGGAAACCTCCGAGCCCGTGCAGTACGAAGCCTATTTGCAGGGTCGCAAGGGTCCGCCGCTGCCGGTTGTGCTGTCGATTCGCACCCACGAAATGCCGCAGAGCGATCCGGTGACGCTGATCGCCGCGGAGGATTTGTCGCGGCCGCGCACGGCCGAGCGGCAGTCGCAGCGCCGCGACTGCCTGGATTCCGTCACCGGCCTGCTCAACCGCTGGGAGTTCGAGCGTCAAATTGCCGACAGCTTGATCGAGCTGCCGGACGATGCGACCTGCAGTGTCATCTACCTGAATCTCGATCATTTCAAGGTGATCAACGAATCCACTCACCATGAGGCTGGCGATCGCTATCTGAAACAAATCGGCATTGTGCTGCGCGACGCGCTGGCGGATTCAACGCTGATCAGCCGAATTGGTGCCGATCATTTCGCCATTTACCTGCGCGACCAGAGTGATGCCGAGGTCAAGGCCTGCATGTCGCAGGTGAGCCGGGCGATTCGTTCCTACCGGTTTACGGTGGACCGGCACATCTTCCGCTGCGGCGCCAGCGTCGGCGCCGTCACGGGCTTCGGCCCTGATCTGACCGCCAGCGATCTGCTCGCACGTGCCGAACGGGCCTGCGAACGGGCACGCGAAGCCGGCGAGCCATTCCTCGACTACTGGTCGCCGCACACGCAGACCTCGCCCGAGGACGGCGACAGCGAAGTGGATTGGGTCGCCCGGCTGCACGATGCGCTGCGCTACGGCCGCTTCCGCCTGTTCGCCCAACCAATCGAAGCACTGACCTCCGACCGGGCGCGACACTACGAGATTCTGGTGCGCATGATTGGCGAGGATGGCTCGGTGATACCGCCGGGCAAGTTCCTGCCAGCCGCCGAGCGCTTCGGCCTGTCGGACGAACTCGACCGCTGGGTGTTCAACGAGACCCTCGCCTTTCTTGAAGCACAGGACGCGGATACCACGCGGTGCATGTACTCGGTGAACCTGTCCGGCAAGTCGTTGGCGAACCGCGAGTTCCTGGACAAGGTCGTGGCCACGCTCAAGCGACATCCCCGGCTGGCCCGCCGCTTGTGCTTCGAGATCACCGAAAGCGCGGCCATTGGCCGCTTTGATGTGGCCTCGGCTTTCTTGAGTGAAGTCCACGCCTGCGGCGCCCGGGTGGCGCTGGATGACTTTGGCAGCGGCATGTCGTCGTTTGGCTATCTGAAACAACTGACCATCGACTACCTGAAGATCGACGGCATGTTCATCCGCAACCTGTTGGGCGACCCCAGCAACCAGGCCATCGTGAAGACCATCGTGTCCATGGCCCAGGCCTTCAACGTGGAAACCGTGGCCGAATTTGTCGAGAACCGCGAGGTTGCCGACCGCCTCGCCACCATGGGTGTGGACTATGTCCAGGGCTACGGCATAGGCAAGCCGGAACCGCTGGTGGCGGCGACGAAGTAGGCGGCGCAGTGGCACGCATTGTGCGGTGATGCGGCGAGCCGGCGTGGGGCCGGCCCCCAACCCGCACGGACATCTCAATGCAATACCGCGTCATCACCCTGGCTGCCATCGCGGCCCTGCTCACCGCCTGTGGCGGTCAATCCGAATTCGGCACGCCCCAGAACGACAGCCCCGATGGCGTGGCCCGGCCCACGCTGCCGCCCATTGCCGACATCGCCACCGACCCCGCGGCGGGCGGTGCGCTGGAGCTGACCTCCACTGAGTACGACTTCGGCCGCATCACCGTGGCCGATGAGCAGACCGGGACGACCTACGAAACCGATGTGCACGGGTACATCACCTACCCGACGACCTTCGATACCGCCCTGCCGGTGCTGCTGTTCCAGCATGGCCGTCACCAGACCTGCGAAACCACGCTGGGCCAGCTGCCGGTTCCGGTCGGAGACGACAACTGCCCGGACCTGGCGCCGATCATCACCCCGGCCAACAGCTACCGCGGCTACGACTACCTGGTGCAAAACCTGGCCAGCCACGGCTATGCCGTGATCTCCATCGATACCAACGACATCAACGACAACGACGGCAGCGCGAACGCTGGCGACGCCGGCGCCCTGGCCCGCGCCGAGCTGATCCTGACCCACCTGGATGCGTTTCGGGACATCAACACCAGCGGTGGCAACGGCTTCGATGCCCTGCTCGGGCGCCTGGATTTTGAGCACATTGGCCTGATGGGCCACTCACGTGGCGGCGAAGGCGTGAACAAGACCATCACCCTGAACGCCACCCGCGAGCAGCCGCATACGCTGACCGCCGTATTCTCGCTCGCCCCCACCGACTACAACGCCCTGGATGTCACCGGCGTGACCTGGGCAACGCTGCTGCCCTACTGCGATGGCGATGTCGAAAACCTGATGGGTGCTTTCGCCTTCGACGCGGCTCGCAACCTCGCCCCGGAGGACAGCCACCCGCGCTTCCAGATTCTGGCGATGGGCGCCAACCACAACTATTTCAATACGGTCTGGACCTCCGACGACTGGGAGATCCACGGCACGGCCAACGACAGCCATTGCGGCACCAGCGCCGAGACCAATAAGCGCGATGCGCCCGAGGCCCAGCGCGCGCTGGGCACGTTCTTCATGGCCTCGTTCTTCCGCTACTTCGTGGGCGGCGAAACGGCCTTTGCGGACTACTGGACCGGGCTGGCCGACGTGCCGCCAACCATCTGTCCGGAGGGCGACAGCACCGGCTGTGCACAGCGCTATCTGTTGTCGGCCTGGTCGGGCGCCGACGATCGCATGGTGATCGATACCACGCCGCTGGCCAGTTCGCTGACGACCAACGCTCTGGGTGGTGCAATCACGCTGAACGGCTTTGCCCGGTTCGAGGCCTGCACGACCGAGGCCCGCGACGGCAGCGGCTGCGGCGAGTCCGATCCGACCTTCACAAGCACGGAGCAGCTGCTGTTGCAGTGGACCGCCGCCGCCAGCTACACCACCGAGTTGGGCAATCTGGATGCCAGCGACTATCACGTGCTGACGATCCGCAGTGGTGTGTCGATTGGTGACGAAGCCAATCTCGACGGCCAGGATTTCGTCATCGCGTTGACGGATTCCGCCGGGCGCAGCGCGCGGCTGAATGCGTCGGCCTTCAGCGCTGCCCTGTTCTACCCGCCGGGGGATGCCTTCGATGGCGGCGGGTCGCGCAAGCTAATCCTCAATGATCTGCGCATTCCGCTGACCGCCTTTGGCGGCATCGACTTCGGCCACCTGCAGACCTTGGCGCTGGAGTTCTCCACCACCACCGCTGGCACGGTGCAGATCACCGACCTGCAATTCCAGCGGGTGTCGCCATGAGGGTTTTTCACCCATGGTTGGTCGCCGCGAGCATCGGCCTGCTGGCGGCCTGCGGCGGCACCGAGCAGCTTTCCGACAACGGCGGCGCGCCAGCACCGGTTGCCGGTGAGTTCAAGCTGGTCGAGGCCACGGTGAGCGACGTGCATGCCGCCATGGCCGCCGGCTCGCTGAGCTGCGTGGACCTGGTTCAGGGCTATCTGGACCGGATCACTGCCTACGACCGCCAGGGACCGGAGCTGAACAGCGTGATCGTGGTCAATCCCGATGCGCTCAGTGAGGCCGCGAATCTCGATGCGGCCTACGCGGCAGGCGGCCTGACCGGACCATTGCACTGCGCGCCGGTGCTTTTGAAGGACAACTTTGACGCCGCCGGCCTGGTGACCAGCGCCGGCGCAACCGCGCTGGACAATGCGATGCCCCCGGACGATGCCTTTAGCGTCGCGGGTATTCGCGCCGACGGCGGCATCATTCTGGGCAAGGCGAACATGGACGAGTTCGCCTTCGGCTTCGTCGGCTCCTCGTCCATGGGCGGGCTGGTGCACAACCCCTACGACCCGACGCGCGGTGCTGGCGGCAGTAGTTCCGGCTCCGGCGCCTCAGTGGCCGCCAGCCTGGCCATGTTTGCCACCGGGTCGGATACCGGGGGGTCCATCCGCGTGCCGTCGTCGGTGGGCGGCCTCATCGGCATTCGCCCCAGCCTGCGACTGGTGTCGCAGGACGGCATCCTGCCGCTGGCGCATTTCCAGGATGTGGGCGGACCGATGTGCCGCACGGTACGGGATTGCGCCCTGCTGCTTGATGCCATGGTCGGCTATGACGCCGGCAGCGGATCGGGCCAGTACAACGAGCCGACCACACGCCCCGAAGATGGCGCGACGCTGGTCGCGAGCGCCGACGCCTACGCCGCGCTAACCGATGTGCCGCCCTCGTTCGCGGATGCCCTCGACGACAACGCGCTGCAGGGCGCACGAATCGGTGTCGTACGGGATTTGTTCGGCAGCAATGCAGAGGTGATTGCCGTGGTCGATGCCGCGCTGGCTGCGATGACGGCCGCCGGTGCCACGGTGGAGGACGTGGTCATCGAGGACCTGGCCGACATCACCGGCTATTCCAGCGTGTCGCGCTGGGAGTTTCGCGATCATCTGACCGAGTACCTGATGTCCTGGTCATCGGACGAGGATAGCCACCTGCGCAGCTTCGAGGCCGTGCTGGCCAGCGGTGGCTACGAAAACGACAGCCTGTTTGTGCTCGCGCTCGATGCCCTGAGCGGCACGACGCGTGAGTTCGACCCGACTTATCTGGAAAACGTGCAGGAGCGCGGGCCTTTTGTGCGGGCGCGACTGTTCGCGGCACTGAATCACGAAACCCTGGACGGCACGCCGCTGGGTGCGCCCTACGATGCCCTGGTCTACCCCAGCATCCAGGGCCTGGCCGCCACGGCAGGCTCCAGCCCGTCCACCGGCTCGAACAACCGCCTGAGCCCGTTTTCCGGTTTTCCGGCGATCTCCATGCCGGCCGGCATGGCCGCCACCGAACCGGCGCTGCCGGTGGGCATGGAACTGCTGGGCCGCGAGTTCGATGAAGCCGGGCTGCTGCGTCTGGCCTATGCCTATGAACAGCTTGCCCAGGGCCTCGACGGACTGGGCCGCTCGGCTCCGACGTTCACGCCAGAATTGGAATAGCGGCACCGGCCCCGGTCATGCGGCACAATCCTTTCGGATAACAATGCCGGATCAGAAAACAAGGACTGTGCGCATGACCGAGGGGACAAACCACCACATTCTCCATATCAACCCGACCAACGCGCGGGCGCGCCGCAAGCTCTGCAAGGGCATTCTGCGGACGACCATGAAGCGCGTGCTGGCCCGCAATCCACCCGTCCGGTTTCAGCGGGCCTGGACCAAGGCGATTCTCAAATCGGTGGCCAAGCCGTCATCGGTGACGATAGACACTCGGCAAATCGGCGGGCGGACGGTGCATGTGCTGACCCCCACCGGGGCCGATGACGCCGGCCGCATTCTGTTCCTGCACGGCGGCGCCTATGTCCTGGGCGGCGACGGCGCTTACCTGGGCTACGCGGCCCAGATGGCGCGAGCCACCCGGCGCGTCGTTTGGTTGCCGGACTATCGGCTGGCGCCGGAACATGCCTACCCGGCGGCGGTTGACGACGCACTCGCCAGCTACGACGCCATGATCGCCGAGGGCACGCGAGCGGAGAATATCTGCCTGCTCGGTGACTCGGCGGGCGGCGGGCTATGCGCCTCGACAGCGTTGGCGCTGAAAGCCCGCAGCGGAGGCATGGCCGGTGCGCTGGTGCTGATGTCCCCCTGGACCGACCTGACGATGAGCGGCCAAAGCGTGGAACGCCTGGCCAGGCGCGACCCCATGATCGACCCCGCCTGGGGCCGGGCCAGTCGCTTCGGATATGCCGGCGAACGGCCACTGGACGACCCCATGCTGTCACCCCTATTCGCCCAGCTCGGCGGCCTGCCGCGAACGCTCATCCAGGTAGGCAGCGAAGAAGTGCTGCTTTCGGACAGCCTGCGATTTGCCAATGCCCTGCAGGCCGCGCAGGTGTCGGTGAGCTGCGAGGTGTACGACGACCTCTGGCACGACTTTCAGATGCAGATCGGACTGCTGCCAGATGCTACGCGAGCCGTGGACCGCATCCGCCGGTTTCTCGATCGCGCGGCTTAGATCTACTCAGCCGCGGTGCGGAAGGTCCAGACCAGCGGCTCCATCAGCGCGCGACCGCGGGCATCCTGTGCCCGCGTCGTGATGACGGCGGTGTACTCCGTGGCCGGCTGCAGATCACCGGTGATCTCGATGCCGATGCCGTGGGTGCCGTCGCCCTGATAAAGCGGCCCGAAGCCGGACAGGCGCGCCGGCACGATCTGGCCATCCGGCGCGAACAGCACCAGTCCACCCGGCGCGTTGGCGACACTGGCTCGATCCACCGATCCGGAGATGAATACCCGAACGAAGCGGTCGGCCGAGTAACCGAATGGCACGCCCTGCTCGCCGTTGTCCGGGTGAACGCCAACAATCTGCGGGCCGCGTGCATTGACCACGCCCTGCTGCAACTTGTCCCACAGGTGCAGGTAGTAGCCGGTGATCATCTTGCCAACGTGAATCACCCCACCGGAGCCGGTGAAATAATGGCCGGAGGCCCAGGGCATTTGCTGACGCACGCGGTCGTATTCCACCGCTGAACCGGCCCGCTCGGCCAGCACCAGGGTGCGGGTGAACAACGCCGCGCGCTGGATGGCTTCTTCCGATGCATCGACATCACGGCCCGAGGCCGTGTAAGCCCTCGCCAGCACATCAACGGGCGGAAAGGTCAGATACGGCACATCCGCCCAGAGGTCCTGTTCGCGGATCGCGATCACATCCATCGCGTATTCGATGCTGTTGAGCGACAGCGGATCAAAGCCCTGCTTCAGGGCTTCGAAGGGCGCATCGCCCACCACGGCGCGCAACACGTCGCCAACGCTGACCTCAGCGCCGGGCGGGAAGGCATCCAGGGTGTAGGCCGGCGAGGACTCGGCCTCCTCCCCGCGCTCCCGCACCTGCGGTTCGAACAGGGCATCCCAGACCTCGTCACCCAGGCCATGCGCGGCAATGCCCATGGCGTAGGCGATCATCGCGCCACAGCTGTCATCGAAGCGCAGTTCGGCCAGCGGCGCGAGACCTGTCGCCGTGGTGGTGATGTAGTCCAGCGTGCCACCGAAAACGGGGATATCCAGTGACTCGCCGGCAACGCAGCCGTCGTCGTGCAGCACCTGCATCAACGGATTGACGAAGAACTCCCAATGCGCCGTTTCCGCGACATCCCGATCGCCAGGAAACACCGCGCCGGTGGCGTAGCCGCCATCCGGGTACATGGCCCCGGCCAGCAAGGCAGGACGGTGGGCGGTGAGTATGGCCTTGAGCGGATGCGTGTCCGGCAGATAACGCCTGCCGTACTCGGCCATGAGCGCATGGGTGCTCATGCCCGCCGCAAACGACGGGCCGGGAACCACCATCGCGGTGGCCAGCAGGCACCCGGCAGCGACAAAACGTAACCCGTGCATCAGGACTCTCCCAGACCGGCCGCCTCACGCAGCCGTTGACGTTGTTCGAACAGTGCGCGGGCCGCATCAAGCGGGTCGGCCAGCACGAAATCGACAGTTTCTTCGACCTGCAAGGCGGGCAACTGACCCGTGCAACGCAGTGCGAATCGATATGCCCGAGGCTCTGTCAAATCGAATTGAACCGAGCCCGCGACCGGTTGCTCGCCTGACCAGTCGCCAGAGGCAAGGCAGGCATCGCTGGCTGTTGCGGCCCAGCTCAACTGCAGTGTTGCCGGCGCTTCGTTCTGGCTGGGCACTGCGGTGAAGCTCAGCATGGGCATGGGCACACCGGCGACGGCGACATCTCTGCTCACCGCTCCACCATCGCCTGTACAACGCAATGCGTAGCGCTGATCTGCCTGGGAGATCCGAACCGCCTGCTCGCCCGTGACCGGCCGGCTGCCCTGCCAGTCCTCGCTGCCGGAGGCCTCGCATTCGGTCGCGTCTTCGGCGTTCCAGCTGAGCATCACTTCGCTGCCCAGCACGGCGCTGGATGCCGAACTGACCAGGGTGAGCGTAGGTGCAAGCAGTCCGGTGACCGTGGCCGATGCAGTCGCAGTCCCTTCGGACGAGGTACAGGTCAGCTCATAAACCGCTGGGCCTGCGGCGTCGATGGACAGCTGCTCGGTGCCCGCCAGCGGTCTGCTGCCGGACCAGGCGCCCGCCGCGTCGCAATGGTCGGCATGGCTGCTGGTCCAATCCAGACGTATCGGTTCACCGACCAGACCTTGCGTCGCCGATGCCAGCAGCGTGACTGTGGGCGGTGACGGCTCGACCACCACCGGATCGGCATCTTGTACGGCGGGGGCATCGGTGCCACTACAGGCCGCAAGCATCATCACCCCCGCGACGACCAGGGCACGAGCGAATTCACGACCCCCCATTGATTACGCCCCTCTGACGTGACATCGAACGCGGTCAACCGCCATCAATGTCTGGTGCCTAGCCGCGGAACTCGGCCGGAATGGTCATCTCGTAGGTCGCCCCGCCCGAGCCGGTGCCATCCACGCCGCTGGGACCACGCTGGCTGCTGAAGTACAGCCGCGATCCATCCGCCGTGAAGGCTGGACCGGTGATCCCGGAGCCGCTCTTGTTCACCTGCATTAGCAGCTTCGCCGGTCCCTTCGAGACCATCACGTCCCCGCGCATCCAATCCCCGTCCTCTGCCCCGCGCACCTCGCCCTCTGGCCCCACGGTGACTTCTCCGCCACTCTTGCAGCCCTTCTCCGCCATACGTTATACTCACGCATAGATCAGCTCGATCAGCTGGTTGGCCACGTCGAACGCCCAGACGCGGTTATCGCCCTTGGTCGCGAAGAAGATCACGCCCCGCGTCGGCACCGTGCCGGCATCGGGTATCGCCCGCAGGCCTTCCGGCACTTCGTAGTACCAGATGCCTTCGCCACCGTTGAACTGGGTGCCGTTGGCCGTGCCGCCGACGCCCAGCACGCCGCCGGAGGTGCCGACTTCGGTCCAGGTGACTGCGACCGCTTCGCGCACGTCTTCTGATGCCGGATCGCCGCCATTCTCGAAACCGGTGATGTTGAGCACTTCCAGGGTGCCGTCGGTCAGCCCCATACGAACGGTGCCGTCGGCCAGCGTGGTCAGATCACCCGGATTCGACACGAACCGGTAGAAGCGCTGGTCGCCGCCATCTTCGGTCAGGTACGCGACATGATTAATCGGGTCGATGGCGACAGCTTCATGGGGGAACGCGCCCAGGGCGGGCCGCACGACGGCGTCATCGACCGTGCCGAAGGGATTGCATTCGTAGACCTCGCCGCCGGTGGTTTCCTCGCAGGACAGCCAGGTTCCCCACGGGGTGGCGCCGCCGGCACAGTTGTTCGTCGTGCCATCGAGAATCCGGTAGGCATCGATCAGGTTGCCGTCGGCATCGAAGCGCAGCGCGCCGACCCCGCCCGGCGTGGTCTCGCTGTTAGACACATAAACCCAGCCGCCATCGAGCGGAGACGGAAACACCGCGCCGCCGTCGGGGTTCACATGCCACTCGAATCCGGTGGCATCCGGCTGGCCGCTGAGCGGGTTCAAGCCGTTGCGGGCGACGACCCGCACATCGAATCCCGCCGGCGCGACCATCTCTTCGTCGATACCATCGATGCCGCCGCTGCTCATCGTCTTGGGTTCCACCGGGCCGATGCCCGCCAACGGGCCGGTCGGCAAGGTCAGCTCCGGCCCACCGACAGGCGGCTCGGCAGGCGGCGTCGGATCGCCTCCGACCGGCGTGTCATCCGTCGAACCAAACGACGAGGACCCGCCACAAGCGGTTAGCAAGGCCGGCGAGCCCACGACACCCAGCCCTAAAAACATGCGCTGCAACAGCGTGCGGCGTGACATCGCGAGCAGCGAATGTGCCGGGCTGCCTTGCGCCGCCGTCGTGGTCGACTGACGATGAATGGAGTCTGTTGTGTCGGTCATGGCTGTGTCCTGCTGATCGGTCCGGGCGCGAAACATGCGCAATGGCTTCATAGCCTACTGGGATCAAATTTCCACGCGATGACAACCGCGACCGTTCAACCCACACTCGCGACCGCTTATCCATCTTCGCGGTTTGTGGACCCTTGCGGACGACGGTGATAAACAAGGCGGCACTGGACCGTGTCGCGATCCGCGATGCCGTCCGCCTGGGAGAGAACAGATGAAACGACTGCTCGCCGCGTTGGTGGGATTGCTGGTGGCCGGTATCGGCCTTTACCTGGTGAGTGCTCGCCTGGGATGGCTGGGCAACCCGCCGGGACCCGGCGAGATCACCCGGCCGCGCCTGCCGCAGTCGCCCGTCCTGCCCCGGCCGCCCGCACGCACCGCCCCCCCGGCCGCAGCGCAGCCCGCCTCGACCCTCCCACGCACCTCCGGGCGCTACCACCTCCCCCCCACCTCGCCCCC
>OEIO01000151.1_pt1 | contig 10354 bp, 10 predicted proteins | sample 1539121 | NCBI WGS metagenome assembly OEIO01 (sample SAMEA98136418, study PRJEB22522) | marine metagenome | biome: marine biome; feature: marine water body; material: sea ice | place: Arctic Ocean | collected 21-Sep-2015 | depth 1.1 m
GATCAACAGCCCTTCGAGCGGAATCCCAAATCTCGCGTATCCATCTGTGCTGGTAGCGGTCGGATTCCCCTGCAGGTGGCAAAATTCCAACGATAGGATAGTTAAGATCTAGCGCACCGTACCGAACTCCTAGATCGGCTAACCCACCTTCTGCGAACTGAGTATCATAGCGAATAGAAAACGCTGATTTTTCGGCCACTGCTTTGCTACAAAAGCTTATCGAGCCATGGGGCTTATAAAGCTTTATTTTCTTGCCACTATCGTCGAGACGGGGGATGTCAAAATCAAACCCTAGCTTTTGAAGGCATCTCTCAAAAATCACATCATAGTTGAACGTTACTACATCTACGCTTTCGATTTCGACCTTCGTGTCGAGTCCTTGTAGCCAGCCAAAAACCTCGGCTTCAATCGCAGAATCTAAAAATGTCCCACCCTGAAGTAAGTTGTCGTAATGGACGAACAAGTAGCGTAGGTATGCGACTAACTCTTTGTAGGCTTTGATGTAAATTCCAGGCTGCAAAGATTTCTGATCCGCCATGCAACACGCATTAACAGCGGTAATAACCTTTTCAATTACTTGATATCCAAAATCGCGGTCAACATGAGGGCGGGCTCCTAGCGCCCATAGGTTTGGGCAATGCTCAAAACTTAGGAATCCTGGTGTGTCATCAGCTGGCCATGAGACGTCACTTCCCCGACTAAATAGGTTGCTTAAATCAACACCTTCAACGGCATGGCGGTTCAATAGCGATAACGAAAGCCCATTCCCAGTGATAAGCATTACTCGCATTTCTAATGTGCCGTAGGTTTACGAAGTGCGATCAGCATACTACCAACCCCTTACTTCCAATATGGCAAGACGCTTCAGTGCGGCCCAACGCCCGCCGTGAGGGGCGCTTGTGAAGCGCAGCCCGCAGGGCGTAGCGGAACAAGCGTCCCTCTCGACGGCGTTGTTAGAACACAACACGGACGAGCCGATTATTTTTGATAGCCAAAACAGCTCTGAACATTTTGCACTGCTGCTACGACTAGCGATGTACACGGACCCTAACAATTTGCCGGTACTCAAGCATATGGTCGATGCGGGCATACGGTTTGAAGAGCACACGTTCAAATCGGTGTTTCTCGGCAGCAGACGAACGGGAAGAACCTCAATACGCCTGCTTCGAGTGGTATTTCGATGCTTGCTACTTAAGCCTGGACAGAGGCGACTGTTTTTGATGTTGGACCACCGCCCACGTTGGGCATGCCATTGCCTGTTGGCGGAGCTGACTGAGGGAGCAATGGGCCGATTTAGCCAACTTCGAGTCCGCAGGCTTGGGCCGCTACTGATGGTAACCATGCTCGATAACCAATTGCCTGAAGCGGGCGGGGAGGCGGGTTGATGCGATTAGCCGGCCCGAAACCAGTTGTTTCAGCATTTGCTCGGCGTTTGCCAGCATGGCACCGTCTATGCTGCTTGGGTGGTCACCTTTCAACTCGGAAAGACAAAGGCCACGGTAGACGACGAATTGATCTAGAGATTGCGTGCCTTCCACGATACGCAGCCCGGTGTAATGGCGGCTTTCAATCTCAACAGAGATTTCATGGAATTCGATGTGCTTTTCCATTGGGTTCTAACGCCTATTAGGCGAACTATCCAACATCCAGATATAGATAGAACTATCCACATCTAGATATCCACGCCCGGTTCCATCCATATCTATATATCCCCTGCTCCCGGCCAAGGCGCAGTATTGCCCTGAATCACGCGGCCGGACAAGCCAAGCCTCTGCACGTCTGATTTCGAGATCTCCCACCAGCGCCGCTGCGGGTTCCATCGTCCGCCTGCGTCCCGAGCTTTTCGTTGGAGGTCTTTCTCGTCATAGCCGATTTGTACGGCGCATGTTCCGGCCTGCTGGGGATGGGGTGAGGCATTGTGCTGTATGGATGTTGGTACGGGCGGCATCCAGAAGCGTTCTTCGACGATGAGTTCGATCGTCTTGTAGCGCTTGCCGGCATCTGCATCGTAGACGTAGCGCACCCGCAGCAGCCGATCGCCGTGTTCGGCGAGCAGTTTTTTGGTGCCGGGGTCGCCCGGTCGCAGGGTGAGTCGCGTTTGCATGGATGCTGGGTGCCGGTGTCGGCAAGGGGCTCTCAGTGATTAACGAGAACGCCCTGCTTTTCCGGACATTGGATTTGCACAATGCTGATTCCGGGCACAAAAAAACCGCAGGCGTCGCCACCTGCGGGTTGTTTGTCGATGTTGCAGTTAGTGCTTACACGCGGTGTTACTCGGGGCCCGCCGTTACCACTGCCACGTGCGCCGCATCGATATCGGCGTTGATATACGCCATGCCCAGGGTGTGCAGGTACTCGAGGCGATCGGCCTTCATCAGGTCGATATCCGGCACGTTCAGATTATTCGCCTGGTAGATGCCCGCAAGGTAGGCCATGTACGCCTCGCCTGCGTCATGCAGCAGCAAGGTGGCGGCGCCGACATCCGGTTTGACTTGGGCGTTGAGGCTCTCGGGCAAGGTGGCGGCAAACACCACGGGGTGCTCGTGGCTGCCAAAGCGGCTGCTGCGTTTTTGCACGATCTGCTGCGCCCAGTAGTACGCGAGTTCCTTGCTGGGGGTGAGGTAAACCGGCTCGGTTGTGGCCTGAAAGCTGTTGCCGATGGTCGCCATGGTCTTTTCGGTGGCCGCTTGCATGTCGCGGTCGCCGGAGCGCTTGATGCCGTGCCGGGCAATCGATTCGGCCAATGCGGATGATGTGCCGTGATACCAGGTGTTGCTGGTGGCATAACCATGCTCGCTCAGCAGTGCGTGGCTGTCTTTCAGGTGGTCGGGAGGCAGTGTCGAATCAGGCATGGTGGATGGCACTCCGGGTCATAAAAAAAGGCGGCCCCAGCAGGAACCGCCTTTTCGCTCAAGATGGCCCCGGCGCATCGGGCACCGGGGCTTTCAAGGCTCTCGGATCAGCTGAACTGGTTCGAGGTGTTATTCGCGCCGCCGGCCTTGAGGGCACGGTCGCCTGCGAAGTATTCCTTGTGGTCGTCACCGATGTCGGAGCCCGACATGTTCTGGTGCTTCACACAGGCGATGCCCTGCCGGATTTCCTTGCGCTGCACGCCGGCCACGTAGCCCAGCATGCCCTGGTCGCCAAAGTATTCCTTGGCCAGGTTGTCCACCGACAATGCCGTGGTGTGGTACGTCGGCAGGGTGATCAGGTGATGGAAGATGTTCGCATCACGTGAGCAATCGGCCTGGAAGCTACGCACCTTGTCGTCGGCATCGGCAGCCAGTTCGGAGTCGTCGTACTTGGCGTTCATCAGGTCGGCGCGGTCGTATGCCGACACGTCCTTGCCTGCTTCAACCCAGCGGTCGTAAGCCTGCTGACGGAAATTCAGCGTCCAGTTGAACGACGGGCTGTTGTTGTAGACCAGCTTGGCGTCCGGGATTTCCTCGCGCACGCCGTTCATCATCGCGGTGATGTCGGCAACGCTCGGGGTGGCGGTTTCGATCCAGATCAGATCGGCGCCGGCACGGATGGCCTCAATCGAGTCGAACACGCAACGCTCTGGGCCGGTGCCCGAACGGAACTGGTACAGGCCAGACGGCAGGCGCTTGGGGCGCACCAGCTTGCCATCGCGGCTGATCAGCACATCGCCTGGGGCGGTGTCTTCCGGTGCAATTTCTTCAACGTCGAGGTAGGAGTTGTAGCGGTCGCCCTGGTCGCCCGGCTCGTTGACCACGGCAATTTCCTTGGTCAGGCCAGCGCCCTCGGAGTCGGTGCGCGCAACGATGATGCCGTTGTCGATGCCCAGTTCCAGGAATGCGTAGCGCAGCGCGCGAATCTTGGCGTGGAAGTCGGCGTGCGGCACGGTGACCTTGCCGTCCTGATGACCGCACTGCTTCTCGTCGGCCACCTGGTTTTCGATCTGCAGCGCACAGGCGCCGGCTTCGATCATCTGCTTGGCCATCAGGTAGGTGGCTTCGGCGTTACCAAAGCCAGCATCGATGTCGGCAATGATCGGCACCACGTGGGTTTCGTGGTTGTCGATGGCGTTCTGCACTTCGGCTTCCTTGGCCGAATCGCCGGCTTCGCGCGCTGCATCCAACTCGCGGAACAGCATGCCCAGCTCGCGGGCATCAGCCTGGCGCAGGAAGGTGTAGAGCTCTTTGACCAGCGAAGCGACCGTCGTCTTTTCGTGCATAGACTGGTCAGGCAGCGGGCCAAATTCAGAGCGCAGCGCAGCGACCATCCAGCCCGACAGATACAGGTACTTCTTGTCGGTGCTGCCGAAGTGCTTCTTGATGGAAATCAGCTTCTGCTGGCCCACGAAACCGTGCCAGCAACCCAGCGACTGGGTGTACTTGGTCTTGTCCTTGTCGAACTCGGCCATGTCACGACGCATGATGTCGGCCGTGTACTGGGCGATCTCCAGGCCGGTCTTGAACTTGTTCTGCGCACGCATGCGGGCTGCAGATTCGGCATCGATCTCATCCCAAGAGCTGCCTGCAGCTTCTTTGACGCGCTGCAGTGAGGCGATGTCGTCCTTGTACTGTGTCATATTGAAAACCTGTTGATTGATCAAAAGACAAGAGCCGCAAGTCGTGGTGTTGGTCGCCGGGGCTCCTGAAACGCGGCCGCATTCTAGCGACCCTTGGATAATAATTCTAATAAATGGCTATTATTCTCACTATTCATGCAATGAATAGATGAAGCGCTCGCGAGTTGCACCGAATTGCGTATGCGGTCGCGCAGGCTATCTCAATGATGAACCGGTATGAACCTCAAGCACATTGACCTGAATCTACTGGTGTATCTGGATGTGTTGCTGCAAACCTGCAGCGTCACCCAGGCCGCCGAGAGTATGGGCATCAGCCAGCCGGCCATGAGCAATGGCCTGCGGCGGTTGCGCGAGTTGTTCTCCGACCCGCTGCTGATTCGCACCAAAGACGGCATGGCACCCACCGAGCGCGCAAGGGCCTTGCAGCCACTGGTTCGGAAAATCGTTGCCGATGTCGAACTGGCCGTGGAACCCGACAAGGGCTTCGAGCCCGCAAACGCCGAGCGTGTATTCAGGTTGTCGGTGAGCGATTACAGCGAGTGCACCTTGCTGCCGCCCTTGCTCCGCGCCATGCACAACATCGCGCCAAACATCACGCTCGATATCTTAACGCCCAGCGACGTCAGCCACAGTGACGTAGAGGGTGGCAAGGTCGACCTGGTCATCAATCGTTTTGATGACCTGCCGCAGTCGTTTCACCATCAGACCATCTGGCGCGACAGCTTTTCGTGCATGGTCAGCCGGCACAACCCGATTCGCGACCACTTCGATCTGAGCAGTTATCTGGACGCCAGCCATGTTTGGGTGAGCAAAACCGGCATGGGCATCGGCGTGGGTGTAGAGCCCGGCACCATGCAGCAGCTGGGTTGGGTGGATGATGCCCTCGCCCGCCTGGGCAAGCGGCGCAAGATTCGTGTGTACACCCGTCATTATCAGGCCGCCATGCAGCTGGCCGAACTGGATGACCTGGTGATCACCCTGCCCAGCAAGTCGGCCAAGCTACAGAAAGACAATCCCGATGTGGTGATTCTGCCGCCGCCGTTCGAGATACCCGAAACCGAGCTGAAGATGGCGTGGAGTTCGTTGTTGCAACACAACCCGGCGCACCAATGGCTGCGCGGGCTGATCGCCAGGGTTGCCAGCGAACTGGACTAGCGGAACAAGCCGGCGGGCGATGACGTGAACTCGCGCATGCCGTGATGGCCACTCACGGCAGCAGCTCGTAGGCCGGCAAGGTCAGAAAGTCTGCCAATTCGTCAGCAATGCACAGCCGGTGCATCAGGTCTCGCGCGGCGGTGAAGCGTCCTGATTCGAAACGCGCCTCCCCCACTTCGGCTCTGATGTTTTCCATCTCTTCCGAGAGAAGCTGTTCAAACAGCTCGACGGTGACCTCGCGGCCGTCCTCGAGCTGCCCTTCGGGATGATGAATCCACTGCCAGACCTGCGTGCGTGAGATCTCGGCGGTGGCGGCATCTTCCATCAGGTTGTACAGCGGCACGCAGCCGTTGCCGGAAATCCACGCTTCGATGTACTGCACCGCCACACTGATGTTGTTGCGAAGGCCGACCTCGGTGATCGGACCTTCGGGTTGCCGCAACAAGTCGTCGGTGAAGATGCGCCAGTCCAGCGGCTTGTCGATCTGGTTGGGGGTGGGCATGTGCTCGTCGAACACCGCCCGAGCCACCGGCGCCAGACCCGGATGCGCCACCCAGGTGCCATCGTGGCCGTTGGCGACTTCGCGTTGCTTGTCGGCACGCACCCTGGCAAAGACCTTTTGGTTCGCGGCCTCGTCGTTCTTGACCGGGATGAACGCGGACATGCCACCCATCGCCATCGCGCCGCGCTGGTGGCAGGTCTGGCACAGCAGCTTGGAGTAGCTGTCCATGCAGTGCTGCGCCATGTCGACCACGAAGCGGTCGGCCATCACCCGGCCCGGCTGCAGCTTGAGCGTCTTGATCATGCTGAAGATGTAGTCCCAGCGGCCGCAGTTGAGGCCAACCACATGGTCGCGCAGTTCGTAGAGGATCTCGTCCATCTCGAAGGCTGCGGGCAGCGTCTCGATGAGTACCGTGGCCTTGATGGTGCCGCGGTTGATGCCAAGCTCGTCCTGCGCCGCGTTGAAAATGTCGTTCCAGAGCCGCGCTTCCAGGTGGGATTCGATCTTGGGCAGATAGAAATACGGCCCGGAGCCCTGCGAGAGCAGCGCCTTGGCGTTATGGAAGAAGAACAGCGCGAAATCGACAATGGCGGCCGTGGCCGGGGCGCCGTCGATGCGCAGGTGGCGTTCGACCATGTGCCAGCCGCGGGGCCGCACGATGAGCGTGGCCCGTGATTCGTTCAGGCGGTACGTCTTGTCGCCGCTTGGGTCGGTGTATTCGATGGTGCCGGCGACGGCATCCATCAGGTTGAGCTGACCATGCATCAGGCCAGACCAGGTGGGCGCCTGGCTGTCCTCGAAATCGGCCATGTAACACTGCACCGGCGCGTTCAGGGCGTTGATCACCATCTTGCGATTAACCGGGCCGGTGATCTCCACGCGGCGGTCTCGCAAATCTCGGGGGATGCCGCGGACGCGCCAAGTCGCCCCGCGAATGTGCTGGGTGTCCGGCAGAAACTCGGGTGTTACGCCCCGGTCGAACAGCGCCTGCTTGGCCGAACGTGTGGCCAGACAGGCCCGCACGGTTGGCCTGAACCGGCTGACCAGCTGGCGGGTGAACGCAACAGCCTCTTCCGTCAGGACCCGTTCAAAACCGGGTTCGAACGGGCCGAGAACGTCGACATTGCCTACAGTGGTGACCGTTTCCGTCATGTAAGTCGTGGTTGACCTGAATGCACAGCGGTACTGCCCGGCGGGGGAATTGCGCAGGAGCCCGACAGGGCGCGCATTATAGCGACGGCAGGCACCTAGGGAATCGCGGGTCTGTTCACGCCGCCAGGCGGCTGCCTGAAAACAGGCCGGGCGACATTCTCAGTAGCGTGAGCTTATTTCCGCAGGCTACTGAATTCGCCAGAATTTCCGCTATAGGCGTTTACAGTTCCAGCGCTTCAGCGGCCGTGATGAGGCCGTCGACATCAGCGTAGAGGTAGTCGCCTTCGCGGAACTCCACGCCACCGAACTTCACCGGCAGGCCAAGTTCGCCGATGTTCTGCTTGCGACTCTTGAGCGGGTGGGCCGCCACTGCCTTGACGCCGACCGAGCAGCCTTCGATTTCTTCGCAGTCACGCACGCAACCGTTAACCACCACGCCGGCCCAGTTGTTGTCCTCGGCGAGCTCGGCCAGGTTGCCGCCCAGCAGTGCGCAACGCAGCGACCCACCGCCGTCGACGACCAGCACGCGGCCCTCGCCCGGCTTTTCGAGCTCGCTACGGACGAAGCTGTTGTCCTCAAAACACTTGAGCGTGCGAATCGGGCCGGAGAACGCCAGCACACCGCCGAAATCGGCGAACATCGGCTCGGCGACCTGAATTTTGTCGCTGTGGGCATCGCAAAGATCGGTGACGGCGTAGCTCATTCCATGACTCCGGCTGGTTTGGTTGGACGCGAAGCCGCGATGATGCCCCAGATCGCCAGCGCAACGAAGCCCACCAGCGTCCAACCCGGCAGCGAGAGACCGAGAAAGCTGGCATCGATGATGGCGCAGTTGCCGTCGCCGGCAAGCACCGTTTGGATCACATCCCAGGCCGGCATGATGTCCAGCATGTAGTCCAGCGACGGGCCGCAGGCCGGGACCTGATCCGGCGGAAGGCTTTGCAGCCAGACATGCCGCCCGGCGATGGCAATCCCCATCCCCGCGGCGATGATCGACAGCCCCGCATAAACCCAGCGTCCGAAACCGCGCGGACCGTGCAGCGCCGCCACCAGCATCACCACGCCGACGCCGACCATCGCCACACGCTGGAAGATGCACATCGGGCATGGCTCCATTTCGAAGGCGTACTGCAGCACCAGCGCAAAGCCCAACGCGCCAAACGCAATCAGCGCACCCGCCGCCATCATCGGACGGAACGTCATCAACATCGGCAACTCCCCTTCTCTGCGGTGGTCAGTGTTTGAGGACCACGTTCGTATCTGTTTGCATGGGATTGACACCCTGCTCGTATGCGCCTGCATGGAGGCACGTCATGAAGACCACCATTGTCCCAAAATGTTTGCTCGGAGGCGCGATTGCACTGTCGCTCGCCGCCTGTGGTGACAGCGATGGCGGCAACGGCAGTTCACCGCCGGATGCGTCCATCGTGGTTGCGACGAACGCGGCGGATGCCTCCGCCTCACTGGATGTTTACTCCCCGGATCTCGATACCCTGGCCAGCCAGTTCAACTCCGGCAGCAACGAAGGCATCGCCTTCGATGAAACCGGCACGCTTTATCAGGCTGGCGACAGCGGCGACTTCACCGGGCTGCGCGTGTTCGCAAACTTCGCTTCACGGGCCGATGGCAGCGAGTTCGTGACCGGATTCGACCGTCAGCTGGACGGCTCTGCCGCGCTGGCCGGCGGCTTCGCCGGCAAGGGCATCGTGGTCATCGATGCGCTCGGCCGCGTGGTGGTGGCGGATAATGCCGCCGCCGACATCAAGGTGTTTTCCAGCACCGCTGGCGACGGCGCCGCGCCGCTGAACACCATCGCCACCGCGGCGGCGCCCTGGGATATCGCCTACGACGAATCCAGCGATCGGCTTTATGCCGCGCTGACCAACGGCACGGTCGAGATCTTCGATGATTTCTCCACCGATCTGAATGCCGTGGCGGATCGCAGCATCTTTCCCGCGGATGGGGATGGCGCGCAGTTGTCTGTCAACCTGCACGGCATCGCAATCCTGGACAATCAACTGGTCGTCACCGATGTCGGCGATGCCGCGGTGGCCGACGACGGGCAGATCTTCACGCTCACCGACGACGGAACGGTGGCCGGCGGCATCAGCGCCGATGCACGTATCGGCGGGCCGCGCACGCGCCTGGGCAATCCGGTGGATGTCGTGCTGGTCGGCAACACGGCCGTTGTTGCCGAAAAAGCCAACGGACTGGTCCTGAGCTTCCGGGGCGTCACGTCGGCCTCCGGCGACATTGATCCCGACTATGCCCGTCCGTCCGCCGCGCCGGAATCCGTTGCGGTACTGCGCCGCAGCACCAACCTGCCGGTGGATACGTCGGATATCACGACACCTGACAGCGTGACGGCCTTGGTCGTGGCAACAAACCCGGCGCCGCCAGGCGGGCTGTTTGGCGGCGTGGGCGACACCGGGCAGATCGTTTTGCTCGAAACGGATCTGTCAGCCGAGATGGGCCGCGTGGACGCCAGTGCCGGCGGTACGGTCGGCACCCCGGCGCGACAGCTGGAGAGCATTCAGGTCGATGCGCGCGGCCATGCCTATGTCTCGTATGACAACGGATCGGCTGGCGCGGCCAATGCCGGCATGCTGGTCATCAACACGGTCGGTGCTCGCGGTGATGCCGCGGTTGACGACGCCAACACCGACCGACTGATCGCCGGCGCCGGTTCGACGCTGAACAGTCCCAAAGGCGTGGAGATCGTGCAGGCGCAAGGTTTGGTGCTGATCGCCGACAACGGCGAGCCCGGCATCAAGGGCTTCAGCCTGGAAGCCGATGGCAACACGACTCCGGTCATCAACGTGACCGATGTGGGGGCCGCGTCAATCTGGGATCTGGACTACGACCTGGCCGCCGACCGGCTGTTCGTCGCCGGCACCGATGGCTCGGTGCTGGTGCTGTCCCTTATACACACCTGACGCTGCCCACGCTCGTACGCCCGCTTGACGCACATCCTCTCGCGCGTCGCATCA
>OEIO01000153.1_pt1 | contig 10302 bp, 2 predicted proteins | sample 1539121 | NCBI WGS metagenome assembly OEIO01 (sample SAMEA98136418, study PRJEB22522) | marine metagenome | biome: marine biome; feature: marine water body; material: sea ice | place: Arctic Ocean | collected 21-Sep-2015 | depth 1.1 m
ATGTTCCAGGGGTGATCCTCGGAAACTAGGCACTATATACAGGATACACATCGTACCACCCCCTCCCTTTTTCGCTATTCGAAAGGTTAGGCTATAGGTATTATGAAAAAAACTACACACATGGACTTAAAATATACTAGGGAAGGGGATAGAAGGCTATACGACCGCGAAAGATATACATGCACGACGGGAGGGGACCCGTTGTACTCTTATATGGCCAATAGCAGACAGGGTCTGTTACAGGGCAGATAAGATAAGAAGGGGGGGAGCGTTAAACTACACCGGGCCGCCTGACGTTGACAGGTATGTCGGAAACAGTGCGTAGAAGGTTGATGGAGAAGCGAAAGATGGTGGAGAAGCGTGAAGACTATAGAGACCAACGAGTGTCTATCAAAGAGGCGCAATGACAGTCGGGAAGGTTTGGAAGTGAAGCACGGCTCGGGAGAGTTGGTAGAAGACGCAGGCACAATGAAAACCCAGAAGAGAAATGAGCAAGGTCCAAGAAGTGAGCTCGATGATAGAAATTATCAGATATGAAGGAACTAGGATTCGAGAAGAAGTAGATGAAATGAGCAGTCGAGGCTGTACCCATTAAGAAAAATTGATGCATGGATGGAGGGAATAAGGATGCAAGGCGCGGAACATAGGTACCGAGGCGCAAACGAGGGGAGGGTGGGGAAAAAGATTCCTAACTCATGATGAACAAGCCTTGCGTATTGAACTCAAGACCAAGCAGACCATGTGAGAGAGGAAAATATAGGAACGAGGGATTGCCATGACGGTGGAACGAGTCACGGGCAAGGAGCAGCAGATGCTGCTGTATTAGGGAGTATCGCCGAAACCCAAGTCAGAGGCTGAATCTGAAGCATCTTCTTCAGTATAGCGTTTGTCTAAGTTGGATATAGCGGCATGGAGGAATCGGAGACCATCACCGATTCGGGGTGTAGCAACGCGCGATAGAGGTGTATATCGATAGTTCCACATAATGTCTGTGTAGGCTGGGATGGGAACTAAAGCATATATTAACACACACTCGGAGCCATTGTAAGTGCCTGCCCACGCCGCCGCGTTATTATCACAGTCGGTGAGAAGACGACGTTGCAGATGGTCGGTGAGACCAATGGCATTGTTGGCCATACTGAAGAAACAGCCTGGTTTAGGGAGGTTGGCATAAGCACTACAATCGAGAGCCCAGTCGTCTGACAAGGCTACGAGGTATCGGTTGTGCGGATAAAGCAAGTCTTCGGCGTGTTGCATGGGAACGGTTTGACCGTTAGCAATGGCGATGAGTTGCAACGGTTGGATGTCAGCGTAACTCTGTAAGGATCGATGAACATCGACGAGTTGCTCTTGGGGACCAACATAGGAGTAGCGACCCAATACAGGGGCAAGCAAGTCATATGTGTGGACCATCGTTAGGTTAGAATTAAAGGGATAGATGTCCCCCGATGCTGGTATTTTGGAGTCAGGCTCGTGGTCGGCGACGTTGGAGCAGGAGGTGGACACTGAAGCTAGGGCTTCGGACACGTTGGACATATTCATGGGTTCTTCGACAAGCTCAGCTGTGGCGACAACATAGTTTGGCTCGGGTACGGCTGGAGTGTTGATGAACGTACTGGCATAGATACGTGCAAGTGTAAGGTTAGGAAAGCCCATGGTGTTACCACCGGACTGATTATCAGTAGTCAGGGCTGCAGCGGCAGCGTCCGACCAATTGTTGTGGATTGCACCTGCATTGGTGCCTGCCGTGATGAGCCAATATCGTCGCTTGCGAACAGACGGTTGCAAGTGATTAGGGGATGGCACTGACAATGTTGGTGGATCGGGATCGGACACCAACTCAACCTGTTCACGAGTGATTGGCGCAGTTACGATGTGAGAAGGTGCAGTGAAGGGTGCATCTAGAGCAATAGCTTGCTGTAGCCGCGGTGTTGGCTCAGTGGTTGACTCAACCGGCGACGAAGTATGATCTGTTAGATCTACAGTCATTGATGGTACGAAGAATCGTCGAATACCCTTAGGAGGAGTGTCGGGACCATCGCCGGTAACGTCACTAGAATACTCGGGACCAAAGCTGTTGATGTTGGGACCATTACGTTCAGTAAAGAGGTCAATGGACACAACCAGGGGTAGATGGTCACTAAGAGTAGGTGTGGAAATAATATCCGCTTGGGTTATACGACATTGCTTCGACGCCATGACATAGTCCAAGCGGAAAGATTCACCTCGAGTAGAGGGAATGGAACACAAGGCTGTGTGGCCCGGTGTATCTGGGTATAGCGTTCGGTATGCATCAACACCGTTGTGAAGTAGGGACGTCATGCTTTTACGCTCGTCTGGCGTTGCACAGACACCCTTGCGTACACCTGGTGTGGCGTCCAGGTCAGACATGATACCGTTGAGATCCCCAGCCAGGATGATAGGGCGTCCAGCGTAACGTTCTTCCAAAGCTGCAAGGTGCCTACTGAGCATGCGTCGCCAGACTATGGTTTCTGTTACTTTGGAACCATCCATGCGTGGGAAAGGTACATACGCTGTCACGAGTATATAACTGGTGTATACTAATGTCAGTAATCGACCTTGGGTTTGGTGAGACAAGAGACGGATTTCGGCCGAGGTGCACACTTCTTCAGTAGAGTCGGTGGGCTTAGATTTAGAGAATATCGCGACGCCGGCATACCCTTTAGACTCATGGCAGCTGAAGTGAGGAACTCGATAGCCTGCCGCCTTGAAGATCTTAACATATTTTAAACGGCTAGCCGAGGAAATCTTGGTTTCTTGCAAGCATATGTGATCGACTGAGGGAATGGCTGTGAGTAAGCCTTTTGACAATGCACTAGCCAATCCGTTAACGTTGAGACAGAAGATAGTTATCGCGTGCACAGGACCATTAGTAGGTTCATGGCTTATATCGCTATCACTGTCTTTGTCATCCACTCGTTCTTCTATCTCGTCTTTACTCGATACGCGCTCGACTTGACTGTCTGTATCCAGTAGCGCAGATAGAGCACTAGTGTCAGGGGAGGGCAGAATGACATGTGTCCTGTCCATGAGCTCTGTTTCTGTGTACAACTGCGTTAGCACACCGTGGTGTTTTAGACGCAGGAAATGCTTGCGCGTAGGCGATACATCTGGGAAGAGGGCCTGTAACTCCAGAGCAGTACCCTTCGTTTCGAGCTTAGTAACTTCAGTAGAGTCGGTAGGCTTGGTCTTAGAGAATATCGCGACGCCAGCATACCCTTTAGTATCATGACAGCTGAAGTGAGGAACTCGATAGCCTGCCGCCTTGAAGATCTTAACATATTTTAAACGGCTAGCCGAGGAAATCTTGGTTTCTTGCAAGCATATGTGATCGACTGAGGGAATGGCTGTGAGTAAGCCTTTTGACAATGCACTAGCCAATCCGTTAACGTTGAGACAGAAGATAGTTATCGCGTGCACAGGACCATTAGTAGGTTCATGGCTTATATCGCTATCACTGTCTTTGTCATCCACTCGTTCTTCTATCTCGTCTTTACTCGATACGCGCTCGACTTGACTGTCTGTATCCAGTAGCGCAGATAGAGCACTAGTGTCAGGGGAGGGCAGAATGACATGTGTCCTGTCCATGAGCTCTGTTTCTGTGTACAACTGCGTTAGCACACCGTGGTGTTTTAGACGCAGGAAATGCTTGCGCGTAGGCGATACATCTGGGAAGAGGGCCTGTAACTCCAGAGCAGTACCCTTCGTTTCGAGCTTAGTGACTTTGAAAGGCATCACATGTAGTGTCCTGAGCTTATCAACGAGTTGCAGGGCTTCGTACCAATCGACACCAAAGTGTTCACGTGATCTTATATCTATGAAAACCGTAGATCCTACCAGCGCTTGGTGCTCTGGTGTCAGCTTCTTGGCATTGACTTTGCGCACATCCTCGAGCGCGAGGGCATGCGTGCGAAAGGTTAATGGCCTCAGCTCCTTGTTCAAGCGGACGAATTCACTTAGGGCTTCGGTATCCTTGACATTGTCGTGTAACAGTTGCGATTCAGTGCCATCTTCGAAGATTGTGTTGAAATAGAGTGTTTGCCGTTTCATGGGATCACCTCCATAGCAATCAATACACCGTACCTCATACTCATCGTTGTCACGCATCGCTAGTTTGATTCCCTCGAGGCGTGAACCATAATAGACTCTGAGGAGGGACACATGGACTACCCGCAGTCGCTTGCTAACCAGGTGCTCAACAGATACGTCGTTCTTGTGACTAGAAACGACCGCAAAGGGACCCAACCATTTAGCTTGATCCTTGCTCTCGGGCTTCTCGTTTCGTAAAAGCACTAGGTCTCCATCCTGGTAGTGATTTGCATTAGCCTCCGTGGCTTCTGCAAGTGCTGCGTGTTTATCCTGATATATCCTAGAAGCAGCTCTGATAGTCTCCAGGTCCTTAGCCAGTCTCTTGGTGAAGGCTGTATATGTAACGGGAGGCTCCAGCTTGATATCATAGGTCTCGTCTGTGTCTAGTTCGCCCGTATTAAGCTGCATCGACGTGTAACCGCCCGTTTGTAATCTCGGCAGATTATTAAGCTCATGCTGAACAAGATCGATGACCTCCGAGGAGGACCATCTATCTGTAAAGCGTTCATCCTGTATGATGGCTTGAACGTGGCGTTTAATCTGTTGATTGACGGGTTCGACTCCATTGGATTCGTGTCGGTCGACCAATGACACTCTGTGTGCTATGCCTAACATCTTGTTGAGTTCTAGAACAACTTGACTGGTATAGTTGGAGCCAGGATCTGACATGAGCACTCGCACCGGTCCTATTGTAGACTTGTACTTGAGAATGGCTCTAGCTGCGTCTATAGCGTCCGCTGTCTTGGTCGCCACTATTAGTACAAACTTGGAGAAGTGATTCACTAACACATGTGCGTACTGGTTACCGTTGGTATCAGGAGACATGTGTATCATATCGATACCAACGGTCTCCCTCGGTCTAGGTGGTCGCAAGTGTCTTATGACAGGTTCGATGGCATTGTCCTTGTAGTCACGCATCAACTTCTGGCACGACCCGCAGTGTTGAATGAAGTGTCCTATGTATGACACTGGTACACCGTGTCCGGAGAACAACTTGTTCAATCGCTTCCAGGTGATGTCTACCCCAAAGTGCAAGTTCACACCACCGTGTACGTTTCTTATGATATCGTCCCACTGGGGAACCGATTCAGGGTATTCTCTAGCGAGGTCACTCTTACTGACATCAGGCAGCGGTTGTGGGTCGTCTTGAAAGTCATCCGCTAATGCTTGCACTGCGCAGAGATCATGCTGTAGGTATACTTGCTCGAAGTGAAGCATTTCTTCGGCTGGGTATGAATTTAGTTCGTACTCTTCCGGCAAGTCTTCACTACTAGCTGGTATCCGAGACAAGGAATCGGCGACAATGTTCAGCACACCAGGTATATGTCTCACCTGGAACCTAAAGGTCTGCATGTATAGCCTCCATCTCGTTAATATCGGCACTTCTGACTTCTCCAGGAACAGGAGATTGGCGTGATCGGTCTCGCAGAGGAATTCCTTTCCTAGGAGTAGGTGCGAAAACTTCTTGATCGCGAAGTAGATAGCATAAGCTTCTTGCTTAATCGTGGCCCAACGAGTTGCCGGGTCACTAAATTTGTGGCTCAAAGTACAGATGGGCTCATATATCTCCGCAGGAATATCCCCTACCCCTCCTTCGTTTGGAATTTTAGAAGCTCGGACTTGGTAAAGGATGGCTCCAATGCCGAGGATGGAGGCATCGGTTCGCAGAACCCACGGTAGTGAATAGTCTGGGAAGAAGATGCGAGAGGCATCAAGAAGCATTTGTTGCAGACGATTGAAGTGTTGTTGGTAATCGCTAGTATAAGAACTAGGGTCCCAATTAAACTTAAGCGTAGTAGTCTCGTAAAGTGGACCAGTAAGATCGGCCCAGAGCTGAGTACGGTCGGAAGTAGACGACTTAGGACCCGACGCGTATACGTATGCGGGACGAAAAAAATTTGCTGCTCCTAAAAACTGTTGCATTGCTGTTTTCCGTTGCGCTGGAGTACCAGTGGTGGGGAAGGCATACTTAGAAAGACCTTGCAGGCGTTCAGCATCGAAACGGAAACCGTCTTTATCAACGACATAGCCGAAGAAGTGGACTTCGGTGACGCCAAAGTACGACTTGGACAGTTTAAGGAAAATGTTCTTCTCTTGGCAACGCTGGATAAAGAGTTCGTATCGATCCATCAGCTGATCGAGGTCGTTAGCTCCAATGACACAGTTGTCAAAGATGACAAGGAGCCAGTCTTCGAAGCCTTCGAAGAGTTCCATCATCTTGGTCTGGAGGATTGCTGAGGCGGGCGCGACACCCTCTGGTAGAAAACGAGGTCTGAGTGTACCGTGCGGTGTAAGCAAGGCCAGTTTCTCACTTGTCTCGAAGTCAATACGCAATTGATGAAAAGCATTGGAAAGGTCTAGATCGACGTAATAGCGGAAACCCTTGAGTCGGGCGAGCGCGTCCTGAACCACTGGTATCCAGCCATGCTGCAAGAGAACGAAGGTATTAACCCACCGGTAGTCGCCACATAATCGTACGAAGGGCTCCGTAGCTTTGTCAGCTACAACAAGGCCAGATACAATAGAACTTGTAGAGGGCGTAAGGTGATAGCTGCAGAGCCGTTTAATCTCTTTGGTAACAGGTTCGACACGACGATGAGGAATAGGACGACAAGGGATCTTACGAGATGTGGGCATGGCGGGATCAAAGTCAATGTGGACATCTGAAGTGTTGATGCCATCCCAGTTGGTTGGTACAAAGGTATCAATGCTAACATTGCGCATGTGAGACTGAAAGCGATCACTTTTGAGCAAGTCAGGATGGAAACGAATTCTCTCGCCTGGCATAGGAGGGGGTGGATCCAATGTACGCAGGTAAGCTTGGCGAGCGTCGGCTTCGGACATTTCCATGAAGTTTAAAGAGTCCCCAAACAATACGGGAAGGTTCTGGTCGAGTTCTTCATGGGCAACGATATCACGTTCAGACCAAGGTTCGACAATGTCGAGGGGCTCCAAGGCTTGATAGGCCGAGAAGTCGGATGGCTTGAATGATGAATCGCCCGAAGGACGGTCCTCGGCGTAAGTAGAAGCCAAACTAGCCACTCGTGAAAAGTGTCGCTCAGTCACTGCGCGACCTAGATGGGCTGGTCTATTGGCTCGTATACCCTTGTGATCATAGGTAAGCGATGATAGCAATTCAGCCGATCGCCCTGCTGCAGCTCGAAAGCGGCTAATGAAGAACACCGGTAAGGATGTTACCAGATCAGGTAGTCCGATAATCATGTGATGTTTCATTTCGATTACAGAGAAAGCTGCTGTGAAGGGTACTAACTTACCCTTGGGAGCCTTGACGATGACCGTCAACACCACCATGGTATTGATGCGTTGTGTTGTAGCGTCGTCACCCATTACTACGGTGCCGTCTACTGCCTTAACACACGTAGGGTTGATGTGTTCACGATTTTGTTCAAACCAAGTGTTAGATATATAAGAGCCATGGAGGGCACCACTATCCATCAATACATGGTTCAAAAGGGCTTTGTGATTGCCCAAGTCCGCATATCCCTCCACGAACATGTATGGAGCGACATCACGGCGTTGGCGGATAGTAGTTGTCTTAAGGTAATGAACAACCTTGGTTCCTATCTGCCGTTGTAGGGAGGATTTCGAGACCTCCCTCACCACCTCCTCCATTTCAAGGAAGTAATCCCGTTGAGCTTGATCTAGCCCTGCATCGAGATCATCCTCCTCGAAAGGAATAGGCGGCGTAGTTGACGCCTCCTGGCGTCAGTCCTCAGCGTCCGAATCGAGCTGTTCTTCCAGTTCGACTTCGGCCGTTTTGACAAGCGGGTCAATTTTGACCGCCTTGACGTTCTTCACTGAATGCTTGTTCGTCACCTCAAACCGCTGAAGAGCAGTATTAAGGTATTTGCATATCTTAGATTGATCATGACTATACACACACTTCTTGGGATCGCAGGACAAACCTTGGACTGTCCGAAAGCAAACTTGATCGCTATCTGGGCCTTTGCCAGCTCCCATGGCGGGCATCTGAGGGCGACGACCATCCGAGGCGTTGTGTAAGAGTTCCGTACTGACGTCGGAGGAGAGCGACATATTAGACATATGATCATCTACGTCCAGGTCGCTGTCTACCAGCTCCAGCTGATAGGCGATCTGGTCCATATCTTGCATGCTGAGCATAGCATTGAGAGAGGTAGACGCGATGTTCTTAGTTGTCTGTACCTTTCGTCGCGCGGTCTCTGCCCTGTTACAAGCATTTGCTATAGCTGCGATAGGGTTGTAAGATCTCCTTAGCCTCGTTAAGGCAGATTCCATTTGATCCATCCAGGCTCCAAGGGTCGTAATCTGCCGCTCGTTCACCGTGAAGGTATCACGCAAAGCTGAGAGTACATCCTCATTTATCCACGGCTTGACAAGCATCTGCACTAAGCCCTTTAAACCTAAAGGCACGTTAGGGCGAAGTCCCCCGTGATATGGCATAAAGCGTCCCGATGCGTCCTTCTCAGGGGCCGCACTTAGAAATGCGCGCACATTCTTGTTGACGTTCTCTATCACGAGCTGCCAATACGGGAGCGCCACGATAGATTGGCTTGAGATCGACTTCTCGGCGATGGAAGCGGAGACCACTGCTGCGAGTTTGACTTCGTAATCCCTCTTATTATACGGCATGAAACATTTGTACAATTCTTCGAAGAAGAGGTCAGGCAGCATCTGCTCCAGGACTTCTCGCGAAGGTGGATTCCTTTCATATGGTCCCTCTAGGGACTCAGCCACAGTAGATCCATAATACGTATTCAGAGTCGTTTCAATCTTATCCAGCATAGCGTGCGAGAAATACTCTGAGGCGTATAAAAATACCTGTAGGTCTCTGTTTCCTGGCATCCGCATATGCCTCTCGTAGGCTCTACTCAAGGCAGTCACCGTAATGACAGTTAGTTCCGAAACACTCTGCTTGATCACAAACGTGGTAGGCATTGTAACTTGAGTATAGTTGGGCAGGGGCGACTGAAGCGACGCGCCACTGCGTCTAGTGTCAAAGTCTACATGGTTCCGTTGGTTCATCGGATTAGCCATATTAATTCGCGCAGGAGAGTGAATAGCAGTTGGGTTTGGGTTTGGGTTTGGGTTTGGGTTTGGGTTTGTTGTACCCGGCGTTATACCGCCTCGGGATAACCTTGAGGATCGTCCAATAGGGATAGGTGTCCTAGGCTGCGGACTAAGGTTCAAAGCTCCATTAGCAAATGAATCGTCAAAGTCGTGCTGAGCTCTGTTGGAGTCGAGGTTATCCAAGTCGTGGACCGGGTTCTCAAGCATGTCTATCCTAGTCCTAGCGGCAGCCATTTCTGTAAGCGCAGCACTCATGTCTGATCGCATCGCTATGATCTCTTGCATGAGGGCATTGGTAAAATTCTGTACCACTGGCTCAGAGTCGGGCTCGTCAAGGACATCGGATATCATTGTGAGATAGTGGTTAGCGAACCAATTGTTTCCAGTTGTAAATTTGGTATCTCCAGTAGCGACTGGCTTGGCACAAGAGCTATGGCTATGATAGCGTCCTGTCGATATATATTGTTATATATATGAGAGGCTCAAGTTAATATCAAATTACAACTATTTAAGTAATATATTACTAAGGCACGGCTAGGCCTTGTTACTGGACTCTCGCTTATGGTATAATAACAACCGCTGTTGTACAACCAAGATACAGCTCCAGTACTTCCGGGGTAAAGAACCTTGAGATAGCGATCTCTAGGGATTTGGTAATTACAAGCGTGTAATAAACCAGGTAAAAATAACTCGCACGAGTCGCTGGCGATACTAAGAGTAAAGCACTAAAATGACAGTAAAACACTGAAGGGTTAGTATTCGTTAATACTTAATTGAATAATGAATGTGCATACTAAACTGTCCCGGTGGACTGGTTACCACATCGTGACGGGGCCAGTTATCATGACGTATGTAATGCAAACGTGCGCAGGATACAATACATGCTGGGGGGAAAAACCCCCACAGCAGGTTGTAAGTGCGTAATATACAAAGCAGTACTGAGATACGGCATATAATATGTACATGGTACGAAGATACCATGTTCCAGGGGTGATCCTCGGAAACTAGGCACTATATACAGGATACACATCGTAACTGGATCAACGCTCCAAGTTTCAAAGAGTTGGTCATGATTATGAAGCGAGAGAGATGGGTATATTGGAAAGGCGTGCATACGACCTT
>OEIO01000162.1_pt1 | contig 9971 bp, 12 predicted proteins | sample 1539121 | NCBI WGS metagenome assembly OEIO01 (sample SAMEA98136418, study PRJEB22522) | marine metagenome | biome: marine biome; feature: marine water body; material: sea ice | place: Arctic Ocean | collected 21-Sep-2015 | depth 1.1 m
TTCGGGCCCGGCCGGCCGCTTTCCCCTCCCTCGGGGCCGGCCGGGCTCTGCCTTTACAGAAAGCCCCCTTTTAGAAAGCCCCCTTTTAGAAAGGAAGAAGACCATGATCGATGTTCGCCATTTCGACAGTCTGGGCGGTGCCGAGCACGGCTGGCTCACCGCGAAGCATCACTTCTCCTTCGCCGGCTATCACGATCCCGCCCGCATGGGCTGGGGCACATTGCGTGTCTGGAACGACGACCTGATCCGGGCGAAGACGGGCTTCCCGCCCCATCCGCACCGCGACATGGAAATCGTCACCTATGTCCGCGAAGGCGCGATCACGCATCGCGATCACCTGAACAATGAAGGCCGCACGGTTGCGGGCGACGTTCAGGTCATGTCGGCGGGCCGCGGCATCCGGCACGAGGAATGGAACCTCGAGGACGAGGACACCCGCATCTTCCAGATCTGGATCGAGCCGAACCGTCAGGGCGTGACGCCGCGCTGGGAAACCGCCACCTTTCCGAAGGATGGCCGCAAGGGCCGCCTCGTGCCGCTCGCCAGCGGCAGGCAGGACGCGGCGGCGGAAACGCTCTGGATCGCGCAGGACGCGGAAGTCCTCGGCGCAAGCCTGGACGCGGGCACGGAAGTGACCCATCTCATCGGCAAGGGCCGCCTCGCCTATCTCGTCCCCGCCAGGGGCCGGGTCGAGGTCAACGGCATCGAGGTTTCCGAGCGCTCCGGCGCCGCGATCCGCGATGTCGAAACGCTCACCATCCGCGCGCTCGACGATGCCGAGATCGTGCTGGTGGACCTGCCGCCGGAAGACTAGCGGTACGCGCCCTCTTCACCTCCCCCTCGCGGGGGTGAGGAGTGTTTCGCGGAACGCGAATGAAAAGGTCCGGTGGACCTTTTCAAGCTCCGAACGCCCGAGCGAAGCGAAGGGCGGATCGTGGGGGGCGCGGCACCAGACCGTTGCGACGCATATGCCGCAACGCTTGACACCCCCACCCGGGAAATCCGCCCATGGCGAATTTCCCGGCCTCCCCTCAAGGGGGAGGCATAGGATTCAGACAACCGAGGAGGACAAGATGGGATTGCTCGTCGACGGCCAATGGACCGACAAGGGATACGACACGAAGTCGACCGGCGGTAAGTTCAAGCGGCAGGAGTCCGCCTTCCGCAACTGGGTCACGAAGGACGGTTCGCCCGGCCCTTCAGGCGAAGGCGGCTTCAAGGCCGAAGCCGGGCGCTACCATCTCTATGTCTCGCTCGCCTGCCCCTGGGCGCACCGCACGCTCGTCTTCCGCAAGCTGAAAGGTCTCGAGGACAGGATATCGCTCTCCATCGTCGATCCCTTGATGCTGGAAGAAGGCTGGACGCTCAGAAGCGCGGACGATGCGACTGCCCCCGACTTCGTCAACCACAAGACGAAGCTTTACGAGGTCTATCTTCTGGCCGATCCGGATTATACCGGGCGCGTCACGGTCCCGGTGCTCTGGGACAAGAAGAAGAACACGATCGTCTCGAACGAATCCGCGGAAATAATCCGCATGCTGAACGCATCCTTCGACGAGATCGAGGGCGTGAACGCGGAACTTGACTTCTATCCGGAGGATCTGCGCGCCGAAATCGACGAGGTGAACGCCGCCGTCTACGACAATGTCAACAACGGCGTCTACAAGGCGGGCTTCGCGACCGAACAATCCGCCTACGAGCAGGAAGTGACGGCCCTCTTCGAGGAGCTCGACAGGCTGGAAGCGCGGCTCGCCACCCGGCGCTATCTCGCGGGCAGCAGCCTCACGGAAGCCGACTGGCGCCTCTTCACGACGCTCGTGCGCTTCGATGCCGTCTACTACGCGCACTTCAAGTGCAACTTCCGCCGCATCGCGGATTATCCGAACCTGTCGAACTATTTGCGCGAACTCTACCAGGTGCCGGGCGTCGCGGAGACGGTGAACCTCACCCACATCAAGCGGCACTACTACGGCAGCCACAGGACGATCAACCCGACGGGAATTATACCGGCAGGCCCCATCCTCGATCTCGACGCGCCGCATGACAGGGAGCGTTTCGGGGCGCGCTTCGGCTGATCCCTACTCGACGGCCTCTTCGCGCAACTTCATGACACGCTCCATGGCCGCGCCGCTGTTGCGCGCCTCATCGTAGCGCATCGAGCGCGGCAGCGCGAAATGATAGGACCGGAGCGCCGCGTCCTCCGCCTGCCGCATCGTCCTGTCGAGATCGAGGAACACACAAGGCGTGCCTGAGTGGTCCGAGCGCCGGACATCGTCGCAATGCCGCACGGAATCGCGGAGCGCCCGCGTCTGCTGCGTGTCGAGTTCCTGGAGCGCGGCCTTGTCCTCGGGCAGCGCCAGCCAGTTCACCTCATCCTGCGCCTGCACCGGCACGGCGCCGAGCCCGATTGCGAGAGCCGCCATTGCCGCAATTATCGTGTTTCTCATCGTCTTCTCCCTTTCACCCAGACATCTAGAGCGGAAATTCGGGCAAAAAAGAGGTGCTGCCCCGTCGCGCAGCTCAGTCCTCTCCGATGCGTATCGCGTGGATTTCGAGCTCGGTGTCGTGTTTGGCGCCGATCTTTTCGTAGAAGGCGCGCGCTGTTGCATTCTCCACCCAGAGGTCGAGTACGATTGCGATGCAGCCGAGTTCGGCCGCCTTCTCGTGCAGCGCCTGGATCAGCTTTTCCCCGACACCCCCGCCACGGCGGCGCTTCGCTACGGCGAGGTCCGCCAGATATATCTTCCGCGCCCGCGTATGCGCCTCGAAGCGGCGGCAATAAAGCGCGTAACCCACAATCTCCTTTTCCGTCTCGGCGACGAGACATTCGAACCACCGCTCCCCGCCGAAGCCCAGTTCAAGAAGCAGCGCGTCGTCGGCACCGGGATCGGGATCCGAGAGATGTTCGGCAAGCTCGCGCGACAATTGCGCGATGGCGGCGGCGTCCTCCGGCCGAGCGGTTCTGATCTGCATGGATTGCCGCCTCTTCGTTCGCGCGCTTACCAGAGCTTAGCCGACGCGCGTTCCTCCATCACCTCGAAAACCCGCTGGCGCGTCGACGGCTTCCGTGCGCCGTTCCATGACCGGCGCGACGGCCGCGCCGCTGTTGCACGCCTCGTCGTAGCGCATGGAGCGCGGCAACGCGAAATGATAGGACCGGAGCCCCGGGTCCTCTGCCTGCCGGCACCGTCCCGCAAGCGGCCGAACGCGAAGCCGAAGCTGCAAAAAACCCGGCCTGCCGCCGTTTGCTGCGGGGAGGCCGCGAGCGCGAAAGAAGCCTGCGGGCACAGCGCCATACGTGCTACGCTGCGTCCGGGCTTGAAGACATTGGGCTGCGTTCATCCTGCCCCTCCAGGTGCATTGTCCACCGCAAATAGGCCCCACGCCGCAAACCGGAATTATCCGGGAAGGCTGACATGCCAACCACTGGCACAGAAACCGCCGTCGCGCTGAGCCTGTCTCGCGCCCTCATGAACACGTCTCACCTTCCTCTGCTTCTCTTCGACAGCGATTTACGGGTGGTGAGCGCCACGCCGTCCTTCTTCACCAGTTTTGGCTTGCATTCCGACCAGACGAACGGCCGTGCGCTGTCCGAACTCGGAGCCGGCGAATGGAACATTCCGCAATTGCGCATCCTTCTGGAAAGCGCGCTTTCGGACGACACGGAAGTGGGAGACTACGAAACCGATCTGCTGCGGCCGGGCGCCGATCCGCGGCGGCTGATCCTCCATGTTCAGAACCTCGTCTACGACGACAAGCAGAATGTCCGGGTTTTGCTCACCATCAACGACGTGACCGATGCCCGTCGTGCCGAGCGAACCAATACGGCGCTCCTTCTCGAAAAGGACGATCTGCTGCGGGAGCGCGCCGTTCTGCTGCAGGAAATGCAGCATCGGGTCGCCAACAGCCTGCAGATCATCGCAAGCGTCCTTCTGCTCAAGGCGCGCACGGTAAAATCGGAAGAAACCCGGCACCATCTGAAGGATGCGCATGATCGCGTCATGTCGGTGGCCGCTGTGCAGCAGCACCTGCAGGCAAGCACCGGTGATGTCGAGGTCGGCCCTTATCTGGTGAAGCTGTGCGAAAGCCTGGCCTCGTCGATGATCCGCGAATCGCGCCCGCTCACGCTTCAGGTTCAGTCCGACCGGGCGAAGATCAGTTCACAGAAGGCCGTCAGCCTCGGGCTGATCGTCACCGAACTGGTGATCAACGCCTTGAAGCACGCCTTCCCGGACAGCCGGGGCGGGATGGTCGAGGTGACCTATCGCGTCACGAAGCAGGAATGGGCATTGACCGTCACCGACACCGGAATCGGACGGAGCCCCGCATCTTCAGCCGCCAAGGTCGGCCTCGGCACGAGCATCGTCGAAGCGCTTGCCAGCCAGTTGCATGCACATGTCGTCATTTCGGATGCCCGCCCCGGAGCGAAAATCGCGGTGATAAGCGACAGCACCGCTCAATAGTCCCGGCCTCACCACAATTCAGGCGCGCTCAACCCTTCCGCAACTTCGCGAACGCGCGCCCGCGTCGATGGCGTGATCCCCTCCGGCAACGCGTTGGGGGCGAAGAAGCCGCTTTCCGCGATTTCCGGAGAGCGCCGGGGCCGGTGCTCGTAAGCCCCCTCCGCCACCACGTAGAGCGCTACATGATCCGACTTGAACTCGCGGAAATTCGCATAGAGCCCGTGCAGCCGCGCCTCGCCGACAAGCATCACGCCCACTTCTTCCTCCAGCTCGCGCCGGAGCGAGGTCAGCATCGTCTCGCCGCGCTCCACCCCGCCGCCCGGCAGGTACCAGCCCGGAATATAGGTGTGCCGCACCAGCAGCACGCGGCCGTCCCCGTCGAACACCATGCCGCGCACGCCCGCCGTCAGCGGCCGGCGAAGCCGCCAGTAGAGGCGAACGAGCGGCCGGGCGATTTTCCAGATGAGCGCGCGATGGTGAGGCATTGACCCAATCTAGCACGGCCCCGCCCCTCCTTCACCCATATGGCCTTTAGAGGTCGTCAACCCTCTGGCCCTTATTCTCTGCTCCGCCGGCGCCTTCCGCGCCGGCGGACGACGGGGCTTGGACACGGGGGCCGATGGGCATTCTTTCGCGATTGAGGGGCAAGGGCGCGCTTGAGCCGCCGCCCGCCGAGCAGGCGCCGTCCGTGACGCCGGCGGCGATGCAGCGCGCCTTGCGCTCGGCCGCCGCCCGTCCGGGCTCCTTCACCGCTGCCGAACTCGGCCAGCGCATCGCGACCGCGCTCTCGACCATCGAGACCTCCGTCCTCGCCATCGACGCCCTGACCGACCGCCTCCGCGAGGCGGCGGACCTCGTCGCCGATGCGGGCGCGAGTGCCGACGACGGCCGCCGCGCTCTCCTCGCCGGACGCTACGACGACATCCGTTCCGAGATCGACGCCATCGCGGGTTCCGCCTCCCACAACCGCATCAATCTCATCGCCGGCCGCCGCATCGCAGGCAAGCTCGCCAGCTTCGACATCCCCTTCGATCAGGACGGCCGCTCGGGCATCGCGATCCAGGTCGTGAACCTCACCACCGATGAAACGGGTCTTGCCCTTTCGCCGCCCCGTAACGCCTTCGCGGACGAGGAAGAAATCGCCATGATCGCGCGCGAGATCGAGGCCGCCCGCGAAACCGCCGCAAGGGTGAGCGACCGCTTCGCCGATCATGCCGCGCTGATTTCCGAGCGCCTCGACCGGCTGGTCGAAATCGCCGGTCCCCGTGCCATCGGCAGTCAGGTGCCGACCGGCGCCGACGCGGCCGACAGCCCCGAGCCGCCGCAGGGGCAGAGCCCGGCCATGCCCGTGGAAATGCGGGCGGTCGAGGACAAGCTGCGCGCGCTCGCCGAACGCCTTGAGCGCAAGGGCGAGCCTGAAAGCGGGGACTGATTCTCCTCCCGCTTTCATGCTACAGAAGGGGCCCCATCGCAGGAGCGCGCCCCATGAACACGACCTCTCCCCTCGCCGCCACCGGCCCGAACGCCGACCAGATCGACTACTGGAACAGCGATGTGGGCGAACGCTGGGCGCGTTTCCAGGACCGTCTCGACGGCATGCTGCAGCCCTTCTCCGCTGCGGTGCTGGACGTCGCAGGCATAGAGCCGGGCGAACGCATCTTGGATATCGGCTGCGGCTGCGGCGCAACGACCTTCGATGCCGCCGCGAAGACCGGCGCATCCGGCCGCGCGCTCGGCGTCGACATTTCCGCCCCCATGGTTGCCCGCGCAAGAGCGCGCGCCACGGAACTCGGCAGCCCTGCGGAGTTCATGCTGGCCGACGCCGCCGCGCATGATTTCGGTGCAACCGCCTTCGATCTTCTCGTCTCGCGCTTCGGCATCATGTTCTTCGCCGAACCCGCCGCCGCCTTCACCCACATGAAGCGGGCACTCGCCCCGTCGGGCCGCGTCGCCTTCGTCTGCTGGCGTCCGATGAAGGAAAATGGCTGGGTCTCGGTCCCGCTCTTTGCCGCCCTGCCGCATCTGCCCGAGCAGGAACCGCCCGTGCCCGGTGCGCCGGGCCCCTTCGCCTTCGCCGACCCGGAGCGTTTCCGGGGCGTCCTCAAGGAAGCGGGATACCGCGACATCGCGATCGACCCCTTCGACACCGAACTCACCCTCGGCAAGGGCCCGGACCCTGTCGCGCTCGCCCTTGAACAGACGCTCGAGATCGGCCCCCTGTCGCGCGCCCTCAAGGACCAGCCGGAAGAGATCCGCGCCCGTACGACGGACGCCGTCCGGGAAGCGCTCGCAAAACACGAAGCGAACGGAGAAATCCGTCTCGGCGGCGCTGTCTGGCTCGTCTCGGCGCGCGCCTGAGAGGGCTTCCCTTAACCATCCCTCAACACTCTGCCCCCGGAAAACCCGCTGTTTCCGGGGCGAAACGCGGTTCCAATTTCTTAAGACCTCCCCGTTACGGTTGACGCACGCATGAGGAAACGCGGCGGGGGTTTGTTGGCCGCGCTTCTGCATTTTGGGGGTCTGAAGGCATGAGTCATTCCGTATTCGAGAAACTCACTGTTCTCGTGGTGGACGACAGCGCCTATATGCGTCACCTGCTGATGACGCTTCTGCAGGCGCTCGGCGTGCCGAGGGTCTTTCTTGCCGTCGACGGCGAGGAAGCGTGGGAACTCCTCAACACCTGCCGGCCCGACATCGTGCTGACCGATGCGGCGATGGTGCCGGGCGACGGTTTCATGTTCGCCAAACGCCTGCGCAGCCTGCGCGGTCACGCCCTCGGCCTGGTGCCGATCATCATGGTTTCCGGTCACACCGATCTCGCCTCCGTCGAACGCGCCCGCGACATCGGCGTCACCGAATTTCTGTCCAAACCGATTTCCGCGCGCAGCCTCTACGAGCGCCTCATCCAGGTCCTCGACCGGCCGCGCCAGTTCGTCGAAACGCCCACCTATCGCGGTCCCGACCGTCGCCGTCGCAATGCACCCTTCGCCGGCGAAGATCGCCGCGGCGGCGTGGCGCTGATTTGAGGAACGCACCGATGCCCGAACGCAGAACCCCCTCGAGACTTGGCGGACAGGATCGCAACGGCGACGACACGCCGCCCGACGTTCGCTTCATCCGCGTGCCGTCGATTGCCGAGCGCAAGCTCGGCCGTGAATATGTGGCGCCGATGCGCCTCGATCCGCGCGTCCTCGACCAGATGCAGGAAACGATCCGCGGCCTCGAGACGAAATACGCCGAGGCGTTGAAATCCCAGGTATCCATGCTGCAGATTCTCGTCGAGCCCGCCTGCAAGGGCGACACGGAAGCGCGCGGCCGCCTCTATTCCCTTGCCCACGACATGCGCGGCCTCGCCGGCACCTTCGGCCATCCGATGGTCGGCCGCTTTGCCGACTCGCTCTGCGGTTATCTCGAAAACTGCGAGTCGGAAGACTGGAAGGACGGAACGGTCATCGTCTTCCATGTCGACGCGATCCGCGATGCGATCGAAAATCCGAAAACCGACGCCGCCGTCACCATGGAAACGCTCGATGCGCTCGAACGTCTGATCGAGGCAAGCCGCCGCGACCGGAGAAAGCGCGGATGAACGGGGGCCCGACCAGCGCGGATCCTGATTTCTTCGGGCATCTCAAGGTTCTCATCGTCGAAGACAGCGTGGAAATGCGGAACCTTCTGACCGCGCTGCTCGAAACGATGGGTGTTGCCGACATCGTCCAGACACGCGACGGAAAAAGCGGCCTGGCGGCCTTCGCCCGGCACAAGCCCGACATCATCATCACCGACGGCGCCATGATGCCGATGGACGGCTACGAGATGACGCCCGCGATCCGCGCGGCAGGTCACGCAGAACGCGCGCACCCGGATGTGCCGATCCTGACGATTTCGGGTCATGTCGGGCGCGACAAGGTCACGCATGCGCGCGACCAGGGCGTCACCGACTACATCGCAAAACCGCTCTCCGCCGACACTCTCTACAAGGCGATCGTCGCCGCCGTCTCGAAGCCGATCCACTTCGTGGAAAAACCCGGCTACCGCGGCCCCTCGCCCCGCCGCTCTCTCGACGCCCGCCGGAGCTGACACCATCGAGAGCGAGGCGTTTGCCTCCTCTGCCACCCTCCCCCTGTGGGAGGGTCGAAATTTGCGAGCGTAGCGAAACAAATTTCGGGGAGGGGGTGAGAGGCGTTTCGCGTCAGCGAATGAAAAGGTCCGGTGGACCTTTTCAAGCCTCGAACGCCCGGAGCGAAAGCGGAGGGCCAATTCGGCAAGCGCACAAAAAACACGATAGCGGAGTCCCCTCCCCTAAAAATCCTTGCGGATTTTTAGACCCTCCCACAGGGGGAGGGTGGTCCGTCTGGAAACTCAGCGTACCAACGGAAGACCGGGACGAGCTTCTCTCAAATCACGCCAGATCGTCTCGACGACATCATCGGTCGCAGCAAGCACTTCGTTGTTCCAGAAACGGAGAACCTTGTATCCGTCGGCCTCAAGCCATGCGGTTCTTCGCAGGTCATGCTGAACCCCCGGGTCAAGATTGTGCTGTCCGCCATCCACTTCGACGACGAGCCTGCGTTCGAGGCAGACGAAGTCCACGATATACGCACCCAATTTGTGCTGCCGTCTGAACTCATAGCCGAGCGCGGCATTCCGCAATCGGGCCCACAGACGCCGCTCGGCGTCTGTCATGTTGCGGCGAAGATTCCGGGCTCGCTGATCGGCCATGGTTCGATCATACTGCCTATCTCGGGGGCCACCCTCCCCCTGTGGGAGGGTCGAAATTTGCGAGCGTCAGCGAAGCGAATTTCGGGGAGGGGGACTCCGCCTTCGACGACGAACTCGCTTTCCGTTTCCCTCGCGTACCCCTCCCCTAAAAATCCTTCCGGATTTTTAGACCCTCCCACAGGGGGAGGGTGATCCAGACGGCAACCTTCAAACCAGATTTCCTCAGCAAACATCCTTCAAAAATCGCCCAAGCAGCGCGTTCACTTCCCCTGCCGCCTGCCAGAACGGCATGTGCCCCTGCCCTTTCAGGACATGCACCTTGCCGTCCCAGAGATTGCGGTATTTCACCTTTTCCAGGAACGCATTGTTGACGAAGGGCTCGAGCTCGCCCGTCACCACCGCGAGCGGCAGCGGCGAGGTCTCCGCGATTTCCCGCCCGTCGAGATCGAGCCCCGCGGCGACCGATTGCAGCATCAGCGGGCGGAAGCGTCCGTCCGCCCGGCCGCATCCCGCCACCATCCAGGGTTCGACGGGCTCGCCGGGTCCGAGCGTTTCGGCGGCATAGATCGCCGCCTCCTCGTCGGTGAATGTCTCGGCGAACGTCAGCGCCATGTGCTCCGAAGGCAGGAACGCCTCGCCCGTGTCGGCGCCGCCGGCCGGGGGCGTGCCGGTGATCCAGGCCGCCGCCGTCCCCGGCCAGCGGGCCATCATTTCAAGCGCCGCATGGCCGCCGAGCGACCAGCCGACGATGACGGCCCGGTCGATCTCCAGCGCCTCCAGGAACGCGAT
>OEIO01000170.1_pt1 | contig 9753 bp, 8 predicted proteins | sample 1539121 | NCBI WGS metagenome assembly OEIO01 (sample SAMEA98136418, study PRJEB22522) | marine metagenome | biome: marine biome; feature: marine water body; material: sea ice | place: Arctic Ocean | collected 21-Sep-2015 | depth 1.1 m
CCCTTGGGACTGGTGGCCACAACCTCGTCATGGCCCGCCGCGATCGCCACGCTACCGACATAGCCCTTGAAGCGGCTCCACAGCACTTCGCCGGCCGGTACCGCCGCCAACGGGGCTTCCGGCGTCGCATAGCCCAACAAGGGCGCGCTGGATGCCGGTCCATCGTCGTGCTGAAAGCCGGCGAACACGCCATTGCGATCGGCTGCCAGATGACGAATGCTGAGCTTCGGGTCGTCCAGTTGATCCCGCCGCATCACCGCGCCGGCCCCGGCATTCAGCCAGGCCAGGTTAGGAGGCCGGGCCGGGTCCAGCACCTTGGGCTGAGCCTTGTCCTGAAACTCGATGTATCCGCCATGCGCGACCACAAGATGATCGCCACACCACACGCACTGGTGGGGGTCCAAGCCGCCGGACGCAAACCGGCGAACCGCGCTGCCGGTGTCCAGATCGTAGACCGTCACCTCGCCGCTGGTGACGGCACCGAATACGGTTTCGGTCACGTACAAATGCCGACCATCATCCGAGAACACGCCGTGTCCGTTCATCTGCCGATTCGGGCCAGCATCAACGGAACGGATGAGTTCACCCGTACGGGCGCTCAGCAACCAGACCGTCTGCCCAGGCCGCCGCGGAAAGGCGGCGATGACCTGGCCATTCGGTGATGGCGTCACCGAATGGCCGCGATGCGGAAGCGGGAACTCCCAGACGAGCGCTCCGGTGGTGTCCAGCGCGACCACCGCATAGCCGCCATCCGAACGACGGACAGCGCTGACCACCCGCGGTGCCTGCGCCGAGGCGCGCAGTGTGACCAGCCCGCCAGTGGCGACGAAACCCGCCGCCGCCAGGCCTTGCAGTACACGCCGCCGCGACAGCCGCGAGAAGGGTTCGCCCTGCGGGCCCGCCACGGTTCAGTCCCCGTCGGAGGAATTGAATCCGACGCCGGTCCGCACGGCACCGGCATGTGCCGCCACTTCGGCCATCTCATGACGAACCTGTTCGCGATCCACTTCCGGCTGGTTCAGCAAGGCCAGTGCGGTGGCTGGATGCACGACCAGATCCTTCATGTGATAACAGTCGGCGCCGGGCGCCGGATCCGGCAGCGCGGCGTCCTGGTGGTAGTCACGTTCGATGGTTTCCGGGTCCAGGTCCTGCCAGGTGTCGGTGATCTTCAGCGCGGCGTTGAGGTGTTTCTTGCAACCCGGGTAGACCTCGACGTATGCGGGCACGATGGTTTCCGACAAATCCATCAACGCCTGCGCCTGGGCGCTAAGCGTTGCGTCGTCGGCGCCTGAATCGAAGCTCTGCACAAAGGCACTCGCCTTCGTGGCATAGGTTTGCAGGTCGGTCGTCGCCTGCTCGGACAGGCTGATGCTACCTAGTGACACCGACTCGTTTGGGGTTTCTTCACTCTGACCGCACGCCGCCAACACCACGACTGCCGCCACTGCACAGACTCGATACACCGCTTCCTCCGGATTCCTGGCGCCCGCGTAAAGCACGCAGACCATGACCAAAGCGGCTATCGTCCATGCATTCAATTGAGAATGCAACGCAATTACAGATTCGCGGCCCGCAGCGCGGCCCGAGCTCCGACAGGTCTCCGCCCCCCTGAGCCAGCGTCGCTGGCTCTATGCGGCGTCGACCTCGGAATCGACCTGGGGATCGGTTCCGGACAACACGGGCGGCTTCAGCGGCACGGTCTCCAGCACCCAGCTGAAGTCGGGGTTCTCACGGCGGGCCGGCGACGGAATCGTGAAGGTCTTGAACCCTTCGTACGGCCGCATCGCCGCGCTGTCGATCTGCCAGCCTTTTTCTTCGACATGCCGCCGCCGGGTGCGCCGCCAGAAGCTCATGAAGCGGTCTTCGTTGACCGAAAGCTCATGCTCCAGCGTCTCGGGCAGCCAGTTCGGCGATGCATTTTCGACGATGGCGGCGTCCTGCAGCAGAATCTCGCGCAGACGTTTTTCCGAACCCTTGTCGAACAGGCTGGAGGTCATGAACGAACGAAGCTGGATCGCGAATGTTCGTGTGGTGAACTCGTCCACCGGCGTGTTCGCGTCGAACATGATCAACTGCCAGCCGGGCCGCAAGTCCACTTGTAGGCGCACGACGTAACCCGGCAGGTAGAACCCGGGATGCACCCGCGTCGGCTGTTTTTCCTTACGGATGAAGCGACGAATGAATCCGTCCTTGAACTGTGGCGGATGCATGACGCAGGTATGCACGCCCCACCAATCGCCGCGCTCTTCCTTCTCGATGAAGTTCTGGTCCGCCGTGCTCGGGTGCCCGAACACCGGGTGCACAAAGGAGGCGTGGGCCATGTCGATCCCGTTCTCGACCACACGGGCACCGGCTGCCTTCCATGTGTACTCGGATGTGACCTCCTTCCAGCCGGGCTGACCGTATTCCACGAACGGCGGGATCGGGTAGCGCTCTTCTTCAGGCAGGTCGCCAAGGAACACCCAGATCATCCCGTAGCGCTCTTCGGTCGGATACGCATCCACCCGGGCACGCTTGGAGATCGGACCATCGACCCCTCGGGTCGGAATGAACGTGACCTCGCCCTGGCCGTTGTACTCCCAGCCGTGATACGGGCAGGCCACGCAGTTCTTGTTCACCTTGCCGCCGGACAACGCGCCGCCGCGATGCAGGCACACATCGCTCAAGCAATTCACCTTGCCGCTCTCGTCGCGAAACAACACGAAATGCTGCCCCAGCATCTTGACCTTGACCGGCTTGTCCTTGACCGCATGCGACCACTCGGCCACGTACCAGAGATTGATGAGCATGAGCGAATCCTTCCTCGAGTCCGTCTGGCAACTCAGCCAACTGTGGGAGTGGCTGACCAATTCATCCTATTGTATTATGTTTATAACATTATGCGTTAACCCACGAACAGACCTGTTCACCCTGCGAGGCACGCTGCATGAGCGAGACGATCCTGACGTCCATCGAAGACTTGGTGGGCTCCACGCCAGCTGTGGATCGCCAATCCACGTTCGATCAATTGTGGGCACTGACAACCACGCTGTTCGAACGCGTGGAGCAGCGCTTCGCGCTCACCCTTGATCCCAGCAGCCGCGACCTTCGCCCCTACCACGGCGTCGATGGCGCTAGCGGATATCTTGCCAACTACGCCGGCCCCGAGATCGACTGGCTCACGCATTCCTGGACCGGCAACCCGAAGGCCAGCTTCACCAACATGCATCTGACCGTCGGCCTGGGTCCGCATATCGACGTGCCGCACTTCGGCTTCGCGCTGGGCACGATTCCGGATTTCTTCGTCTACATGGATTATCTGCCCCGTCGCGATCTGTGGGCCAACCCCGAATATGCCGACAAATACTACGGCGCGGCGAACGCGGCGTACCTGACCATGCAGGCGAACAAGGCATTCCGGCCGTTCATCAGCCGCGATTTCTACACCCGCGTGGCGCAAAGTCCGGCGAGCCTCTGCTACGGCGCCGAGATCACCGAAGACAACATGGCGGTCATCCATGAGATTTCGCATGCGCATCTGGACAACTGGTTTGCGATGATCGACGACGCGACTGCCGTTGCAGCCGCCGAACGACCCGCGTTGTCCGAACGCGACCTGCACATCCGCCGCACCATCACCGAGCGTGATCCAGCCAACGTGGTCGTGGAGAAACTGTTCGGTGAAGACCTCGGCCAGCGGCTGGTTCGCCAGCTCTGGGGCGCCGATCGGCAGCTGCCGCGCCCATGAGCGAGCCGCAACCGATGGTGCGATGCCTGTTCCGCGCCATCGCGTCGCCGCTGGCCGGTGCGCCGACACTCTCGGCTCGCACCTACTACCCAGCGCTGTACAGCGGCGAATTGCAGCAGCGCAACACCGGCTTGCTGCCGGCGGCGCGTGACCGCGCACCCTATCCCGTTGCCATTCTGATGCCGGGCATCAATGTCAGCCCCGATGCCTATGGCTGGCTGGCCATGGCTTTGGTGAACGCCGGTTTCGTCGCCATGACCTATGGCTGGATCGTCGAGGAGATGCCGGGCTTGCCGGCGCTCAGCCCCGGCCTAGACATTGGCGCGCTTGCGCCAGACGTTTACGGCAGTCGGCCATCGGCCACCGCGCTGTCGGCCGTGATCGAAGACCTGGCAACACAGAATCTCACGGGCACGCTGACCGACTGCCTGGACCTGGACCGCATCCTGCTCGGCGGCCATTCGGCAGGCGGCAGTGTCGCGCTGTTCAACGCCCGGCCGGACTGGTTCCCCGGCCTGCGAGCCGTGTTCAGCTACGGATCACACTGCAAGGCATCCACGATGCTGGGCTATCCGCCCGAAACCTACCTGCCGCTATCAGATGCTCTGCCCACGCTGATGCTCGGCGGCGATCGCGATGGCGTGATCGCCGCCAGCGCATTCCGCTACGGCGGAGGCAACACCGACGGCGACGACGTGCCCGACCCCGTCGGTCCGCTGCAACGGAGCTTCGATGACGCGCTGACCCGCACAGCCGGCGACAGCCACCTCGCAATCATCCGCGGCGCGAACCATTTTTCGGCGAGCTGGCCGGAAGATCCAAGCACGGGCCGACCGTTTCTGGACTGGGCGACTACGCGCGACGACAGCGAGATTCATGACGACATCGCCGGCCTGGTGAGCGACTTCGCCCGCGCCCGCGTGCTGGACGATCCCCGGGCCGACACACGCTTGCGCCAAAGACTCTCCGACCCTGCCCGGATCGGACACCACGCCACGCGCTAAGCCTGCCTGCACAGGCGCTAGTGGCGCGCCTTTATATTTGATATAAACGTATATCAACTAGACTTTCATGCGAGCCTGCGATGACCCAACCCGCCCCGAGTAACTGGCAGCAACTGATCACCGGCGAATGGCATGGCATGCCCGCGTTGTTCAAGCCGGACGGCACGCAGGTCGCCTTCAACCGCGTGGCGCGTGAAAGCAAGTTCGAGAACGGCCGAACCACGTATTACATGCACACGAACTTCGACGGGGCGGATGTGTTCACCAGCCGTTTCCAGATCCCCGAGTTCGCCTTCGGCGTCATCGATTCGGATCAGGATCGCGTTTACACCGGCCCGGACTTTATCGGCTCCGGCCGACCGTTCGGCCCGCTCGTCGATTCCGAGTACTTCAGCCCCGGCTGGAATGTGCAGCTACGCACGATCAACCACATCGTCCCCGAACGCGGCTTGCAGGTGTATTCATCGCAGCTGTTCGAGGGCAACTGCCTGGTCGCCGTATTCAACGGGCTTTACATCAATACGCGCGACCACAGCCCCGAAACCCTGGAACGCATCGAGCAGCATCTGGAAGCCGAGCGCCGCCAGGCCAAGAAGCCCTACGTGCTGCCGGTGAAGCATGCCGGGCGCTGGAGCGGCGAGATGCAGGTCTACTCCCCAGAGCAAGACTATCTGGGCACAAATCGCGTCGAGATCGTCTACACGCCGCTGGATCTGGTCCGCGCCCGCATGGACGTCAGGGTCGAGGGCGTGGTGAACAAACAGTTCTCGTTCACCCGCTCACGCAATGCCAACCATCACCAGTTCCACGGGCCCGATGCCTATGGCAACGGCATGTCCTTTGGCCGCTACCTGTACGCACGCAATCACTTCTTCGGGCTGGCGGAAACCCTGGACAGCCGTGAGACGCTGATCGACGACAACTTCAGTCTGTGCAGCTACTGGCAGTTCAAGAAGTCCCAGCGCGAGGCCTTCAACAGCTTCGGCGTGCTGGAATGGGAACAAGGCGACAACGTGCTGCAAGCGCAGTACCTGGGTTAGAGCATGAACAAACCGCTGAATGGCGTGCGGATTATTGACCTGACGCACATGCTTTCCGGCCCCTACGGCGCGATGATTCTCGCCGACCTTGGCGCCGACGTGATCAAGGTGGAACCACTGGCCGGCGAGGGCACTCGCAAGCTGCTGGCGCAGGACCCGAAGAACTCCATCGATGGCATGGGTGCCTATTTCCTCACGCTGAACCGCAACAAGCGCAGCGTGTGCATTGACCTGAAATCCGAGGACGGCCTCGCGCTGTTCTACGAGCTGGTCAAGGAATCGGACATCGTCATCAATAACTTCGGACCAGGCGTGCCGCAAAGGCTGAAGATCGATCACACCACGCTCAGTCGGCATAACCCGCGCATCATCACCTGCTCGGTCACGGGCTTTGGCTCGAACGGGCCGCGCCACAAGCGTCCGGCCTTCGATCAGGTGGCGCAGGCGGTCGGTGGCGGCATGTCCATCACCGGCACCGACCCGGACAACCCAGTACGCGCCGGGATTCCGATTGGCGATCTGGGTGGCGGGGCGTTTTCAGTCATGGGCATTCTTGCGGCGCTGTACGAGCGCGAGCGCTCGGGAGAAGGCCAGGATGTCGACATCTCCATGGTCGACTGCCAGATCTCGCTGCTGAACTACATGGCGACCATGTTCTTTCTCTCCGGCGAAGACCCGCATCCCATTGGCAATTCGCACTTCGTGCATGTGCCCTACAACAGCTACCGCGTGGCCGACGGCTTCATCATCATCGCGGTCATCACCGACAACTTCTGGCACAACCTGAAGGAGGTCGTGAACATCCCCGAGTTCGAAACACCGCGCTACGACACGCAGCCCGGCCGGCTTGCCGACAAGGACTTCATCGACGGCCAGCTCAACGCCGTATTCGCAACCAACACCCAGGCCCACTGGCTGGAACAACTGGAAGCGCGCCGCATCCCCTGCGCGCCGATCAACACCTTCAGCCAGGCACTGACCGATCCGCAGGTTCTGCACCGGAACATGGTGGTGGACCTGCAACACCCGAACGGTCAGACCACGCAGGCGCCCGGTAGCCCGTTGAAGTTCTCGCGTAGCAACGAGGAGAGCTTCACCTCGCCGCCGCTCAAGGGTGAGCACACCGATGATGTGCTCGGCGGCCTGCTCCGGCTCGACGCCGAACAGATCGCCGCGTTGCGCGAGCGGCAGGTGGTGGCGTAACCATGACCGAAACCGTAATCGTCAACGACGTCGGCCCGCGCGATGGGCTGCAAAACCAGGCCACCATCCTCACACCGGCGCAACGGCTGCAACTGATACAGGCATTGGTTGATGCCGGCGTGAGCCACATCGAGTTCGGCGCCTTTGTCTCGCCCAAGGCGGTGCCCGCCATGGCTGGCGCCGCCGAGATGGCCGCCGCGTTGCCGCCCGGCAAGGTGCACTACACGGCGCTGATTCCGAATCGCAGAGGCTATGAGCTGGCCCGCGATGCGGGCGTGCGCTCCATGGGGCTGGTGGTCTGCGCCAGCAACACCATGAATGAGAAGAACATCCGCATGGGCACCGAGCAGGCGATGACGGTCTGCGCCAATGTCATGCAAGAGGCGAAAGCCGACGGCTGCGATTTGCAGGTTTATCTGTCCACGGCCTGGGAATGCCCCTTTGAAGGCGCGGTCGACCCGGATGTCGTGGTCGAACTCAGTGCCCGCCTGCTGGAACTGGGCGCCAGCCAGGTCGTCATCTCCGACACCATCGGCGCGGCGCATCCTGGCGAGGTGCGCTCGCTCTTGTCGCGGCTGGTCGACACCGTGGGCGCGTCGGTTCTCGCCGCGCATTTTCACGATACGCGCGCGCTCGGCATGGCCAATGCCTACGCCGCGCTGGAAGCCGGCATCCGCCGCTTCGACGCCTCGGTCGGCGGCCTGGGCGGCTGTCCCTTCGCGCCGGGCGCCACCGGCAACATTGCCACCGAAGACCTGGTGATGATGCTGCACCTCATGGGCTTCGAGACCGGTATCGACATCGACAAGCTGCTCGCCGCCGGCCAGCTTGCCGGCGAACTGACCGGCCAGTGCACCGGGGGGCGTGCCTACCCGTGGCTCTCCCGCAACACCGCTCGCCTGCAACCACATTAATGTCCGCCCCGCGCACGCTTTACGACAAGCTGTGGGCGGCGCATCACGTCGGCCGGCGCGACGACGGCCAGGACCTGCTCTACATCGACCGGGTCATCCTCCACGAAGTGACGTCGGCGCAGGCCTTCGAGGGGCTGCGAGCGGAGCAACGCACGCTCTGGCGTCGGCAGTCCCTATTCGCCGTCGCCGACCACCAGGTCCCCACCACCGACCGCGCCCGCGGACTCGCCGGTTTTGCAGACGCTACCGCCCAACGGCAGGTGCGGGCGCTGGACGACAATTGCCTAACCTACGGCGTGGACCAGTTTCGCCTGACCGATGCCCGCCAGGGCATCGTCCACGTCGTCGGCCCTGAGCAGGGCATTACCCTTCCGGGCATGAGCGTGGTCTGCGGCGATTCGCACACATCCACCCACGGCGCCCTCGCGGCACTGGCCCAGGGCATTGGTAGCTCCGAGTTGGAGCATGTGTTCGCCACCCAGTGCCTTGTTCAGCAGCGATCGAAAACCCTGCGAATCGATGTCACCGGCTCGCTGGGCCACGGTGTAAGCGCCAAGGATCTCGCCCTGCACATCATCCACCGGCTCGGCATCGCCGGCGGGGCCGGCCACGCGATCGAGTACACGGGACCGGCGGTTCGCGCGCTGGACATGACCGGCCGGTTCACCCTGTGCAACATGAGCATCGAAGCCGGCGCACGCACCGGGCTGATCGCCTATGACGATGTGACGCAGGCCTATGTTGAGGGCCGCCCACGCGCGCCGAAAGGCCAGCGCTGGGAACAGGCCAGCGCCGCGTGGCGCGCGCAATTGCATTCCGACCCAGGGGCGCATTTTGACCGCGAGGTTCATATCGACGCCGGCGATGTCGCGCCGATGGTGACCTGGGGCACCAAGCCGGATCAGGCTGTCCCGGCGTTCGGACATGTGCCCGACCCCGCCACGGCGCGCGATGAAGTACAGCGCCGCGATTGGGAAGCTGCGCTGGCCTACATGGACCTGCGCCCCGGTCAGGCATTGGCCGAGATCGCCATTGACCAGGTCTTCATCGGCTCCTGTACCAATGCTCGCCTCGAAGATCTGCGTAGCGCTGCCGCGGTGGTCCGGGGACGGCGCCGCAGCGAGACCGTGCGCCGCGTGCTGGTCGTGCCCGGTTCGGGCCTGATCAAGCAGCAGGCCGAATCTGAAGGTTTGCACCGTATCTTTGTCGATGCCGGATTCGAGTGGCGCGATGCCGGCTGCTCGATGTGCAATGCCATGAACCCGGATCAGGTCGAGCCCGGCGAACGATGCGCCAGCACGTCCAACCGCAACTTTGAATCCCGCCAGGGCCACCGCGCCCGCACGCACCTGCCGAGCCCGGCCATGGCCGCCGCTGCGGCCGTCACCGGCCGGCTCACCGATGCCCGAACCCTGCGACCCCTTACACCATGACCACGATTTTGCTGCTCAAGCTGCTGCACCTGCTCGCCTTCGTCTACTGGCTCGGCGGCGATCTGGGCACGTTCCTATCCAGCCGCTATGTGGTCGATTCGCGACTCTCGCCGGCACAACGCGGCGTCGCGCTGAAAATCATGCTGGGCTGCGATCAGGGACCGAAGCTCGGCATGCCGCTCATCTTCGCGCTGGGCTACTCGCTGGGCGCGCGCATGGGTTTCATCGGTGGCTCGGTACTGGTTGAGGCCGGCGTCTGGCTGATCGCACTGCTGTGGCTCGCCAACGTGAACTACCTCTACTTCACGCAGAACGCCGCGGCCAAGGCGCGGCTGTCGCGCATCGATCTGTGGTCGCGCGTCGTCATCGTCGCCAGTCTGGTCGCAGCCGGCCTCTGGTCGCTGGTCGACCCCTGCCTGATCCGGGCTGACT
>OEIO01000173.1_pt1 | contig 9703 bp, 8 predicted proteins | sample 1539121 | NCBI WGS metagenome assembly OEIO01 (sample SAMEA98136418, study PRJEB22522) | marine metagenome | biome: marine biome; feature: marine water body; material: sea ice | place: Arctic Ocean | collected 21-Sep-2015 | depth 1.1 m
GGCGAGATGGCACGCCACACGGGTTCGAGACGGACGCCAGCGGCGTAGCGAGGGCTGCAGAGTGCATGGCATCAATCGGAACTATCTGGGTGGTGACATCCTGGTGCCCGTGACGACCGGCCATCTTGTCGCCCGGCTGGATGCGACGCTTCACGGCCAGATACACCTTGACCATCTTCAGCACGCCCGGAGCGAGCTCGTCACCAGCGGTGATCTTGGTCTTCTTGGACTCGAAGCGCTTGTCGAACTCGACCCGCTGCTCCTCGACCTGCTTGGCCGCCGATTCCAGCTGTGCCTGGGCATCTTCATCCGCCAGGCGGATGTCGAACCACTTCTCGCGCTCCAGCCCATCGAGGTACTCCTCGGTGACCGTGGAACCCTTTTTCAGCTTGGATGGGCCGCCGTCAGCTTTCGCGCCGACCAGGGCCGTCCGGATGCGAGCGTAGATGTCGTCTTCGAAAATACGCAGCTGGTCGTTGAGATCCTTGCGAACCTGGGCCAGCTCCTCGGCCTCGATCGACAGTGCACGCGAGTCCTTGTCGACACCCTCACGGGTGAAGACGCGCACGTCGATCACGGTGCCGTCGACACTCGGCGGCACGCGCAGGGACGTGTCCTTCACGTCCGAAGCCTTCTCGCCGAAGATCGCACGCAGCAGCTTTTCTTCCGGTGTCAGCTGAGTCTCGCCCTTGGGCGTGACCTTGCCGACCAGAATATCGCCACCCTTGACCTCGGCCCCGATGTGCACCACGCCTGCCTGATCCAGCTTGCGCAGCGCGGCCTCGTTGACGTTCGGAATGTCCTCGGTGATCTCCTCGGGCCCCAACTTCGTTTCGCGAGCGACACAGGTCAGTTCCTCGATGTGGATCGAGGTGAAGCGGTCTTCCTCGACCAGCCGCTCGGAGACGAGGATGGAATCCTCGAAGTTGTAGCCATTCCAGGGCATGAACGCGACCTGGAGATTCTGACCCAGGGCCAGCTCACCCAAATCCGTCGACGGTCCGTCGGCAACCACGTCGCCACGCTCCAGTTTGTCACCCGGCTTCACCAGCGGACGCTGGTTGATGCAGGTGTTCTGGTTGGAACGCTGGTACTTGATCATGTTGTAGATGTCGACGCCCGGTTCGCCCGGAATCGTCTCGTCATCGTTCACACGAATCACGATGCGCGAGGCATCCACCTTGTCGACGACACCGCCACGACGGGCGGTGATCGCCACGCCGGAGTCAACGGCCACGCGGCGCTCAATACCGGTGCCAACCAGCGGCTTTTCGGCACGCAGGCAAGGCACAGCCTGACGCTGCATGTTCGAGCCCATCAGCGCACGGTTGGCGTCGTCATGTTCCAGGAACGGAATCAACGCGGCGGCGACCGACACGATCTGACGCGGTGAGACGTCCAGATACTGGACCTTCTCAGGCGCCATCAACGTGAACTCGTTCTGGAAACGGCAGGACACGAGATCTGCGACGAAATTGCCCTTGTCGTTCAGGATCGAGTTCGCCTGTGCGATGACGTAGCGCCCTTCCTCGATCGCGGACAGGTATTCGATCTCGTCCGTGACCACGCCATCGTTCACTTTGCGGTACGGCGTTTCGAGGAAGCCGTACTCGTTAGTCCGTGCGTACACAGCCAGCGAGTTGATCAGACCGATATTCGGGCCTTCTGGCGTCTCAATCGGGCAGATACGGCCGTAATGCGTCGGATGCACATCGCGGACTTCAAAGCCCGCGCGCTCGCGGGTCAGACCACCCGGCCCGAGGGCGGACACGCGACGCTTGTGCGTGACCTCCGACAGCGGGTTGTTCTGATCCATGAACTGCGACAGCTGCGAGGACCCGAAGAATTCCTTGATGGCAGCGGCCACCGGCTTGGCGTTGATCAGTTCCTGCGGCATCAGGCCTTCGGATTCGGCCAGCGCCAAGCGCTCGCGAACCGCACGCTCGACACGCACCAGCCCGGTGCGGAAGGCATTTTCTGCCATTTCACCAACGGAACGGATACGGCGGTTGCCCAGGTGATCGATGTCGTCCGTCTGACCCTTGCCGTTGCGGATCGCAATGATCTCCTTCGCAACGTCAACGATATCGGAGCTGTTGCCCAGCTGTGCGACCAGATCCTTGGAGAACTGATCCTTCTTGCCCTCGAAATACTGGGCGTCGTACAGCACCGGCGAACCCGTCACTTCATCGCGGCCGATGCGACGGTTGAACTTCATCCGCCCAACAGCAGAGATGTCGTAGCGCTCGGCATTGAAGAACAGGTTATCGAACAGGCCTTCAGCAGCATCCTTGGTCGGCGGTTCACCGGGACGCATCATCCGGTAGATCTCGACCAGCGCTTCGAGTTGCGTCGACGTCGGGTCAACACGCAGCGTGGTGGAGATGTACGGACCGTTATCGATTTCGTTCGTGTAGAGAACGGGAATGTCCTTGATGCCGGCGCCACGCAGGGATTCCAGCGTCTCCGGAATGATCTCGGCATTCGCCTCGACCAGAACCTCGCCGGTTTCCGGATCGATGATGTGGCGCGCGATCGTACGGCCGATCAGGTAGTCCTCGGGGACTTCCAGACGGTCGACACCCGCGTCCTTCAACAACTTGATGTGACGCGCCGTGATCCGACGACCTTCCTCGACAATCACTTCCTTGCCGGACTTGATGTCAAAGGCCGCCGTCTCACCCCGCAGTCGCTCGGGCACCAGATCCAGCTCTGCTCCCTCCTGCGCGAGATGGAACATCGCCGTTTCGTGGAACAGTTCCAGCATCTGCTGGTTGTCATAACCCAACGAGCGGAACAGGATCGTCGCCGGCAGCTTGCGGCGGCGGTCGATACGCACGTACAGGTTGTCCTTCGGATCAAACTCGAAGTCCAGCCAGGAACCACGGTAGGGAATCACCCGCGCGGAATAGAGCAACTTGCCCGAGCTGTGGGACTTGCCCTTGTCGTGGTCGAAGAACACGCCAGGCGAACGGTGCAGCTGCGAAACAATCACGCGCTCCGTGCCATTGATGATGAACGTGCCGTGGTCGGTCATGAGCGGCAATTCGCCCATGTAGACCTCTTGCTCACGCACATCCTTGACGGTCTTGGCCTTGGAATCCTTGTCATAAATGACCAGGCGGACCACAACGCGCAGCGGCGCCGAATAGGTCATGCCACGGATGCGGCACTCCTGCTCGTCAAATACCGGGTTGCCCAGGCGATAACTGACATATTCCAGTGCCGCGCTACCGGAGTAGCTCGTCATCGGGAAGATGGAGTTGAAGGCTGCGTGCAGCCCGGTGACCTGCCGCTGCTCCGGCGGCAGTTCTACCTGCAGGAACTGACGATAGGAATCGATCAGCGTCGCGAGCAGGAAGGGGACTTCCAGCGTGGATTCCAGCTTGCGGAAATCCTTGCGAATTCGCTTCTTCTCGGTGAACGAGTAAGCCATGCGTTACCTCGACTAACGGACCCGGGTGCGCCACACAAATCGGCATTTGCGTGGCCACTGTATTCGCGAGACGGACATTCCGCCGCGCAGTGGCTGAACCCCAACCTGGGGCACCAACCTGAAATTCAACGGCGAAAGGCCGGTGGCCCAACGGCCACCAGCCTTCGCCGGCTGCATGCCTTAAGCGATACGCTCAGGCAACTGCAGTTTGACCAATGAAGCCGCGGCCTCGGTTGGTCACGACGCGTCGCGCCGAACTCACTACTTGAGCTCGACCTTGGCGCCAGCTTCTTCCAACTGCTTCTTGACTTCTTCAGCTTCGTCCTTGGACGCGCCTTCCTTGACGGTCGCCGGAGCGCCTTCGACCATTTCCTTGGCTTCTTTCAGCCCAAGGCCGGTGATGGCACGGACGGCCTTAATGGCGCCGACCTTGTTCTCACCAAAGCTGGTCATCACGACGTCGAACTCGGTCTGCTCTTCAGCAGCGGCGGCGTCACCACCCGCAGCCGGGCCAGCGGCCACAGCAACCGGAGCAGCGGCGGACACGCCAAACTTTTCTTCCATCGCGGAAATCAGGTCCACCACGTCCATGACGGACATGTTGGAAATGGTTTCGAGGATGTCTTCTTTGCTAACTGCCATTGTCATTACCTAAAAACGTTGTTGCTAGTGATTATTGAAAAGGCTCAGGCTGCCTGTTTGGCATCGCGTACCGCGGCGATCGTACGGACCAGCTTCGCCTGCGGCTCGGCCAGGGTCCGGACAAACTTCGCGATCGGGGCCTGCATGACACCCAGGAGCATGCCGAGGGCTTGCTCGCGGGTGGGCAGGTCCGCCAAACGGGCGAGATCAGAGGCCGGCAGGCTCTGGCCGCCGACGGAAACCGCCGTGACCTTGAGCTTGTCGTGTCCCTTGCTGAAATCTTTGATCACGCGTGCAGCTGCACCCGGATCTTCCAGCGAGAAACCCAGTACCAACGGGCCGACCAGCGTGTCGTTCAGGCACTCGAATTCAGTGCCGGACAACGCGCGTTTTGCCAAAGTGTTCTTGACGACACGCAAGTACGAACCACCCTCACGGGCGTTCTTGCGCAATTCGTCCATCTCACCGGCGGACAGTCCTCGGTACTCTGCCACCACGCCGGTTAACGCCTTGCTGGCACCCTCGTTGACCTCTCCGCCCAGGGCCTTTTTGTCTTCCATCCTTAGTACCCCTTGCACCACACCCCTGGTTCCATCGACCTCCCGACGTGCCTACTGCCACTCCGGCCCTAGTGGGTTGCAACAAACACAACCCGTTCGGTGGCCTTTCCACTATCGCTAGCGTCAGGCAACACCGTCTGCGTGCGCCGGGTCTCCCCATTAAGTTCCATTGCAGGAACACGTCACGGTCTTTGACGGATCTGCCAGCCCGAAAGCCGGCAGCGCCATCAAATTCCTACGCGGCTCGACCCAAGTCGAACCGAAATCTGTATTGATCAGTCGGTCAAGCTGGAATGATCAATGGCCACGCCCGGCCCCATCGTCGTGGAGAGCGTAACCTTCTTGAAATAAACGCCCTTGGACGCCGACGGCTTGGCCTTGCGCAGATCGCGCATCAGCGCCTTCAGATTTTCCGTTAGCGCGGCATTGTCAAACTTCACCGAGCCAATCGCGCAATGAATAATGCCGGCCTTGTCGGTGCGATAACGCGCCTGACCCGACTTGGCATTCTTCACCGCAGTCGCGACATCCGGCGTCACCGTCCCCGTCTTCGGGTTCGGCATCAAACCGCGCGGACCCAGCACCGGACCCAGTGCGCCGACGACGCGCATGGCGTCGGGGCTCGCGATGACGACGTCATAGTTCATGTCGCCGCCCTTCATCGCTTCTGCCAGATCATCCATGCCGACAACATCAGCACCGGCTGCCTGAGCGGCTTCGGCGTTGGCGCCCTGCGTAAACACGGCCACGCGAACGTCCTTGCCGGTTCCGCTCGGAAGAATCGTCGATCCGCGCACAGCCTGGTCGGATTTACGCGCATCGATACCGAGATTGACGGACACATCGACCGACTCGCTGAAACGAGACGTGGCGACTTCGCGCAGGATATCCAGCGCGTCATCCAGTGGATAAACCTTGCCCGCTTCAATCTTGTCGCGGATCAGCTTGCGCTTCTTGGTCAGTTTAGCCATGACTTAAACGCCCTCCGACTCGATGCCCATCGCACGCGCCGAACCGGCGATGGTGCGAACGGCCGCGTCCATGTCCGCGGCGTTGAGATCAGGCCACTTGGTCTTGGCGATCTCTTCGAGCTGCTCACGGGTGATCTTGCCAACCTTCTTGGTGTTCGGAGTCGGACTGCCGGACGTGATGCCCACAGCCTTCTTGATCAGGATGGCCGCCGGCGGCGTCTTGGTGATGAACGTGAAGCTGCGATCGCCATACACCGTGATCACGACCGGCGTCGGCAGACCCGGCTCCATGCTCTGCGTCTGTGCGTTGAACGCCTTGCAGAACTCCATGATGTTCACACCATGCTGACCCAGCGCCGGGCCCACAGGCGGACTGGGGTTGGCCTTGCCTGCAGGTACCTGCAGCTTGATATAGGCCGTAATCTTCTTGGCCATGCTTGATTACCTCTCTTTCAAGGCGGGTACCAACGGCAGGATCACTGCCTCCCCGGGGTTATTGGTGAAAGACGAGATTCCAAGCGTGAGGAAACTCCCTCACACCTGACACCTCGCCCACACCGCTATGCTTTCTCGACTTGCCCGAATTCCAACTCGACCGGCGTGGAGCGGCCAAAGATCAACACCGAGACCCGCAAGCGGTTCTTCTCGTAGTTGACCTCTTCGACCACGCCGTTGAAATCGGCGAACGGGCCGTCGGTGACGCGCACGCCCTCGCCGGCTTCAAACAGCGTCTTCGGCCGAGGCTTATCGACGCTCTCTTCGACGCGATTCAGAATCTGATCTGCCTCACGATCGGAAATCGGCGCCGGGCGGTCACTGGTGCCACCGATAAAGCCGAGGACCTTGGGCACACTCTTGACCAGATGCCAGGTCTCATCGTTCATTTCCATCTGGACCAGCACGTAGCCCGGAAAGAACTTGCGCTCGGTCGTGCGCTTCTGACCTTCGCGAATTTCAACGACCTCCTCCGTTGGCACGAGGATATCGCCGAAAAAGTCGGTTAGCCCGGCGCGCTCGACGCGATCCAGCAACGCTTTGCGGACATGATTTTCATACTGCGAATACGCGTGGACGACGTACCATTTCTTGCTCATGACTACGCCTCCCCTCGGCCGGTCAGTGCCTTAACGCCCCACAGCAGGACTGCGTCCACGCCGTAGAGAAATGCGCCAAGCAACAACACCACCACAAAAATTAGTAACGTGGTCTGCACGGAGTCGCGCCGGGTCGGCCAGACGACCTTACGCAGCTCGACACGGGAACCCCGCACGTAGGACCACATGGTCTTGCCGACCTGCGACTGCATCAGAATCGCGACCGCGGCAGCAACAGCGATCAACAAGCCACCGACGCGTACGGCAACGTTGAATTGCGTTTCAAAATAGTAGAATGCGCCGATTGCGCCGCCGAGCACTAGAACGGCAAGCAAAATCAGCACGTTATCCAGCGCGGAACCGGATTGTGTTTCGTTCGAGCTCATTGAGATCCAGTGTCAGGGCCAGCCAGCCGACGGATGGCAGGGCAGGAGGGTCTCGAACCCCCAACCTGCGGTTTTGGAGACCGCCGCTCTACCAATTGAGCTACTGCCCTAATACGCGTCCGGCGAAAGGGCGCGGATTATACCCTGTCGCGCGCCGAATGAAAGCCCCTTGTTTCGAGATGATTTCGGCGGGGCCGATTGCGCCCACCCATAGGGCAGACAAGGCGTTTCGCTGAGGCAGCCGATTACGCCGAACGAGGCCGCCGATTCGCTTTCCGGGACCTTGCCGCTCACTCAATGACCAGAGCGCAGCGACTTCGTTTGAATTTGGTGCCCACCGCCGGAATCGAACCGGCGACCTCACCCTTACCAAGGGTGTGCTCTACCAACTGAGCTAGGTGGGCATTGCATCAGATTGTAGCCCACCAAAGCGGACCGTCTAGGCGATCGCCGAGCAATCGCTACGCCAAGTTGGAGCGGGTGATGGGAATCGAACCCACATCATCAGCTTGGAAGGCTGAGGTTCTACCGTTGAACTACACCCGCCTGTCCAGGCGCACCGCACTGAGTGGACCAAGCTTCTGGTCACCATGCCGGAAGGTGGAGTCTCAATGCCATTTCAGCGGCCAGCGACCGCTAAATTGGTGGAGGGGGCAGGATTCGAACCTGCGAAGGCTGAGCCGACAGATTTACAGTCTGTTCCCGTTGACCGCTTGGGTACCCCTCCGCGGAGCGCGGTATTGTCATGATCGGACACCCCCCCGTCAAGACACACGTGCACGGGTAGAGGCTGCGTCAAAGATCTTTTCGGCATTTGCGGCCAGAAAGTACTTATAGATTCGCGTCGAGCCGTCTTCCGCCTGCAGTGGTCGTCCCGAGTCATCGGTCGCAACTGAGCGCTCAATGATCTCCACAAACTGTCTTTCTGTCTGCGCGATTCCGGTTGCGCCATCATCTTCCAGGACCGGGGTGTCCATGGTCTGCGCCATCGTGGCGGTCTGTCGAAGCTGTGTACCGGGCGCGCCCTGAATCGCCGGCAACATCCGAAACCCGAGAGAGCGCATGTCCTGGGTCATTGCGTCAATGCTTGGATAACCCGCGGCGAGCACATCGATAGTGACGTGATTGAAGTCTGCCCCCAACGCCAGCGCACTGGCCGCTTCGCCCGATACCTCGGCAACGGTATTCAAAACGGCGCGGCGTATTGGCGGGCCCGGACGGGTCAGCAAGGTATCCACCGTCAGCGCAAGCAAACGGTCAGCGTCGACCTTGGCAACACCGCCATTTGCCTCCGCGGCATTCAACAACTCGATCAGTTCGGCGTGGTCCGCTGCTTGCCACGACGATTCGGCATCCTCACGGATCGTCGCGGCAACGCCTTCGGGAAACGCCTCGAAATCCACTTCACTGATGAAGAGTTTGAATTGAGCAGCGTCGTCACCGGGAACCTGAAGATCGAAAGATTCCAGCTTCTTCGCAGGGAAGCTGTAGGTCCGGTCCGGGTACATGTCGAGTTGCGCGGCAACCCGCACCAGCAGGCTGGTCACGCGCGGATCAGCGCTGCGTATCGCGGCGTGATCGTTGCGGAATTGCCCTCCCCGCTCGATCACATGCGCGCGCAGCTTGGCAAAATCGCGAACGCTGCCGACAAACTTTTCGGTCGCCGCCTCGACAAACATGTGCCGCAAGGACGCCCGCGGTACCAGCGATCCGGTCATGGTCTTATCCCACGTAATGACAGGCCGCGTATGATGCGCCGCCGCCGACCGAGCGCAAACCCGGCTCTTCTTGCGCGCACTTGCCGTCGGCGAGCGGACAACGCGTTCGGAACGCACAGCCCGACGGCGGGTTCAGCGGCGATGGCAGCTCACCGCGCAAGAATTTCGATTCACGTTCGCGCTTGTAGTCCGGATCTGGCACCGGAATCGCGCTGAGCAGCGCGCGCGAGTATGGATGCCGCGGCTGACGGTAGAGCTCTTCCGCGTCGGCCACCTCGACGACCTTGCCGAGGTACATCACCATCACGCGGTCGCTGATATGCCGAACCACGGCGAGATCATGCGCGATGAAGATCAGCGAAAGCTGCAGTTCGTGCTTCAGCTTGATCAGCAAGTTGACGATCTGCGCCTGAATCGAGACATCAAGGGCCGAGACCGGCTCGTCACAGATCACGACCTTCGGCTCCAGAATCAGCGCGCGCGCAATCCCGATACGCTGACACTGGCCACCGGAGAATTCGTGCGGGTAGCGGTTGATCTGATTCGGCAGCAGGCCCACCCGCTTCATCATCGTCCGCACGCGCTGGCGCCGTTCGTCCTTGGACAGATTCGGCTCGTGGACGCCCAGCGGCTCGCCGATAATCTCGCCCACCGTCATTCGCGGGTTGAGTGCCGCGAGCGGATCCTGGAACACCACCTGCATGTTCCGGCGGGTCCCTGTCTCGTATACACATCCGACGCTGCCGACGATCTCACGCGTGTAGCTCCACGTGCGCGCAGTGGCCTGTTACAGAACACACACGCATTGCCCCCAACCACCGCAGTCCACCACTTCGATCACACAACTTTCATCACCCACGTCGTACCCTCCACCATCCTCTACACACCCACTATCC
>OEIO01000176.1_pt1 | contig 9665 bp, 9 predicted proteins | sample 1539121 | NCBI WGS metagenome assembly OEIO01 (sample SAMEA98136418, study PRJEB22522) | marine metagenome | biome: marine biome; feature: marine water body; material: sea ice | place: Arctic Ocean | collected 21-Sep-2015 | depth 1.1 m
AGATCGAGAATGGCATGGCCGAGACGCGGTCCGAAGCCCGCGAGGTAGAGCGCGTCCATCGTGACGAGCCGGCCGTTCCGCGCGGCGGGCGTCGGTGCGAGCGAGGCGTCGGTGAGAATCTTCTCCGCGCCGCCCAGCGCCTCGACCGTCTGGTCCGTCATCAGGATGATGTCGGGCGCGGCGACCGTCGCCGCTTCCGGCGAGAACGGCTTGTAGCCGTCGAACTCGGTGACGGCGTTGACGCCGCCCGCCAGCTCGATCATCGCGTCGGCCGCCGTGTGCCTGCCCGAGACGAGCATCGGTCCGCGGCCGGCCTGCAGCATGAAGAGGACGCGCGGCTTCGACGAGACGGCGGCAACTTCGCCGAGCGCGTGGCCGATATCGGCCTTCAGCGTTTCGACGAGCTCCGCGACTTCGTCCTCGCGGCCGAGCGCCGCGCCGACGGTCGCGACATGCGCATAGACGTCTTCCGGGGTGAAGCCTTCCTCGAGCTTCACGATCTCGACACCGGCGGAGGCCGATTGCTGGAGCGCGGCGGGAGGCCCGGCTTCCGCGCCCGCCAGGATGAGGTCGGGGGTGAGCGAGAGAAGACCTTCCGCCGAAAGCTGGCGGACATAGCCGATATCGGGAAGGTCTGTCGCGACGGACGGATAGAGGCTCGTGGAATCCACGCCGACGAGAGTGTCGCCCGCGCTGAGCGCGTAGACGATCTCGGTGGTCGAGCCGCCGACGCTGACGATGCGGGGTTCCTCTGCGTGAGCGGGCAGGGTGAGTGCCACTGTCGCGAGCAGCGCGCTTGCGAAGAATTGGTGTCGGGAGTTCCGAAGGCTCATTGGTTTTCTCTGCCTTGAAAGAAGGTGTCGTCAAACATTGCATCTGCCATCGGGACCACCCTCCCACAGGGGGAGGGTGGGAGGACTGACGAGGAGTGCGGATGAAATCAGCCCCTTTACGCCGCTTCCTTTTCCGTGAGGCCGTTGACGATCTCGCGCCAGGCTTTGTCTTCCGGGACGCCGGGCTTGCGCTTGCCGAACAGCGTTGCGATCAGCGTGCCGGCCTTGTCGAAGAGTTCGAGCGAGGTGACGGTGCCGTCTTCCGTCGGCTTCCAGACGACCCAGGCGCTGGCGATGTGGTCTTCGCGCAGATGCAGGTTGAAGGCTTCGTCCAGCACGTTGAACCACGGACCCATCGGCTTCAGGTTCTCGACGGTGCCGGTGTGAATCTGGATCATGCCGGGATTGCCGACAAAGACCATGACCGGCACGCCGCGTTCGCGCGCCGTTTCGAGCGTGGCGCGCAGCGCCGCCTGCGGCACCTGCCGGGCACGGGTTGCGCCCGCGAGACGCAAACCCTGAAGGCGCTCGACCTTGAACTTGTTCACGAGACCGTGGAACTGATGCGTGTCGGTCATCGCGTCCCAGGCGCTGCGGAAACCGGCGACGTCGATCTCGCTGTCGGCAAGCGGCTTCTTCGCATTGGCTGCGGGCGCGATCTCGAGCGGGCTCGCCTCGGTCGCGAAGCGCGCGATGAGGTCGTCGAAGGCGGCGGTGTCGGTCTTGTCCGTCTGGTAGATCTTGTGGATCGCAGTGCCCTGCGCGTCGAAGAACTGGAGGCTGCGCCGCGTCGTATCGTCCTCCATGCGCTCGACCTGCGCGAAACCGGACTTCCACTGCGAGAAGAAGATGCGCAGATCGATGTCGTCGCCGACGATGAGGCCGACATGCGCGCCGCCTTCGAGAGCGCCATAGACGCCCTTGCGCTCATGGACGACGGACTCGTTGCGGGTCAGCGCCATGACGCGGCCGAGCCCGCCGACGGCGCCGATGATGGCGGTCCATTCCGGGCGGAGCCGGGTGACGGTCGCCTGCGCCGATCCGAGCGCGACGAGTTCCGCTTCCGAGATGCCAAGCTTCTCCGCGAGGTTGCGGGCGCGCAGTTTGGGTTCCTCGGCGAGAATCGCCTTGCGGCGTTCAAGCAGGGCCGCGATGGATGAGTTGTCAGACATGATGGTTCCTTTCATCAACGTCAGTTGAGAACGTAGCGTACGGGGACGTCCGCCCAGCCGGAAACGGGGCGCCCGCCGCGCAGATGGGGCTCGAAGGTCCAGCGCCCGACCGCCTTGACCGCGGCGTGATCGAGAAGCGCATAGCCCGAGCTTTCGAGAAGCATGACCTCGGCGGGGAGGCCCCGCGGATCGATTTTCACACGAACCCTGGCCGTGCCTTCCTGCCCGAGGTCGCGCGCGCGGCGTGGATAGGGCAGCGGCGTGCTGCGGTAACGCGGCTCGCTGATGATGACATCATCGGTCTGGTCGCCGTCCGTATCCTCGAAGCCGAGCGAGGCGCCCTGGCCGGTGCCGTCGCGCGCATCGGGCGGCGCGAGGGAGGCGGTCTGGAACGATTGCGAAGCGGAACTGTCAGCGGTGGGCTGCGCCTCTACGGGCTGCGGCCTGGCGACGGGTTCGGGAAGCGTGACGGCCGGGGCCGGCGCGGGAGCGGATTCGGGAAGGCGTTCGACCACAGGCTCGGGTTTCGGCTCCGGTTGGGACACCGCAACCGGCATCGCAACCCTTGCAGGCGCGGCGGGGGCGGGCTCGGAAAGACTGACGAAGGTGACGGCGACACCGTCGGGAAGTCCATTGGGTGCGGGCATGCCGCTCGACTGCCACCAGAAAAGAATGCCGGCGAAGACCGACGCATGAAGAAGGAGCGAAACCGCCACCGGCAAGCGGAGCGCGCGGGGAGAGAGGATGAGAGGCGAGGAGCCCTCATCCCTTCCCGTCATGCCCGTGCTCGCGGTGGCGGTCATGCTCATGCCTGCCTCAGAACTTCAGCGTCGCGTTGACGCCGAAATTTCGGCCGGGCTGCGCATAGCGGCCGATGACCGGGCTGCCGGCGGCGAGGCCTGCCACATCCTGCGAGTTGTAGTACTCCTCGTCGAAGATGTTGAAGAGGCCCGCATTGACCGTGAAGCTCTCCGACATGTCGTACCAGGCCGTGAAGTCGACGACCGTATAGGACGGCGCCTGGAAGTTGCCGGGTGTCGACACGCGGTCGTGACGCCAGGCGTGGATCGCCGAAAGCTGGGCGCCCCACATGTCTCCTTCATAGGCGAGACCGGCAACAGCCTTCAGCGGATCGACGGAGTTGATCGGCGCACCGGTGTCGTCATCCTCGCCATGCGCATAGGCGATGCTGCCCCGGAGCGCCCATTCGGGAAGGAAGCGATACTCACCCTTGGCTTCCGCACCGTAGATCGTGACGCTCGAGAGGTTCTGATACTGGAACGTCATGATCGGCGGCGGCGGCGAAACGAGCACCGTGTCGATGAAGTCGTCATACATCGTGTAGAAGACCGAGGTCGAGAAGCTCGACCCGTCGCGGAACTTGCCGCGCAGACCCGTCTCGATGCCGTCGCTCGTTTCCGGCTTCAGGTCCGGGTTCGGGATGATCTCGTAGCCGAAGCCCGGATTGGAGAAGGCGAAGTTCGCGTTGTCGTAAGGCGGCGCGCGGAAGCCGTGCGCATACTGGGCGAACAATGTGTACTCCTCCGTGGCGTCGTAGGTGATGCCGAGCTTCGGAGAGATTTCCGTTTCCTTCTGGTCGTGCACCGGTATGGCGCCCGCCGTGGAATTCAGGAAGAGTTGATCGATAGAGGGCTTCAGACGGTAGTAGTCGAAGCGGACCGCCGGGATGATGCCGAGGCGGCCGATGTCGATGCTGTCCTGAACATAGATGCCCGCCTTGGTCGTGTCCGTGTCGGGGAAGTTCTTGTTCGGGAACGTTTCGCTGTTGAAAGGGAAGAAGGACGAACTCGTCATGGTGGTGAGGTTCGTCTCGATGCGGTAGCGCGGGCGCGAGGTTTCCGTGTAGTCGACCGTCACGCCATAGGTGAAGTTGTGCACGGCACCGCCCCATTCGCGGTCCAGGCCGAACTGCAGATCGGCGCCGAAGATGTCCTGGATGAAGTCGAGGTCCGAGACACGGTAGTAGTTGGTGATGCCGTCCGTGAGCGTCTGCTCGGTGTGCTCGTTGCGGTCGACCTTCGTGTAGAAGACCTTTGCCGTCATTCGGTCGGCGATGACGATCGGCGTGTTGTGCTCGTACTCCATGCTGAGCAGCGTGCGCTCGGTCTCGTCGGTGCCGTAGGACGTGTTCACTGTCGAGAAGAAGAAGGGCGATGTCGAGACGACCGCCCCGCCTTCGTCGGTGAGCAGGTGGATGTCGGCCTCGTCCTGGTCGTACTGACCGGTGAACTTCAGCGAGTTGCCCCACAGACCGTTGAAGATGAGCTTGCCGAGGAACGAACTGGACGCGTAGTCCATCGGGTTCACGGTCGCGCTGCTGTTCGGTTCGAGTTCATGGCCGTCGCGGCGCGTATAGAGGCCGAGCATCTCGACATTGCCCGCGCGCTTCGCCCCCGTCAGCGATTCCGAGAAGCTGTCGTCGGCGCTGTCATAGGCGCCCTTGATGCTTGCGTACCAGTCCTTGTCCGTACCGTCGAGATAGTCGGCCGGGTCCTTGGTGACGTAGCCCACCGTGCCGCCGATGCCGTCCGAGCCATAGAGCGCGGAAGAAGGGCCGCGGATGATTTCGATGCGCTTCATGCTGTCGAGATCGACGAAGTCGCGCGTATAGGTGCCCGCGCCGATATTGGTGCCCGGAAAGTCCGGCGTCGGCAGGCCGTCGACGAGAACGAGCACACGGTTGCCGCCGATGCCGCGGATGGTGAAGTTGGTCGCGCCGCCGCGGTCCGGCTGGTTGCCGACCGAGACGCCCGGCTCGTAGCGGATGATGTCCTGCATGGTGTGCGCGTTGCGGCGCTCGAGTTCTTCCGCCGTGATGACGGAGACCGTGCCCGCGACGTCCTTGATCGCGGTCGGATTGCGCGTCGCGGTCGAGGTGACGGCGTCGAGCTGCGTGGCGCGCGGTTTCGTTTCTTCGCTCTCGGAAGAAGCCGTGTCCTGCGCCTGTGCGGTGGAGATCGCGGCGAGAGATGCCGTCGCGAGAAGGAGTGAGTGGAGGGTTCGGTGCCCCGTACGAGTTTTCATATGCCAGTCCCAGTTATGCGTGAGGAAGCACTCCTGGCTGGCTGGCCCCCGCGTCGGCGGGTCTGGCTGGCTCGGTTGCCTTCTATGTGATCCGGCGCGCGGCCGGCCGCTTCTTCTCTATTTGATGAGGATCAGCTTGTTGCTGTTGGTGAGTCTGAGCCGGTAGATCTCCTCGCCATGACGAATGACGATTTCGCGGCCGCCCTGGAAAATCTCCGCGCTGTCGAGGGCGGGCGTCGAGCCTGCCTTCGTCATGCGGATGGTCCTGTCCGGAGCGGTCATGTCCATGAAATCTGCCCGCAGCCCCCGCTGCCTTATCCATGAGAATGACTCGCAATAGCATGCGCAACTGGAGGCTGCAACTGCTATTTTCCCACACAAAAAATATGGGTATTCCGGCGTGACAATTCTGCCGGGAGACCGGAGCGGAAAGGGCGGGAATCTGCGGGAGCGGAAGGAGGCGGGCGCGCCCCGGGCTGCCGGCAAAGGCCGCAGCCGGGTGCGCGCGAGCCGGTCGGGACGGCGTCAGGCGGTCTGGAGGTCCGCCTTCTCGAAATTCGCTTCCGCGAATTCCCAGTTCACGAGGTTCTCGACGAAAGCCTCGAGATAGTCGGCCCGCCGGTTCTGGTAGTCGAGATAATAGGTGTGTTCCCAGACGTCGGTGGTGAGAAGGGGAATGTCCTTCGTGTCGGCGATGGGCGTCTCGGCATTCGGCGTGCCGTAGACCTTGAGCTTGCCGTCGGAGCCGAGCACGAGCCAGCAATAGCCCGAGCCGAATTGCCCCGCCGCCTTCTCCTTGAAGGTCTCCTTGAACTTGTCGAGGCTGCCGAAATCGCTGTCGATCTGTTTCGCGAGCGCGCCCTTCGGCTTGCCGCCGCCCTTCGGGCTCATCGAGTTCCAGTAGAAGTCGTGGTTCCAGACCTGCGCGGCGTTGTTGAACAGGCCCTTCTGGTTGCTGTCCTTCGCAACCTTGCGGATGAGTTCGATGAGGTCGAGCTTCTCGAGCTCGGTTCCCTCGATCGCCTTGTTCGCCTTGTCGACATAGCCCTTGTGGTGCTTGCCGTAGTGGAAGGAGAGCGTCTTGCCGGAAATATGCGGTGCGAGCGCGTCTTCGGCATAGGGCAGAGGGGGGAGTTTGAGCATGACAATCTTCCTTCTTCGCTTGGCTTTCGCCTGGATTCGCCTCCCCTCCTTCACTTCGCGCGCTGGCGCGGCCATTTCAAGGCGGCGCCCGCCTTTTCGTCCCCATAAGCACCGGTAAATACGGGTATCCGCCGGGCCAGGCACGAACTTGCAACAGCGTGACGCAATCCCCACATCTTGTGGGAAGCGGCGCCGCCTGGCGGGCCGCAATGGCAAAGTCGCTTGGATCACGGGACTTTGGGACATGACACGCGTGATGCAGTTCAACAGCCCCTTCCTGCTGGGCTTCGACGAAATGGAACGATTGCTCGAACGGGCCGTAAAGGCCTCCGACGGCTATCCGCCCTACAATGTCGAACAGAGGCAGGCGGAACGGGGCGAAGCGCTCCGGATCACGCTGGCAGTCGCCGGATTCTCCCGTGACGAGCTTTCAGTCACGGTCGAGGACAATCAGCTCGTCATCCGTGGCCGGCAGAACGACGACGACGCGCGCACCTATCTTCACCGCGGCATCGCCGCGCGCCAGTTCCAGCGCTCATTCGTGCTGGCCGACGGCATCGAGGTGAGACACGCGCATCTCGAGAATGGTCTTCTGATGATCGACCTCGAAAAACCCGAACCCGAGCGCCGCGTGCGCACGATCGAGATTTCCGAGACGGTCGAGAAGCCCGCTTCCCGGCGCGTCGAGCGCGATGCGGTCTGACGATCCGGCGACGGACTTGAGCCCCTTGCTTCGTTGAACAAGGAGGGGCCGGAAAGGAGCATGAAAATGCAGAACGACACAGAATTCGAAGCCCCGGAAGAGGGCAGGACAGGCTGGGGCGTCAGCGACTTCCGCGCGCTCACGCCGGAAAAATTCGCCGAGGCCGGCATGCCGAACATCGTCTATGTGCGAGAGGTGCTGGCGGCCGACCTTGCGGGCGAACTCGGCTCGGAGGTCGATCTCCCCGCCGACACGCCGCTCTTCGCGGTGCATGCCGCGAACGGCCAGCGCATGGCCGTGCTCGACAACCGCGACGCCGCCTTCGCGGGCGCGCGCCAGTACGATCTGGAGCCCGTGAGCGTCCACTGACGCCACTCGGCGCGAACAACGAAAAGCCCCGCGCTTTCATCAAGCGCGGGGCTTTTTCTTCTCGGGAAGAGAGCCTCAGGCGGCGTTGGTGGCGGCCGGTTCGGTAAGGATCGCGAAGAGGGCGGCGCCGTCTTCCGAGGCACGGAGCTTTTCGACCACGGCCTGGTTGCGCAGGAGACGCGAGATGCGCGCCAGCGCCTTCAGGTGATCGGCGCCCGCCGTTTCCGGTGCGAGCAGCCGGAAGACGAGGTCGACCGGCTGATCGTCGACGGACTCGAAGTCGATCGGCGTGTCGAGCCGTGCGAAGAGGCCGTAGAGACGGTCGATGTCGCCGAGCTTGCCATGCGGAATGGCGATGCCCTGGCCGACGCCCGTCGAGCCCAGCCGCTCGCGTTCGAGCAGCGTCTCGAAGATCGCCCGCTCGGAGAGCCCGGTCAGTTTGGCAGCGCGCTCGGAGAGTTCCTGCAGCGCCTGCTTCTTGCTGGTGACCTTCAAATGGGCAATCACGCCCTCAGGCCGCACCAGATCTTCAAGCTCCATAACCCGGTTCCTGTTCTGCGATACCGCCAGATGCACGTTTCGTTCCGCCGTGCCAGCGCGGGCGGCACCAGCCGATGCGCGGCCAGAGCCCGCAAAGGTGGATTTCGCTTTCAGTGTTTCAAGCCTTTTGAGCATCGCGGCTCGTATCTATCCAGCCGATATTTCCATCCGGGCGGCGGTAGACGAGATTGAGCCCCCCGGCCGTCCCGCTCCGGAATACAACGAAGGGCGCGTCGCTCAGATCCATCTGCATGACGGCATCGCCGACACTGAGAACGGGGATCGCGGTCGTGCCTTCCGCAATGATGACCGGCTGCGCGTCTTCCGCGATTTCCGCATGCTCGTCCCCCGCCTCGATGACGAAGGAGGGATAGGATTCCGCGGGCAGCTCGGCCTTGTTGTTGTTGTTGTGGTTCTTCAGCCGGCGCTTGTAGCGGCGCAGGCGCTTCTCCAGACGTTCGAGGGCGGCTTCGAACGAGGCATAGACCTCGTTCGCGGCGCCTTGCGCATTGACGCGCAGACCCGAACTCAGATGCGCCGAGCAATCGGCGCGGAACTCGTGGCCCTGTTTGGTGAACGTCACCTGGCCGTCCACGGGCCGGTCGAAATATTTCGTGACCGCGGCTTCGAGCCGCTCGGTCGCATGGGTACGAAGCGCATCTCCGACATCGAGATGATGGCCGCTTACCTGAACCTGCATGAAAGACCTTCCTGGGGCCACTACGCTACGGAGACGGTTGACCGTTTGGTTCGTTCCGGCTTCCCGTCCTTGAGGAAACCCTGCACGCCCGGCCCGGCCGGACGCTTCTTCCGCGCGGGCCCTGAGGCGCTTGAATTTGTCATTGCACGTGCCGCCACCGCGGCCAGACCCACCGCCTGACCCTCCGGGATTCACCCCGGGGGCGTTTGAGCGCGTGGAAACTAGTGGGCGGCATCATGGGTGTCAACCGCGTGCCTCAAGAACCGGAAAACGTCTTTATCTTCAGATACATATAAGCCTCTCGCCGCCCTTGTGAAGGGGGCCGGAGAGACTCAGGCATAGGCCTTCTTCTCGCGCCTGCGCTGCACCGAAGAGGGAATGTTGAGCGCCTCGCGATACTTGGCGACGGTGCGCCGCGCGATGTCCACGCCCTGGCCTTTCAGAATGTCGACGATGTTGTCGTCGGACAGCACCGCGTCCGCCCGTTCGACCTCGATCAGCTCCTTGATCCGGTGGCGCACCGATTCCGCCGAATGCGCCGCGCCGCCCGAGGAGGAGGCGATGGAGGAGGTGAAGAAATACTTCATCTCGAAGATGCCGCGCGGCGTGGCGATGTACTTGTTCGCCGTGACGCGGCTGACCGTCGACTCGTGCATCGAGATCGCTTCGGCGATGGTCTTGAGGTTCAAGGGCTTCAGATGCTGGATGCCGTGGACGAGGAACGAATCCTGCTGGCGCACGATTTCGGAGGCGACCTTGAGGATGGTGCGCGCGCGCTGGTCGAGGCTCTTCACCAGCCAGTTCGCGTTGTTCAGGCATTCGGAGATATAGGCCTTGGCGTTCGGGTCGCCGGAAAGCTTCGTCACTTCCGCGTAATACTGCTGATTGACGAGAACGCGCGGCAGCGTTTCCGAATTGATCTCCACCATCCAGCTTCCATCGGCGCGCGGACGGATGAAGACATCCGGCACGACGGGAACGACGGGCTCGGCGCCGAAGGCATGGCCGGGCTTGGGATCGCACAGCCGGATGTCGTCGACCATCGAGGCGATGTCCTCGCGGTCGGCGCCGGTGAGTGTCATCAGCTGCTCGAAATCGCGCTTCGCGAAGAGTTCGAGGTGATCGAGGAAGACCTGCATCGTGGGATCGAGGCGGTCGCG
>OEIO01000179.1_pt1 | contig 9591 bp, 4 predicted proteins | sample 1539121 | NCBI WGS metagenome assembly OEIO01 (sample SAMEA98136418, study PRJEB22522) | marine metagenome | biome: marine biome; feature: marine water body; material: sea ice | place: Arctic Ocean | collected 21-Sep-2015 | depth 1.1 m
CGTAGGGCCCCTGCTGCGCCTTGGTGGTCGACTTGACGTGCCATTCGAATAGCGGCCGCCCCAGCGATTTGGCGACTTCCTGCGCGAGCAAGGTCTTGCCCGTGCCGGGCTCACCCTTGATGAGCAGCGGCCGTTCCAGCGCCACAGCGGCATTCACCGCCAGCTTCAGATCATCCGTCGCGACGTAGCGCTCGGTTCCCTCAAATCGATTGGTCATGGCTTCAGTGTCAGATGGTGTTCGGTTGGTCCCGGCAGAAAAGGCGCAGGTTCACCTGCCGCCCAGGCCGCGTGTCCCTTCATAAACCAGGGTGACAGCGGATGCCCGCTTTGTCCCCCCGGCATCGTAAAGTATCCCTGCGCCTCGCGACCGGGCGACACGGCAAACCGCTCCGACGCGCCGAAGCTGGGGCCGGCCACTCGAGGCATGTCGCGATCACCGGCCTGAGGGGCATCGGGCGCCTGCAACCACGGCCGGAGCCAGCCCGGGAGGGCCGCGGCCAGCGGATGCCCGATCTGCACCCTGTTTTGCTCACCCCAGCGCTGCTCCGCCAGGGGGCCACGACTGGCAGCGGCATCGACGATACGGCGCGCCGAACTCGTCAGCAGTTCCGACCAGCTATCGACATCCGCCGGGAGCAGATGCGCCGGGCGCTGCTCCAGCAACTCCCAAAGCGCATGCTCGAACTGGCGGGATGGCCGCAGGCTCACACCGGGTGCCTCATCGCGCACCGCCGCCGTTAGCGCAGACCAGATTCGGCTTGAAACCTCGCGATGAAACGCCCGCACCAGCGGGTAGCCTGCGTCATCGACGGAGGCGCGACGTCCCTGCTCGCGCACCAGCCGCTCGGCTTCTTCGCCCTCCGGCATCGTATCCAGGGTGTTGATGAGCAGACCCCGCCAGCGCTGCAGAAACAGCGCCCGGTCGTCCAGCACAATCGCATGCATGGCCGCCTCGTCCAGATGATCACGGGCATGCAGACCGTCTCGAATCTGACCGGCACGCGCGCCCAGGGCATAGCCACCATCACCCAGCAGGCGTAGCGCCTCACCCGAAACCACTCGGCTGTTCGCAGTCCACAGTCGCCCGCTGGGCGGATCGATCACGCGAGGTATCGCATCCGCGGCCAGCCAGCCATCCCAGCCGATACCAGCTCCGCGAGCGGTGGGTTGTGTCCCATCAAAGCCCTGCCGCACCGGTATACGGCCGGCCACGGTCCAGCCGACACGACCATCGGCCTGCGCGACGACGAAATTCTGCGGCGGCATGCCGGCGCCATGCGCTACGGCCATCGCCTCCTCGAGCGTCCTCGCCTGCTCCAGCAGCAGCAGGCGCAGGTTGAGTCCGCCCGGCTCTCTCGCTGTCCACTGCACGGCGTAATCACCGAGCACCGGATCATGCCGCACCGGCCCATAGCGGGATGTTTGGAACCGCAACGATTCGCCGTCGCCGCTCGGAACGGTCAGTTCCAACTCGGCATCCACGATCTCGCCGCTGTCGAGCAACACGATGTCGGAGAAATCACCGTAGCTATTGGTGAAACCCCAGGCCACATGCCCGTTGCTGCCGGCAACCACGGCGGGCAACCCCGGCAGGGTGACTCCGGTGATATCCAGCGAGTCGCGCAGCTGCAGGCGCATGCGATACCAGATGTTGGGCAGGCTCAGACCGAGATGCATGTCGTCCGCGACGATGGCACCACCATGGGTCGTCAAACGGCCGGCGACGGCCCAGTTGTTACTCCCCAGGACCGGACCGGGCTCGACCACGACCGCCACCTGTGAGGCGCCGACCGGTGCCACCCACTCGGTCGGAGCGGGAATATCAGGCGGCGGCAGGGCCTCGCCCTGTAGCGGCGCGTCCCAAGAACCGCCCGCGGGCGCGAGAAAGCGCGCCGCCGGCTCCCCCAGCACATGGCGTAGCACCGCATCGTCGCGTTCTTTGCGGGCAGTGCGGTCGGTGAGGTCGAGGAACATGCTCAGCGCAACCAGCAGGCTGTCTTCGGACTGCCAGGGCACCGGTTCGCTGCGCAGCAGCCAGTATTCGAACGGACGGGCACCAAGCGCGTCGAGACCCGCGTTCACGCCGTCCGCATAGGCGGCAATGAGCGCGCGGATCGCCGGCTGCGATTCGGCGAGCGCGCGGCGAGCCACATCCCGAAGCTGCTCCACTGCAATCTGGCGGTCGCGCGGCAATGCAATCTGACCGACCAGCCCGGCCAACTCGCCGGCCGCCGCACGCCGGAGCAAATCCATCTGGAAGAATCGATCCTGCGCGTGAACGAACCCGGTGGCGCGGGCCAGATCCAACCGATCCGTGGCGATCAGCGTGGGCACGCCGTGGTCGTCGCGCTCGACCGTGACGGAGGATCGCAGCCCAGCCAGGGCGAGTTCGCCATCAACCTCCGGCAGACTCGCGCGCAGCGTCAACCAGCCCGCGGTGAACACGGCGGCGGCGAGCACGGCCACCAAACCGAGGATACGAAGCAGCCAGCGCCGCATCCGGGCTAACAACACCGTGGCTCGTGATGAGTGACGGCCTGGAACCGGTTAGGCGCGCGATTCCAGCATGGCGATCGCGGGCAATGTCTTGCCTTCCAGCAGTTCCAGAAATGCCCCGCCGCCCGTGGAGATGTACGACACCTGATCGGCGATGCCGTACTTGTCGATCGCGGCCAGCGTGTCGCCACCGCCGGCAATGGAGAACGCGTCGGAACCGGCAATCGCCTTGGACATCGACTCGGTGCCACCGGCAAAGCTATCGAACTCGAACACGCCCGCCGGCCCGTTCCAGACGATGGTGCCGGCGCCGTCAAGCAAAGCCGCCAGCATCTTCTGGGTGTCCGGGCCGACATCCAGCACCATGTCCTTGTCACCGATATCGCCCACCGGCTTCACCGTGGCCTCTGCATCCGCCGAAAATTCGGTGGCAACGACCACATCCGTGGGCAGCGGGATGTCGCCGCCCTTGGCCTTGACCGCATCCATGATCCGTTTTGCGGTATCGATGAGGTCGGGCTCGTGCAGCGATGCGCCAACATTCACGCCGGTGGCCGCCAGGAACGTGTTGGCGATGCCGCCGCCCAGCACCAACTGGTCCACCTGGTCGACCAGCGACTCGATGACGCCCAGCTTGGTCGAAACCTTGGAACCGCCAATAATCGCCACCAGCGGTCGGGCAGGCTGGTCCAGCGCCTTGCCCAACGCATCCATCTCGGCTGCCAGCAGCGGCCCGGCGCAGGCTTCGGGCGCGAACTTGCCAACACCGTGGGTGGAGGCCTGCGCGCGGTGTGCCGTGCCGAAGGCATCCATCACGTACACGTCGCACAGGGCCGCCATACGTTTGGCCAGCGTCTCGTCGTCCTTCTTTTCGCCATCAAGAAAGCGAACGTTCTCGCACAGCACGACATCACCGGGGTTCGGTGCATCCATCGTCAGCCAGTCCGCGATGAGCGGCACCGGTGCGCCCAAGGCCTGCGACAACCAGGTCGCGACCGGCTGCAGGCTGTACTTCGCGTCCGGCTGACCCTCGGTGGGCCGCCCCAGATGCGACATCACCATCACCCGGGCGCCGGCGTCGCGGGCGGCCCGTATGGTCGGCAGCGCCGCCTTGAGCCTCGCATCGGAGGTGATGCGATCGCCGTCCAGCGGCACGTTCAGGTCTTCCCGAATCAGGACGCGCTTGTTCGCGAGGTCCAGGTCAGTCATGCGTTTCATGCGGTGCTCCTCGAAGCAGGCCGCCCGCATCCAGCGAGCGGCGGGCGCGGGCAGCTCGTCATGCCAACGCCGGTGATGTGGAACTACAGTGAGTTCGGAGGACTTGCGGTTTCGACGGCGATCAAACGATGTCGCGTCATGCGCCCACGAGCGCCGTGAAAGCGGCCGGTTGCCATCCAAGGTCAGCATACGAAGACCGAACCGGACGCGGAGTGCCCCGTGAGCACTCCGCGTGTCTTCGCGACGCCGAGATTGGGCGGCTGCCGATGCCGTGCTTAGGCCTTCGCCAACGCCAATGTGGTGTCGAGCATGCGGTTGCTATAGCCCCACTCGTTGTCATACCACGAGCAGACCTTGATCAGGCCGCCATCGATTTCACGGGTCAGTCCGGCATCGAAGCTGCTGGACGCCGGATCATGGTTGAAGTCGATGGAGACCAGCGGTGCGTCGTTGTAGTTCAGCACGGCGGACAACGGCCCGGAGGTCGCAGCGTCCTTCATGATCTGGTTGATCTCGTCAGCCGAGGTCGCACGACCCGGCTTGAAGGTCAGGTCAACAATAGACACGTTGATCGTCGGCACGCGGATGGCGAAACCATCCAGCTTGCCCTTGAGCTCCGGCATGACCAGGCCCACGGCGGCGGCGGCACCGGTCTTGGTCGGAATCATCGACTGCGTGGCCGAGCGGGCACGGCGCAAATCCGAGTGGTAGACGTCCGTCAGCACCTGATCGTTGGTGAAGGCGTGAATCGTGGTCATCAGACCCGACTCGATGCCCACGGTGTCCTGCAGCGCCTTGGCGACAGGCGCCAGGCAGTTCGTGGTGCAGGAGGCGTTGCTGACGATCTGATCCGAGGCTTCCAGCGTTTCGTGGTTCACGCCGTAGACGATCGTCTTCACATCGGAACCGGCAGGCTGGGAGACCACGACATGCTTGGCACCACCTTCAATATGCGCCATGGCTTTGTCCTTGGTCGCGAAGAAGCCGGTGCATTCCAGCACGACATCCACGCCCAGCTCGCCCCAGGGCAGCTCGGCCGGGTTGCGGTTGGCCAGCACCTTGATCTTGTCGCCATTGACGACCATGTAGTCGCCTTCGACCGTCACGGTGCCCGGGAACTTGCCATGGGCCGTGTCGTACTGGGTCAGATGGGCGTTGGTGTTCGCGTCGCCCAGGTCGTTGATGGCGACAATCTGGATTTCATCGGTGCGGCCAGACTCATACAGCGCACGCAGGACATTGCGGCCGATGCGGCCATAACCATTGATCGCGATCTTCGTTGCCATGTTTCTCTCCTTGGTCGTTCGGTTAGTTCGCCAGGGCGCGCAGGGTCTTCGCCACGCGGTCCGACGTCAGGTCAAAATGCTGGTAGGCGTCTTCGGCAGGTGCCGAGACACCAAAGGTGTCGATGCCGATGACGGCACCGGCCGAACCGGCCCAGCGCCACCAGGTGCCAGTTGCGCCCGCCTCGATCGCCACCCGTGCGGTAATCGCCGCCGGCAGCACCGTGGCGCGGTAGTCATCCGTCTGCCGCAGAAAAGCCTCTTCGCAGGGCATGGATACCACCCGCGTCGGCAGGCCCTCGGCTGTCAGCGTCTGTGCCGCCTCCACCGCCAGCTCGACTTCCGAGCCGGTGGCGATCACCAGTGCGGTTGGATCGGTGGCCGGCTCCCACAGCACATAAGCACCACGGCGGACGGCTGCGAGTTGTTCGGCCGTTCTCGGCTGGTGCTCGACGTTCTGCCGGGTCAACGCCAATGCGCTGGGACCGTCCTGGCGCAGTAATGCGACCTCCCAGGCGACGGCCGTTTCCACGTCATCGCAGGGTCGCCAGACATCGAGATTCGGCATCAAGCGCAGGCTGCCCACATGCTCGACGGGCTGGTGCGTCGGGCCGTCTTCACCCAGACCGATCGAGTCATGGGTGTAGACCAGGATGTTCTGCACATTCATCAACGCGGCCAGACGCACGGCGTTGCGGGCGTAGTCCGAGAACGTCAGGAAGGTGCCGGAAAACGGCACGAAACCGCCATGCAGCCGCAAGCCGTTGCAAATAGCCGTCATGCCAAACTCGCGCACACCGTAGTAGATGTACTGGCCTTTGACGGTCTCCGGAGTGACCGGCTCCACGCCCTTCCAGATCGTGCCGTTGGAGCCGGTCAGGTCTGCCGAGCCGCCAAGCAACTCGGGCATGCCGGGCGCGATGGCGTTGAGCACGGCCTGAGAGGCCTTGCGGGTCGCGTTCTTCTTGCCGCTGGCCTGCACGTCTTCGACCAGGCGCGCGAGCTTGTCCACCAGATCGGCGGGCAGCTCGCCGAGCATCCGTCGCTCGAACTCTGCGGCCAGCGCCGGGTGCTCGGATTGATACGCCGCAAACCGCTCGGCCCAGGCCGCTTCGGCGGCCGCACCCTGCTCGCGACGATCCCAGGCGGCGACGATTTCGTCAGGAATCTCGAACGGTCCGCCCGCCCAGCCCAGCGTCGTGCGGGCTGCGATGACGCCCTCGGCGCCCAGTGCCGCGCCATGTGTGTCGGCTGAACCGGCGTTGGTCGCGCCAAAACCGATGATGGTCTTGCAGCAAATCAGCGTGGGCTTGCCGGTTTCGGCCTTGGCGGCGGCCAGCGCATCGCGCACGGCCTCGGCGTCATGGCCGTCAACATTGCGGATCACATGCCAGCCGTAAGACTCGAACCGCCCCGGCGTGTCATCGCGAAACCAGCCGTCGACCGACCCATCAATCGAAATGCTGTTGTCGTCGTAGATGGCGATCAGCTTGCCCAGGCCCAGCGTCCCGGCCAGCGAACAGACCTCGTGGCTGATGCCCTCCATCAGGCAGCCATCGCCGAGGAACACGTAACTGTGATGATCGACCACGGTGTGACCACCCACGTTGAACTCGGCGGCGAGCAATTGCTCGGCCAGCGCCATGCCCACGCCGTTGGCGATGCCCTGGCCCAGTGGACCGGTGGTCGTTTCCACGCCTGGGGTTTCGGCGTACTCCGGATGACCCGGCGTGCGCGAATGCAGCTGACGGAAGGCCTTGAGATCGTCAATGCCCAGGTCGTAACCGCTTAGGTGCAGCGCTGCATACAGCAGCATCGAACCATGGCCGTTCGACAGCACGAAGCGGTCGCGATCGAACCAGAGCGGGTTGTTGGGGTTGTGCTTAAGCACATCACGCCAGAGGACTTCTGCGATATCGGCCATGCCCATCGGCATGCCCGGATGTCCTGAGTTGGCGGCCTGAACGGCGTCCATGGCCAAGGCGCGGATGGCGTTGGCACGAAGACGCGGAGACGTGGAGTCAACCATTGAGACGTGGGCCTGAATCGATGTCGGAGCAAAAAGGCCGGTGAAAGACCGGCCTTGCTGCGCAAAATGGGGCGATATTCTGGCCGAGACGCCTGGTCTAGGCAAGGAAACGACCAGTCTGTTATATGCTCGGACCGGAAAAGCAGAGTCGTTCGAACGACCATCCAGCTACGGAAGCTGATTCATATTTCACGGAAGGAGACACCCCATGTTGGACAGCACCCGACTGTCGGCGCGCTGCGCACTCATCGCGCTGGCATGCTTGGCCATCACCGCCTGCTCGAAATCCCAGCCGGACGAACCCGATGCAGCGGCGGCGCAAAAGGCCCCGGCATGGGTGGATAGCGCCCGACTGCTCGCCGCCAACGAATCGCCCGGCGAGTGGATGAGCCACGGACGCACCTACGACGAACAGCGCTACTCGCCGCTGAACAAGATCACCGCGGACAATGTCGCCAATCTGGGGCTGGCCTGGCATTACAAGCTGGACGTCGACCGCGGCACCGAGGCCACACCCATTGTCGTCGACGGTGTGATGTACACCACCGGGGCTTACAGCATCGTCTATGCGCTGAATCCGGTGTCGGGCGAACTGCTGTGGAAATACGACCCCGGCGTGGATCGCTCCATCGCGGGACGCGGCTGTTGTGGCGTGGTCAACCGCGGCGTCGCACCCTGGAAGGGCAAGCTCTACCTCGGTGCCTACGATGGCCGCCTGATCGCCATCGACGCCAAGTCGGGACAAGAAGTCTGGTCCGCGCAGACGGTCGATACGACCAAGAACTACACGGTCACCGGCGCGCCACGAATCATCGATGGCAAGGTCATCATCGGCAATGGCGGCGCAGAGCTGGGCGTACGCGGCTATGTTTCAGCCTATGACGCCGAGACCGGCGACATGCTCTGGCGCTGGTACACCGTGCCGGGCGATCCGGACCAGCCGGCCGAGAATGCGGCGATGGAAGCGGCGCAGAAAACCTGGTTTGGCGACGTGTACTACAAGCAGGGCGGCGGCGGCACCGTGTGGGACTCCATGGCCTACGACCCGGAGCTGGACCTGCTCTACATCGGCACCGGCAATGGCTCGCCGTGGAACATCAAATACCGCTCCGAGGGCAAGGGCGACAACCTCTACCTGTCGTCCATCGTCGCGCTGAAACCTGACACGGGTGAGTATGTCTGGCACTACCAGACCACGCCCGGCGAGACCTGGGACTACACCGCCACGCAGCACATCGTGCTGGCCGACATGGACATCGATGGCCGCAGTCGCAAGGTGTTGATGCAGGCGCCGAAGAACGGCTTCTTTTATGTCATCGATCGCGAGACAGGAGAACTGCTGTCCGCGGAAGCCTTTGTTCCGATCAACTGGGCCAGCGGCGTGGACCCGGAAACCGGCCGGCCGATCAAGACCGGCCTGGGCGACTACAGCGAAACCCCCAAGCTGGTCGTGCCCAGCCCCTACGGCGCGCACAACTGGCAGCCAATGTCGTACAACCCGCAGACCGGCTTGGTCTACATCCCGGCACAGATCACCGGCCACCTGTACGAGGACGAAGGCAAGGTGCCGGCCTATGCATTGAATCTCTGGAACGTCGGCCTCAAACCGATGAAAGTGCCGGAAGATCCCGCCGAACTGGCGGCCGTGGGCGCCCAGTTCTCGGGCAAGCTGCTGGCCTGGGACCCAATAAAGCAAGAGGCCGCGTGGACCGTGGACTACGCATCGCCTTGGAACGGCGGCACCTTGTCCACGGCGGGCAATCTGGTGTTTCAGGGAACAGCCGACGGCCGCACGACCGCCTACGCCGCCGATTCCGGCGAGTTGCTGTGGGAATCGCCCGCCAATACGGGCGTGATCGCCGCACCGATGACCTACACGATCGACGGCGAGCAATACGTCACCTTTATGGCTGGCTGGGGCGGCGTGTTCTCACTGGTCGCCGGTGGTCCGGCCGAAGACATCTTCTGGCGCCAGTCGGAATCGCGGGTGCTCACCTTCAAACTCGGCGGCGATGACCAGCTCCCGCCACCGAACAACACTCCCGTCCCGGCCCCGACGCCACCCGAACTCACGGCCAGCGCCGAGCAGGTGGAAGCAGGACGCCAGCTCTACCACGGCGTTTGCGCTGGCTGCCACGGTGGCGCCGCGATCAGCAGCGGCCTGGTGCCGGATCTGCGTTACATGAACCCCGAAACACATGCGCAGTTCGCACCCATCGTGGCTGGCGCCCGCGCCCGCCAGGGCATGCCGTCATTCGCGCATGTGCTGCCACCGGAGCAAATCACCTTGGTCCACCAATACCTGATCAAGCGCGCCCATGACCTGACCGCGATGCAAGGCCAGCCCACCCCACGAAGCCATCGCCCGCCCGGCTCCTGCCCCGCTCCCGCCCCCCGAACCCCCCCCCCACCCCGCCACCTCACCCACCCCTCCTCCCCGCCCCACCCCCGCCACCGCCCCCGTCACGCTCCCACCACGCTGCCCCTCCGCCCCCAACCTCCCCCTCCCCCACCCGCCCAGCCCCGCCGCACCCCGGCCCGGGCCTCCCCCAGCTGCCCCGCCCC
>OEIO01000182.1_pt1 | contig 9548 bp, 8 predicted proteins | sample 1539121 | NCBI WGS metagenome assembly OEIO01 (sample SAMEA98136418, study PRJEB22522) | marine metagenome | biome: marine biome; feature: marine water body; material: sea ice | place: Arctic Ocean | collected 21-Sep-2015 | depth 1.1 m
CTCGGGGGCTCGGAGATTGGGAGAAGCGACAGTCTCGCGACCGATCGGAACCCCTCTCGGGTTCGTGCGCGAGAACTCGTTTGTTTCGATGGATCGGCCCGGCTAATGTCCGGCGCCAAATCGATGGATGGCCGGAAGCTAGATGGCGCGCGACACAACTGACGATACGCCGATCCGGGATCGGGACACCCTCGCCGCGTGGATCGCCGACGGCGAGAAGGCGCCTGCTGCCTTCCGCATCGGCACCGAGCACGAGAAATTCGGGTTCGTCCGCGACACCCTGATGCCCGCCCCCTACGAGGGGCCCCGTGGTATCGCGCAGCTCCTGAAAGGCATGGAATCGCTGCTCGGCTGGGAGCCCATCCTCGACGGCGACGCCATCATCGGGCTGGTCGATCCGATCGGCGGCGGCGCCATCAGCCTGGAGCCCGGCGGCCAGTTCGAGCTGTCGGGCGCGGCGCTCGAAACCCTGCACCAGACCTGTTCGGAGCTTCACGACCACCTGGCGCAGGTGAAGGAAGTCGGCGGCGAACACGGGATCGGCTTTCTGGGGCTCGGCTTCACGCCGAACTGGCGGCGGGACGAGATCCCGGTGATGCCGAAGGGCCGCTACAAGATCATGACGGAATACATGAAGAAGGTCGGGACCATGGGCCTCGACATGATGTACCGCTCCTGCACGGTGCAGGTGAACCTCGATTTCGCAAGCGAAGCCGACATGGTGAAGAAGCTGCGCGTCGCCATCGCGCTGCAGCCGGTGGCGACCGCCATCTTCGCCAATTCTCCGTTCACGGAAGGAAAGCCGAACGGCTTCCTGTCGTATCGCAGCCATGTCTGGACCGACACGGACAACCAGCGCTCAGGGATGGTGCCCTTCATCTTCGAGCAGGGCTTCGGCTTCGAGCGATGGGTCGATTATGCGCTCGATGTGCCGATGTATTTCGTCTGGCGCGACGGGAAGTATATCGACGCGACGGGGCAGTCGTTCCGCGACTTCCTGAAGGGGAAGCTCCCGGCGCTGCCGGGCGAGGTGCCGACGCGCGGCGACTGGAACAATCACCTGACGACGATCTTCCCGGAAGCGCGGATCAAGAACTACATGGAGATGCGCGGCGCCGACGGCGGACCCTGGGCGCGCATCTGCGCGCTGCCGGCCTTCTGGGTGGGGCTGCTCTATGACGGCTCGTCGCTCGATGCGGCCTGGGACCTCGTGAAGGACTGGACGGCGGAAGAACGCCAGCAGCTCAGGGACGAGGTGCCGCGGCTCGCGCTGAAGACGCCGTTCCGCGGCGGCACGCTTCTGGATGTGGCGCGCAAGGCCGTCGCGATTTCGCGCGCGGGTCTCGATGCGCGCGGGCATGGAGACGGCGTCGGCGCGACCGAGGCGATCCATCTGCGCGCGGTGGAAGAGATCGTCGAGAAGGGCCAGTCGCCGGCGGAAGACCTGCTCGACCTCTATCACGGAAGATGGGGCGGCAAGGTGGAGCCGGTGTTCCGGGAGTTTGCGTTTTAGGTTCGAGGTTCTGTGTCTTCCCACCCTCCCCTTGAGGGAGGGTCGAAATTTGTGAGCGTCAGCGAAACAAATTTCGGGGCGGGGTACGCGGCAAGGTCCAGCCCCCGCCCCGAAAAATTCTTCGCTTCGCTCGAATTTTGTCGACCCTCCCTCAAGGGGAGGGTGGGAAGAGACAACTGCAACCGAGCGACTATCTTCTACATCACCCCCGTATCATGCACCGCCTCGCCGCCGAGAAAAGTCGCGAGGACTTTGGTGTCCGCGAGGTCTTCGACCGGGCAGGTGGAGGGATCGCGGTCGACCACGATCATGTCGGCATGGAAACCGGGGGCCAGCGCGCCGATGTCGCTCCATTGCATCGCGCGGGCGGCGTTGACGGTGCAGGCCTTGAGCGATTCCTCGCGCGTGATCCTGTGGTGGTGGCGATGCGTACAGGTGCCTTCATTGCAGAATTCCTGCGTCTCGGCGAACTGCATCTGCTCGAAGGGATTGTCCGGGCCCCAGTCGGAGCCGAAGGCGACGCTGGCGCCGAGATCGATGAGCTTGCGCGCGGGCACGAAATTCTCGAGCGCCGCCTCGCCGAGCCGTTCGCGGTAGAGCGCGCCCTTGCCCCAGACGAAGCCGGGGCTTGTGGTGACGGCAAGGCCGAGTTCGGCGATGCGGCGGCAGTGATCGCCGGTGAGCATCAGCACATGCTGCACCACCCAGTCGAGTTGCGCGGCGTCGATGTCTTTCGTCAGCGCATCCATCGTGGCGAGAAATTCGTCGGCGTCGCGCTCGCCGCCCAGCACCATGTTGAAGCGGAGATCGTGGTCGAGGCAGTAGCGCACCACGAGCATCTCGACCTCGTGGGGCATGAAGGTCTTGCCACTGGTGAGCGTACCGTCGGGGCCAGGATAGGGCGCGTTCTGACGGAGGTAACCCGGCCAGCACGGGCCGCCGCGCGACAGCGTGATGCCGTTGAAGCGGAACAGCGGGTCGCGCTTTTCCTCCCATGATTTCGCGAGATCGAGCCGCGCGAGGAGCGACGCCTCGTCCGGCACCTTGGTCGGGTCGAAAGCGAGATCGGCCGCGTCCATCGTCGCGGCGATGCGCATGGTGAGCGCGCCGTCGCCGCGGATCTTCCGGTAAGCCTCGATATGGGCGGGCTCCATCGCGTGCGATTCGTAGCCGGCGGTGACGCCGAGCGCGTTGTAGGCGGCAAGCCCCGCAAGCGCGCCCGCTTCCCAGAGCCAGTCGGGCGGCGCGCCGACATGGGCCATGATCGAGAGCCAGAAGGGGTCGTCCGTGTAGTAATTATTGACCGGTCCTTCGAGATGGCCGGTCGGCTCGCCGGCTGCGTCCTTCACGATGGTGACGCCGGCGACCTTGTCGGGCGTTTCGGACGTGATGCCCGCCTCGCGGAGCGCGGCGGAGTTCAAGACCGCGATGTTAGGCGTGACGGGCGCCCAGGCCTGGATGAGGACGGGGCGGTCCGGCGCCGCGCGGTCGAGCACATGGCGGTCCGGCAGCACGCCTTCGGCGAGATCGCGCCAGCTCCGGCGGAGAAAGTAATGCGGTTCGCCGACGGGCGAACAGAGCGCCCACATGCCCGGCGGCAGGATCGCGCAGTGATTGCGGATGCGGGTCACGATGTCTTCGTGGTCGCGCGCGTCGAAGAGCTGGCAGGTGCCAAGCGCGAGCGAGGAGAAATGGAGGAGGTGCGGGTGCGCGTCGACGAGGCCGGGCATCAGCGTCGCGCCCGCGAGGTCGACCCGCTTCGCGGAGGCGCCCGCCCTGTCACTGAGCGTGGCGGCATCGCCCGCCGCGACGATGCGGCCGTCCTCGACCAGCACGGCGTCCGCCGGCTTTCCCGTCATGGTCAGGACCGTGCCGCCCGAAAAGAGTGTCCGTCCGCTCATTTCCGCCCCCAGAAAACTGTCGCCGAGAGAATGTAACCAATGGTAACATGAGTCAAGCGCGGGCCGGAATCGGGCTAGGTGCGGGACGGAGGCGGGCATGGCTGAGGCGAAACGAAAACAAGCGGACTATCACCACGGGCGGCTCGCGGAGACGCTGATGGCGCTCGCCGTGAAGCGGATCGCGCGGGAGGGCGCGCCCGCCTTCACGCTGCGCGAGCTGGCGGCGGAAGCCGGCGTGACCCATGCCGCGACCTACCGGCATTTTGCCTCGCGCGAGGCGCTGCTGGCGGCGATCGCGGCGGCGGGCTACCGCGAACTGCGCGAACGGGAAGAGGCGGCGCAAAGGGTAGCGGGCGACGACCCCTGGGCGCGGCTCCTCGTGCTGCCGGAGACCTATCTCGCCTTCATGGCGGACGCGCCGGGCACCTTTCACGTGATGCTCGGCCACCGCTGGGCGGACGATGACACCTATGCAGAGGCGCGCGCCGCCCGCGCGGAAAGCTATGCGCTGCTGGAGGCGACGGCGGTGGAATGCCAGAACGCGGGCGTGCTGCCGGAAGGCGACCCGGCGCGGCTGATCGCGGCGATGCTCGGCGTGACGCACGGGCTCGCGAGCCTGTGGCTGAGCGGCCAGCTCGGCGTCGTGGCGGGCGGTGCGGAAATGAACGGCCTGGTGCGCGAAACGGTCCGCGCTTCCTTCGAGGCATTCCGCGCGAGCGATGGCATATTGTGGGGCAGCGCATAACGCAGCCAGCGGGAGGGCCCATGTTCAGTCACGTCACCATCGGATCGAAGGACCCGGACAAGGCCGCCGCCTTCTACGACGCCGTTCTGAAGACGCTCGGCATCGAGCCCTTCTTCAAGGCGCCGGGGCTCGCCTCCTACGGCACGGCGACGGGGCCGAAGGTCTTCATCCTGAAGCCCTTCGACGGCGGGCCGCATGCGCCGGGGAATGGCGGCCATGTCGCCTTCCTCGCGCCCAACCGCGCCGCTGTCGATGCGTTTCACGCGAAGGCGACGGAGATGGGCGGCAGCGACGAAGGCGCGCCGGGACTGCGCGCGCATTACCACCCGAACTATTACGGCGCCTATGTGCGCGACCCGGAAGGCAACAAGCTGCAGGCGGTGTGCCACAGCAAGAAGGGGTAGGCGTGCAGCGCATCCTCGTCATCGGCTGCTCGGGCGGCGGCAAGTCGACGCTTGCGCGGGCGCTGGGCGCGAAGCTCGGCCTGCCGGTGACGCATCTCGACGTGCTGTGGTGGCAGCCGGGCTGGGTGCCGCTCGGCCACGAGAAGCTCCGCCCGCTGGTGGAGAAAGTCGTGGCGGAGGAGGGCTGGGTCGTCGACGGCAATTTTTCGGACACGTTTCCGATGCGTCTCGCCCGCGCGGACACGGTGATCTGGATCGACCGCCCGCGCCTCGTCAGCTTCGCGCGCGCCTTCGGACGGTTCCTGAAGCTGCGCGGACAGCCGCGCGAGGATGTCGGCGAAGGCTGCCCGGAGAAATTCGATCTGGAATTCGCGCGCTACATCTGGACCTACAACCGGGAGGTCGCGCCGCGCATGGCGGCGATGCTCCGCGAGCACGGGAGCCATGTCGAGGTCGTCCGTCTACGGAACGATGCGGAGATTGCGGACTTTCTGAACCAGAGATAAAAACCGGTGTCATCCCGGGATTTATTCCCGGGACCCATTAGCCTCTCATTTTGTTGCGGCGTGGATTGGGTCCCGGCAACAAGTGCCGGGATGACATTCTTATTTTTTGGCTGGTGCGGAAAACCAACCGCGCTCACGCCACGCTTCTACGCCGCCCGCGCCGTGCCGCCGACCGTCAGCCCCTTCACCAGCAGCGTCGGCTGGCCGACGCCGACGGGGACGCCCTGACCGCCCTTGCCGCAGGTGCCGATGCCGGGGTCGAGTTTCATGTCGTTGCCGACCATGGTGACGCGGGTCAGCACGTCCGGGCCGTTGCCGATCAGCGTCGCGCCTTTCACCGGCGCGCCGATGCGGCCGTTCTCGATCAGATAGGCCTCGGTGCAGGTGAAGACGAACTCGCCGGACGTGATGTCGACCTGGCCGCCGCCGAAGGAGACCGCGTAGAGGCCCTTCTTCACCGATGACAGGATCTCGTCGGCCTCGTGATTGCCCGACAGCATGTAGGTGTTGGTCATGCGCGGCATCGGCTGGTGCGCGTAAGACTCGCGCCGCCCGTTACCGGTCGCGGCCATGCCCATGAGGCGCGCGTTGAGGCGGTCCTGCATGTAGCCCTTGAGGATGCCGTCCTCGATGAGGACGGTGCGCGATGTCGGTGTGCCTTCGTCGTCGATGGTGAGCGAGCCGCGGCGGTCGGCAAGCGTGCCGTCATCGACGACGGTGATGCCGGGCGCGGCGACGCGCTGGCCGAGAAGACCGGCAAAGGCGGAGGTCTTCTTGCGGTTGAAATCGCCCTCGAGGCCGTGGCCGATCGCTTCGTGCAGAAGAATACCGGGCCAGCCGGGCCCGAGCACCACGTCCATCTCGCCGGCAGGGGCGGGCACCGCTTCGAGATTGACCAGTGCCTGACGCAGCGCCTCGTCGACCTGGGACTGCCAGTGCGCGGGGTCGATATAGAGGTCGTAGCCGGTGCGGCCGCCGACGCCGAAGGAACCGCTCTCCTGCCGGTCGCCGTCGCCCGCGACAATGGCGACGTTGAGACGGACGAGCGGGCGGATGTCGCGGAGCGAGGAACCGTCGGCGCGGACGATCTCGACCGCCTGCCACTCGCCTGCGAGCGAGGCGGAGACCTGCTGTACGCGGGCATCCTTCGCACGCGCATATGCGTCGATCTCGGCAAGAAGCTTCACCTTCTCCTCGAAGGTCTGGCCCCCAAGCGGGTTCTCGTCGGAATAGAGATGCGTGTTGGTGCGCGAAGGGCCTTCGGCGGAGACGCCGGTGTGACCCGTCTTCACCGCCTGCACGGCGTCGCTCGCGCGCTTCAGCGCCGCTTCGGAAAGTTCCGAGGCATGGGCATAGCCGGTCGATTCGCCCGCGACGCAGCGCAGGCCGAAGCCCTGATTGGTGTCGAAGCTCGCGGTCTTGAGGCGGCCGTCATCGAAGCCGAGCACTTCCGACTGGCGGTACTCCATGAAGAGTTCGCCGTCATCCGCGCCCTTGAGCGTGTCGCCGACAAGGGCGGAAACGCGGTCGCGGTCGAGCCCGGTGCGGGTGAAGAAAAGGTCGTCGGAAGAGGAGGTCATGATCGTCACATTCCAGAAAGAGATGTCATTGCGAGGACGAGACCGCGCCGCTTGCCCGATGTCCTGCCATCCAGATCACCCTCCCACAGGGGGAGGGTGGAGAAGAACTACCGCAGCCGCTACCGCGCCAGCCACTCCTCGACCGGCACGAGCCGCCGGGGGAGGCTCGAGAGGTCGCAGGGGACGACATGCGGCGAGCAGCTGTAGAGCGGGTATTGCGTCACCTTGAGCGACTGCAGGTCGACGAGGAAGACGCCGTTGATGCGGCCGAACCAGTCGTCCCACTGGACGAAGCCCCAGTCCGGCCAGTCGTCGGGCGGCGGGGCGACGACATCGCCCACGAGATCGGGATGGGCGGCGCAGAAGCCGACGACGCAGCGGCCGGGATCGCGCGGGTTCAGCCAGGGCGCGGCTTCGGAGATGAGGTCAGGCGCGGCGCCGCCATTCTGGGGCAGCAGCAGGCCCGCGGAGATGCGGCGTCCGAGATGGAAATGAATGAGCGCCTCGTCGCGCATGACTGCGAATCCTCCGCAACAAATATCCAACCGTCACTCTAGGACATTTTGGGCGCCGCGAAAGGGGAGGAACCGGAATTTCACCGATCCGCCGCGCTCTCCGGGATTCTCCCGCTTATTGTGGCAAAACGTCGCAAAACCATGCCCGCGCTGTGGTCTGTCGCCGCACCATGACTATACTGCCCGCTGCGAGTCGTTTGCCCGGCGGCGCGCGCCGCAGGGGCGGTGCGTGCGGGAGGATTGTCCGGGCGGCGCATGGGGATGCCGCCGCTTCAGGAAAACTGACGAAGCAACAAGCGGCGGAACTTGCGGGCGGCTGCGCTTTATGGTTTCTGACGCCCATCTGCCGGTGCCGCCACCTGCCGCTCATGGGGGGCTTCGGGCGCGGGCCGGACGGTTCCGGACGTTGAATTGACTAGCTGGGGACAAGCATGCGGTTTCTGAACGGATTTGGCCTTTTCGCACTCGCCCTCGCGGCCGGTATTTTCGGCGCCGCGGTTCCGGTGGTGCATGCGATGCCGGTCGATGGCGGCCTCGGCCTGCAGGAAGCGGTAACGCCGGTGATGCGGGACATCATCGCCTTCCACAACCTGCTGCTCTGGATCATCACGGCGATCACGCTCTTTGTCCTGGCGCTGCTCATCATCATCGTGGTGCGCTTCAACCGCCGCGCGAACCCGACGCCCTCCAAGACGACGCACAACACGCTGCTCGAAGTCGCCTGGACGGTGCTTCCGGTGATGATCCTCGTGGTGATCGCGATCCCCTCCTTCCGCCTTCTCTACAAGGAGATCGTGGTGCCGGAAGCGGACCTCACCGTGAAGGCCGTCGGCTACCAGTGGTACTGGGGCTACGAATATCCCGACAATGGCGACATCTCGCTCATTTCGAACATGGTCGAGGACGCCGATCTCGAGCCCGGCCAGCCGCGCCTCTTCGCCGCCGACGAGGCGATGGTGGTGCCGGTCGACACGACGGTGCGCGTGATCGTGACGGCGGCCGACGTGATCCACGCCTTCGCGGTGCCGCAGTTCGGCGTCAAGGTCGACGCCATTCCGGGCCGTCTGAACGAGACCTGGTTCCGCGCCGAGAAGACCGGCATGTATTACGGCCAGTGCTCCGAACTCTGCGGCACGCGTCACGCCTTCATGCCGATCAACGTGCGTGTCGTCACACAGGAAGAATTCGAGCAGTGGACGGAGCAGCAGCAGGCTGATGCGGGCTCCGGCGGCAATATCAAGGTGGCTGAGGTTGCGGGTGCGGAAACGCGCTGAGCGCGCTTCCATCCGCTGGCTGAAACAGAATTCGAAAGAACGAAGGATTTAGAGAGATGGCAGGCCAAGCTGCAGGGGCGCACGCCGATCACGCCGATCACCCCACCGGGTGGAAGCGGTACGTCTATTCGACGAACCACAAGGACATCGGCACGATGTACCTGATCTTCGCGATCATCGCGGGGGTCATCGGCGGTACCTTCTCCGTGCTCATGCGCATGGAATTGCATTTCCCCGGCGACGGCATCCTTGGCGGCGACCACAATCTCTTCAACATGCTGGTGACGGCGCACGGCCTCATCATGATCTTCTTCATGGTGATGCCCGCCATGATCGGCGGCTTCGGCAACTGGTTCGTGCCGCTGATGATCGGCGCGCCGGACATGGCCTTCCCGCGCATGAACAACATCTCGTTCTGGCTGCTGCCGCCGGCGTTCGGGCTCCTCGTGATCTCGATGTTCGTGCCGGGCGTGCCGGGCGGAACGGGCGCCTCCGGCGGCTGGACGATCTACGCGCCGCTCTCGACCACGGGAACGCCCGGACCGGCGATGGACTTCGCGATCCTCGCGCTCCACATCGCGGGCGCGTCCTCGATCCTCGGCGCGATCAACTTCATCACGACCATCTTCAACATGCGCGCGCCGGGCATGACGCTGCACAAGATGCCGCTCTTCGTCTGGTCGATCCTCGTCACCGTGTTCCTGCTGCTGCTCTCGCTGCCGGTTCTCGCGGGCGCGATCACCATGCTGCTGACGGACCGCAACTTCGGCACGACCTTCTTCTCGCCCGAAGGCGGCGGCGACCCGATCCTGTTCCAGCATCTGTTCTGGTTCTTCGGGCATCCGGAAGTCTACATCCTGATCCTGCCGGGCTTCGGCATGATCTCGCAGATCATCTCGACCTTCTCTCGCAAGCCCGTCTTCGTCTATCTCTGCTTTGCCTACGCCATGGTCGCGATCGGCGTCTTCTTCTTCATCGTTTTCTCGCCCCACATGTTCACGTTCGTCTTGTCTTTCAACTCTCTGTCTTACTTCGTTTCTTCCACCATGTTCTTCTCCTGTCTCTTCTTCACATCTCCTTTCCCCCGTCACCTTTTTTGCTCTTGTTTTC
>OEIO01000183.1_pt1 | contig 9544 bp, 9 predicted proteins | sample 1539121 | NCBI WGS metagenome assembly OEIO01 (sample SAMEA98136418, study PRJEB22522) | marine metagenome | biome: marine biome; feature: marine water body; material: sea ice | place: Arctic Ocean | collected 21-Sep-2015 | depth 1.1 m
GCGGCGATGCGGCCGCGAAGGGCGAGAGGGTCTGGCGAGGTCTGTTAGCGACGGTCGTCGCCCGAGAGCGCTGTGTGAATGCCGTCATAGACCGACATGAACTGGAGCAGCAGCAGGTAGCAATAGACGAGCATCGCCACCCACATGGGACAGAGCGCGGAGAGCGCCGGCGAACTCGAGACGAAAAGCCCGGCAAGCGAGCCGAGCGACACGAAAACGGTGGGCCAGGCGACATGTCCCATGTGGCGGCGCTTGCCGGGCTCTGGCCCATGTGGGTGGCGATGCTCGTCAATGGCTACCTGCTGCTGATGCAGTTCATGGCGGTCCATGACGGCATTCACGAAGCGATCTCGGGCGACAACCGGCGCTACAAGTGGCTGAACGATCTTCTCGCCTGGATCGGCGGCATCGCGACGCTCATTCCCTATCGCGGCTATGACGTGATGCATCTCGTGCATCACCGCTACACCAATGATTTCGAGCGCGATCCGGACACCTGGTGCGCCGGGCGGAACCCGCTCGTGCTCATCGTCCGTTTCTTCACGCAGACGCCGCATTACGTCTGGGTGATGACGCGGATGGGGATGTGGCGCGACAGGGCGCGCCGGCGCGAATATTTCATCGCGGGCGCCCATCACCTTACCGCCTGGACGCTGGTCGCTGTCGGGTTCGTCTATGGCTGGGGCTGGGAGATCCTGATGCTCTGGATATTCCCGACCTTCCTCAACGTTGCGCTGATCGGGCTGGTCTTCAACTACCTGCCGCACCGGCCGCATCTCTCGCAGGAGCGCTACAAGGATTCCGGCGTCTTCCTGCTGCCGCGCGCCATTCACCGGCTGGTGAGCGTGCTCGACATGTATCAGACCTACCACCTGATCCATCACCTCTTCCCGCGCATCCCGTTCTACCGGATCGGCGCCGCCTTCCATGAAATGCGGCCGGTGCTCGAGGCGGAAGGGGCAACGATCCATGACTGGACCCATGCCTGGGACAGGAAACCGGCAAGGGCGGCGGCGGCGTCCGCGACGGGTGTTGCGCCCGCCGCGCGGGCTGCCCGGACGGGCGCCGCGGCGAAGACGGTCGCAACGGTTGCAGGCGAAAGCAGTCGCCCGGAACGTCGCGCGAACACGAACTGATAAAGTCTTTATCGGATCAGGCCGGAACCTTCGGAAGCAGCCGCACCTGATGTTCGACCTTCTTTTGCAGGCTTTTCCTCGCCCTTGATCATCATGGACAGGAGAAAGTCGAAACGGGAAACGACATTTACCTGTTTCCTTCCTGGCCTAACGGCTGACAATGACACCCTGGAAGTTTGGGGTGGGGATTGGGAATGGGTAGGGGCTACAAGGTCGCAGCGATTGCGCTTGGGGTATGCATAGCGTTCATTCTGGCGCTCGGGTTGGTCGTGTCTTTGTGGCAGTGGCCCGCCAATCAATCTACCTATCAGCAAGCCCAGCAGGAGCAGGCCGACGGCCCCCAAGATGACAATGGGACCAGCGTAGGGATGGGTTTTTGGGACACCTACGCTTGGCCTAGAGATTCTCTCACACAGTGGATCATGGCGGCCCTTGCCGTTGCCGCCACAGGCGTAAGCATTTGGGCTGTGTTGCTCTTGAAGGCTACCTTGAAGGCGACACGTGACGCACTTCTCGACACCCGTGCCATGACCGAGGCGGCCCTTGAGGCCAACGACATTTTGCGCGCTGAGCAAAGGGCGTGGCTCACAATCACCCTGACTTCGGTTGCCGAAACGGGAAACGACAGAAACAAGATCGAGGCCCACGTCACCTACCGAATAGACAATCTCGGGAAAGCGCCAAGCCTCGTTGCAAGGGAATACATTGGCATCTTCCCGTTGATTGGTGAGGCAAATGTCGCTGAAGACCTGGAGAGGTTTGCCTTGAAGTGCAGGGAGAACTTTGAAACCGAAGAAAACAGGTTTGAAAGACGCATTTTCCCCGGCCACCCCTTCGAAGGGCCCATCTACAACGCAAGACCTGTAGATGCTGACGTGGCCAGAAGTGACCCATCCGGCTTTTACATTTTTTGCTGCATCGTTTACCGGCACTCTCCAGACAACAGTATTGGGTGCACCGCTGAGGCCTATGTTGCAGGGAGGAGCAACAGCATCCTTTCTTGGCTGCACAACTCCTTGGGCAACTACCCTACAAGGAATGTTCGCACCCAGTTCGCCAGCACTACCTTCAGCTATATGACCTAACAGCACCGCCAGTAGGGCCACCGCCGCAAGACCGCTCACCTAGCACCCCTTTCGGGGAGGGCGCTACTTCCCGGCTTTGCGTCCCCATGTTTCAAGGGGATATATGCGAAAGCAGTCGCAGTGTTCCCCTTGAAGTACGTAAGGGCTGAGGCTATATTAAGTCCATAGGAGGTGCCCTATGGCCAAGTTCGGTATTCAACAGTTCTTCAAGCGGTTTCCCGATGACGACGCCTGTCTCGACCATCTCATGAAGGTCCGGTACGGCGAGGTTCTGGACTGCCCGAAGTGCGGCAAGCGGGGCAAGTTCTCCCGGCTCTCCAAGGTGCTGGCTTACTCCTGCCCCTCATGCGGGCATCATATCCACCCGATGGAAGGCACGATCTTTGAGCGGTCGCATACGCCCTTGCAGAAGTGGTTTTACGCCCTGTTCCTGTTCACCACGACGCGCCACGGGGTTTCCTCCCGTGAGTTGCAGCGTCAGCTTGGTGTCACCCTCAAGACGGCATGGCGCATCGGACACGAAATCCGTAAGTACATGGCAGAAGTGGACGGCGACGATCTCTTGGGCGGCAAGCGCGTTGTGGAGGCCGACAAGGCTTTCATCGGCGGCAAGGACAAGCGCGGCAAAGACGACAAGACGGTCGTACTCGGCATCGTGGAGCGCAACGGCGACGTAGTGGCCCGCGCCATCCCCTCGAAAGAAGCCCGCTTCGTCATTCCCCGGATCATGGCCCATGTGAAGCCCGGTTCGCGGATCGCTACCGACGAGGCCATGTCCTTCAAGCCGCTCATCGCGGAAGGCTTCCGGCATGGCACGGTTGCCCATCGCACCAAGGAATACGTTCGCGGCGACGTTCACACCAACAACATCGAAGCCTTCTGGGCGATCCTCAAGCGGGGCATTTCAGGCTGTCATATCTGGGTATCGCCCCAGCACCTTCCGAAGTACCTTGGCGAGTTCGAGTTCCGCTTCAACATGCGGAAACAGCCCCACCTCATGTTCGACATGTTGCTTGCTGCGTTCCCGAGACCGTAACAACAATAGGCGGACAAGATGGAAAACAGTGGCGGAAATCTCCGCGATTCCGAAATCGCACTCATGGACGCTATCAAGACTATCGCTGAAATCATCATGACGGCCGGAATAGCCAAGCCAGCAATTTTTGACCGAATGTTCGCGGCTCAACGAGATGGTTATCTAGCCAAACAGATGCCAAACGCTGCCGGGGTAGTTGAGACGTTGAGACTGTTTTGCGTTGATCCTTCGCGAGAAGCACACCGACAACAACTAAACCAGATTCTAGGAAGTCCGCCTCAGGGCGAAGCCTGAGGTCAACTAACGGGGGATCGACGCATCTATTGTCGCGCATGAATCAGCAAGGGCACCTCTCCGGTGTCCTTCTCCCTTTCTGCAATTCCAGTTTCTCGCTCTCGACTCTTTCCCGGCCCGGCGCAAGATGCGCTCATGTCCAAACGCCCTTGGGAACCTGCACCGCCCCGCCCGACGCTGAAACAAATCAGCGAGGCTCCCGGCTGGTTCCGCGTCTACTGCAATGAGATTGGATGCGGTCACAAAGCCGCGCTCCCTATGGCCCCGTTTGTTATCCGATGGGGACCGGAGACGCCTAGCGACGTTCTCAGGCGCTCGCTCAAGTGTACGAAGTGCGGCAAGAAGAGCGCGTCTATCCAGCGTCCCGGCTTTATCGGCACAAGCGGACTTAACGAGCCCTTCCCGGTCGACTGGTTGCCGAAGGAATAGCTACTTGCCCGGCTTCTGTGGGTTGTCGCGCGCAATATCTTTCAAGAGCGCGTCGAACTTTTTCTCGTCGCCTTCGGCCTCATGCTCTTTCGCAAACTGATCCAGCTTGCCGAGTTTTCGGGCTTCTTCAAGGGAGAGGTGTTTACCGCGTGACATAGCTCTACTGACACCTGTTCTCTGCTAACCACTTCGCCGCCGCCGAACGCTCAATATGCAAATCGCGATACCGCTTTCCGGCTCCCCAGTTGGCAAGTGCCGGGTTGTAGCTGCGCATTTGCATGTTCTCGACTCCCGCGAGCATGCCTAGATATTCGATTTCAAAGTCTCGCCAATGATCGGCGGGGATGGGCTCTCGCGGCTGCTTTGCCAAAAGTTCAGCGGCGTTGGAGACTTCTGGGCGTCCCCATAGTTGAACCCAATTATTTCTAGCAGACTCCCGCAGGCGGTCTTTCAGATCGATCCACCTTTTATCATTCCGGTCCTCCGGCCAACCTGTAGTCACGGCCATATCATAGAACGTCAGGAACGGTATCAAATCCGGTGCCGATGTTCGCGCGCCCTCGCCAATCTCTCTAATTTTGGCCTCTAGATCACTGCGCCGTATGTGCAAGTTCCGATAAGTGGGCTTTTTGTCAGACAGAAATTGGAATGATTTTCCGCCCCCAACTGCATCGCCCTCTTTCTTGATACTCAGTGGAATCTCGATAATTTTCTCAGATGGTGGGCGGCTCCCGAATAGGGGGATACTTTCGTCGTAGACGATAGAGTTGATGTAGTGGCGCAGAAGGGAGTCGCCGGGCTCCTCTCCATTATCGGCGTCGGAGCGATCTAGACGATCCGCGAGCTTCGCCTCAAACCCCGTTCTGGTCTGCTCATAGAGAGCGATTGCCGCCTCCGGCAGTGGGATAAGATCGTCTCTGTTTTCTTGTTTAGGCGTTACGTGTGGTGGTTTGTTTGTCGACGGCTTCCGAAAATATTCCCAGACCAGAAGCCCGACATATCCTGCGGTAATGAGCACTGCCGCTGCCAGCAACCCCATCCCGATACCTGGCGAGATGTTTGGAAACGCAGCCTGTGTGCCGATCAGGACTAAATCCATAACCAGCACCCCAATGTGAGTGTGCATACCTGTGCGCATTCCCATACCCTCCGATTCCTTATCGGCGAGCATACATCATCGGGGTTTTGACCTACGTATGTCAAAGGGAACACTCCGAAAGCAGTCGCCCGGAACGTCGCGCGAACACGAACTGAATTCCCCTTTGTTTTCAGTAGTTTGAATTTTTCATTGCCAAGGAGAACAAAATAAGTACATTGATCGTCATGAACAGCGCGTTGCGCGACTCGGGCGGCGATGAAATAAGGGGAAATCACCCATGTCCAAGAATGTTGTGAATCTCGTGGCCAAAGACGATACGGACAAGAAAAAGGCGCTGGACGCCGCGCTCAGCCAGATCGAGCGTTCGTTCGGCAAGGGTTCCATCATGCGGCTCGGCAAGAACGAGCAGGTGGTGGAGATCGAATCCATTTCGACGGGCTCGCTCGGGCTCGACATCGCGCTCGGCATTGGCGGGCTGCCCCGCGGCCGCGTGATCGAGATCTACGGGCCGGAATCTTCGGGCAAGACGACGCTCGCCCTCCAGACCATTGCCGAAGCCCAGAAGAAGGGCGGCATCTGCGGCTTCGTCGACGCGGAACATGCGCTTGACCCGATCTATGCCCGCAAGCTCGGCGTGACGCTCGACGAACTTCTGATTTCCCAGCCCGACACCGGCGAACAGGCGCTCGAAATCGCCGACACGCTGGTGCGCTCGGGCGCGGTCGATATTCTCGTCATCGACTCGGTGGCGGCGCTGACGCCGAAGGCCGAACTTGAAGGCGAGATGGGCGACAGCCTGCCGGGCCTTCAGGCCCGCCTCATGAGCCAGGCGCTCCGCAAGCTCACCGCCTCGATTTCGAAGTCGAACACGATGGTGATCTTCATCAACCAGATCCGCATGAAGATCGGCGTGATGTTCGGCAGCCCGGAAACGACGACGGGCGGCAATGCCCTCAAGTTCTACGCCTCCGTCCGCCTCGATATCCGCCGCATCGGCGCGATCAAGGACCGCGACGAGGTGGTCGGCAACCAGACCCGCGTGAAGGTGGTGAAGAACAAGGTCGCGCCGCCTTTCAAGCAGGTCGAGTTCGACATCATGTATGGCGAGGGCATTTCCAAGATGGGCGAGCTTGTCGATCTCGGCGTCAAGGCCGGCATCGTCGAGAAGTCCGGGTCCTGGTTCTCCTACAGCAGCCAGCGCATCGGGCAGGGCCGCGAAAACGCCAAGCAGTTCCTCAGGGACAATCCCGACATGGCCGCCGAAATCGAAGCCGCCATCCGCGAGAATGCGGGCCTCATCGCCGAGAAGATCATGGACATCTCGAGCAGCGAGACGGAAGAGGACGAAGGCGGCGACATGGAAGCGAGCGCCTGACGGCCTGAAGACAATTTCTCTGGCTCCGGTCTTTCGGCCGGGCATGAGACGGCGCCGGGTACCCTCCGGCGCCGTTTTCGTTTTTGAGCGGCGGACAGAAACCCTGTCCGGCCAGGCCGCGTTTCCTGTTCCCTCTCCGGGCCGGCCTCGTTTCAGGCCCGGCTTCCCTTTCTGGACAGGGGATGGGGCGACAGGTAAAAGCTGACACCCTATATTTGTTAATGAAACCCGGCGGATAGGGGCTCGCGGAGCCTTTCCCGCCTTCTGTGAACGAGCGGAAGCGCAAGCGACATGGACGGCCTCAACGAGATCCGACGCAAGTATCTGGACTTCTTCCGCGCGCAGGGCCACGAGGTCGTGCCGTCGGGCCCGCTCGTCCCGAACAACGACCCGACGCTGCTCTTCACCAATGCCGGCATGGTGCCGTTCAAGAACGTCTTCACCGGTCAGGAGACGCGGCCCTATGTCCGCGCGGCGAGTTCGCAGAAATGCGTGCGCGCGGGCGGCAAGCATAACGACCTCGACAATGTCGGCTACACGGCGCGGCATCACACCTTCTTCGAGATGCTCGGCAATTTCTCCTTCGGCGACTACTACAAGGACGAGGCGATCAGGTTTGCCTGGGACCTGATCACGAAGGAATTCGCCCTCCCCGAAAGCCGCCTCCTGGTCACGATCTACGAGGATGACGACGAGGCGCACGGGCTCTGGAAGAAGATTGCCGGACTTTCCGACGACAGGATCATCCGTCTCGGCGCCAAATCGAATTTCTGGCAGATGGGCGACACCGGCCCCTGCGGTCCCAATTCCGAAATCTTCTACGATCACGGCGACAGGATCCCCGGCGGCCCGCCCGGCAGCCCGGACGAGGACGGCGACCGTTTCATCGAGATCTGGAATCTCGTCTTCATGCAGTACGAACAGCATGAGGACGGTTCGCGCACGCGCCTGCCGAAGCCCTCGATCGATACCGGCATGGGGCTCGAGCGCATGGCGGCCGTCATGCAGGGCACCTACGACAATTATGCGACCGACCTGATGCGCTCGCTGATCGTCGCTTCCGCCGAGGCGTCGAAGAGCGACCCCGACGGGTCCCACGCGGTCAGCCATCGCGTCATCGCCGACCATCTGCGTTCGTCCTCCTTCCTGATCGCGGACGGCGTGATGCCGTCCAACGAAGGCCGCGGCTACGTGCTTCGCCGGATCATGCGCCGCGCCATGCGCCATGCGCAGCTTGTCGGCGTCAGCGAGCCGCTCATGTACCGGCTCGTGCCGGCGCTTGTCCGGCAGATGGGCGAGGCCTATCCGGAGCTTCGCCGCGCCGAGGCGCTCGTCACCGAAACGCTGAAGCTGGAAGAAACGCGCTTCCGCGAAACGCTGACGCGCGGCCTCAAGCTTCTCGACGAGGAAGTCGAGAAACAGCAGGGCAAGGGCGTGCTGCCGGGCGAAGTCGCCTTCAAGCTCTACGATACCTACGGCTTCCCGCTCGATCTGACGCAGGATGCGTTGCGTGCCCGCGGCATGAGCGTCGACCAGACGGGGTTCGACGCCGCGATGGCGAAGCAGCGCCAGGATGCGCGCGCGGCCTGGGCGGGCTCGGGCGAAAAGGCGACCGAGGCCGTCTGGTTCGAACTGCGCGACAAGGTCGGCGCCACCGAATTTCTCGGCTACGAGACGGAGGTCGCCGAGGGCAAGATCGTCGCGCTTCTCGTCGACGGTGCGCCGGTCGACACGGTCGAGGCGGGCACGGAAGCGGCCATCGTCACCAACCAGACGCCGTTCTACGGCGAGAGCGGCGGCCAGATCGGCGATACCGGCGTCATCTTCTCCGCGGACGGTGCGGAATTCCCCGTGATCGATACGGTGAAGAAGCTCGGCGACATGCATGTCCATATCGGCAAGCTCGCGCGCGGGCGCCTCAAGCTCGGCGACATCGTGGAGATGAAGGTCGACAAGGCGCTGCGCGACGCGACGCGCGCCAATCATTCGGCGACGCATCTGCTGCATGAGGCGCTTCGCAGGGTTCTGGGCGAGCATGTCACGCAGAAGGGCTCGATGGTCGGGCCCGAGCGGCTGCGTTTCGACTTCAGTCACCCGAAGCCGATGACGGCGGAGGAAATCTCCGAGGTCGAGACGATCGTGAACGGCGTCATCCGGCAGAATGTGGAAGTCTCGACGCGCCTGATGACCCCGGACGACGCCATCGCGGCCGGTGCGCTGGCGCTGTTCGGCGAGAAATATGGCGACGAGGTGCGCGTGCTCGCGATGGGCCGCGACGAAGACAACGCGAACGGCACCTATTCGGTCGAGCTGTGCGGCGGCACGCATGTGCGCCGCGTCGGCGACATCGCGATCTTCAAGATCGTGAGCGAGAGCGCGGTTGCCTCCGGCATTCGCCGCATCGAGGCGCTGACGGGCGAGGGTGCGCGCGCCTATCTCGTGCAGCAGGAGAGGATGCTGAAGGAAGCCGCAGGCGCGCTCAGGATCGCGCCGGAAGACCTGCCGTCGCGCGTCGTCTCGCTGATGGAAGAGCGCAAGCGTCTGGAGCGCGAACTGGCGCAGGCGAAGAAGCAACTCGCGATGGGCGGCGGTTCCGGCGGCGGCGCGGCCGAAACGCAGGTGCAGGAGCTCGGCGGCGTGAAGATCATCGCGCGCAAGCTCGAAGGCGTGAATCCGAAGGATCTGCGCGGTCTCATCGACGACGGCAAGAAGCAGCTCGGTTCCGGCGTCGTCGCTTTCGTCGCCGTGTCGGAAGACGGCAAGGGCGCGATCGCGGTCGGCGTCACGGAAGACCTCACCTCGCGCTATAACGCGGTCGAACTCGTGAAGGCGGGTGCGACGGCGATGGGCGGCAAGGGCGGCGGCGGCCGGCCCGACATGGCGCAGGCCGGCGGTCCGGATGCGGCAAAGGCCGATGCGGCGCTCGACGCCGTCCGTGCCGCCGTCGGCGAACTCGCGGGCGCGGCCTGAAGCAACCTATTCTTCTTCTGCCACCCTCCCCGTGAGGGAGGGTCAAACCGCTGCAAGCGGTTTGGGGCGGGGCCGCCGCCGCTCTCGCCCCTTCCTTCGGTCTGGGCCTTTCCTCGGCAG
>OEIO01000187.1_pt1 | contig 9440 bp, 13 predicted proteins | sample 1539121 | NCBI WGS metagenome assembly OEIO01 (sample SAMEA98136418, study PRJEB22522) | marine metagenome | biome: marine biome; feature: marine water body; material: sea ice | place: Arctic Ocean | collected 21-Sep-2015 | depth 1.1 m
GATCACATCGGCGGATCAGCGCCGCAGTTCGAAACATGGCAAGAATAACGCCCGGCAAGATGCTGCAGGTGACGCTTGACCTACCACCTACTTTTGCTTCCGTTAGAACGGGCATCGCCAGCGCCCTTGGGCTCACACGTTGGGCCGTGGCATGAGAGTTGTGCTGATGGGTAACGCCGGGGCGGGAAAAACCACGCTTGCGCGTAGATTGATGGACGGCTATCGGGTACCGAGGTTGTCGCTTGATGAAATCGCTTTCTCGGAAGGCGCTGAACGGCGTCCACTTGCTGAAAGTATTCGGGATGTTCTTGAGTTCATAGCAAGCAATGAGAGTTGGATTATCGAGGGTTGCTACGCCGACATTATTGAGCGGGCACTGAAGCATGGCGGGACGCTTGTGTTCTTGAATCCCGGAGTTGCCACTTGCATCGAACACTGTCGGCGCCGTCCATGGGAGCCTGAAAAGTTCGCAACCGAATCGGAGCAAGCGCAGAATCTAGAGAACCTACTCCTGTGGGTGTCTGAGTACGAAACTAGGGAGGATGAATATGGCCTCAAGCAGCATCGGCGATTGTTCGATTCGTTCTCAGGACGCAAGTTTGAGTTCACGAGCGTGGTGCCAAATGCGGCCCAACAAATCATAGAAGCCAACCCAACTCCGCCGAGCGGCTGTATGCGGGCGTGAGCTTTGCATGAAAGTCTAGCCAAGGTTAAAAAGAAAAATGAACGCCATTAGAGTTCTGTTAGTTATCTCAACCATTGCGATCTACTCACTGACGGTCATCGCATCGCTAGCCCAAGGGCTGAACTGGCCTGGAGTGGCAATAGCTGACTTAATGGCGCTTGGGTGGCGCGGACAGTTCGATTTCGATTTTATTGTTCACCTTTTACTGCTCGCCACATGGGTCGTTTGGCGCGAAGGTGCTAATAGCAGGGCTTATTTGTTCGGTTTCCTCAGCATTATCATGGGGGGAATGTTTAGCTTTCCCTATATTCTCTACGCCACGTATAAAGCACGGGCTCAACCACGTGAACTACTGTTAGGCGTCAATGCGTAGAACTAAAACTAAGCAGTGGTTCCGGCCGACATAAGTTCTGCTGTGCGACGATTGCGCGCCTGAACCACGGCGTTAGCGGCTTGGATGAACAGCATAGTTTTCATCCCGATATTCATCCGCTTGCTTATCTGTACGGTTATCGGTTGCGTGGTGCACTGGGTCTGGGGGATCAACTGGGTGGTAGTAGCCGGCGCACTCCTGCGCCCCTGAGCTCAAGTGTTGGGCGACAGGAAGCTGAGCCCTTCCCAGACTTGGGCTCGTGTCTAGCCATGCGTTCTTGAACAGCACCTTTTAACAGGTGCTATTATCGGGGCCTTTCCGACCTGGACGTAGCATGGCCATCAAATTTTCAGAAGATGTGGTTCCTCTGACAGACCTGAAGGTCAACCCTGGCAAGGTCGTAAAGCATGTTGCGAAAACTCATCGTCCAACGCTTCTTACCAGTCGGGGGCGCGGAGTGGCTGTCGTACTGTCTGTTGGCGACTTTGAGGCGGCTGAGGAAGAACGGGCTTTCATGCGTGCCGTTGTAGCCGGTCTGAATGACCTTGAATCAGGCCTAGAGCTATCGCTGAAGGATGCAAAAGCCCGTTTAGGGCTGTAACGCTGTGGCCAAGCTATCCGTCACGTTCGCAGAATCTGTCGTTCGGGATCTTGAGGGAATTCAAGCTTGGTATGAGAGTGAGTCGGCCCCAGAGATTGGGCGGCGCTTGGTTTCGGAAATCTTTGCCCGAACCGTGGCCTTGGCCGACCATCCAGATATGGGCGGAGTGGTTCCTGAATTTGGCCAGAAGTATCTTCGGGAGCTCATTCATCCACCGTTTCGCATCGTGTACAAACGTGACGCCCAAAGAGTGCGCGTTGTCAGGGTTTGGAGGAGCGAACGCTCGCTCAAGCTATCTGATGATAGCGGCGTTTAACGTGGTCCTCACCAACGCGGTGCCGCTTTCGCCCAGCAAGTCGCTGCAGCGGACATGTGCTATGAAACCCGATGCTCAGGATCCATCTGCCCATGCAGCACGCGGATGATTTCTATGCACTCAGTGATCCTGTAGTAAATCACATGAGACCCTTGCTGGAATTTTCGGTAGCCCTGCAGCACGTCCTCACATTCCGTACCAATAGCCGGGTTCTTAGCCAACAGCATGAAGGCTTCATCTAACTGCTGCAGGTAATGGTTTCTTTGTGCACGGCCCCATTTCCGAGTGGTATGCCGTCCAATTTCCAGCAAGTCCTGTCGAGCCTTTCCGGAGAGTCTGAATGGCTTACTCGGCACCTGTTTCGCCATCAAGTTCGGCGATCACTGAATCCATCGAGTAGGGCACAAAGCCACTTCTCTCGCCTTCCTGAAGTGCCGAACGAAGCGCTTTCTGCTTCGCCTCCCGGTCCTCCAGCAATCGAAGTCCGGCCCTCACTACCTCACTGGCTGAACCAAACCTGCCGTCAGCAAGCTGTCGTGAAATGAAATCGTCGAAGTGGTTGCCCAAGGTTATGCTGGTGTTCCGAGCCATCGTGCACCGCGATGAAGTACCAATAAGTACCAGTGATCGTACGCGCCCATAATAAATTGCTCAACGCGGACGTCGGCTTCGCCGCCGCGCCGGTTAGATCAAGCGTTGGGCATCACCTGAGCGGTAGAAATGGGGCAGAACCCATCTGGACGCGGTAGAGAACGTGGAGTTTCGGGCGGCGTCGCGTAGAGTCGAGCGCCTATAAAACGTTCGCCCGTCAACACTCTCGTGATCTGGATCAAACGCATAACGCTCGCACTTGTCGCCGTAGCGGTGCTCGCCCTGGTCGGCGTCTACCTCCGATCGGAGTATGTCCTCAAAAAAACCTACGAGGTTCCGCTCAGGACCATCGCGGCCTCGGCAGACTCGGTGTCCGTGGCGGTGGGCCGACGGCTGGCGAAGACGCACGGGTGTGTGTCGTGCCATGGGCAAGCTCTTGAGGGGGCCGTGTTTCTGGACGATCCCATGCTCGGTTACTTCGTCGCGGGCAACCTGACGGGCCCGGTGTTGGAACAATCGGACAGTGAGTTGGAGCGGATGGTTCGGCAGGGCGTACAGACGGATGGCCGTAGCGCACTCGGTATGCCGTCCGCCGAATACCAGCACCTGAGCGACCATGACCTTGGCGCCATACTCGCGTATCTCCGAAGCCTACCTCCCGTCGAGGGACCAACGACAGAAATCAACCCCGGTCCGTTGGCCCGCGTCGGTCTTGCGATAGGAATGTTCTCACCGCAAAGAAACGACATCTCCGTCGGCACGCCGCCGCCTGTCTATCGGCCCACCGAGCGTGACGCACTTGGGGAGTATCTCGCTATGACCACTTGCTCAGGCTGTCACGGTCAGAGTCTCATGGGTAGCATCGCGGATGGGGCGCCAGACCTAACCATTGCGGCGGGCTATTCCGCCGCTGCGTTCGCGCAACTCCTCCGAACGGGCGAAGGCTTGGGTGGGCGCGATCTCGGCATCATGTCGGAGGCCTCACGCGAGCGTTTCGTTTATTTCACCGAGGCCGAAGTGGACGCATTGCACGCCTTCCTAAAGGCTCGCGTGGAAGCACAGAGTGAGGGCAGTAAAACAGCCCCTCTGTAAGCGCTATCGAGGGGGCGCAGGTCCATATCGCCCTGCAACACAGTCGCCTATCGCATGTTACGGCGGGCTTCGAACTCGCTGCCCTTTTTTGCTGCCGTAATAACCGGCGTCGCCTCGCATGCGTCCGGATTGAGGTCCAGCGCTCCGCGCTGTGAGCGGCCGAGGGTTGCCTGCGGCCGCGAACCGGTCAGCTGGATTCGGCCACAGTGGAGGTTGATGCCGCCGTGCTGCGGCTCGCCGCGGTACGAAATTGCATGGCGCCGTCGTCGATGCGGCTGAGCTTGGTCGCCGCAAGATCCAGCACGTAGTTCTGATGTACCCGCCAAGGGGCCTGGGTGCCCTGCAATGGCATCACGTTCTTCGCGCGCTGGATGTAGCCCGAGTCCAGGTCCACCATCAGTTCGGGTTCGACGCTGGCGTCACGTTCGGGCACGCAGGCCGTCTCGCCGCGCCTGGACATGCGATTGAGCAGCCGGCAGACGTATTGAGCGGTGAGGTCGCATTTGAGCGTCCACGATGCGTTGGTGTAGCCGAAGGCGAAGGCGAAGTTCGGTACGCCATCGAGCATCATGCCCTTGTAGATCAGTTTTTCAGCCGTGCTCACGGCCTCGCCATCCACACTCAGCGCCGCACCACCGAATAGCTGGATCACCAGCCCGGTCGCGGTGACCACGACATCGGCATCAATGTGCTCGCCGGAACGGGTCTTGATGCCGGACGGCGTGAATTGCTCGATATGGTCGGTGACGATGGATGCCTTGCCCTTGCGCAGGGCGCGAAACAGGTCGCCGCCTGGCGCGATGCACAGCCGCTGGTCCCAGGGCTTGTAGCTCGGGTTGAAGTGCGTGTTGGCGTCGACGTCGTCGCCCAGCTGCTTCTGGGCGAAATGCAGGATCTTGGAGCGGGTGTCGTCCGGCCTACGCCGTGCGTACTGGTAGAAATACATGCTGAGGAAGATGTTCTTCCAGCGCGTCAGGGAGCCGGCCGTGCGCCTGGGCAGCACACGCCGCAGCTTGCCGGCCACCGCATCAACCCGCGGCAGGTTGACGACGAAGCTTGGCGAGCGTTGCAACATGGTCACGTGCTCGGCCTGGCCCACGAGCGAGGGGATGAGCGTGATCGCGGTCGCGCCGCTGCCGATCACAACGACGCGCTTGCCGGTCAGGTCGAGATCCGCCGGCCAATGCTGCGGATGAACCATCTGCCCTGCAAAGTCCTCGACCTGCGGAAACTCGGGCGTGTAGCCAGCGGTGTAGTCGTAATAGCCCGAGCAGGCGTAGAGAAAATCGCAGGTCCAGGTGGTGGTCGTGTCCGCGGTTTCACAGGTAACGGTCCAGCGCGATGCCTCGGAGCACCAATCTGCTGCGGTCACACGGTGGCCGAAGCGAATGTTGCGGTCGATGCCGTATTTGCTGGCCGTGGTCTGGATGTAGCTGCGGATGGCTTCGCCGTCTGCAATGCTGACATCGCTGTCCCAGGGCTCAAACGGAAAGCCCAGCGTGCTCATGTCGGAGTCGGAGCGAATGCCGGGATAGCGAAACAGGTCCCAGGTGCCGCCGATGGCGGCGCGGGCCTCAACGATGGCGTAGGACTTATCAGGGCACTCGGACTGCAGACGATAGGCGGCGTCGATACCCGACAGGCCGGCCCCCACAATCAGCACGTCTACATGCTGCGTGTTCACGGGCGATGCGCCTTCAAATGCCATTGGACTGCTCCACCTGAGCTTGCGCCGGAGCTTTCTTGTGAGGGTAGCGTCGCAGAACCAGCGCCTGATAACCGGAGCCGAGCAGGCGCGCCAGCTTGTCGATTGCACGCGCGTCTGGGCCCACGACCACACGCCGCGCGTCGCGTTTTACGGCATCGAGAATAATCTGGGCCGCGCGTTCCGGGGTCGTGGTCTGAATCATTTTCTCGGCGCGGCGCTTATGGGAGTCCAGCGAAACGCCGGTGAGTTTTTCGACGCTGCTGTCGATGCGACTGGACTGATTGATGCCGGTCGCCACACCACCGGGGTGCACGCAGGTCGCGCTCACGGGCGCGCCTTCCATGTCCAGCTCCATGCGCAGGGTTTCGGTGTAGCCGCGCACGGCGAACTTCGCCGCGCAGTAGGTCGCCTGGGTAGGCATGCCAATCAACCCGAACAAGCTGGAAACATTGACGATGTGGCCTTCGCCGGAAGCTCGCAGATGCGGCAGAAACGCCTGCGTGCCATGCACCACACCCCAGAAGTTGATGTTCATCAGCCAGTGGAAATCTTCCAGCGAGGCGGTTTCGGCCGCCGCCGCGTGGGCGACACCGGCATTGTTGAATAGCAGGTTGACCCGGCCATGCTGCTGAACCACGTCGTCGGCCCAGGCGTAGACCGCATCCCGGTCCGCCACATCGAGACTGGTCGTGGTCACGCGGGCACCCGCGGCTTCGGCCAGCTTGGCCGTCTCGGCCAGGTTGTCGCCGTTGATATCGCTTATCGCAAGATCACAACCCGCCTGTGCCAGGTTCAGCGCCAATGCACGGCCGATGCCGGAGCCGGCGCCCGTGATGGCCGCAACCTTGTTCTTGAACTGTTTCATCGAAAGCCCGCTATGTGATGACGACTGTCGTCACTTTACTTCTGAGGACGGGTGTCGTCAAATGTAGGGATGAACGGAACCGCCCGACCGCGCCGTGTATACGGCGGACAAAGTCATGAAGATCGGATGGCCGAACGACGCGCGGCGTTTCTTGAAGCCGGCTTCGAATTGATCGGCACCGAGGGGTATCGCGCGGCCACGGTGCGGGCCGTCTGCAAGCAGGCGGGGTACACCGACCGCTATTTTTATCAGCTATTCGGCAGCACCGAGGGCCTGCTTCTGGCGGTGTACACACAGGTCAGCGAGCGGTTGAAGCAGGCGCTGATCACGGCAATGGAATCGGCCGAACCGGCCATCGAGGCCCGTAGCGAGGCCGGTCTGGTGGCGTTCTTCCGGTTCATGCGTGACCCACGCAATGCGCGGATCATGATGTCGGAGATTCTCGGTGTCAGCGATGAAATCACCGCGCTGTACATGCGCACGGTGGTTGAGTTTGCCGATTTGCTGATGGCCGCAACGGCCCCGCTAGCGCCGGCCATGGCGGAACCGCGCGAGGATGCCGCCATCTTCGGCCAGTCTCTGGTGGGCGCCGTGATCTACGCGGCGGGCTCCTGGGCCATGACCGGCTACCGGCAGCCGGAGGCCAGCGTGATCCGCAGTTGCCAGTCGATTCTGATCGGGGCGCTGAAGCAGCGCCTGGACGAGACGCGCTAGCGGCGCTGCAGCACGTCGAACTCGCGGTCGAGCTGCCAGTCGCGATCGGCCACCACGGCTTCGAGTGAGGCGATACGCTCCCGCAACGCCTCGGCATCGTCATCCCGCCGACGGCCACCGCAGTTCCAGTCATTGATGCCAAGGTCGAACCGCTGATCCAGCCACATCATCAGCGTGATAAAACCACCCAAGGCCATGAACTTGATGATCAGTTCCACGTTTTCCACAGCGACTCTCCAGAGGATTTAGAGAGATAGTGCGCTGGGGCGGCCGATTTATTACAGCGACCGGCAGACTCGGCAATATTAGGGAAGCACTGAACTATTCACGCCACCAAGACGGAGCCCATGTCCGATCAGCAACTTGAGGCCATCCGCAGGCTGCTGCGCTGCGTACCGAGCGGACGTGTCACCAGCTACGGCCGCCTGGCGGCCCGCGCCGGAATTCCGCGCGGTGCCCGCGTGGCGGTGGCGGCCCTGCGGCAGACGCCGGACGATCAGCCGCTACCGTGGCATCGTGTGCTGCGTGCCGATGGCCGGATCGCCTTTGCGACGGATCACCCCCATTACGCCGAGCAGCTGCGCCGCCTGCGTGACGAGGGCGTGGTCGTCAGCGGCGGCCGCGTGGACCTCTCGCGCTTTGGTTGGGCCGAGGACTCACCCGAGCTGTTGCTGCCCGCCGACGACTGAGCCTCATTGCATCCGCTCCACCGTGAGCGGCTGGGCGATGATCCACAGCCCGCCCACCGTCAGACACACCATCAGCCCTAGCAGCCAAAGCTGGCTGATCGCGGCATCGCGCCGCGAGGCGAACATGCGCACCGCAACCCGGTGCGAGATGACCACGCTGATGACGTGGCCCAGCAGGATGAGCGCGACCTGCGCGTGCCATACCAGGCTCATGTCCGGCAGGAAGGGAGCCCGCCATTTCAATGCCGTGCCAAACAGGTTCCAGCCCCAGCCAAAGGGATCGGAAACGAGGCTGAGGATCTTGAGCCCTTGTGTAAGCAGCAGCGTGGCGTAATGCGTCATGTGGTAGACGAGGGCGATCGGCAACAGCGGATAGGCGAAGGCCATGGCCAGCTCACGCAGGGAGTGCTCGCTGCGGGTGGTGAGTTTCGCCGCGGCGATACAGGCCATATAGGCGCCGAAGTACAGAAAGGGTGACGCCAGCAGGCAGACGGTTTCCCAGCGGATATACCAGGACCTCGCCACGGCGATGTTCAGCAAGGGGCGGCCGCCAACCACCGCTTCGGCCCAGCCGGTGGGGTCGCTCCAGAACAGGCGAACCCACCACTGGGTGGCTCGCAGGCCATCGAAGGCCGTCGTCGACAACATGGCCATGATGAAGAGCACCGTGCTCAGATGCCGCGGCCGGGCATCGACCAGCCCGGTGAGCGGGCGGCGTACGCCAAGCTGGCCGGGGCGGATGTCCAGCGGCGCCATGCGGCCGAATAGCCGCAGGTAAACCGACAGGAACTCGCCGTGACGAAACCAGGCTCTCGTGCCCACCAGCCCGACGCCGACCAAGTTGATCGCGCTGTAGGCCAGCAGCATCCACGCCAGCTGCCTCGGCACACCGCGGCCGAACAGTTCCAGCCAGACGAAGCCGAGAAACAGGATGAGCGCCGGCCAGCAGCCCAGCCAGGCCGGGTAGCGGAGACGGCCGCGAGCATATGCGGGCCACCAGTCGCCGATGGCTCCGGTGATCACACGCCAGGGGTTCAGCACCGCATAGACATTGCCCGCCAGCGCCGTGAAATAGCTCAGACCGAGCAGGATCACGACCCAGAAGAAGGTCATCGAGAAATTGCGGTAGGGATCGCGGTTGCCAAACCAGGCGGTGGCAATGCACAGCAATAGCAGCAATGCACTGAACAGCTTGAGCAGCGGCAGGGCCCGGCGCAGCCCGCTCGCGTGCCACCGGGGGGTCAGATCCCGCGCGGTGACCGCCGATGCACCCACCGGCCTGGCGACGAAGTACAGCACCAGCAGAAACGACACCAGCAGGGCCGCCGTGGCCCCCCAGGCATAAAGCCAGAACGGCACTGGCAGGTTGTACAGACGACCGAAACCATGCGCGGCTGCAACACCGGGCAGGGCCAGCGCCGCCACCAGCCCGAGCCGGCCGGCAGCGCCCAGCGGTGCGGTCATGTCAGGGCTGCTGCCTCGCGTTGGCGGACGCTGCCTCCGTCTGCTCCCAGAGCTGGAGATAGGCCTCGGCCGAATTGAAAAGCGCCGTGATGGCATCCTCGCCGCCCTCGAGGCGAATGCCTTCGACGATGTCGGCCACCAACCCGTAGTTGGACATCCCCTCTTCGTCCATCATCCACTGCTTACCGCCGTCACTCGAAAGCATGTCGACCTTCAGCAGCGCCCAGCCGTCCTCGGCGCGCCGTGAACCCCCAACCCCCACCAGGTACACCGCTACCGCCTACTCCACGGCTACGGACGCCGACACCACAGGACCCACCCACCATCCCCCTCACATGTCGT
>OEIO01000188.1_pt1 | contig 9436 bp, 10 predicted proteins | sample 1539121 | NCBI WGS metagenome assembly OEIO01 (sample SAMEA98136418, study PRJEB22522) | marine metagenome | biome: marine biome; feature: marine water body; material: sea ice | place: Arctic Ocean | collected 21-Sep-2015 | depth 1.1 m
TCAGCATGCGGGAGGTGGGTGAGCACTTCGGCTTGCATTACTCAGTGGTCAGCAGGGTGATTTCTCGTGCACGAAACAAGACCTGACCCCATGTTTGCGTAGCCTTTATCGCTGTTGCTGGTTTGATATACGGATTAGTGAAAGCATTGGCCTAGGGAAACACTGATCTATTCACACCACCAAGACGGAGTCGGTTTTCCCGCAAGCCTGCGTTGCGAAGCGCGTCCATGCGCTTCGCCCTTCGGGCCGGCCTCCGGCCGTCCGAATACGTTCCATACGCATTCGTGTCGTTCGCTTATTTGGAATGACCAAACTTCACTTCTCGCGCCTTGCCTGGCCTGTTTTCAGGCAGCAACTTGGTGGTGTGAATAGATCAGTGTTTCCCAAGTTCAGCGTCGAGCTTATCCAGAACCCGAAGGCCTTTCTTTACGGAGCCGCGAGCGGCCATGGCACGAAACCGGGTTTCAGAATCGAATTCGGCAATGGCCTGGGTCGAGAGCTCTTCCATCAGCTTGTTCACACTGATGTGGCGTCGTTTGGCGAGTGCTTTGAGTCGCAGGTGCTTGTCGTCTGGAAGGCGAATTGTCAGCGTAGCCATATCAGTTATCTCCAAGCAGTTCGCCCGGAGTCATGATGCTGATCTCCGAAAATCGAAGCTGGCTCGTCCGGAAGTCCCGGACATTGAATTACGGTGACACCTTACCGAATACACTTATTTATCGCTATGCTGGAAGAATGACTCATCTCCCCGGGGTCATCGGTCCTGACTACCCCCACCCACGTTACGCAGTGGGGTAATCGCCGCCAACGCATTTCTTCTGCACACCTGGCGGGTCAGGGAGACAACCCTGCCAAGGTCAAACCATTTCTTGTCCGCATCGAGAACCCACAAGGGTTTTTCAGCTCCGCGGCGGATGATGAGACGCTGGTTGCATTGGAGAAAGCAATGGGCATTCAGTTGAGGTCGATTAAATTAGGGTAATCGGTGAGGTGTCACCGTAAACCCTCGTAAACCGGGCTCGTGCTGGATGCTCCTGCAGCGAATTTCAATTCAACAAATTCTCGACGAGCCATTCCTGTGCTGGCGGATACCCAGCTTCCGCCGCTGCTTTCATGGTGTTCCGGGCCAAAACCGTATTTTTATCCACGCCCCATCCGGCTGCGAGAGCTAACGCATAATTGAACTGCCCTTGCGGATCCCCTTGATCAGCAGCAGTTCTGAACCACCTAACCACCACTTCAGGAGAGCTTTGCATCGCGCCGCCAGCATTATTTGCATGCGCCAAATCAACAGCCAGTCTAGTGTTTCCGGCTATTGCGACAGCTTCCACAAACTCTTTTGCTTGCGAAGCAACGAAAGCATCTCTTCTAATCTCTCTACCAAGCCAGTTCAAAGCTGACACCTCACCTTTGTTAGCAGCTTCCAGAATCAACCGCAAGGCCAAAAGTTTGTCTCCAGAGGACTCCGAATGTTTGTAAAGAACCTGGCCGAGAATGGCGCCTGAAGACACGACGCCTTGCTTAAACTGCAATTCAAGCATGTTGACAGCGTCTTCCCATTCAGGAGAGTCAGCGTCAAGTATTCTTACAGCGTGCTGGGCATATGCAATCTTAGCTACCTCGCTACAGCCTGCCGCCCCTCGCAGCCGGTCAAGCTGGCCGATTTGATTAAGCGAGGGGTGACTATCAATGTGTTCTAAGTAATAGAGCGCACTGTATAGCTTGGCGGACTCGCTGCCCAAGCGCTCATATTCTTTTAGCAAATCAAGCGCAGCTTTCCTTTCATTCTCGTCCTCAGTAATCGTTAGCACCAATCGTATTCGGTTCATTTCCGCAGAAAAACTACCGCCGCGCGCTAACAATTCATACATCCTCAATATCTTTTGCTTACCCTCATCTGCGCTTTGACCTTGCTCAAGCCTACGAACGGCAGTGTTCTCTTCTTCGTTTTTTAACCAAGCATCCGGGTTAATCTTTCTGCCCAAGTTGGTCGCATAATTTGCTTCAACACGACGATCACCGTCGCATTTTCTCTCATGCCGGTAAACGCCGGAAGGAAGCACCTCGCTCTCCCCATAACAAAAAAACGAAAGGCTTGAGACGACCGTGGCAGGAACTAGAACCATAAAGTGAGAAAATCGCATAAAACCTCTCTTATCCTACGCAGCGGCCGAAAAGACCCCTCATCCAGCGAGGCTACATCTTGTGTGCCTGCCCAGGAGAAGCGTAATTCGGGACAGACCACGGTTCAAAGGTGAGGGTTGAGGTAGAAGCCGTGGCCTATAGGACCGCGACGCAGTTCGACGAGGCGCCGGAGTAACCGTCCGTTTTCTCCGTCGTTCCTGATCGGCCGTAGTTAAAGGTTTTGTCGAGCCTGCCGATCCCCGAGGCACACACCTCTACGGCTTGTCCGATGTCCACCGGCCTGATCGATTCCATTAATCGCCGTACTCAGCTCGCCGGGTACAACCGCCTGGCGTTGCTGCTGTTCCGGCTGGGTGGGCCGGAGCTGTTCGGCATTAATGTGTTCAAGGTGCAGGAGGTGGTGCAGGCGCCCAAGCTCACCTGGGTGCCGGCGGCGCATTCGCATGTGCGCGGTGTTGCGCCGGTGCGCGGGCGGATGATTCCTGTGCTGGATCTGGCCGCCGCGGTGCAGGCTGCGCCGCCGGCGGATGAGCCGCGCTATCTGATCGTGGCTGAGTTCAACCGCCGGGTGCAGGGGTTTCTGGTGCACGGTGTCGAGCGCATCGTGAATGTGGATGTTGGCGAGGTGACGCCGCCGCCAGCCAGCGCCGGGGATGACGGTTATCTGACGGCGGTCACGCGGCTCAAGGATCGGCTGATCCAGATCATCGATGTGGAGAAGGTGCTGGCCGACGTGATTGGCCTGGCTGCTGATCTGGAGGCCTTGCCGGCACACACCGGCGATGCGCGTCAGCGCCGCTGGCGGGTGCTGGTGGCGGATGATTCCAAGGTGGCGCGTATGCAGATTGCCCGCACGCTGGAACAGCTTGATCTTGAGCCGGTGCTGGTGAACGACGGCCGCGAGGCGTTGCGGTTTCTGCGCTCGCAGGCCGAATCGCGGCAGGGCGATGATGATTTGCTCATGGTGATCTCGGATATCGAGATGCCGGACATGGACGGCTACACGCTGACGACGGAAATACGTCGCGATCCGCGCCTGGAAACCCTCCATGTGTTGCTGCACACCTCGCTGTCTGGCGTGTTCAACCACAGCATGGTGGAGCAGGTGGGGGCGAACCGCTTCGTGCCCAAGTTCAATTCCGACGAGCTGGCTCGCAACGTGATCGAACGCTTGCGAAACAAGGAGTTGGAGCTGGAACAGGCCGCCATGGCCTGATCGCCCGCGCCCTGTTCGTTCACGCCCTGGCGCGGCACGGCGGCGGCGCCGTGGTACATCGCTTGCCTGAAGCCCGGCGAATACGACTCGCTGGAGACTCGGCATGGCGGCCGGACTCGACAAGCTCTACGGAATCCACGCGCAATCGCTGGCATTGCAGCAGCAGCGGTTGCAGCACGTGGCCGCGAACATCGCGAATGCGGATACGCCCAATTACCGGGCCAAGGACATCGATTTTCAGACCGCGCTGGCCCAGGCGGCGGGTGCATCTGACTCGCCCGCGCTCCAGCGAACGAATGACCGGCATCTGAACATCGCCGGCATCGCCACGGCCGCGCCGGCTGGTGTCGCGACCGAACGTGACAGCACGCAGCCCAGCCAGGACGGCAATACCGTTGAACTGCACCGCGAGCAGGCGGCCTTTGCCGATGCCGCGCTGCGTTATCGCGCCAGCCTGCAGTTCGCGCAGGGCCGGCTCACCACGCTGATGTCCGCGATCCGCGGCGAGTAGGGAGGCCAGCATGTCCGACTTTTCCATCTTTCGAATCGCCGGTTCCGCGCTGCAGGCGCAGTCGGTCCGGCTGAACACGGTCGCCAGCAATCTGGCGAATGCCGACACCGTCGCCGGCACGCCGGATGCCGTCTACAAGGCGCGGATGCCGGTGTTCGAAACCGAGCTCAACGCCGCCACCGAACAGGCCGGCGTGCGGGTGAGCGAAATCGTGCAAAGCACCGAAGAGCCCACGCGTATCCACCGCCCCGGCCACCCGGATGCCGACGAGCAGGGCTATGTGTACGCCACCAACGTCAACCCGGTTGAGGAGATGGTCAACATGATTTCCGCCAGTCGCTCCTACCAGACCAGCGCCGAGGTGTTGAACACCGGCAAGGATCTGATTCTCAAGACATTGGAACTGGGGCGCTGAGATGACAGCCATTGGCGATAGCAGCCTCACCGGCCTGTTGGGCGGCACGAGTTCCGGCGCGGCGGCTGAAAACACGGCCACGCAAAACATGCTCAATCAGCAGGATTTCTTTTCGCTGATGATTGCCCAGTTCCAGAACCAGGACCCGTTCAAGCCGATGGAGTCGGGCGAGTTTCTGGGGCAGATCGCCCAGTTCAGCACGGTTGATGGCATCCACAGCCTGAATACCGCGTTTGGCGATCTCCAAACCCAGCTCACCTCGGACCAGGCCCTGCAGGCCAGCGCGCTGATCGACCGCGATGTGCTGATCCCGACCTCGACGGTGCGCTACGGCGGCACCGGCGAGGTTTCGGGTCGGGTTGATGTGCCGCTGGGCGCCGACCGGGTCACGGTCGAGGTGGTCGATGGCAGCGGCCAGACAGTGCGCAGTTACTCGGCGGCGGGCGCCGCCCTGGACGCGCAGTTCGAATTCAGCTGGGACGGGCGCGACGCCGAAGGCAACGCCATGCCCGCTGCCGATTACACGGTGCGCGTGCGCGCCGGCCAGGGCGACGCCGAAGTCGCGCTGGTGCCCGAACTGGCCGGTCGCGTCAGCGCTGTTCGTATGGACGCCAGCGGCCTGTTGCTCGAAGTCGCCGGGTTTGGCGACGTGCCGTTTTCCAGCATTTCCCGCATCGCCTGAGGAGGCTTTCGCATGCCGTTCAATATTGCACTGAGTGGAATCAACGCCGCCTCGGCGGATCTGAACACCACCGCACACAACATTTCCAACGCCAACACCACCGGCTTCAAACAGTCGCGCACCGAGTTTGCGGACGTTTACGCCGCCGGCGCATTCGGCCTGTCGTCGGTGAACCAGGGGTCCGGCGTGCGGGTTGCCGCCGTGTCGCAGCAGTTCACCCAGGGCACGATCAACTTCACCGAGAATCCGCTGGATCTGGCGATTAACGGCGAGGGGTTCTTCACCGTGTCCCAGGGCGGGGAGACCGGCTACACCCGCGCCGGTTCGTTCCAGCTCGACCGCGATGGCTACGTCGTTAACGCCTCCGGCCAGAACCTGCAGGTGTTTCCGCCGGTCGGCACCGGTGGCTTTGCCACTGGCGGGCTGGAGTCGTTGCAGCTGGCCTCGACAGAAAACCCGCCGCAGGCCTCCGGCGAACTGGTCGTGGGCGTCAATCTGCCGGCGAATGCCGATGTGCCGGCCATCACGCCGCTGGACCCGGCTGATCCTGATTCCTACAACCACACCACGTCGATGACGGTTTACGACTCGCTGGGCGCCGCGCACACGGCCAGCTTTTTCTACACCAAGGATGCGGCGGCCAATACCTGGAACGTGCAGGCCTATGTGGATGGCGCCGCAGTGGGCAACGCGCAGCAGATCGCCTATGACACCAGCGGCCAGCTCGTGACCCCGGCCGGTGGCGCGCTGACGCTGCCGGCGCATCCGGTGAACACCGGCGCGGCCGATCTGAATCTGACCGTCGATGTCGGCGAAACCAGCCAGTACGGCGAGAGCTTCGCGGTGAACAATCTTTCGCAGGACGGCTACACCACCGGCCGCCTGAGCGGGCTGGAAGTGACCGATGAGGGCATCGTCCAGGCGCGGTTCACCAACGGTCAGGCGACACCGCTGGGCCAGCTCGCCATTGCCAACTTCAACAATGTGCAGGGTCTGCAGGCGCAGGGTGACAACTTCTGGACCGCGACTTACGGCTCTGGCGAGGCCCGGCTGGGCGTGGCAGGCAGTTCTGATCTGGGGCTGGTGCAGTCCGGTGCGCTGGAAGGCTCCAACGTCGACCTCACCGAACAGCTGGTGAAGATGATCACCGCGCAGCGCAGCTTCCAGGCCAATGCGCAGACGATCTCGGCGGCCGACACCATCACCCAGACCATCATCAACATCTAGGGCCTGAGGGGAGCCGCACCATGGACAAGTCGATCTACACCGCGATGTCGGGCGCCGTGCGCACACTCACGGCGCAGTCGACGGTGTCCAACAACTTGGCCAACGCCTCGACGGTGGGTTTTCGCGCCGAGCTGGCCATGGCCACGACCGCGCCGGTGGATGGCGACGGCCTGCCGACGCGGGTGGCCTCCACCTTCGGGGGGGGCGCCTTCGATCCGTCGGTCGGCACGCTGATGACCACCGACCGCCCGCTGGACGTCGCCGTACGCGGCAGCGGCTGGATCGCGGTGCAGGATGCCTCCGGCGAGCCCGCCTACACCCGCAATGGCGAGTTGCAGATCGATGCACTCGGGCAGCTGGTGACCAGCCGCGGCGAGCTGGTGCTGGGCGATGGCGGACCGATCGCGATACCGCCCCATGAGAACGTGACCATCGCCGACGACGGCACGGTGTCGGTGATTCCGCAGGGTCAGGGCGGCGCGGTGCAGGCGACGGTGGCACGTATCCGCGTCGACAACATTCAGCCGCAGGCGATGCGCCGTGGCGACGATGGTTTGTTTCGTCCGGGCGAGGACGCGGCAGTCGAGCCCGCAGCCGGCGCGGCGTTGTCCGTCGGCACGCTGGAATCGTCCAACGTCAATCTGGCGCAGTCGCTGGTCGAGATGATCGCGCTGTCCCGTCAATTCGAACTACAGGTCAAGGCCATACGCAGCGCCGACGAGAACGCCCAGGCGGCGGCTGCGGTGATGCGGATCAACGGCTAGGAGCACATACGATGAATTCAGCACTTTGGGTCGCCAAGACCGGACTGGACGCGCAGCAGTCGCGGATGTCCGTGGTCTCGAACAATCTGGCCAACGTCAACACCACCGGGTTCAAGAAGGGGCGGGCGAGCTTCGAGGATCTGCTGTTCCAGCACGTGAAGCAGGTTGGCGCGCCCACGTCGCAACAAACCGATTCGCCGACGGGGCTGTCGCTGGGCACGGGCGTGCGCGTGGGTGCCACGGAGAAGACCTTTGCCCAGGGCAATCTGCAGCAGACCAGCAATCCGCTGGATCTGGCGATTAACGGCCGTGGCTTCTTTCAGGTCTTGCTGCCTGACGGCACTGCGGCCTACACCCGCGATGGCAGCTTTCAGATCAGCGCCACCGGAGATCTGGTGACATCGAACGGTTACGCCGTGCAGCCGGGCATCAATATTCCCGATGGTGCGCAGACGCTCACCGTGGGTTCGGACGGCACGGTGGCGGTGCAGTTCGCCGGCGAATCACAACCGCAGCAGGTCGGCACGCTGCAAATCACCGATTTCGTCAATCCGGCCGGTTTGCAGCCGCAGGGCAACAACCTGTTCACCGAGTCCGGCTCCAGCGGCCCGCCGCAGACCGGCACGGCCAGCCTGAACGGCCTGGGGTCGCTGATCCAGGGATCGCTGGAAGCCTCCAACGTCAATGTCGTGGAAGAGCTGGTGAACATGATCGAGACCCAGCGCGCCTACGAGATGAACTCCAAGGCGATCTCCACGGTGGATCAGATGCTGTCTTACGTGAACAACAACCTGTAGCCGCCATGCAGCCTGTCATTCTTGTTGCAGCACTGGCGCTGGCCGTCTTGGCCGGCTGCGCCAGCTCGCCGAATCCGGCCGAAGGCCTGCCGGCCGTGCCGCAGATCGCCGCGGTGCAGCCCACCGCCGGGGCGATTTACGCGCCGGGTCGCGGGCTGGCGCTGTTCAATGATCGTCGCGCCGGGCAGGTGGGCGACGTGATCACGGTGATTCTCAGCGAGCAGACCAACGCCCAGAAGCAGGCCTCGGCCAGCACCGGCAAGTCCACCGGCATCGATATCGGCGCGCCCAGTCTGTTCGGTGGCGCGGTGACCGCCAACGGGCTGGAGTTTCTGGGCGCCAGCGTGGATGCCAATCGCGATTTTTCCGGCACCGGCAACGCCAGTCAGAGCAACAGCCTGAGCGGCTCGCTGTCGGTGGTGGTGACCGAGCAGCTGCCCAACGGCCTGCTGGTGATCATCGGCGAAAAGCGTTTACGCCTGAACCAGGGCGACGAGATTCTGAAGATTTCCGGGCTGGTGCGTCCCGAGGATATCCAGCCGGACAACACCATCGCCTCGGCGCGTGTTGCCAATGCGTCGATCAGCTACAGCGGCCGGGGCGCGCTGGCCGATGCCAATGCCAAGGGCTGGCTGGCCCGCTTCTTTGACAGTGCCTGGTGGCCGCTATGAACCGATTCGTTGCGAGTGCTGTGCTGGGTCTGCTGCTGGCCGTCGCCACACCAGTGGCTCAGGCCGAGCGGGTCAAGGATCTGGCCAGCGTGGCGGGTGTGCGTGGCAACCCGTTGGTCGGCTACGGGCTGGTGGTCGGGTTGGATGGCACGGGCGATCAGTCCAGCCAGGCACCGTTCACCACCCAAACCCTGCGCAACATGCTCACGCAGCTGGGGGTGACGATTCCGCAGAACGTGAATCCGCAGCTCAAGAATGTCGCGGCGGTTGCGATCCATGCCGAACTGCCGGCCTTCGCCAAGCCCGGCCAGAAGCTGGACATCACCGTCTCATCGATTGGCAATGCCAAAAGCCTGCGCGGCGGGGCGTTGTTGATGGCGCCGCTCAAAGGGGCGGATGGGCAGGTCTACGCCATCGCCCAGGGCAATCTGGTGGTTGGCGGCTTCGGTGCGTCGGGCCTGGACGGTTCGCGCATCTCGGTCAATATTCCCAGCGCCGGGCGGATTCCGGGCGGGGCCATGGTCGAACGCAGCGTGGTCAACGGTTTCGCCACCCGATCCGAGGTGCTGCTAAACCTGCACACGCCGGACTTCACCACCGCCACCCGGCTCGCCGGGGGCGTGAATGACTTGCTGGGCGATCAGACCGCGCGGGCGATGGACGCGGTGACGGTTGCCGTGCGCGCACCGGCCGACGCCGACATGCGTGTGGCGTTTCTGTCCGTGCTGGAAAACCTGGATATCGAGCCCGGCGACGCGCCGGCGCGGGTGGTCATCAACAGCCGCACCGGCACGGTGGTGATCGGCAGCCACGTGCGGGTGCATCCGGCTGCGGTGACCCATGGTTCGCTGCCCGTCACCCTCCGTGAGGATGCCCCGGTACGCCAGCCTAATCCCTTCGGCGGTGGCACCACCGCCATCGTCCCGGACCCGCGCCTCCCCATCCCCCCGGACGCCCACCGACTCTCCCACTCCCCCTCCGCCCACGCCACCGCGCCCATGTCCCGCC
>OEIO01000190.1_pt1 | contig 9407 bp, 9 predicted proteins | sample 1539121 | NCBI WGS metagenome assembly OEIO01 (sample SAMEA98136418, study PRJEB22522) | marine metagenome | biome: marine biome; feature: marine water body; material: sea ice | place: Arctic Ocean | collected 21-Sep-2015 | depth 1.1 m
CGCAGGGTGAGGGCAGGGGTTGAGCGAAACTTAAAACCCGGGGCGGGGCACGTCGATGTTCAGCGGCGTGGCTCGGCCCGGTGTCAGGAGACTGGCCTGGCCCTCGAACAGAACCGGCCGTGTCGGATCGTCTGCACCGCTGGCCGTCACCGGAGTCATGCGCCGAATGCCGCCGGTCTTGCGATCAGTGACGACATCTTCGCGATAAAGGTCGGATTCATCTAGCTTGAATTCTGGCAGTTCGGGTTCCTGAGCCATATCGAAGTCCTGCGCCTGGGTCGATGGAAATGGGCGCTTACCCTAGTCGATTCCGGTTGAATTCGTCAGCTATCGCCATGCATTTCGCAAAGACCGGATACGTTCATCGGCCCGTTCGCGCCGTTGGAGCGCCGTTTGCAATTTGCTAACCGTCATTTGACGCGGCGTTGACATGCCGCTGTGCACAGTGGTCGCCATCCAGACGGCTGGGGAGCCGAAGGGGTGGTACCAACCGCTAATTGGCGGACTGCAGCAGTGCTCAGTCCGCTATTTTTTTGCCCGCGATTCGCCGCATCGGCCGACCTGCTGCCTCGACATGGAGTTGATCGAGTACGATAGCCGCGACGGTTCATTCAGAGCCGATTAAAACAATAGATCGTGCGGCGGCTCACCGCCGCGGGCAGGAGGAGACACATGCGGTATTTCCCACTCGCAGCCGGCTTGGCTGTTTGCAGCGTATTGCTCGTGGCCGGCTGTGGCGACGGCCAACGCTTCGGCGCCGATGCCGGCAATACGCCACCGACCGGCACCACCCCAACCTACGATGCAACCATACGCCGTGACTCCGTGGGCGTGCCCCATATCCGCGGCGAGGACTATGGTGATATCGGCTACGGCTATGGCTACGCGCATGCCGAGGACAATGTCTGCGTTCTCGCGGAAGACCTGATCACGACCCTGGGTCAGCGCGCACGGTACTTTGGCCGCAGCGGCACCTACAGCATTCCATCAAACGGCAACACGTCGAACAACGTCGATTCCGACTTCTTCTGGCGTCATGTAACCACCTCCGACCGGATCGCCGCGCTGCGTGCTGACGCCTCACCGGAGGCAGCAGCCGCCACGGCAGGTTTTGCCGCCGGTTACTCGCGCTACGTCCGCGAGTTGAAGAATGGTGATCATCCGGGCCGGCATCTGGCCTGTCGTGATACCGACTGGTTAACCGAAATCAATGCCGATGATGTCTACCGCCGCTATTTTCGGCTGGCTGTCATCGCCAGCAGCTCCGCATTGGTGACCGAGATCGGCGCCGCCCAACCGCCGCTACCCGGTGCGACCGGTCCCGCCGTGGCCGTGGACCGTGACCAGTTTCCGCTGTCCGACGGACTGCCGATCGGCAGCAACATGTATGCGCTGTCCGGCGAGGCCACGCAGTCCGGTCAGTCCATGCTGTTCGGCAATCCGCATTTTCCCTGGGAGGGCACGGAGCGGCTTTATCAGGCCCACATGACCATTCCGGGCGAGCTGGACATCATGGGTGCGTCGCTCTATGGCGTGCCCGCCGCGTTGATCGGCTTCAACCGCAATGTGGCGTGGAGCCACACGGTCTCCACCGCCTACCGCTTTGGCTTGTACGAGCTGACGCTGGTGCCGGGCAACCCGACCAGCTACCTGTTCGATGGCGAGGTCCGCGAAATGGAGGCCGAGACCTACAGCATCGACGTGCTGGAAGACGATGGCAGCATCACCGAGGAATCGCGCACCCTTTACCGCAGCCATTACGGGCCGATGATGAGCCTCAGCGTCTCGGGCATTCCCGTGCTCGGTTGGGACGTGGTTCGGGCCTACACGCTGCGCGACGCCAACGCCGAGAACACGCGGTTGATCAACCAGTTCTTCGCCTGGAACCGCGCCGAGTCGCTGGACGACTTCATGGCGAAGCAGCGCGAGATACTGGGCGTGCCCTGGGTCAACACCGCGGCAACAGGACCGAACGAGCCGGCGTATTACGCCGACATCACCGTCGTGCCCAATGTGCCGGACAGCCTGGTGACGACCTGTCAGAGCATCCTCGGGCCGGTGGTTGGCGCGCTCATGCCCGGCCTGCCGGTGCTCCGTGGCTCCAGCTCCGATTGCGACTGGGGGACGGATGCAGACGCCCCCGCGCCCGGGATTTTCGGCGCCGGCAACCTGCCGTCTCTGATTCGGGATGACTGGGTGCACAACTGCAACGACAGCTACTGGCTCACCCACCCGGACGAACCGATCACCGGCTTTGCCGCCATCATTGGCGACGAGGAGACCGAACGCAGCCTACGAACCCGGCTTTGTATTGCGCAGATCCAGGACCGGCTCGACGGCAGCGACGGCCTCCCAGGCACCGGCTTCGCCGACCTGCAGCAGCTACAGGACGTGGTGCTGTCCAGCGCGGTACTGACCGAACGTCTGGCCCGCGAAACGGTGCTGAGCAGCCTCTGTCCGCTCGGCACGCTACTGTCCTCGTCGCTCGCGACCGTGGACGTGTCGGAGGCCTGCAGCATTCTGGAAGCCTGGGACGGATCACTGAATCTGGACTCCGTCGGGGGGCACATCTGGCGCGAGTTCTGGAAGCGGGCGGATGACGCGACGCTGCCACTGTGGCTCAGCCCCTTCGATACGGCCGATCCGGTGAATACGCCGAACTCGCTGAATCCGCTGAATCCGCAAGTCTTACTGGCGTTTGCCGACGCAGTCGAAGCCCTGAACGAGGCCGGAGTGGCGCTGGATGCCACACTGGGATCACTGCAGACCTCGGGCGTGCACGATCCGGACAACCCGATCCCAATATTCGGCGGCAATGGCTTCGAGGGCGCCTTCACCATCGCCGCGCGCGGCAACCTCGTCGACGGCGGCTACCCGGTCACCTACGGCAACAGCTACATCCAGACCGTGACCTGGGACGACAACGGCGATCCCATAGCCGAAGGCTTCGTGACCTACTCGCAGTCCACCGATCCGGCGTCCCCATACTTTCAGAACATGACCGAGGCCTACTCCCGCAAGGAGTGGATTGCCTGGCGGTTCACCGAGGCGCAGATCACGGCCGACCCGAACCTGACGTCGCTGCGCGTGTTCGAGTAACGCGGCCGCCCGTGACCGGATGGTGCCCGTGCCATCCGGTCTTCTTAACTTATTCCAATCGATGCGTTGTGCTGGTGACGGTTGCGGGCCGCCCCTACACTCCGTGGCCTGTTGGAATGGGATTGCATCATGCAAACCGCGTTTGCAAGTCAGTACACCGATACCGCGGAGGCGGACGACACCGGCAACTCGGCCGGTCTGAGCCCTGGCGACATCGCAGCGCTCAATGCCGCCTACGAGCCACTGGAATTCGGTGACCGGATTCGCAAGGTCTATGAGGATTTCGCCCCGGACAAGGTGCTGGTGACATCATCGTTTGCGGCGACGTCGGCCTACTTCCTGCACATTATTTCCAGCATCCGCCCGGAGCAGGAGATCGCCTTCATCGACACCGGGTATCACTTCCAGGAAACAATTTCGTATCGCGACTTTCTCAGCGGCGAATACGGCCTGAAAGTGCGGGCGTTGCGGGCCGAAGACTGGAAGCACGACTTCACCCGCAAGGACAAGACCTGGAGCCATGATCCCGATTTCTGCTGCTCCATCAACAAGGTCGAGCCGCTGGAGAACGTGAAGCCGAATTACCACCTGTGGATTTCCAGCCTGATGCGCTGGCAGACCGATCACCGCTCCGATATGCAGATCTTTGAAGAGCGTCGCGGCATCATCAAGTTCAATCCGATGATCGATGTCACCAAGGAACAGCGTGAAGCCTATATTCGCGACCATGGTCTGCCGTTCCATCCGCTGGTCGCCGAAGGCTACCAATCGATCGGCTGCACTCACTGCACGGTCAAGGGCGACGGCCGCGCGGGACGCTGGATCGGCAAGCCGAAAACCGAATGCGGGCTGCATTTGTAGGCAACATGTCGCGGCTGCCGCGTTAGCACTTGCCGCAGCAGTCTTGAGTCCACCTCAAGCCGACGCGGCAGAGGCCGCGAACGCCGAGGTCAATCGCCCCGTTATCCTGCTCCATGGGCTCGCCCGCACGGCGCGCTCCATGAACCCCTTGGCCGAGGCATTGCAGACCAAGGGGCGGCGCGTCTGCAACCTCGACTACCCATCCACCGAGGCCCCGGTCGCGGTGCTGGTGGACCAATACCTGTTGCCCGCCATCGCCGATTGCCTGCAGGGCGAGGACAGCGTCGCGGACTTCGTCACGCATTCCCTGGGCGGCATCCTGGTCCGTGTGTTGGCCGAGCATGACGACGCCCCCGCCATCGGCCGCGTGGTGATGCTCAGTCCGCCCAACCACGGTAGCGAGCTGGTGGACCACATGGGCGGGTGGTCACTGTTTCGCTGGTGGAACGGGCCGGCCGGTCTGACCCTGGGCACAGACGACAGCAGCCTGCTGGCCCGACTGGAGGCTCCTGGCTTCGAGGCTGGCGTCATCACCGGAAATCGCAGCCTCAATCCGCTGTTCTCGAGCTGGATTCCTGGTCCCGACGACGGCAAGGTGTCGGTGCAAAGCGCACGCTTGGACGGCATGACGGACTTTCTCGTCGTGCCCACCACCCACACCTTCATCATGCGCAGCGATGTCGTGATTCGGCAGGTCAATCACTTTCTGGAGACCGGAGGTTTCGACCACCTGACATCGGGCGAGTAGAGGAGCGATACATGAACCTGAGCCCCCGATCAGTCGAGACGCCCCTCGGCCGGCTACACATCCAGGTCGGCGACACCGACGGTCCGGTCATGCTGTTCTGGCCGAGTCTGCTGATGACCGGCGATATGTGGCTAGATCAAGCCGCCATCCACGCCGAGCACTACCGGGTCGTGCTGATCGACCCACCCGGCGCTGGTCGCAGCACCGCACTCACCCGAGGATTCAGCTTCGATGAATGCGCACAATGCGTGGTCGCGATCCTGGATCATCTGGACGTGTCATCAGCGGTTTTCGTCGGCAACTCCTGGGGCGGCATGATCGGCGGCACCTTGGCCGCGCGGCATCCGAAGCGGATTGACGCCGCGGTGCTCATGAATTGCACGGGGTCCGCCGTCGCTCTCAAGCAAAAACTGGAATATCGCCTGCTTTCGACAGTGGTACGACTCGCCGGAGGCATCCCGCGGCAGATGGAACCCATCGCGATCGCAGCGTTCACCGGCCCGACCAGCCGCCAGCAACGACCCGAGGTGATCGCGCGGATTCGAGACACGCTGCGCGAGACCAACGGCCGTTCGGCGCACTGGGCGATTCGCAGTGTGGTGCCGGACCGGCCTGATCAACTGGAGCTGCTATCGACCATTCCGATTCCGGTATTGGTGATCGCGGGCGCTGAAGACGCGACCTTCCCGGTCGCGGAAACCCGGCAGATGGCGCAGGCGATTCCCGGCGCCCGCTTCGAAGTGCTCGACGGCATCGCCCATCTCGCCGGCCTGGAAGACCCGACACGCATCGCGGCGCTGGTCACCGACTTCCTGGAGCAGCACTGACAGGAGTCAGTACTCGCCGACCGTCACGATCTTGAGTGCATTGGTCCCGCCCGGCCCGGTGAAATCACCCTTGGTAATCAGCACGCGGTCGCCTTTGGCAATCAGCTCGCGCTCCACCAGACAGTTGATTGCCTCGCGGATCGGCTTGAGCGAGGAATCGAGATTCGTCGCATCGAACTGCACGGGATAGACGCCGCGGCACAGGCACATGCGTTGCCGCGTGCTGTCAAAACGCGTCATCGCGAAGATGGGAATGCCGATGTCCTGGCGCGACATCATCCGTGCGGTAGCGCCGGATTCGGTGAGCGAGATGATCGCCTGCGCATGCATGTGACGGGCGGTGTACATGGTTGCCATTGCGATCGCCTCGTCGGTACGGGCGAAATGATCCTTGGTCTTGGACTTGCGTCGTCGCGCCACCAGGTGCTTTTCGGCGCCGAGACAGACCCGCACCATCGCCTCCACTGCCTTGACCGGATACTTGCCCGCCGCCGTCTCGGCCGACAGCATCACCGCATCGGTCCCGTCCATGACCGCATTGGCCACATCCAGCACCTCGGCGCGGGTCGGTATCGGCTGGGTGATCATCGATTCCATCATCTGCGTAGCGGTGATCACCACACGGTTGAGATCACGCGCCAGGGCGATGAGCCGTTTCTGCACGGCCGGCAGTTCGGCATCGCCGATCTCCACCCCAAGATCGCCACGCGCGACCATGACGCCATCCGAAGCCTCGGTGATCGCTTCCAGCTCATCCAGGGCCTCGGCGCGCTCGATCTTGGCGATCAGATGGGCATCGAGACCATGGGTCTCGCACAATGCCCGCGCCGCATCCATGTCCTGGGCGGAACGCGGGAACGACACCGCGACGAAATCCGCGCCGATCTCTGCGGCGAGCTTCACGTCCTCGCGGTCCTTGTCGGTCAGCGTTTCGGCGGATAGCCCACCGCCTAGCCGGTTGATCCCCTTGCGGTCGGAGAGCGGGCCGCCTGACACCACCCGACACTGCACCGCAGTGCCGCCGATGGTCTCGACCTCCAGTCGAATCACGCCATCGTTGAGCAGCAGCACGTCCCCAGGCCCGACATCCCGGGTCAGGGCGGGATAGCTGATGCCCACCCGCTCGGCGGTGCCTTCGTGGGCACCCAGGGCGGTATCCAGCGTGAACTCGGCGCCATCTTCAAGATGCACGGGACCGTCGGCGAAGCCCTCAATCCGGATCTTGGGGCCTTGAAGATCGACCATGATCGCGACCTCACGACCCGTGGACCCGGCCACGGCGCGAACGGCGGCAATGCGGCGCCGGTGTTCGTCATGCGTCGCATGCGAAAAATTGACGCGCGCCACGTTCATGCCGGCCAGCACAAGCTGTTCGATCCGGCCAGGTGCGTCCGTGGCCGGCCCGAGCGTGGCTACGATCTTGGTCCGTCTACGCATGCATCCAACCTATCAAGTTCGTTTGACCAACACGTGTCATGTGAAAGTCGATTCAAGAGAGTCCGATTTTTTGCAGCAGGGCCGTCGCCGTCAGATTCGGGGGCGCTCGATCGGCTTCGGCCTGCTGGATCAGGCGGCAAATGGCGGTATTCACCGGCGCCGGCCGGCCGATTTGTTCGGCTAGCCGCAGAATTTCGCCGTTGAGATAGTCGATTTCGGTCTTGCGCCCGCGGTTCAGGTCCTCCCACATCGAAGATCGGGCCTGCGGGTCGATCTTGACCATGCCGCCGGCGACCAGCCGAAACAGCCAGTCGGGGCAGTCCAGCACCGTGGGCATTAGTGTGGGCAGCAACTTGCCAGAGCTACGCACGGCCAGACCGGCACCGCGAATCATCGCGAGCGCCTCACGCTGAGCCGCCGCGGTCACCCGCCGGTAGTCGCGGTCGGCCAGTTGTTGCTGCAGCGGGATACCGGACAGGGCGTTGGTCGCATTGTTGAGATTGATGACCAGCTTGCCCCACTGCACCGCCTGGATCCGCGGATTCAGGCCGGCGGGCAGCCCTGCCGCGTTGCAGGCATCGGCGATGGTCTGGGCGAGATGCTCGGCGTCCTCGCGTTGCTCCAGCACCAGCGACCCGCTCGTTCCCTGATGGAAATGCGCAGGACCGGCCCAGACCACGTTATAGGGCACCATGCCGGCCAGCACCTGGGCCTGCGGCAAGGCCTTGCGCAGCGTGTCCGGGTTGCGCACACCATTCTGAAAACTGACGACGGTGGCGCCGTCCGTCACATGCGGCGCAATGCTCTCGGCCATGGCCTGCGTGTCATGGCTTTTGGTCGTCACGAAGATGATGTCGCAGCCGTCCAGCCCGGCTGGCTCGGTCACCACCCGGATGCTGTCCGGCTGTACCTGTTCATCCAAGCCATTGAGATCGGTCACCCGAACGCCCTGTTCGGCAACGGCGTCAGCCAATCTCTGGCGGCCCAGCAAAATCACGCCGTGACCATCGGCCGCCAACCGGGCGCCCAGATAGCCACCGATACTGCCGGCACCGGCCACTCCGATGCGTAGGGGGTGGATCATCGGCGGGTCTCCCGCATGGCGGTGAGTCGTTCGGCGTGTTCCAGACGCAACGCGCGCCGGACCTCGGCTTCGTCATAGCGCTGCAATTCGATATCGGTCTCCGGCAACACCGGCGGCACATCAATGGCGCGGTTGTGTTCGTCCAGTGCCACAAATGTCAGATAGGCCGATACGATGTGGCGGGATTCGCCGGTGTAACTGTTTTCGGCCACGACCCGGGCGCCGATCTCCATGGATGTGCGCCAGGCCCGGTTCACGGAAGCGGCGTAGATCAGCGTGTCGCCGTCCGCGGCGGGCGCGAGGAAATGCATCGCATCTACCGACACGGTCACGCAAACCCGCCCGCTATGTCGCTCGGCCACCACCAACGCAAGCCGGTCGATGGTCGACATGACCAGCCCACCGAAGACCGTCCGGTGAGCGTTCATGTCGTTCGGAAACACCTTGTAGACGTGCCCGCGAATCGCCGACGCGGACACGGGACGCGGGGTCAGCGTCGACTGCGACAAGGCCTCACTCCTGAATGCGATCGGGCCACGAGCATAACGAAGCCGGCGGGACCACGTCGCCGCCGGCTTCGGGAAAGCAGCCGGTGAGCGAGTCAGAAACTCACCGGCCCTCGGTTCAATCGCAGATCGGTAGCAAGCCGCAGACCAGCGCCGACAGGCCGCCCGTTACCGGCGTGAGCACCGCCGACAAGACCTGGTAGAGCACCTCGACAACGGTCGTCAGCACACCTTGATCGGCTAGCAGGGCATCGAGTTCGTCGGCCAGATCCACGATCACAACGGCGAGGTCCAGCTCGCCTTCAGCCGCCCCTTCCAATGTTTCGACCAGCAGGGGAATCAAGCCATCCAGGCCCAGCAACATGCTTTCGACGGAGTCCAGCATCGCAGCATCGGGAAAGCCGGTTGCAGGGGAGCTGAATCCGCCCATCATCCCGGCGGCCTCATCCATGGTCAGCGTGAGCACGCTGAGCGCTGTTGCCACACCCGCCGCCGACGGCGCGGACAGGCCGAGCGCCGAGGTATCCAGCGTTTGCAGTTCCGTGGCGACGGCGCGTAGCTGGGTGACCAGCATGTTCACATCGGAGATCGCGTCAGGCTGCGCCAGCAGGGTTTCAAGCGTGGTCAGCGAATCCAGAGCCCCGCCCAGTTGCTTGGACGAGCCTTGCGGAACCAGCGACTGCAATCCGCCCATCAGGATCGCCACGGCATCCCGGGTGTGGGTGAAGATCTCCGCGCCGGTGTCCTGGAGCAAGGTCTGGAAAACGGCCGCTTCGGATTCCCCTTGATCGGCGAGATCACGTGCCGACAGCAACGCTTCGAGCAGCTCGTCCGGTGCATCCAGC
>OEIO01000194.1_pt1 | contig 9277 bp, 7 predicted proteins | sample 1539121 | NCBI WGS metagenome assembly OEIO01 (sample SAMEA98136418, study PRJEB22522) | marine metagenome | biome: marine biome; feature: marine water body; material: sea ice | place: Arctic Ocean | collected 21-Sep-2015 | depth 1.1 m
GGCATACGAGATCTAGTACGGTCTCGTGGGCTCGGGGATGTGTATAAGGGACAGGATCGCATCTAGTCGAACTCAACCTGTAGCAGCTCGTTCGCGCTGCCCTTGGGGTCGGAAATCCGCCCCGTTTCGGTGGCAGCCATCACCCGCCGCATGACCTCCGTTGGCATCGCGTCGGGATGCGCTTCCAGCACCAGCGCGGCCACGCCGGCGACATGCGGCGCGGCCATCGATGTTCCGCTGATGGTTTGTGTGGCCGCGATGCCGGTGTGCCAGGCGCTGGTGATGTTGTGGCCCGGTGCGAACAGGTCTACACAGTCGCCCCAGTTGGAGAAGTCCGCGCGGCGGTCTGTCTTGTCGCTGGCGCCGACGGTCAGGGCGTCACCGACACGGGCGGGTGAGGTCTGGCAGGCGTCGGCATTCTCATTGCCCGCGGCAAGCACCATCGTAATGCCGAGTGCGGATGCCTCTTCGACCGCTTCGTCCAGTGCCTGGCTGGCTCCGCCACCCAGGCTCAGATTGGCGACGGCGGGCCGGATGTGCTGCTCGCTAACCCAATCGACACCCTTGATTACGCCGGATGTCGAGCCGCTACCGTTGCAGTCCAACACCCGAATCGGGTGCAGCGTCACGGCCTTGGCAACCCCGTAGGTCGCCCCACCCACCGTGCCGGCGACATGGGTGCCGTGGCCGTTGCAGTCTTCGGTGCTGGGGTCGTCAGAGCCCTTGTTGCCGCCGCCAAAAAGCCCGCCCAGAGCCCCTGACAACTCGTTGATCAGCGGCAGCCCGCCGCCGGATTCGCCGCCGTTGGCGATGACCGAAAAACCAGCGCCCATGCGCCCATCGAACTCACGGTGCGTGGACAAAATGCCGGTGTCGATGATGTACGCATGGACGGTCGCTCCGGTTTGCTCGTACGCGTAGTCCCCGTCCAGCGGCAACGTAGCCTGATCGATGCGGTCCAGCCCCCAGGTGGCGCCGGATTGCGTGGCGAACGGCTTGACGAAGCCATCTTGCTCAACAAATCGGACCAACCGGTCCGCGGCCAAAGCCCGCGCCTGTGCCTCGGTGAACTGACCCGCGAAGCCGTACAGAACGTTGGAGAACAGCAGGTCCGGTTGTCCACCGTGGCGAGCAGCGAGCTGCTTCACCAAGCTGGTGAGCCGGGTTAGGCCCGACTGGCTCGGCTTGTTCAGGACCACGATGTAGCGGCCGGCGATGGCGTCAGGATGCTGCAAGATGCGCGCGTTCTGCGGCGCAGTCTGGGCCGGCTTGGGCTTGGAGGGCGCCACGGTCTCCTTGACCGAATCCAGTAGCCCGGCCGCTGCGACGCAGGGGGCAATGAACATCGCACAGGCGAATAGTCGGTTTCTCATCGGTGTCTCCGGGTAGGGCGCTGTTCTGCTCGATACGCGTTGTCACGTGCTTAGCGGGAATGGTAGCCCACGCATGTCAACGCAGTGCGACCAGCGGTCGCCGTTCGGCGGGTGAGCGGCAAGGCGGCGTGCATGCGGTGTCATCGGCCTATCACGCAATGCTGCCAAACTCTTGCGCCGAAATTTCAGGCCCATATCGATTCATGAAACGTCGCCAATTCATCCAGGCCGGTTTGGCCGTAGCCGGTTCTTTTTCACTTGGCCGCGATTTCTGGAAGCGCGCCTATGCCGCGCCTGCCGTGCCGGGCGCCAGCCCCTACGGCGAGCTCATCGGCCCGGATGAAAACGGACTATTCCTGCCGCCGGGTTTCACCTCGCGCAAGATTGCCGAGGCCTACTCCCCGGTGAAACTCGCCGACGGCGGGGAATCCAGCTACCTCTGGCATCGCGCATCGGATGGCGGCGCGGTGATTCCGCAGGACGACGGCGGGTGGATTTACGTCAGCAACTCTGAAATTCCCATCATCGCGGACGAGTGCCTGGACGACCCCGGCTCTGAGATGTGCGGTGAGCAGGGCGGCGTGGGCGCCGTTCGTTTCGACGCCGACGGCAATGTGATTGATGCGTATCCCGTGCTGCAGGGCACGAACAACAATTGCGCCGGCGGGCTGACCCCGTGGGGCACGTGGCTATCCTGCGAGGAGAATTTCTTCGGCTTCGTCTACGAATGTGATCCGACCGGGCTGAACCAGCCGATCCGCCTGGCGGCGATGGGGCAGTTCAGCCATGAGGCGGCGGCTGTCGATCCCGTAGGCAAGGCGATTTATCTGACAGAGGATCAGGGCGACGGCGCGTTTTATCGGTTCCGCCCCACAATCTGGCCGGACGATGATCGACCCAATCTGGCATTGGGCGTGCTGGAGGTTGCCGTGGTCGGCGACAACCCGCCGATCCGCGTGCCCTATGGCGAGGCGATTCGTGATGCCTTCGCTCAGGCCGGCGTGGATTTCGATGATTTTGACCCCACCGGCATTCTCGGTGAAGTGACCGAAACTGACCCGGGGCAGGTCGTCTGGCGGCCGATCCTCAATCCACTGGGGCTGCCGATCGAATGCCGGTATCAAGTGCCCACCGCCGCCGTGTTCGATGGCGGTGAGGGTTGCTGGTACGACAGCGGCCTCGTCTATTTCACCTGCAAGGGCTCGAACCGGGTCTGGGCCTACGACACCATCGCCGAGCGCGTGGACATCATCTACGACGCCAACGAAATCGGGGATGACGCACCGTTGCGTGGGGTGGATAACATGGTCGTCCACGCCCAGAGCCACGACCTATTCGTCGCTGAAGATGGCGGCAATATGGAGTTGGTGATCATCACCGATGATCGCAAGGTTGCGCCGTTCATGCGCTACCCGGTACCGCACTCCGAGATCGCCGGCCCCGGATTCGATGCCTCCGGAACCCGGCTCTACTTCGCTAGCCAGGGCAAGCGGCATACGGTGAACGAGGCCACCGGCGAAGAGGTTCGAGGCGAGATTTTCGAGATCACCGGGCCGTTTAGGAACACCGATTTCGTCAACCCTGATCCGGGCACGCCGGATGATCGCAACCCGCCAACGGGAAGCAGCGGCGCACTCGGTGCGGCAACGTTGGGCGCATTGGGCGCCGCCGCGTTGCTGGCGAAGCTCTGCGATCAATCGGCGGCTGGCGAGGATGGGGACGCCACCGGTGACGATGGAGACGCCCCGCAACCTATGGATGAGTGAACTGGCGTCAGCAACCTGGCCCCATCTCCTTCATCATCGCCTCGAAGCGCTTCGCCATCTCGTCCTCGGCGACGTCTTCCACGTGGGTCGCGATGCTCCACTGGTGGCCGAACGGGTCGATGAGCGCGCCCATTCGGTCGCCCCAGAACTGATCTTCCATCGGCTTGGCTTCGGTGGCACCGGCATTGATCGCCTGTTGGAACAACGCGTCGGCGTCATCGACATAAATCATCAGGCTACCGGTGGTGCCGCCCAGCGTTGAGGGGCTTTTGACATCGAACTCTTCCATCGCGTCGGCGAGCATGACGTGCGAATTACCGATCCTGATCTCCGCATGCATGACCTTGCCGTCCGGCGAGGGTAGGCGGAACAGTTCGGTGGCATCGAAGGCCTTCTCGTAGAAGGCGATGGCGTCGGCTGCGCCGGAAATGAACAGATAAGGCGTGACGCTGTGGTAGCCGTCCGGAATCGGATTCACTGGCATTGCGGTCTCCCGTATCGAAATGGCCCCCGATGGGCCTCCTCGATTGTAGACCGGCATGTGACGGCGCTATGACGCCGCTGACCGGCTGGCGCTAGTTGGTGCTGGTGTTCAGCAGGTCGAAAATGTTCAGCGCCTCCATCACCAACTCGATCGACAGCGCGGCGAGCAGCATGCCCATAACCCGGACCAGAATCGCCGAGCCGTTCTGGCCGATGACCGCGATGATGCGTCCGGCGGCGAGCATGAACAAAAACGTCGCCAACAGCACCAGCAGCATGACACCGGTGGTCGCCAGCTGAACCTGAATCGGGTAGACGTGGTTATCCGTGAGAATGATCACGGCCATGAGCGCGCCGGGGGTGGCGATGGACGGCACCGCCAAAGGGAACACCGCGATATCGTGGCCCGGCTCGCCCTGGGTTGAGCCTTGCGTCAGCGGCGTGCCGAACACCATCTTCAGGCCGAACAGAAACAGGATGATGCCGCCAGCCACCTGCAGGGACACCAGGCGAATGCCCATGGCGGTTAGCAGTACCTGACCGATGATTACCGCACCCACCAGAATGCCGCCAGCGTAAAGCACCGCCTTGAGCGCGGTTCGGCGGCGGGCGGCTTCGGTGAGCCCCCCGGTGATGGAGGCGAAGATGGCAAGCGTGCCAATCGGGTCAATCGTCGCCCACAGAATCAGGGCGTCGCGAATCAGCTTGTCGGTCATCCGTGTCCGGCGTCGGTCGAGGAGCGCGGCGTGACCAGTTGGTCGAGCGGCTCGCGTGAAGAGGCTATTCAGACCTCACGAGCCTGCAAAAATTCCGTTATGACCGTGGGCGTCGAGTCCCTGCCGGGTGGTGCAACGCGCCGCTAATCTCAGAGTTCGACGTGATCCAGCGGATTGTCCCAATGGGACGGTCGAGCCACGTCGAGATAGACATCGCGCTCCATATCCACCGCGCCGCTCCAGTCTTCCGGGGGCGCCGCAGGCGTTGCCGCGAGCTCTATCCAGCTATCGAAATCGATCTCGGCCACGGTGCCATCGAAATACTGCACCTCGACAGTCTCGGCGCGAAGATCGATTGCGACAATTTCAAACGGTGAGTTGTTTCCGACCTGGAACCAGTCTCCGACGCTGAGTTCATGTAGCCACATCGCCATCGTTTTCTCCTTGTCGATTCCTGGGTGAATCGACTTCCAACGGGTATAGGCAAGTGACAGTCCTGTGACAAGACATGCTGATTCCCATCCCCTGCAAGTGACTGATTCGCAGTGCAATCATGTCGATGGGCGGGTCAGATTGCCGACCGTCGGGCGGGCGTGGGTTGTGAAGTCGCGGTCAAGGCGTCGGCATTTCGTGGCGTGTGACGACGGATAGCCGTCGTACGGTACGGCTGACGCCAGTCTGAAGGCTGGTGCAGGATAGGGTTCTATCGAAGATTGAACGCGATGGAGGACGGGATGGACAAGCTCGACCGCGTATACATCCTGCACCGGGAGTTATCCTCCCGGCGGCGGCCGGTGACCAAGGCCAGGCTGGCCGAGGCCATGGGCGGTTGCTCGGTCCGTACCGTGCATCGCACGGCCAAGTGGATGCAGGATGAACTCCATGCGCCGATCTGCTTTAGTCCCACCGGATACTTTTACGACCAGCACCCCAGCGAGCCCATGTTCGAACTACCGGGGCTTTGGTTCAACGAAGATGAACTCGTCGCCCTCGTAGGCGTGCAAACACTGCTTCAGCGTGCCCAGCCGGGATTGCTGGATGAGTACCTGGCGCCGATCGCCAAACGCATTGACCAGTTGCTGAGCCGGCGAGGTATCGGACTGCCGAACTGGGAGCATCGCATACGCATCGTCCAGATGGCCGGCCGGCCTGCCGGAAGCTGTTTTGGTGCGGTTGCGGACGCGTTGGCGCGTCGTCAGCAAATTCTCCTTCGCTACCGCTCGCGCGGCGACGGCGTGGTGTCGACCCGCACCGTGTCCCCCCAGCGCCTGACCCACTATCGCGAAAACTGGTATCTGGATGCCTGGTGCCACACGAAGAACGCCTTACGCACCTTTTCGCTTGATCGGATCGAGACGACGCAAACAACCGACGAACCCTCGTTCGACGTGCCGAAACAGCGCCTCGACGCCGCACTGACGACCAGCTTCGGCATCTTCGCGGGCGAACCCACCCACGAAGCCAGCCTCCTGTTCACCGCTCGCCGCGCCCAATGGATCGCCGATGAACAATGGCACCCCCAGCAACAGGGCGAGCGACTGGCCGACGGCCGCTACCGGCTGCGGTTTCCCTATCACCACAGCGAAGAACTGGCGTTGGACATCTGCCGCTACGGACCCGATGTGCTTGTGGAAGGTCCGGAAAAACTGCGAGAGGCGGTGGCGGAGCGGTTGAAGGCCGCCGCTGCGCTGTATGAGTAGGGACGCGAAGCAGTGAACTTCTGAGTTGGTGCGAAGTGTCCCGCTAGATGGACCCGGGAGCGATCACACCGCTGAGCCATTCACGCTGATGAAATTCTCAGTGGACAAGTATTGGCACGTTAACAGTGCATTCTGGCGCCGAGTTCTCATCGACTGTCGTTCGTTATGCCAAGACCGGAAACATGCTGCGAGTTCGCCGATCGTGAGGATCATGATGAATGTCCTGATTCTTCGCTGCAATTCGTATAACCCTTATGACGATAGCGCCGCGGGAACTTGTAGACGCGCGGCTATGCTGGGACATCTGCTGATGGGGGAGAAAATGGCTGTGACATCGACGTCGTGGATCACCGCGCGCGGCTACTTCGTTCAAAGAGGGCGCGATGGAAGATATCGTGTCCTATAGCGAGCTGTTCTCCAAAGGTTCCGGTTTGCAGGAACCCTACCCATACCAAACGCGTCTGGCCGTCGAGCCGTGGCCGGATGTTCTGGATGTGCCGACAGGGATGGGGAAGACCTATGCGGTCGTTCTCGCGTGGCTGTACAAGCGTCTTAATGGCGATTCCGAAACGCCGCGACGCCTTGTCTACTGCCTACCCATGCGCGTGCTGGTTGAACAGACACGGGATGTCATTGAACGATCGCTCACCCATCTGGAACATGCCGGGCTCGTCAAGCCGGGTCGCTTTTCGGTCAGTGTGCTGATGGGCGGCGAACCAGGCCTAAAAGAAGCTTCGTGGGCGGATGACCCTGCGGCCGAGCAAATCCTGATCGGCACGCAAGACATGCTGCTATCCCGTGCGCTGATGCGTGGCTATGGCATGAGCCGGTACTTGTGGCCGGTCCACTTCGCGCTGCTCCATAACGATGCCATGTGGGTCTTTGACGAAGTTCAGCTCATGGGCGCAGGTCTGCCCACGTCCACACAACTCGATGCGTTTCGCCGCCGTTTCCCGCTCGCGAAGCCCAGCCGTTCGTTGTGGGTGTCCGCGACGCTGAACCCGCGTTGGCTCGACACGATCGATTTCCATCCGCATCTGAAGTCGCTGGTCACAGCCAGCATCCACGATGACGATCGCCAAAGAGCGGGTGATCGATTGCGTGCGTCAAAGCAGATTTCACGGCTGGACGTCGCCTTGACGAAAGCAGCCGGCAACAAGGCCGGGATTCAGGCCTATCTACACAGTCTGTGCGATGCGATTCTTGAGGCGCACGACCGTACCGGGCAGAGCGTCGTCATCGTCAATCGGGTGGATCGTGCTCAACAATTGTTTCGCTTGCTTCGTGCCGCGCGGCCTCAGGCGAGCGATTTGTTGGTTCATGCTCGGTTCAGAGCGGCCGAACGTGCCGCCCAGTCCGAACGGCTGAATGACGATTCGCCGACCGACCGCATTGTCGTTGCCACGCAGGCAATCGAGGCTGGCGTCGATATTTCGTCGAAGGTGCTGGTCACGGAACTGGCGCCCTGGTCATCGCTGGTTCAGCGCTTCGGACGTTGCAATCGGTACGGCGAGTACAACGCCAACGGTGCGCGCATTCTGTGGGCAGACGTTGACGACGATGCCGAGACGTTGCCCTACGCTCAGGAAGAACTGTCCATCGCGCGAGCCAAGCTTCATGCGCTGACCAGTGCGAGCCCACAGGATCTCCCGCCGACCGACACCGTTCGCCCAATCGGCGCTGTGCTGCGCAGAAAGGATTTGATCGATCTGTTCAATACGGACCCTGACCTGTCCGGTTTCGACGTGGACGTGTCTGACTACATTCGCGATAGCGACCAGCCTGGAATTCAAGTGTTCTGGCGCGATTTCGATGAACCGAATGGCGCTGAGCCCGACAGCATTCCCGAGGGTAGGCCGCTGCGCGAGGAGCTCTGTCCCGTATCCATGAGTCAGGCCAAAGGCATCCATAAGCGGGGCGCCTGGTGCTGGGACGCATTGGGTGATGATCGGCGCACCGGCCGCTGGGTCAAGCTGGATCGCAAAGCGCGGCCGGGAATGACCTTGCTGCTGCGAGCCGCTGATGGCGGATACGACGCGGCCATCGGCTTCGACGCAACTCAGAAAAAGCCTGCCGTGCCAGTTATTCCGACTTCTTCGGACACAGAAGAAAGTGCGTTTGGTGGAGACGAGTTGTCCCGGCAGAACAAGCCGGTGGCGCTCGACGACCATCTAGGGCACGTGGCCGCTCAGGCGGAGAAACTCTGCATGGCCGTGGGGGAGACCGAGCACAAGGCGAGTATCGTGCGGGCCGGCCGTTGGCATGACCTCGGCAAGGTGCATGAAGTCTTTGACGCCACGATGCACGCATGCGAGCAGGCGCCGGCTGGTTTCCTGGCCAAGTCACCCTGTCGGAGCCGGCACGGGCGAAAATTCTTTCGTCACGAACTGGCGTCCATGCTCGCTTGGCTGGCGCAACATGATGGCGAACCGGATGCCGATCTGATCGCCTATTTGATTGCCGCCCACCACGGCAAGGTCCGCCTGAGCATGCGTGCGATGCCGACCGAGGACGCCGCAGTTGGCGTCAAACGCTACGCACGCGGTGTTTGGGAAGGTGATGTGCTACCCGCGCTGGATTTCGACGGCGAGCACAGCGACGAAATCACAATAAAGCTGGCATTGATGGAGCTGGGCGAAGGTGAGCAGGGCCCGTCGTGGACGACCCGTACGCTCGGCTTGCTGGAGCGCTTCGGCCCATTCCAGCTCGCGTGGCTGGAGACGCTGGTACGGCTGGCTGATTGGCGTGCGTCCGCCGAAGAACAGGAGGCGCAGTCGTGAGCTTGGCGGCATTCGAGGCCGTGGCAACGGCGCTTCAACAGGACGACGTTCGTTATCTCGTGGCGGGTGGGTTGGCTGTCAATGCGCACGGTTACATCCGGCTCACGATGGACATCGACATCGTGATTGCGCTGGATGCCGACAACGTACAACGCGCGTTTCGGGCGCTGGCCGGTATCGGCTACCGCCCCACCGTCCCGGTGGACGCAGTTGGTTTTTCGGAGCCTGAGCAACGTGAGCGCTGGCGACGAGAGAAAGGAATGCAGGTGCTCAATTTCTACTGCGATGCGTTTCGCGGCGCGACTGTGGATGTGTTCGTCCACGAGCCCTTCGATTTCGCGAGCGAATATGACCGTGCGCTGGCAGGCGAGTTGCTTCCCGGCGTCACGACGCGGTTCGTCTCCATTCCGACGCTGATTGCCATGAAGCAGGAAGCCGGAAGGCCACGTGATCTTGATG
>OEIO01000204.1_pt1 | contig 8967 bp, 7 predicted proteins | sample 1539121 | NCBI WGS metagenome assembly OEIO01 (sample SAMEA98136418, study PRJEB22522) | marine metagenome | biome: marine biome; feature: marine water body; material: sea ice | place: Arctic Ocean | collected 21-Sep-2015 | depth 1.1 m
GGGGAACGTAGGGGGTCGCGTACTGGGGCTAGCTAAACGCTAACCTTCAGTTCAGTTTGGAAGCGATCTCATCCAGTTTCTGGTCGATCGATTCCTTTGTATCGCCATACTTTTCCTTGATGCGGCCAACGAGTTCCTCGCGGTCACCCTTGGCGCCTTCAAGTTCGTCATCCGAAAGGTCGCCGTAGGCTTGGCGAAGCTTTCCCTTCATCTGGTCCCACTTACCTTCCCATTGGTTTTCGTTCATTTCGGACTCCTTAGACTTAAAGCCAGTTTCAAACTCGATCCTGTTTGCCCCTGCTGCGACGTGTGCGTGTCGTCGTGCTCAGCAGGTGGAGCCACGATAGGGAGCAGCCCAGGGGTCGTCTACTGTCTCAGAAGGGCGACAGAGGACGTTTATTCTGGGTGGGATATTTGCTTTTAACTGCTTGAAAAATCGATAAAAACACCCCGTTCTAAGGGTGTCGCCGGATTGGCGACAGGCTGGAACTGGGTGGTCGCCCATCGCTGCGGTGGCCAGCGAGGAGTTCAGGATTTTTCGATGTTCTTCGCCCTTTGCAAACCTGTCGGCGATCGACAAATCGGGGGGTGAAAAAAAGTTGAAAATTTTCTTGAATCGACGGTTCCAGGCTCATCCTGATGCGCAACGTTGCGCATCAGGAGGGTGAAAAGCGACCGTGGGAGCCGTCGCGGGCGGGACAAGCGGCTCAGATGCGCTGTGATCCGACCCAGTGCCGGGCGAATTGGTGGGCCGTGCGGCCGGAACGGGACCCACGCGCGAGCGCCCATTGCAATGCAGCCTTGCGGGATTCGTCGGTCATGGCGGTGCCGCCGCCCAGGCGAGCGATGTGAGCGGTGACGATCTCCAGGTATTGCGTCTGGTTGAACGGGTAAAAGGACAGCCAGAGGCCGAACCGGTCCGACAAGGAGATTTTCTCTTCCACCGCTTCGCCGGGATGGATCTCGCCGTCCAGATTGTGTGCATCCAGGTTATCGGCTTTGGGTTCCGGCAATAGATGGCGGCGATTGGATGTCGCGTACAGCAGCACGTTGTCTGGTGGCGCCTCGATGCTTCCATCCAAGGCTGCCTTGAGCGCGGTGAGCGCCGGGCCGCTGTCCGTGACCGAGAAATCATCGACGTAGAGCAGAAAGCGGCAGGCGGATCCACGCAGTGGTTCGACGATACGGGGCAACTCCGTGAGTGCTTCCGGGGCGATCTCCACCAGACGTAGCCCCTCGGCGCCGAACGGGTTGAGCAGAGCCTTGACCAGCGAGGATTTGCCGGTGCCGCGTGCACCGGTTAACAGCACATGGTTCGCTGGCGCGCCCGCGACGAACTGCCGCGTGTTCTGCAGCACCCGCGCTTTTTGTGTGTCCACGCCAAGTATGTCGTCGAGCGCGACCCGTTGCGGATACTCGACCGCGTTGAGCCGGTCATCGCGCCAGCGCCAGGCTAGCGGGGTGGAATCAAGCATGAGAGGGGAATTGCGCAGGCTTGGCGCAGTTTAACCGGCTGGCAGATGAGGCGCTTCGGCCCAGCGCGTGGCTTGCGGCGTTGGTGTGCGCTTGCAACACGTGTTCTGGACAAGCGGCTAAGGCTTATGGCCTGCTCCCGCCAATGGCCAAGCGCAGACCGCTGCTGGCCACCGAAGTCCGGTTTCTGCGGTTCCTGCGCAGCCGCTGATCGTGGCGGCCGCGCAGGGCAGGGTTTTAGGAGATCTTGCGCCGAGTGGCCTTCACATCGACGCCGACTTCCTTGCCATGGCGACGCTTGTAGTCGGCCGCGTAGTCCTGGTAGTTGCCTTCGATGAATTCCACGGTGTCATCCTCGAACGCGAGAATGTGGGTGGAGATGCGGTCGAGGAACCAGCGATCATGGCTGATCACCAGGACGCAGCCCGGATAGGCGAGCAGGGCGTCTTCCAGCGCGCGTAGCGTTTCCACGTCCAGGTCGTTGGTGGGCTCATCGAGCAGCAACACGTTGCCGCCGGCGGCCAGCAGCTTGGCCAGATGTACGCGGTTGCGTTCCCCGCCCGATAGCTTGCCGACGCGCTTTTGCTGGTCCGTGCCCTTGAAGTTGAAGCGACCGACATAGGCGCGCGACGGCACCTCGTAGTTGCCGACCTTCATGATGTCGTGACCACCGGAAATCTCTTCCCAGATGGTCTTGTCGTCGTCGAGATGATCGCGTGACTGGTCGACATAGGCGGCGTCCACCGTATCGCCGATGCGAATCGTGCCGCTGTCCGGCTGTTCCTGGCCGGTGAGCAGCTTGAAGAAGGTGGACTTGCCGGCGCCGTTCGGGCCGATGATTCCGACGATGGCGCCCCGCGGAACGGTCATGCTCAGGTTGTCGTAGAGCTGGCGATCACCGAAGGACTTGCTCACGCCCTCCAGCTCGTAAACCAACTCGCCCAGGCGCGGGCCAGGCGGAATGTAGATCTCGTTGGTCTCGGACCGTTTCTGCGTGGTCGGATTCTGCAAGTCCTCGAACTGGCGCAGGCGAGCCTTCGATTTCGCCTGGCGACCCTTCGGGTTGGAGCGCACCCATTCGAGTTCCTGGCTCATGGCCTTGGTGCGCGCGGCTTCGGTCTTGGCTTCCTGCGCGAGACGCTTCTCCTTCTGTTCCAGCCAGTTGGAGTAATTGCCTTCGTAGGGGATGCCGTGGCCGCGGTCGAGTTCGAGAATCCAGCCGGCGACATTGTCGAGGAAGTAGCGGTCATGGGTGACCGCCACGACCGTGCCGGGAAAATCGTCCAGGAACCGTTCCAGCCAGGCCACCGACTGCGCGTCGAGATGGTTGGTCGGCTCATCCAGCAGGATCATGTCGGGCGCGGACAGCAGCAGCCGGCAAAGCGCCACACGCCGGCGTTCACCGCCCGATAGCTTGGTCACGTCGGAGTCCCAGGGCGGCAGGTTCAGCGCGGTGGCGGCCTTGTCCAGCTTCTGGTCCAGGTTATGCGCGTCACCAGCCTGCAGAATCGCCTCCAGCTTGGCCTGCTCGGCGGCCAGGGCATCGAAGTCCGCATCCGGCTCGGCATAGGCCGCGTAGACCTCGTTCAGCCGGTCCTGCGCGTTCTTGATCTCGCCCAGGCCGTCCTCGACGTTGCCGCGCACGTCCTTGGCGGGGTCCAGGTCCGGCTCCTGCGGCAGATAGCCGATGTTGATGCCGGGCTGCGGGCGCGCCTCGCCCTGAATGTCGGTGTCGATGCCCGCCATGATGCGCATCAGCGTCGACTTGCCCGAACCGTTGTAGCCCAGCACCCCGATCTTCGCGCCCGGAAAAAAGGACAGCGATATGTCTCGCAGAATCTGTTTGTCCGGCGGCACGAGCTTGCCGACGCGATTCATGGTGTAGACGTACTGGGCCATGGTGTTGAGCTTGTTGGCGGGAAGGGCGCGGATTATTGCTGATTGCGCCGGGGTGATGCGAATGCGCGGTTGGCCGGATCGGAGCCGGGCCGCGCTTTGACCCGGTTAGACCAGCCAGGTTTCGACGCGGTTGCGACCGTGGCGTTTGGCTTTGTAGAGCGCCTTGTCGGCCCGTTCCAGCAGGCTGGGCAGGTCCGGCGCCTCGCGGCTCAGCGTGGCCACGCCAATGCTCGCGGAGATCTGCAGCGGACCGGCCGGTGAATCCACCCGAGAACGGTAGAGCGCAATGCGCGTTCGGCCGCAGAACTCGATCGCCGGCTGGGTGTTCGCCCTTGGCAATACCATGGCGAATTCTTCGCCGCCAAGCCTGCCGATGATGTCGATCTTGCGTGCGCTCTGGCGCAATACTTCGGCCACATGCTGCAAGGCGATATCGCCGACGTGGTGGCCGTAGTTGTCATTCACCGCCTTGAAGTGGTCGACATCCAACATGGCGACCGAGAGCGGATCACCGTAGCGCCGGGCACGTTCGATTTCCTGCTCGGCCTTTTCGGTGAAGTGGCCGCGGTTCGGCAGGCCAGTCAAGGTGTCGGTCGTGGCTTGCGTGTACAGCGCCTTCTCACGTTTGCGGTCGGCGGTGATGTCGCGAACGACCTCGACGAACCCGGTGTGGGTGCCCTGCGTATCGCGCACGATGTCCAAGGTTGCGAGTGCCTGGAAACGGCCATCGGCGCCACGGCGGCGCCAGTGCTCGTCGCTGTAGTGGCCGTGATACTTGGCAAAACCGAGAATCTGGCCCGGCAGGCCGGCGGCGCGGCTGGCGTCATCGAACAGCGCGGCATAGGGCTGGCGCACGATCTCATCATGCGTCAAACCGGTCTGTAGTTCCGCGCCGTGGTTCCAGGTGAGGATGTTGCCTCGCGCGTCGATCAGGTAGACGCCAAAGCCAGAGATGCTCTGCACCATCGCGGCGTAGGCCAACGGAGATTCGGCCAACAGACCCGTGAAACGGCGCGGGTCCACCGCCCGCAAATCGCCCCCTGCAGCGCTGCTTGTCATGATCTTACGATGTGTCCCTCACCGGGATCATGATCCCACATTCGGCAGCGGGCTAAGGCGCTTGCCAGGTCTGCGCGGCTATTCGGTAGCGATCCGCTGGGTCAGCGGACTCTAGAGGCTACGGGAACCCGGCCAACGAGCGATAAGATGGGACGTGACCGGTGGATGCGACATGTGTCCGGTTGCCAGGGGGGGTGTGATGACACGTAGCTTGAACGAGGTGCATGAGGCCACGGCGACGCTGACGTCGTTACTCCAGACCCAGGAGCTTGTTCGGCGCATCGTTGCGCGTCTGCTTCATGTGGATGTGATGGCCGTGGATGCGGCCATCGACGCCGGGCTCGCCGAGCTGGGCGAACATCTGAGGGTGGATCGCGCCTACGTGTTCGTGATCAACGGCAGCACCATGCGCAACACGCACGAGTGGTGCGCGTCTGGCATCCGGCCGGAGATCGAGAACCTTCAGGCCTTGCCGAACTCCGCGTTCTCATTCTGGATGGACGAACTCGGGCAGGGCAATGCGGTCCTGATCTCCGATGTTGCTGCATTGCCGGATCACCGGGAGTCAGAGCGGGAGATTCTCGCAGCGCAGGACATCCTGTCGCTGGTTGTCGTGCCGATGTTCTCGCTGGGTGTCCTGGTCGGCTTCGTTGGCTTTGACGCGGTGCGGACACACCGCACATTCAACACCGGAGAGGTCAATTTGCTCCGCTCCATGGCCGATGGCGTCACCGCCGTCCTGGTCAGCCGCAAGGCCGAAGCCGATGCACTGCGCTCCGAGGCCAAGCTCGCGGCATTGACGCGTCACGCTTCGGACTACGTGATCGTGTTCGGCGAGCGTGGCGTCCCCGACTACGTGAGTCCCTCTCTGCACCGCTTTGGGGTCGAGCAGGTGGTGGCTGAGCACGGCTGGCAGGCGCTGCTGCATCCGGACGATCGGGCGAATGTCCAAAGCCGGATCGACGAGTTGCTGCGCAACAAGCCCGGTGGTGTGGCCCGGCTACCCGACTGTCGTCTGCAAAATGCGCAGCAGGGCTGGCGCTGGATCGCCGGTACCCTGAGCGACTTTCGAGCCGATCCGGCGATCGGTGGCTTGCTGCTCAATGCCCACGACATCACCGAGCGAAAGATCATTGAGGGTCGTTTGGTCGAACAAACGCTGCAGGATCCGCTCACCGAGTTGGGCAATCGACTGCTGTTGGCTGACCGGCTGGGTCACGCCTGCGACCGAATCCAGGTCAATGGCGGCACTCTGGCAGTATTTTTTCTCGACATCGACGGATTCAAGCTCGTCAACGATGGCCTCGGGCATCGTGCCGGCGACGAGTTGCTGGTTTCGATTGCCGAGAGGCTCAAAGCCTTCGCCGGGCCATCGGACACCGTCGCTCGGTTTGGTGGAGACGAGTTCGTCTACGTGAGCGAATCACTGCAGAGCGCCGACCACATGGACGCTATGGCGCAGCGCCTGCTCACTGAACTTAAAAGGCCCATTCCGCTGGGTGGTCAGTCGTTTCAGATCACCGCATCCATCGGTTTGGTCTGGGTGGCTGGCGAGGATGGCCCGGTGGACGCCGAGCGGCTGCTGGCGGATGCCGATACCGCGATGTACGAGGCCAAGCGTGATGGTCGGAACCGGGTCGCCCGCTTTGACCCGGCGCAGCGGCAACGCGTGATCCGCGCCACGACGGTCCAGCAAAGGCTGGTGCAGGCGGTTCGTAACGGCGAGCTGGCGATTCATTACCAGCCGCTGGTGGAGCTGCAGGGCGGGCGCACCGTGGGTGTCGAGGCGTTGCTCCGTTGGGACGATCCGACACTGGGCTCGGTGTCGCCGGAAGAGTTCATCCCCATGGCCGAGGAATCCGGGCTGATTGGCGAGCTGACCGACTATGCGGTCGACCTTTGCCTGGCCGATTTGCCGACGTTGCCCGATTCGCTATATCTGTCGTTGAACCTGTCGGCGCCGGCTGTGCCGCGGCCGGAAACCGCGCAGTGGTTGATCGACCGCATTGAGCGGGCCGGCGTTGCGCCGGAGCGCATCTGCGTCGAGGTCACCGAAACTGCGGTCATGCAGCACGCCGCGGCCGCCGCGAGCACGCTCTGGAGGTTGCGCGCGTGCGGCATTCGCACGGCCTTGGACGATTTCGGGACCGGCGCCTCCTCGCTGGCGGTGCTGCGCGAATTGCCGGTCGACGTGCTGAAGATCGATCGCAGTTTTGTCAGCGGTATCGCCTCCGACCCGCGTGATCTCAGCCTGATCCGGGCGGTGATCGGCCTGGCCGCAGACTTTGGCATGCAGGTGTTGGCCGAAGGCGTGGAAACCGATGCACAGCGCCAGCTATTGCTTGAGCAGGGCTGCCGTCTGGGGCAGGGCTTCCTGTTCAGTCCAGCGCTTCCGCTGGGCGAGATCGTAAACAAACTATCGGATTAGACCGCGCGCATGGGCCAACGAACTCCTCGCGGCGGACGACCACCCGCGCGCGGGCTCAGCCGCGATTGACGCCGTCGCGCTCCTCGGCCAGATCGCGCACCACGGTGACCGCCTGCCCGGGTTGCAGGCGTTCGGCTCCGCGCACGGCCACGACATCGCCCACCGCCAGTTGGCCCTGAACCGAGATCCAGCTGCCGCGGCCCTGGCCCAGTGTCACGGGCACATGTTCGGCCAGCCCCTGTGCGTTGATTCGCACGACGCGAGTTCCGTTCTGCCGCAGCACCAGTGCATCGCGCGGCACGGCCAGACTGCTCTGTTCGCTGCTAATCGGTACGCGCACGCGGGTGATCTGGCCCACCGCGAGGCGGCGGGCATCGTCCGTGGGCAGGTCGACCCGAATCTCGAAGGTTTGCGATTGCGGATTACCGGCGGGCACAACGGTGCGGATTCGTCCGACCAGTTCTTCTCCTTCAACCATCACGCTGAGCACGTCGCCCGGACGCGTGCGGCCGAGCAGACGTAGCGGCACGCCTGCACGTACCTCCAGATGCGCCGTATCGATCAGGCGGCTGAGGCTCGCCCCGCGAACCACTTCTTCGCCGACGAAATGGGTTTGCTCCACGACTACGCCGGTGAAGGGCGCGGTGACGGTTGCGCGCAGAATCTGGTCTTCGAGTTGGGCAATGCGAGCCTGGGCGACCTCGATATCGCTGGCGGCCATGTCCCGTTGCGAACGCGCCTGCTCCAGATCGATGACCGAGACATAGTTGCTGGACGACAGGCGCTCCTGACGCTCGACCTCGCGTTCCAGATAGTTGTGGTTGACCGACTCCCGTTCGATCAGCGCGCGCTGTTCGGTGAGCTGCAGACGCAAGGGCCGGGCATCGATGCGCGCCACGGCTTCGCCTTGCTGCACCGTGCTGCCCGGTTCGGCCAGCCACTCCAGCCGACCGGCGACGCTGGCGGTGATCTGCATCTCATTGCGGCTGTGCACGGTGCCGGACACCGGCATGGCCTTGACCATGCGTTCGGAGCGAACGTGGTCGACCACCACGGGCGTGGCCTGTGGGGCTGGCTGGGCGTGCAGTGCGCAGATGGGCAGCAGCAAGGCGGTGAAGAGCAGCGGTCGCATATCAGCCTCCGGAACGTGCGGGGTCGGCGTCGGGCGCCGGGATGTTCGTGGCAATGCCGTGCCGGTCCTCTCCGAATCGGAGCAGGCTGGGCAGCAGCACCAAGGTGAAGATCGCCGACGACACCATGCCGCCCACGATGATGGCCGCCAGGCCTCGATAGATCTCCGACCCGGTCCCCGGCATCAGCATCAGCGGCAGCATGCCGAAGATACTCGTCAGCGTGCTCATGTAGATCGGCCGCGCCCGCTGGCGCACGGCGCTGGCGACCGCGTCGCGCCGGGTCAGTCCCTCCGCCTCGGCACGGCGGGTTCGGTCGACGAGCAGGATGGCGTTGTTCACGACCAGGCCCAGCAGAATGATGAATCCGCTCATGGTCAGCAGATCCATCGATTGGAAGGTGAACAGGTTCATCAGCCAGAGCGACAGCACACCGCCGGCAAAGGCCAGCGGCATGACCGACAGGACGATCAGCGCACTGATGGCGGATCGGTACATCGCGGCCAGGATCAGCAGCAGAATCACCAGGGCGTACAGCAGGTTGCGGCCCATGGAGGCCAGCGCCTCATCGAGTCCATCGGCGCTGCCGCGATAGCGAATCGAGCCCTCGGCACCCAACACCGCGAGGATGGCCGGCTCCACCTCGGATTCGATCGTGTCGATGGCCTCTTCGAGGGTGGTGTCTTCCGGCGGAAACACGCGTAGCGTGACGGTGCGCTGACCGTTAATGCGGCGCAGCTCCGACGGGCCGACATGGCGTTCCAGCCAGGCCAGCTCACCCAGCATCTGAATGCCGCCCTGCGGTGTCGCCAGCGGCAACTCGGCCAGGCCGTCGGGCGTATCCCAGGGATCGGCCCGCACGACGATGTCGTGCCGCCGCTGCCCCTTATACTCATCTCCGAGCCCACGATGCCGTTCCTGACTCCTCATGCCGTTTTTCCTCTTCTAAATATAATTACTCTCACCTCTTTACAGAAC